>Ga0065165_1001617_pt1 | contig 22967 bp, 24 predicted proteins | sample AraplaMF_Cvi_mMF_FD_63813 | JGI IMG/M metagenome (GOLD analysis project Ga0065165, IMG submission 63813) | Arabidopsis root microbial communities from the University of North Carolina, USA - plate scrape MF_Cvi_mMF (version 2) (version 3) | ecosystem: Host-associated > Plants > Roots >... | reverse complement strand
ATGCGCCCGTTCGGTGAGGTTGAGCGCGGCGGGGCGCTGGCGGAGCGTGGTCATCACAGCATCCCCAGTTCGAGCTTGGCGTCGTCGGTCATCTTCTGCGGATCCCAGGGCGGATCCCAGACGAGATTGACTTCGGCATGGCCGATCCCGGGCACCGAACCGACGCGCAGCTCGACTTCGCCGGGCATCGATTCGGCCACCGGGCAATGCGGGGTGGTCAGCGTCATCTGCACCGAGGCGTGGCCGTCGGCGGTGATGTCGACGCCGTAGATCAGCCCGAGATCGTAGATGTTCACCGGGATTTCGGGATCGTAGATTTCCTTGAGTGCCGCGATCACCGATTCATACAGCTCGCCGCCAGGCTCGCCCGCCGGATGCGGCTCGGGCTTCTGCTGGAGGAAGCCGGTGAGATAGTCGCGCTTGCGCTCGAAGGTCTCGGTGACATCCTCGACACGCGCCTTGGGCGGCGCATCGACGGCGTCGACCTGCTCGACTGCTATTCTGCGTTCCTCGTTCACCCGAAGATCCTCGTCACTCTCTCGATACCCTTTACCAGCGCGGCGATGTCGTCCGCGCCATTGTATACCCCAAAGCTCGCCCGTGCCGTCGCCGGCACCCCCAACGCGTCCATCAGCGGCTGCGCGCAATGATGGCCCGCGCGGATGGCGACATTGCCTTCATCCAAGATGGTGGCGACGTCGTGCGGATGCACCCCCTCGACGGCGAAACTGACGATCCCGGCGCTGTCGTCGGGGCCGAACAGCCGGACGCTGTTGATCTGGCCGAGCGCCTCGCGGGCCTGGCGGACCAAGGCGGTCTCGTGCGCATGGATGCGATCGAGTCCGATGCTCTCGACATAGTCGACCGCGGCATGCAGCCCGATCACGCCGACGATGTGCGGCGTCCCGGCCTCGAACCGGCCCGGCGGCGGGGCATAGGTCGTCTTGGCGAAGGTGACCCGGTCGATCATCGACCCGCCGCCCTGATAGGGCGGCATCGCGTCGAGCAGTTCGTATTTGCCCCACAGCACGCCGATCCCGGTGGGGCCGTAGAGCTTGTGCCCCGAGAACACGTAGAAGTCGCAGCCGATCTCGGCGACATCGACGGCGATGCGCGGCACCGCCTGGCAGCCGTCGAGCAGGATCTTCGCGCCGACCGAATGCGCGATTTCGGTCGCGCGTTTCGCGTCGAGCACCGAGCCGAGCACGTTGGAGACATGGGCGAGCGCGACGAACTTGTGCGCCGGCGTGATCATCGCCGCCATCGCGTCGAGGTCGATGCGTTGGTCGGGCGTGAGCGGGATCACGTCGATGATCGCGCCGGTCCGCTCGGCGACCATCTGCCAGGGTACGATGTTCGAATGATGCTCGAGCGTCGAGAGCAGGATGCGATCGCCCGCCTTCAGAAAATGGGGACTGTCCCTATTTTCCAGGAGAGATTGTGCGACGAGGTTGATCCCCTCGGTCGCCCCGCGGACGAAGATCGTCTCCTGCGGCTTGCCGTTGATGAACCGCGCGACACGCTCGCGGGCGGCCTCGAACGCCAGCGTCATGTCGGCCGAGCGCTGGTACACGCCGCGGTGGACGGTGGCATAGGTCTCGCCATAACCGCGGTTGATCGCGTCGAGCACCGGCCTGGGCTTCTGCGACGTAGCGGCGGTGTCGAGATAGGCCCAGCCCGCCGGGATCGCCGGGAAATCGGCGAGCAGGTCGAGCGGCCGGGTGTCGGTGATCACGCTCACAGCGCGCCCTCCAGCCATTTGTCGGCATCGGCGACAAAGGCCTCGCGCACGCCTTCCTCGCCGATCCGCGACAGCGCATCGGCGACGAAGGCGCGGGTTAGCAGCGCCTTGGCGCGCGGCTCGGGAATGCCGCGACTCTGGAGATAGAACAACGCGCGCTGGTCGAGCTCGCCCACCGTGGCACCGTGGGCGCACTTCACGTCGTCGGCGAAGATTTCGAGTTCGGGCTTCAGGTTCACCGTCGCGCCGCGTTCGAGCAGCAGCCCGCGCAGCGACTGTTCGCCGTCGGTCTGCTGCGCATCGCGCGCGACTTCGACGCGCGCCGCGAGGCTCACGGCCGAGCGATTCGCAGCGACGGCGCGCCACAATTGCCGCGACGTGCCCTCGACTGCCTCGTGACGCACCGCGACCGCGGCTTCCTGCTTCTGCGTGCCGCTGGTGAGCAGCGCGCCGCCCATCTCGGCGAACGCGCCCTTGCCGGTGAGGGTCAGCGCGCCGTCGATCCGGCTGCCCATTCCGCCGGCGCCAAGGAAGATCGAGACGAGGCTCGCCGCCTCGCCGATCACGGCCTCGTCGCGGATCGACACGAAACCGTCGGGCTGCAGCAGCCGCACCGCGCGCATCAGCCGCGCGCCGCGGGCGAGCGTGCACTGGCTGAACCGGTTGGCCCAGCCCGAGCCGGCATAGGTCTCGGTCACCGTCGCCACCGCGTCCTCGGCAAGCGTGATCCGCGCGGGCACGTGGCTCTCGCCGCCCGAGCCGAGATGGACGATCTGGATGCCGGTCACCGCCGCTTCTGTGTCGAGGCTGAGCACCCAACCCTCGCCCTCGGCCATGCCGCCCAGCGGATGGGCGGTCTCGGGCGCGAACCGCGCGATCTTGACCGGGCCGGGGCGGCTATGCGCGGGCTCGAACATGCCGTCGACGAACAGCAGGCGCGGGCCTTCGATATCAAGGAAGAGATCGGCGGGCTTGACGCCGGCGTCCCGCGGTTCGGCGTCTGCCGCGGCGCGCAGCGCCCCCATATCCGCCCAGCGCCATTCCTCCAGACGGGGAGAGGGGAGTTCGAGCGTGGTCACGCGCACGCCCCCTCTGCGCTCTCTGCGCCTCTGCGCGAAAGATTCTGGTTCGCGCAGAGGCGCGGAGGACGCAGAGAAAGAGAGACGGCGCCTTCGGCGTGAAGGTCGCTCATGCCGCCACGACCCCATAGCCTTCGCGCTCGAGCTGGAGCGCGAGTTCGGGGCCGCCGGTGCGGGTGATGCGGCCGGCTTCGAGGACATGGACGAAATCGGGCTGCACGTAATCGAGCAGGCGCTGGTAATGGGTGATCAGCAGCACCGCCTTGTCGGGCGCGCGCATGATCCGGTTGATGCCTTCGCCGACCGCCTTAAGCGCGTCGATGTCGAGCCCCGAATCGGTCTCGTCGAGGATCGCCAGCTTCGGCCCGATGATCCCCATCTGGACCATCTCGTTGCGCTTCTTCTCGCCGCCCGAGAAACCGACATTGACCGGGCGCTTGAGCATCTCCTGGTCCATGCCGAGCGCATCGGCCTGGGCGCGGGCGAGCTTGAGGAACTCGCCGCCCGACAGCGGCGCCTCGCCGCGCGCGCGGCGCTGGCTGTTGAGCGCCTCGCGGAGGAACTGGACGTTCGAGATGCCGGGAATCTCGACCGGATATTGGAAGCCGAGGAACAGCCCGGCAGCGGCGCGCTCGTGCGCGTCCATCGCGAGCAGGTCCTCGCCGGCGAAGGTCGCGCTGCCCCCGGTCGGCGCGTAGCCGGGACGCCCGCCGAGCACATAGCCGAGCGTCGACTTGCCCGCGCCGTTGGGGCCCATGATGGCGTGGATCTCACCCGCATTGACCGCGAGGCTGAGCCCCTTGAGGATTTCCTTGCCGTCGATCTCGGCACGCAGGTCGGTGATGTTGAGCATGTCTTCCTATTGTTCCTGGCCGAGCTGGGTGCGCGCATATGCGAGCAGCTTCGGGCGCACGCAGGCGCGGATTTCTTCGACTTCGCGGAGGCCGGTGCGCGCGCACGCGACCGTGGTCTCGCAGGCGGTGCGATCGAACCCGGCATCGCCGCTCGTCTTCGATATCGCGCAGGCGCGCACCCGCCGCTTGCGATCATATTTGAGGCTGACCCGCATGCGCTCCTGCCGCGCGGTGACCACGATTTCCTCCTGCGAGGCCTCGGGTGCGTCCTGCACCGCCGGGGCCAGCAGCAGGGCGGCGAGCCACAGGCTCATAGCGGCACCGTCAGCAGCTTGATCTCCTTGAGCGGCTCGGGCGCGTTATAGGCGTCGACGCGGCCGCCCTCGGGCAATTCCCAGATGATCTTGTACTGCTTGGGCTGGACGATCGCGGCGGTGACATCGGCCTCGACCGAATCGAGGATGCCCTGCATCCGGCCCCACCAGCGCTTGTTGACCGGCCGGTCGCCGAGCAGGATGCGGCCCTGCGCATAGTCGCCCTCGACAAACGCGCGGCAGCCCTTGATCGCCTCGGCGATCTTGGCGGCGCGCGCGGCCTCCTCGGCCGGCGCGACGCCGACCTGGCGGACGATGCAGCGCGCATGTCGCGTGGCGATGCCGATCTGCGGCACCGCGTCGACGGCGACGCCGCCGGCGGCCTGCGCCGCGAAAGCGAGGGCGATTCCAAGGCTCATTGCTATACTCCTCGAGGCGCGAACGTCCGCCCCATGCTGCGCTGTACCAGCGCGATGCTTGCCTGGTGCTGACTCATTCGCCCGGCTCCCGCGCGGGTCCGAAATGCACGACCGGCCCGTCCGAGGGCGGCTTGGGCAATGGCGGCAATTTGACGCGCTGGCGCTCGGTCTCGCGGCTCGGCTCGCCGAGCCCGATCGGCCCGGCCTGCCCGTCGGCGAGCGCGGGCTTGGGCTCGTTGAACTTGGGAAGGACGAAGGTCTGCGGCGCGCTCGTGCCGGGCAATTTGGTGTCGCCCGGCATCGTCGCTGCCATTTCGAGGAAGGTCAGCTCGCGGCAATCGGTGACTTCGTCCGCGGTCCGGGCGTAGCAGACCGGTGTCGACTGGCACGCATTGGTGTCGCGCTTCTGGCTGCCGCTCGACACCATGATCCGGCAATTGCGCAATTTGCCGTCGGCGCCCTTGTCGAACAGCATCGTCGTGTGCCCGAACGTCGCGCGCACGACGATGTCCTCGCCCTGCACCTCGTCGGCGACAGGCGGCGCGGCAGGCACGTCCTGCGCGAGAAGGAGGAGGGCGGCGAACAGCATCGTTCAGCCGACCGAACCCTCGAGGCTGATCCCCAGCAGCTTCTGCGCCTCGACGGCGAATTCCATCGGCAGCTGCTTGAGCACCTCGCGCGCGAAGCCGTTGACGATCAGTGCGACCGCCGCCTCCTGGTCGAGCCCGCGCTGCATCGCGTAGAACAACTGGTCCTCGCTGATCTTCGAGGTGGTCGCCTCATGCTCGATCTGCGCGGTCGGGTTCTTGACCTCGATATAGGGCACGGTGTGCGCGCCGCATTGGTCGCCGAGCAGCAGGCTGTCGCACTGGGTGAAGTTGCGCACGTTCTCGGCACCCGCCTGGACGAGCACCTTGCCGCGATAGGTGTTGTCGCTGCGGCCGGCGGAGATGCCCTTCGAGACGATCGTCGAGCGGGTGTTCTTGCCGAGATGGAGCATCTTGGTGCCGGTATCGGCCTGCTGGCGGCCGTTGGTCACCGCGACCGAATAGAATTCGCCGACCGAGCCGTCGCCCTGGAGGATGCAGCTCGGATATTTCCAGGTGATCGCGCTGCCGGTCTCGACCTGGGTCCAGCTGACCTTCGAGTTCGCGCCCGCGCACAAGGCGCGCTTGGTGACGAAGTTGAAGATGCCGCCCTTGCCGTTCTCGTCGCCGGGATACCAGTTCTGCACGGTCGAATATTTGATCTCGGCATCGTCGAGCGCGACCAGTTCCACGACCGCGGCGTGCAACTGGTTCTCGTCGCGCATCGGCGCGGTGCAGCCCTCGAGGTACGAGACGTAGGCGCCCTTGTCGGCGACGATCAGGGTGCGCTCGAACTGGCCGGTATTCTCGGCGTTGATCCGGAAATAGGTGCTCAGCTCCATCGGGCAGCGCACGCCTTCGGGCACGTAGACGAAGGTGCCGTCGGAGAAGACCGCGCTGTTGAGTGCCGAGAAGAAATTGTCGCGCACCGGCACGACCTTCCCGAGCCACTTCTTCACCAGCTCGGGATATTCGCGGATCGCTTCCGAGATCGACAGGAAGATGACCCCGGCAGCCTTCAATTCCTCGCGGAAGGTGGTCGCGACCGAGACGCTGTCGAACACCGCATCGACGGCGATCTTCCGCGCACCCTCGACGCCGGCGAGGACTTTCTGCTCCTCGATCGGGATGCCCAGCTTTTCATAGACGCGCAGGATCTCGGGATCGAGCTCGTCCAAGCTGCCGATCGTCTTCTTCGCCTTGGGCTCGGCGTAATAATAAGCATCCTGATAGTCGATGTGCGGGATCTGCAGCTTCGCCCATTCGGGGAGCGTCATCTCCTGCCACATCCGGAACGCCTTGAGCCGCCATTCGAGCATCCATTCCGGCTCGTTCTTCTTGGCGCTGATGTAGCGGACGGTGTCTTCGCTCAGCCCCTTGGGCGCGAATTCCTGCTCGACGTCGGAGCTGAAGCCCCATTCGTACTTCTTGTTCGCGGCGGCGAGCGCCTCGGCATTCTTGGTGGCCACGACTTAAACCTCAACCGTTCGCCCCCGGACGGGATCCGGGGTTGCCGAAGCGCTGTCCTGCTCCGGGCTCATGGAAGAAAAAAACGGCCCTTCGACACTCTCAGCGCGAACGGGGTGGGAAAGGCTGGCAAGGCTCACCCCGGCGAGCGCGCCCCTTACGGCGCCGTTGACGGCATTCCAATGCGGCTTGACCCGGCAGCTGCCCTCGACGGCGCAATCATGCCTGCCCGTATCGACGCAGGCGGTGAGCGCGATCGGACCCTCGATCGCCTCGACGATGTCGGCAATGGTGATCGCCGCGGCCGGGCGGGCGAGGCGGAAGCCGCCGCCGGTGCCGCGAGCGCTCTCGATCAGGCCCGCGGCGGAGAGCTTGCTGACCAGCTTCTGGACCGTCGGCAGCGGCAGCCCGGTCTCGCCGGCCAGCGACGTCGCGTTCAGCCGGCACGTCGCCCCGCAATGGCGCGCGGCGGCAGCCATCATCACCACGGCATAGTCGGCAAGGCTCGAAAGACGCATCAAATCCCACTCGCCCTCTGCGCAACGGCGCGACGGGCATCAATCAGAACGATTCTGTCCGATTGCAGATGGCCCTAAGCGGCGCGAAGGTCAACCGGTTCGGGGATGACTTCGGGCAGGAAGTGCAGCCCTTCGTTCTGCAGCGTCAGCGCCAGCGTCGGATCCGTGTTGCCGCGCAGGCTGGTCGGGGTGTGGCCGGTGAAGTGCTTGACCTCGTTGATCATGTGCGACTGATCGGCGAACGGGCCGAGCACGTCGGAGAGCGGCGCGCCCTGGAAGATCTGCATCGCCGCGCGGATCGCCCGGAACTTGCGCTTGAGCTTGGTCGGCGGCCCGCCGAAATATTCGAGGCACAGCCGCTGGACCTGGCGCTCGCCGAGCCCGCTATTCGCCTCGATCGTCGCATAAAGCGCGTCGATCGTCGGATCCTCGCTCGCCGCCCATTCGCGCACTGCATTGAGGAAGGGGAAATGCGGCTCGGGAACCGGCTTCACTTCCTCTTGCCGCATGATCAGCTGCGGCGCGATCGCCGAGATCATCTCGTCGAGCTCGGTCATCTCGTGCAATTGCTCGAGCAGCCGCGGCGCGCGCTCGCAGAACAGTTTCTCGCCGTCGATAATGTGGTCGGTTACTTTGTGCGCGGGAACCCCGATCATCGCCTTCCAGCCGATCGCGCGCAGCACCACGCCGAAGCACAATACCGGCCCGCGCATCCGATAGGTGGCGGCGGCGGTGCCGGGGCCGGCGACCATGATCGGCTTAAGCGCCTCGACATGCCCGTCGGGGAAGGTCATCTCGCCCTCGCCGTGGATCAGGAAGCGGATATGCCCGAGATCGATGCGCTCGGAGCGCTCGAGCTCGCCTTCGCCGTCCCAGCGGAACAGATAATAGGATTCGATGTGCGGGAGCAGCCGCCCCTTGGCGCGCTTGAGCTCGATCGTCGGCCCCGACGACCGCACGATATCGACGTCGGAATGCGCATGCGCGTCCGCATCGATGGAGTTGGTTGTGGTTGCGCCCCGCATGTACGACCCGAGCCCCCCGGTTTTCCCGAATCTGTGTCTCGACCGTGTCTATAGCCACAGGAGCGCGCAGATAAAAGTGACCCGGCCGGTTGCCCGGCCGGGTCAGTGGAAAGGGTTCCCCCCGTTGAAGCGGAAACCCCTCGGGTCGCAAAACCCGACTAGCCCACCCGTAAGACTACGTATTGGACGGAATCGACATTCCGATAATTTTGACGCGCGCCCCGCGCAATGCGAAGGCGGCGGCATGGCATATCCCCTCCGTTCCGCCTTGTTTTCGCTCGACGCCGAAGCCGCGCATCGCGCCGCGATCGCCGCATTGCGGATGTGGGGCGGGATGGGGGCGCCGTTCGCGCGCCGCTCCGAAACGGATGCATCGACGGGCGTACGAGTCGCCGGAATCGATTTCCCCAATCGTGTCGGACTCGCCGCCGGGCTCGACAAGAATGCCGAGGCGGTGCCCGGGCTGTTCGCGCTCGGTTTCGGCGCGGTCGAGGTCGGCACGCTGACGCCGCGTCCGCAACCGGGCAATCCCAAGCCGCGGCTGTTCCGCCTCGCCGAGGACGAAGCGGTGATCAACCGGATGGGATTCAACAATGACGGGATCGATGCGGCGCTGGCGCGGATCGCCGCGCTGCCGCGCCGCGCCGGGGTGCTCGGCATCAATGTCGGGGCCAACAAGGATTCGGTCGATCGCGTCGCCGATTACGCCGAAGGCGTGCGCAAGGCCGCGGCGCATGCCGACTACATCACGATCAACGTCAGCTCGCCCAACACGCCGGGACTGCGCGATCTCCAGTCGCGGCCGGCGCTCGACGAGCTGCTTGCCGGCTGCGACGCCGCGCGAGGCGGCACGCCATTGTTCCTCAAGATCGCGCCCGATCTCGATCGCGCGGGTATCGACGGCGCGGTTCGCGCGGCGATCGACAACCGGGTCGATGCGCTGATCGTGTCGAACACCACGATCTCGCGTCCGGCGCTGCACTCCAGGCATGCCGGCGAGGCAGGCGGGCTGTCGGGCGCCCCGCTGCGCGAACTGGCGCGCGCCAAATTGATCGAGGCGCGCGAGGCCAGCGGCGACGCGCTGCCGCTGATTTCGGCGGGCGGGATCGACGACGCCGACGAGGCGAAGCGGCGGATCGACGCCGGCGCGGAGCTCGTCCAGGTCTACAGCGCATTGGTCTATCGCGGTCCCGGGCTGGCACGCGCGATCGTCCGCGGGCTGGCCGCCGACCGCTGACGTAGCGGCTTTGCCGTCGTGCCAAAGCCCGCTACGGCTGGACCCATGAAAAAGCTGGTCGCGCTGCTGTTTGTCCTGTTCCTGCCCTTCGCCGCCCAGGCGCAGGGAATCGTCAGCGCCGCCGATCCGCGCGCCGCCGCGGCGGGCGTCGAAATCCTGCGCAAGGGCGGTACGGCGACTGATGCGGCGATCGCGACGATGCTCGCGCTCAACGTCGTCGAGCCGAGCGCGGCCGGGATCGGCGGCGGCGCCTTCTTCGTCCAGTATGACGCGCAGCGGAAGGTCACCACCACGGTCGACGGCCGCGAGGCGGCGCCGATGGCAGCCGATACCCGCTGGTTCTACGCCGACGGCAAGCCGCTCGGCATCCGCGATGCGATCCCCGGCGGGCGCAGCGTCGGCGTGCCGGGCACGCTGCGCGCGATGGCGCTGGCGCACGAACGCGGCGGCAAGCTGCCCTGGGCGAGCCTGTTCGAACCGGCGATCCGGCTGGCACGCGACGGCTTCGCAGTGACTCCGCGCTTCAAGGGCGCGCTCACCCGCTATGCCGGCTATGGCGATGCCGGCATGCGCGCGATCTTCTACGACGATTCCGGCAAGCCGCGCGCCACGATCAAGAATCCCGAGCAGGCAGCCTTGCTCACCCGCATCGCCGAGCAGGGCCCTGACGCCTTCTATGTCGGCCCGCAGGCGGCCAAGCTGGTCGCCACGGTCAACAATGCCGCGCGCAACCCATCGAAGATGACGGTCGGCGATCTCGCTTCCTATGCGGCGAAGGACCGCCCGGTGCTGTGCGGCAGCTATCGCCGGCACAAGATCTGCTCGATGGGCCCGCCGTCCTCGGGCGGCGTCGCGGTGCTGATGATCCTCAAGCAGCTCGAGCGCTTCGACATGGCGAAGCTCGGCAAGGATTCACCGGTCGCCTGGCACCTCTTCGCCGAGAGCTCGCGCCTCGCTTATGCCGATCGCGACCTGTATCTCGGCGATCCCGATTACGTACAGATCCCGCTCAAGGGGCTGCTCGACCGTCGCTACATCGCCCGCCGCTCGGCGCTGATCCGCACCACCGGCAGCATGGCGAAGGTGGCGGCCGGCATCCCGCCCGGCGCACCGAAGCGCGCGCGCGCGCCGAACAGCGAGGTTCCCGGCACCACCTCGCTGTCGGTCGCCGACGGCGCGGGCAATATCGCGCAGGTCACCACGACGATCGAGAGCCCGTTCGGCTCGGGCCTGTCGGTCGACGGGACGATGCTCAACAACGAGCTCACCGACTTCGACATCGTCCCCGAGAAGGAGGGTTTTCTCGTCGCCAACCGAGTGGAGGGCGGCAAGCGCCCGCGCAGCTCGATGGCGCCGTCGATCGTCTATGGTCCGAATGGCGAGGTCCGCCTCGCGGTCGGCGCGGCGGGCGGCTCGACGATCATCGCGCAGGTCGCCAAGGCGATCATCGGCGTGGTCGACTGGAAATTGAGCGCGCAGGACGCGATCGCGCTCGGCCTGGTCTATGCGCCGGGCCCGGTCGCGATGATCGAGAAGGGCACCGAGCGCGAGGCGATGGTCCCGGCGCTCGAGGCGCTGGGCGAAAAGGTCCAGGTCGCGCCGCTCGGGCTCAAGGCGAATGCGATCGAGCGCGTGAACGGCGCATGGGGCGGCGGGGCCGATCCGCGCAGCGAAGGCGTTGTGATGCATCAGGACGGGCGCGTGCCCGCGATCACGCGGTTCACCGCGGTGCCGAGCCGTCCATCGGAATAAGCGAGACGCCGCCAAAGCGGCGCTCAGGGGAGAGCGATGCGTAAACTCGAATATTTCGACAATCTGGTGCAGATGTTCTTCACGCGGGCACGCGAGAAGGGCGACCAGCCGTTCCTGTGGCACAAGGCCGGGGGCAAGTGGCAGCCGACCAGCTGGGCCGAGGCGGCGCGCCAGGTCGCCAGCCTCGCCACCGCCTTCCAGGCGCTGGGGCTGCGGAACGGCGACCGCGTGATGCTGGTCTCGGAGAACCGCCCCGAATTCTGCATCACCGATCTCGCGATCATGGCGGCGGGCTGCGTCACCGTGCCGACCTACACCACCAACACCGAGCGCGATCACCAGCACATCATCGAGAATTCGGGCGCCTGCGCGATCGTCGTCTCGAACACCAAGCTGGCGAAGACCCTGCTGCCCGCCGCGATCCGCTCGTCCTCCGCGCGGATGGTGATCGGCATCGACGAGGTCCGCGCCGGCCAGTCCGGGTCGATGGACTTCCACGATTACAAGGAACTGATCGCGAAGCATCCGGCCGATCCGGTCGAGGTCGCCGCGCGCGCCGCGTTCAAGCGCGAGGAGCTCGCCTGCATCATCTACACCAGCGGCACCGGCGGGTCCCCGCGCGGCGTGATGCAGCATCACGGCGCGATCCTCCAGAATGTCGCGGGCTGCTGCGAGATCATATCGGAGGATTTCGGCTGGGAGGACGAGGTGTTCCTCTCCTTCCTGCCGCTCAGCCACGCGTATGAGCATACCGGCGGGCAGCATTTCCCGGTCGGGCTCGGCGCCCAGATCTATTATTCGGAAGGGCTCGAGAAGCTCGCCTCGAACATCGAGGAGGTCCGCCCGACGATCATGGTGGTGGTGCCGCGGCTGTTCGAAGTGCTGCGTACGCGCATCTCCAAGCAGATCGAGAAACAGGGCAGGTTCGCCAACTATCTGCTCGATCGCGCCGTCACGATCGGCGGCAAGCGCGCCGCGGGCGGCGTCCCCCTCCACGACCGCCCGATGAGCCTGATCCTCAAGGCAACGCTGCTCCCCAAGATCTCGAAGCGCTTCGGCGGGCGGATGAAGGCGATGGTGTCGGGCGGCGCGCCGCTCAATCCCGAAGTCGGCATCTTCTTCGAATCGATCGGGCTGACCTTCCTCCAGGGCTATGGCCAGACCGAGGCGGCGCCGGTGATCTCGTGCAACCGACCCAAGGCCGGGCTCAAGCACGACACCGTCGGCCCGCCGCTTCCCGACGTCGAGGTGCGCATCGCCGACGACGGCGAGATCCTCGTCCGCGGCGAGCTGGTGATGCACGGCTATTGGCGCAACGAGGAGGAGACCGCGCGCGTCCTCAAGGACGGCTGGCTCCATACCGGCGACATCGGGATCATCGACGACAAGGGCCGGATCAAGATTACCGACCGCAAGAAGGACATCATCGTCAACGACAAGGGCGACAATGTCGCGCCGCAAAAGGTCGAGGGGATGCTCACCCTGCAGAACGAGATCGTCCAGGCGATGATCGCGGGCGACAAGAAGCCCTATATGACCGCGGTGATCGTCCCCGATCCCGAATGGACCGCCGAATGGTGCGCCCACACCGCGACCAAGTGCAACTTCAAGGAACTCGCGCACGACCCCGATTACAAGGCGGCGGTCGCCGCGGCGGTCGAGCGCGTCAACAAGGATTTGTCGGTGATCGAGCGGGTGCGCAAGTTCATCATCGCCGATGCGCCGTTCACGATCGAGAACGAGCAGCTGACGCCGAGCCTCAAGATCCGCCGGCACGTGCTCAGGCAGGTATATGGCGACCGGCTGAACGCGTTGTATTGAACGTCCCAAAATCCTCCCTCGCGAAGCGGGGGAGGGGGACCACGAAGTGGTGGAGGGGGCCTCTCCGCGAGGTTTGCGCGCGCGGCTACGCCCCCTCCGTCGCCTTCGGCGCCACCTCCCCCGCTACGCGAGGGAGGACTTAGTCAGCGGCCCCCCGCCTGCGCGCCAGGGCCCGGCACCACCACCATCGACCAGTCGCGGTCGGGCCGCAGATATTTCTGCGCGAGGCCCTGCAGCTCGGTCGGCGAGGTCAGCGCGATGTCGCGCGCGAGCGTGTTGACCGCGGCGATCCGCGCCGGATCGGTGCTGCCGCCCTCGACCAGCCGCATCCAGAACATGTTGCCGCTCGACTGGCGGATCAGCTGCTGCTTGATCGGAGTCAGCGCGCGGTTGAGCTCGTCCGCGTCGACCGGCTTGGCGACCAGGTCGGCGGCGATCCCGCGCGCCAGCTGGAAGAAGAAGTCGGTCTTGTCGGGCGGCACCATGCCCAGCGCGATCAGCTTGCCGCCGGTCTCGAAGCCGAGCGGCCACTGGCTGGCGACGTTGGGCGAATAGCTCACCCCGGCCTGGCTGCGCAGCTGGTCGATCAGACGGTCCCGGAAGATCGCGGCGAGCACGTCGAGCTTGCGGCTCTCGGTGATCCCGGCGCTGCCCGCCCCGGTCGGCCAGGCGATGACCGCCGCGGCCTGATCGGCCTTGCCGGTGTGCGTGCGCACCACCGGCTTGTCGACATGCGCGGGGAAGGCCGCGGCCTGCACCGGCACGGCGCTCGCCGCGCGCGGCTTGAGCGCGCCGAAGGTCGCCGCGACGGCCTTGATCGTCGCGTCCGAATCCATGTCGCCGAATACTTCGACTTCGATCGGGCCGGTGGCGAGCAGCGGCTCCCACAGCTTGCGGAAGCTCGCCGGGGTAGTCGCCTCGATCGTCTCGCGCTCGGGCATGCCCCAGCGCGGATCGCCCGAATGGAGCAGCTTCTCGAGGTCGCGGCCGAGCACCGCGTCAGGCGACGACGACAGTCCGGCATAGCCCGAGAGCACTCCGGTCTTGGCGCGCGTCACCGGATTGGGGTCCCAAGCCGGCGCCGCCAGCTTGGTGGCGAACAGCCGCAGCTGGTCGGGCAGATCCTCCTTGTTGGTCTGCCCGCCGAAGCGGAAGGTGTCGCCCGCAACGTCGAAGTCGAAGCCGATCTGGCGGCGCCCGATCAGTGCGTCGAGCTCCTCCTGGCCGAGCTTGCCGATCCCGCCGGCGACGAGCGCCATCTCGCCGGCCCAGGCCGGGCTGGGCGTGGTCGGCAGCGCATTGAGCCCGCGCCCGAAGCGGACATTGACATAGACCTTGCCGACTTCGGACGCGTCCTTGCGCATCAGCAGGTTGACGCCGTTGGCGAACACCACTTTCTCGATCTGCAGCTCGGCAAGCAGCGGCTCGCGGCTGACCATTTTGCCCGGCGCGCCGAGCCTGGGGAGCTGGGCGAAGCTGACATTGCCCAGCGCCTTGCGCTTGCCGGCGCTGGCGACGACATCGGCCTGGAGCGCCGCGGTGACCTTGGCCATCAGCTGCGGGTCGGGGGTGTGGACGTTGACCAGCGCGCGGGTCGCCGTGCCCTCGAACACGCGCTTGGCTGCGGCCTGCACCGTCGCGGGGGTGAACATCTTGGCGGCGACCGCGGTCCTGAAGATGTCGTACGAGGCCTGGGGCGTGGTCACCGTTTCGTTGATGTCGACCGCCTCGACCAGGTCGTCGCCGATCTTCATTCCAGATTCGACCGGCGCCGTGGCGATCCGCTGCTTCATCGACGCCTCGATCTCGGCGAGCTCGCGGTCGATCTCGGCCTGGGTCGGCGCGGTGGTCTGCGCATCGGCGATCACCCCGCGCACGTCGCGCAGCGCGGTCTCCCAGTCGGCACCGACCGGCATGACGTTGACCGTGGTGATGTTGGCCGAGCGCGCGACGTCGCTCAGATCGGCGCCGGCGGCGACGAAGCTGCCGCCCGAGCGTGCGCGCGATTCGAGCCGCCGGTTGATGATGCGGATCGCGACAAGGTCGATCATCCGCTTCTGGTTGAAGATCACCGTGTCGGAGAAGACCGTCCACGGCCGCAGGATCGCCATCATCGCCATCGGCGGCACGGCCGGCTCGACGATGCTCGCGGCGACCGGATGGCCTTCGCCCGAAGGCTTGCCGAAATCGGGGGTCGGTGCGGCGCTGCCCTTGCCGGCCCAGGCCGAGAAGTGCTTCTGCACCATCGCCTCGAGCGTCGCGGTATCCATGTCGCCGATCACGATCACCACTGCGCGCTCGGGGCGGTACCAGCGATCGTGGAAGGCCTGGACCGAAGCCGGGGTGGCGCCGGTCAGCGCGGCGGTGGTGCCGATCGGCTTGCGGTTGGCGACCGGCTGGCCGGCGAACATCAGCCCCAGCATCGTATCCTGCAGGCGTTCCTGCGCGCCGGGCTGCTCGCGCCCCTCGGCGAGCACCACCGGGCGCTCGGCGTCGAGCGCGGCCTGGGTCAGCGCCGGCGCCGACATCATGCCGGCGAGGATCTTGAAGCTCTCGTCGAGCCCCGCGGCGGTCGCGGTGGGCAGATCGAGCTTGTAGACGGTCTGGGTGAAGGTCGTGCTCGCGTTCGAGTCCGAACCGAAGGTCACGCCGAGCCGCTGCCAGATCCGTTTCGATTCGCCGTCGGGAACGAAGGTCGAGCCGCGGAAGGAGAGGTGCTCCAGAAGGTGGGCGAAGCCGCGCTCGCTTTCCTGCTCGTTGAGCGATCCGGCATCGATCCGCACGCGCACCGAGACCTGGCCCGGCGGCACGCCGTTCTTGCGCACCGCATAGCGCACGCCGTTGGGCAGTCGCCCGAACTTCCATTCGTCGTCATGGACGAGGTCGCTGCCCTTGTAGAGCCAGGGATCCTCCGCGGTCTGGACCGGCCGCGGCGCGGTCTGCGCCTGCACCGGCAGGACCGGGGCGAGCGTGGCGAAGGCGAGGGAGGCGAGGAGCGGCGACCGCAGGAAACGAAGCATGGATCCCCATCTAGTGGCGAAACCACGCGCTTGCCACCGCCTACCTTTCGCGCAGGTGTACGGAACGGCGTGGGTCGCCTTGGAAAGGAACGGCGACTTTCGGGCGCGCCAAGCCCGGTAGCTGGCGTGAGGTCGGGGTTCTCAGTGCCCCAGTCGCTTCACAAACGGCGCTGAAAGTAGACGATCATCGCAGCGATTATGATGCAGCCTGTAGTGATAGGGGCTGGCATGGCAGCGTGGGCAGTGAGCAGAATCACGCAGAAGCGATGTTGTTTAAGGATTTGATCGTCCAGATGGCCGGCTTCTACACCATTCTTGTCAACGATTCTCCTAGCCCGACCTCCGATATCGCATTCTGCGTTGTGATCGGCGCAGGCGCGTCGGTCTCCGCCCATCTGAGGGCTGATATTTTCTCGGCGAAGCGGAAGGTAGTCTGATGTTTCCAGTACGGGGATGGTTGAATCCGCCGCATCTGAAACGGCACGGTGTGAAGTTTCGGATTCGCCGGACGTTCCAGTGAATCGACATGGGCTCGGTACCGCGATGGTCGCGTTGTTCGCCGCAGCGTGCACGTCCTGCTCGGAGAACCCTTCCGCCGAAGTGCGTTTCCGGGTGGACGCCGTGGTGCAGGAACATGGCGTGTCGAGGCAGGGCAGCGCCGTCTGGTCGATGGCGCTCAAGCGGCCGATCCTCGCGCTCGCCAGCCCATACGACGCCCGTTTCGAGGGCGAGGCCATCCCGATTCAAATGCCGGATCGCAAATGGGTGCTCGTTCTGCCGACCAATCTTTCATTCGGCGACAGCGCTGCCCTTTGGCCCGAACGGATTTTCGGTGTCCCGCAGCACGAAGGTGGCAAAGTTCGCGATCGGATAGTTGTTCTCAGAGACGTCGCAATGAGGAAGGGTGCCAGCGTCGATCTCGACTGCGTCGAACTTCAGGCAGACGGCGTCGCCGCGCGCGGCGACTTGCATTGCCCTTCGCTCATGCACGCATCCGACATCGGAGATCCAGAAACCTATGTCCTCGTCGACGAAAGCCCGAAGAGGAAACGCGATCCCGGCGCCCCGCGGCTGCAACGTATAACCGTTACCGTCACGGACGCTCCGGCGACCCATCGCCTGGGCGGGATCGCGCCGTGGCTGAACCGTGTGATCGAACGGGCGTACAACGAACTGCATTCCCACAGGGGCGCGAGGGCCTCTACCGCGCCCCGATAGGAAAAGTCGCGATTCCTGTATCAGCCACCTGACGACGTCGCGCGCAAGTGAACCCGCATGCCCGACCAATCTGAACGACAGCATGGGTGGCTTGCTGCCTCTCACGACAAGAGCCTAATGGACGCTCAGTGTCGGGAAGCTTCACAGCGACCCCGAACGATCGGAATGTGGGCGTTGGCAGTTGCGTCGGCGCATCCGCATCAGGCGGAACTGGGCGTACCTGCTGGGACAATCCGTCCAATCGACGGTTGCGGCAGCGGGCCTACATCGCCATCTTCGTCGCCAGAGGAGCCGACATGCCCACCGATCGTGCCAAGGCCTGGAGCGAGTTCCGCCGGATGCTCGGCTGGATCGCGCTGGCCGGCGTGCTGATGGTCGCCGGCGCGCTCTGGTATCTCTCGATCAACGACGCGCTTTATCTCTCGGCGATTCTCGCGACGGTCGGCGGGGTGTTTTTGTCGACGCTGCTCGGCTGCGGGCTGTTTGCCGCCGCCTTCTTCAGCGACAAGAGCGGGCACGATGCGAACGTCGGCAGCGCGACCAGCCAGGACGACCCGGTCGACTGATTGGCCACGCGAAACCTTTCGTTTCCCTTCACCTGCTTGATCCGCGCCCGCGCAAGCGCCACATGGCAGGCATGCTGATCGAGACCGAAGCCACGCCGAACCCGGCGACGCTCAAATTCCTTCCCGGACGCACGGTGATGGACGCGGGGACCCGCGACTTCGCCAGCCCGGAGGATGCCGAGGCCTCGCCGCTTGCCAGCGCGCTGTTTTCGTTCGGCGACGTCACCGGCGTGTTCTTCGGCCGCGACTTCATCTCGGTCACTGCCGGGCCGGGCGTCGACTGGCGCGATCTCAAGCCCGACGTGCTGGCGATCCTGCTCGATCACTTCTCGGCCAACATGCCGTTGTTCAACGCCGGCAGCGCTGCGGGCTTCTCGGTCCCGCCCGAGAGCGCCGATTTCGGCGACGATCCCGAAGATGCCGAGATCGTCGCGCAGATCCGCGAGCTGATCGACACGCGCATCCGCCCGGCGGTCGCCAATGACGGCGGCGACATCGTCTATCGCGGCTTCGATGCCGGCAAGGTCTATCTCCAGATGCAGGGCGCCTGTGCCGGCTGCCCGTCTTCGACCGCGACGTTGAAGAACGGCATCGAACAATTGCTCAAATACTACGTTCCCGAAGTCACCGAAGTCCGCGCGGTCTAGACACCGCCGCCACCCGAAAGGATTGAAGCATGGGCCGTCCCCTCGATGATGCGGGGCTGGATACGATCTTTCGTACCGCGCGCAGCTATAACGGCTATGACGACACGCCTGTCACCGAAGCCGACATCCAGCGCATCTACGACCTGGTGAAGATGGGGCCGACCTCGGCCAACCAGCAGGCCGCGCGCTTCGTCTGGGTGCTGAGCCAGGAGGGCAAGGACAAGCTCGCCGAACTCGCCACCGGCACCAATCCGGACAAGATCCGCAAGGCGCCGGCGACGGTGATCGTCGCGATGGACCTGGCGTTCAACGAGCAGCTGCCCTGGCTCTTCCCGCACGCGCCCGACGCGAAGAACTGGTTCGCCGACGACGCCAAGCGCCATGACCACGCCTTCCGCAATTCGTCGCTCCAGGGCGCGTACCTGCTGATCGCGGCGCGCGCGCTCGGCTTCGATACCGGTCCCATGTCGGGATTCGACAACGCCAAGGTTGACGCGGCGTTCTTCAGCGACCAGCCCAATATCAAATCCAACTTCATCTCGACATTGGGCCATGGCGACCCTTCCACCATCTTCGGGCGACTTCCCCGCCCCGAATTCGACCAGTTCAATCGCGTCGTCTGACGCATTGACGACGCTGGTCATCGAGACCGCGACCGCCGCCTGTTCGGTGGCGCTGCTGCGCGGCGGCGACGTGATCGCCAGCGCGCACGAAGTCGTCGGGCGCGGCCATGCCGAGCGGCTGGTGCCGATGATCGGCGCGCTGCCCGGCCAGGGCCGCGCGCCGCGCATCCTCGTCGATGTCGGGCCCGGCAGCTTCACCGGGGTGCGCGTCGGGCTCGCCGCCGCGCTGGGCCTCGCGATCGGCTGGGGGAGCGAAGTCGTCGGCTATTCGTCGCTCGCCTTGGTCGCCGCATCGGGGTTCGAGGGCCATCCGCAATGCCCCGCACTTGCCGCGATACTCGAAGGCGGGCACGGTGAGGTCTTCATGCAGTTGTTCACGGCATCGCCGCTCGCGCCCGAAGGCCCGCTCCAGTCGCTGCTCCCCGCGGCCGCGCTCGCCGCGCTGGGCGATCGGCCCGCATTCGGCAACGGAGTCCGCCATCTCGCCGCGCTCGATCCCGAGCGCGGGCTGATCGAGGCGCTGCCGCGCGCCGAGGATGCGCGGCTGCTGCCGCCCGCACTCGCCACCTTGCCGCCGCGCCCGATCTATGGCCGCGCGCCCGACGCCAGGACGCTGGCGGAGCGCGGGCTCGCATGAGCGGCACGCTCAACCGCACCGATCTGCGCGAAGGCGGCTCGCAGGACCTCGCCGAGGTCAGCCGGATCATGGAGGACGCGTTCGACGCCAGATATGGTGAGGCCTGGACCAGCGCGCAGTGCCTCGGCATGCTCTCGCTTCCCGGCGTGTGGCTGGTGATCGCGAGCCTCGACGAGGCCGATGCCGGCTTTGCGCTCGCCCGCTCGACCGGCGAGGAAGCCGAATTGCTGCTGCTCGCGACGCGGCCCGCCGCACGGCGCCGCGGCGTCGCCGGGGCGCTGCTCCGCGCGGTGGTCGCCGAAGCCGAGGCGCGCGGCGTTGCCCAGCTGCATCTCGAGGTCCGCGCGGGAAACGATGCCGTCCGGCTATACCGTCGCGAAGGTTTCGAGAAGGTCGGCGAGCGCAAGAACTATTACAGAGGCAAGATGGGGCAAGCGTTCGACGCGCACACCTATGCCCGGGACCTTCGCTGAATTTTTCGTAACTGAAGGTTAACGACTTGCGTTTGGTCCAGATTGGTCCGATAGCGCCGATCAGGCGGCATTTATAGTCGCCGTATAAATTGGGTCGAAGGGAATATGATGGACAGTTCAGCTGACATTCAGGAAACACTCGTAACGCTTACTGCCGATATTGTCGCGGCACATGTCAGCAACAATAGCGTTGCCGTTTCCGATCTTCCGGTTCTTATTCAGAATGTACACGGTGCGTTGACCAGCCTCGGCCGCGCGACTGCTGAACCTGAAGTGAAGCAGGAGCCGGCGGTTTCGATCCGTTCTTCGGTGAAGCCGGACTATATCGTCTGCCTCGAGGACGGCAAGAAGCTCAAGATGCTCAAGCGTCACTTGATGACGCACTATCAGATGACGCCGGAACAGTATCGCGCGAAGTGGAATCTTCCCGCCGACTATCCGATGGTCGCGCCGAACTATGCCGAGCAGCGCCGCACGCTCGCCAAGAAGATCGGTCTCGGCACCAAGCGCCGCAAGCGCTGAGTCCTCGCCCCCAGGGCGAAGATCGGCACGCCGGTCGGGGCAGGGAGCCCGGCCGGCCTTTGCTGCCCTCTTCCCCCTCGCGCGCATTGCCGTTACATCGGCGCCATGCCGCGCAAGATCGACCTCGAACAGCTCTGCCACGACAAGGGCCTTCGCATCACCGAGCAGCGCAAGGTGATCGCCCGCGTCCTTTCCGACGCCGAGGACCATCCCGACGTCGAGAAGGTCTATGAGCGCGCCTCGGCGATCGACCCCGGCATCTCGATCGCCACGGTCTACCGCACCGTCCGGCTGTTCGAAGAGGCCGGCATCCTCGACCGCCACGATTTCGGCGACGGCCGCGCCCGCTACGAGCCCTCGCCCGAGGCGCATCACGACCACCTGATCGACGTCGAATCGGGCAAGGTGATCGAGTTCGTCGATCCCGAGCTCGAACTGCTCCAGAAGCAGATCGCCGAGCGACTCGGCTTCCGCCTCGTCGACCACCGCATGGAACTCTACGGCGTCGCGCTCGACCGCAAGGCATGATCTTGTTCCGTTCGTGCTGAGCTTGTCGAAGCACCGTCTTTCTTTCTGCCGCCGAGAAAAGAACGGCCCTTCGACAAGCTCAGGGCGAACGGGAGGAGGAGGCTTTGACCGATAACCGGCGCGCCGATGCCGCGGAAGGCGTCCCCACCAGGCTGACCCTCGCCGAGCAGGCCCGGATGTGGTCGCGCGTCGCGCTGCTGCTGCTGGCGGTGCTGACCCATGTGCCGATGCACTATCTCTGGCGGCTGCTTCGCCTGCCCTCGCCCTGGCCGCGCTGGTTCCTCGGCAATGCCGCGCGGATCGCCGGTGCGCGCGTCGCCAAGATCGGCACGCCGCTGCGCCGCGACGTCTTCTACGTCTCGAACCATCTCAGCTGGATCGACATCCTCGCTTTGGGCGGCGCGAGCGGCACCGCCTTCGTCGCCAAGGCCGAGATCGCCGCCGCGCCGGTGGTCGGCTGGCTCGCCGGGCTCAACCGCACCGTCTACGTCAAGCGCGAGAACCGCCTCGGCGTCGCCGACCAGATCAACCAGCTGCGCGACGCGCTCGCCGACAATTGGGCGATCACGATCTTCCCCGAAGGCACCACCACCGACGGCAAGTCGCTGCTGCCGTTCAAGACTCCGATGCTGCGCGTGCTCGAGCCGCCGCCGCCCGGCGTGATGGTCCAGCCGGTGCTGCTCGATTACGGCGCGGTCGCCGAGGCGATCGGCTGGATCGGCCAGGAGCGGGGGCTGAACAACGCCCGCCGCATCCTCGCGCGCAAGGGCAGCTTCCGGCTCGAGGTGCATTTCCTCGAGCCCTTCCTCCCCGCCGACTTCCCCGGCCGCAAGGCGATCGCCGCCGAGAGTCGCCGCCGCATCGAGGAAGCACTGGTCGCCGCGCTCGGCCACCCGCTGCGCCCGTTCCGTTTTGCCGAGGAGGCGATCGGCTACAAGGCGCCGGCCTCCGCATCACCCCGCGCTTGAGGGCGCGGCGCGCACCCGATATCCTGCGCGGCGGGAGAGGGGCCTTGGACCAGATTCATCGACGCGTGCTGCGCGTCCGGCGCCGCTACGAAACGACGATCGACCGTACCGGGCTCGCGCTCGGCGCGGGAAGTGGCCTTGCCGGCGGCATCGTGCTCGCCTTGCTGCTGATGGGCGGCCAGCGCGATCCGCTCGCCTTGCTCGGCGGCTGGGCGATCGGCAGCGTCTTTTCGGGGATTGCGATCACCGCAGTCGGCGGGCCGGTCTGGCTGGTCTTCCACATCGCCGGCCTGCGCTACGCCTGGCACGCCGCCGCGGTCGGCGCATTGACCGCGATGCTGATCTTCGTCGGCGCGCAGACCTATGGCTTCGGCATGTTCGCGATGCCGGCGATCGACGGCCGCACCTGGCTCTATCGCTGGCTGAGCGCGCTGGCGTCGAGCGCGCTGCTCGCGATCCTCGCCGCCGCGATCGCCGCGGTGATGTGGCGCATCGCCTATCGCCGCAACGGCGCGGACTGACGCGGATGTCCCCTCCCGGTGTGCGGGGAGAGGCGTCTTACCCCTGGCCCTTCGCCGCGCATTCGCCGACGCGGGTGCCGGTGCTGCGCATCCGCACCAGCGAATAGCCGGGCTGGCCCGCCGCGCCGGTGACGTTCTCGGTGGTCACGTCGAAGCCGGTCGCGGCGGTGGTGCCGCTGATCTGGATCGCCGTCGCCGGGGCATTCGGCTTGGTGCACTGGATCTTCGCGTCCACCTTGCCGCCCTTGGCGACGTAGCGGATGAAAGTGCACTTGCCCGCCGCCTGCTCCAGCTTGGAGATGTCGAACGGCTTCAGCTGCTCGGCGGTGCGGCACTCGGTGGCGTTGCGCGCGAGGCGCTTGGCGAGGTCGAGCTGTTTGGCATTGTCGGCACCCGGGCCGACATCGACCGCCTCGATCGCCAGCGTCGC
>Ga0065165_1001612_pt1 | contig 23029 bp, 17 predicted proteins | sample AraplaMF_Cvi_mMF_FD_63813 | JGI IMG/M metagenome (GOLD analysis project Ga0065165, IMG submission 63813) | Arabidopsis root microbial communities from the University of North Carolina, USA - plate scrape MF_Cvi_mMF (version 2) (version 3) | ecosystem: Host-associated > Plants > Roots >... | reverse complement strand
GGGGCATTCGCTAAGGGCGGCTTAATCGGGGCCGACCTGGACAGGTCGCCCCCTGCGGCGCTTTCTCGAGCCGTTCCCCCGGAAATGCCGGGCGCGGCCGTGGCTGTTGCCCGGATCCCACAGCCCGGCGCACACTTCCTGTTCCCGCAGATCCCGGGCGATCCGCCCCGTGCAGATCGCCCCGATCGACCCTATCTGCCAGTTTCGCGCGGCTCGGCCGCGCCTGCCCCATGAATCGAGACCCATGACCGAACAGACGCTCGCCGCGCCTATTGACGATCCATCGGACCGCCCGCGCGGCTTCTCGCGCTACCAGACGCTTCTCATCGCGCTGCTGGCGCTCACGCAGTTCACGATCATCCTCGACTTCATCATCATGTCGCCGCTCGGCGCCATCCTGATGCCGGCGCTCGACATCACCGCCGCGCAATTCGGCGTCGCGGTGTCGGCCTATGCTTTCAGCGCCGGCATTTCGGGCATCCTGGCCGCGGGCTTTGCCGATCGCTTCGACCGCAAGCGCCTGCTGCTGTTCTTCTATGTCGGCTTCACGCTCGGCACCTTGCTCTGCGCCGTTGCGCCGAACTACCACGTGCTGCTGCTCGGCCGGATCGTGACCGGATTGTTCGGCGGCGTGATCGGCTCGGTCGTGCTCGCCATCGTCACCGACCTGTTCGCGCTGCAACTGCGCGGCCGCGTGATGGGCTTCATCCAGACCGCGTTCGCCGCAAGCCAGGTGCTCGGCGTTCCCGCCGGGCTGTTTCTCGCCAATCATTGGAGCTGGCACGTCTGCTTCATCGCGATCGTGGGCCTGTCGATCGTCACGATCGCCGTCGTCGCGCTGGTGATGGAGCCGGTCGACGCGCATCTGAAGCTGAAGCAGGACAGAAACCCGTTCCACCACCTGATCGCGACGATCGGCGAGCCGCGCTACACGCTGGCCTTCGCGGTGACGACGCTGCTCGCCACCGGCGGCTACATGCTGATGCCGTATTCAAGCGCGTTCACGGTGAACAATATCGGCATCGACATGGCGCATCTGCCGACGATCTATCTCGTCTCCGGCCTGTTCAGCATCGTCACCGGACCCATGGTCGGCCGCGCCAGCGACACCTTCGGCAAATACCCGACCTTCGTGTTCGGCTGCGCGATGACCATCGTCATGGTGCTGATCTACACCCATCTCGGCCACGTCTCGCTGGTCACCGCGATCACCGTCAACGTGCTGATGTTCGTCGGCATCTTCTCGCGCATGATCCCGTCGCAGGCGCTGATCTCGGCGATCCCCGACCAGAGCCAGCGCGGCTCCTTCAGCGCGGTCAGCGCCTCGCTGCAGCAGCTCTCCGGCGGGCTCGGCTCGGTGCTCGCAGCCGCGATCATCTCGCAACAGCCCGACGGCTCGCTGCTGCACTTCGAGCGCATCGGCTACGTCGTCGTGACGACGACGATCATCACGCTGGTGGCGATGTATTTCGTGCAGAAGGGCGTGGCCGACCGGGCGGGGAGGAGCGTGGTGTGAGGGGGCCGAAGCGCCAAGGCCACAGAGGCCCCAGGATCGCAGCTGCGATCCCTACCGGTCTGAGATCACTCTCGTTTTGGGGACCAAATCCCGAAAAATGGTGCCCAGGAAAGGATTGCATGGACCACCTGAGAAGCTATTGATAAATCGAACATTTTTCAATCATCAGCTTGCGATGTTACACACACCTGTGGACAGCCTTCAGCCCCGGCTCAAGCAGATCGGAACCGGGGCCCAAAACGATCGTGATCCGGATTGATTTTCAGACCATTTGCGGTCTGTTCAGGCAAGCATTGCACCTTGTAGTGTCCTGCGGGGGAGATCAGCACAGGTTGTCGAGGTTCCCACCCGCTTTCGCGAGCGTGATGAATGAGCCGTGCTTTGACCGCTTCGTGATCTCACTCGCCTAGACAAATAGCAGATCGGCTAAGCCAGTATGAACATCACCGAAATCGAATCCGACCTCCAAGAATTGGTCGACAAGCCATTTGATCCGCGCACTTTTGTTTTCCGGCTGCTCGAAATTTACAAGGCACCGAAGGCCACGGTAACAAAGCTTAAGCAGGGCGCGAGCAACCAGGCCAAGAACGCTGGAGACGTACTCTGGAAAAACAAACTGTTCTTCCGTGTTGCGGCGAAAGGCCAATCGGCCAACACGGTCGATGCGATGTGTTCCGATCCGCTCGTAAAGAAACATCACCCGCGCTTGATCTTTGCAACTGATGGGCGTGAAGTCTACTGCAAAGATGTTAAGGCCGATCAGGCGATCGATCCGCCGTTCAAGCGGCTGAACGACCATTTCCTCTTCCTGCTGCCATTGGCGAACATCGAGAGATACGAAGCGCCGTCTGAGAATCCCGCCGACATAAAAGCTACGGGCAGAATCGCTAAATTGTACGACGCCATCCTTGAGGCGAATCGCGATTGGATTCAGCGCGACTACACTCATGACCTAAATCAATTTATGGCCCGTGTTCTCTTTTGTTTTTTCGCTGAAGACACATCCATATTCGAGAAAGACATTTTCACTTCAACTGTTCTCGACCGGACACAAGAAGACGGGTCAGATACCTCTTCCGTGCTGGCCATCCTGTTCGACGCGATGAATACGAAGCCGGAGGAGCGCAAGCGTCTTCCCGCATTCGCAAAAAGCTTCCCCTATGTGAACGGAGGACTATTTCGCGACAAGACGGAAGTCCCGAAGTTTTCTAAGCGAGCCCGCCGACTCCTAAAAGAATGCGGCGAGCTTTACTGGAAGGACATCAATCCGGATATCTTTGGCTCCATGATACAGGCCGTAGCGCAACCAGGTCTCCGCGAAGACATGGGCATGCACTACACGTCGGTTCCGAACATTATGAAAGTCCTGCAATCCCTCTTTTTGAACGGACTTGAGGAAGAGTTCTTTGCCGCTAAGGACAGCGAAAGCAGATTGGGTCGGCTGCTTGAACGCATCTACAACATTCGAGTTTTCGACCCCGCATGCGGCTCCGGCAACTTCCTAATCATTGCGTACAAGGAACTCCGCAAGCTAGAAATGCGAATATTTGAGCGTCAAAAAGTGATCGCAAGGCAATGGCGATTGCCGATGACCCAAGTGAAGCTGACTCAATTCTACGGGATTGAACTCACCGACTTCGCGGCGGAAACAGCAAAGCTGTCGCTATGGATTGCTGAGTATCAGATGAACGAGGTCTTTAAGGCAACGTTCGGAGAGGCTCCTCCGACCTTACCGCTGCGAGACAGCGGAAATATCATTCAGGGAAATGCCGCTGGGATAGATTGGTCTTCGGCGTGCCCTCCCAAGAAGAACGCCGAGACTTTCATCGTCGGCAATCCCCCTTACCTCGGAAGCGGGAATCAGTCGCCAGAACAAAAAGACGATATGCAGCGGGTCTTCAAGCCGTTGCTCAAGACCTATAAGGACCTCGATTACGTTGCCATCTGGTTCGTAAAAAGCGCCGAATACTGCCAGCGCTTCTCGGCTGAATCAGGGCTCGTCGCGACTAACTCAATCTGTCAGGGCGAGCAGGTCGCCATGCTTTGGCCTTTGATATTTGAGCGCGATGTTGAAATCGGCTTCGCCCACCAATCATTCCGATGGCATAACAGCGCCGCAAACAAAGCTGTCGTAACGTGCGTCATCGTCGGGCTACGCAAGCGGCAAAAGCGAGCGAAGGTGCTTTATTCCGGCAGCATATCTCGCGCCGTACGCAACATCGGGCCGTATCTCATCGAGATGGACGACTTGATAGTCGTCAAAAGGCGGCTTCCTTTGAGCGCAATAAGCAAGATGGATTACGGAAACAAGCCAACAGACGATGGCGAGTTCATCCTCTCAAACGAAGAACGGCAGAGCTTAATTGCTGCACACCCTAAGGCGACCAGTCTGATTCGGCGCTATATCGGCTCCCGTGAATTCATTCAGGGCGATGAGCGCTGGTGCCTTTGGATAGAAGATCGAGACCTAAAACTCGCAGCGTCCATCCGTCCAATCGCTGACCGCATCGAAAAGGTTCGGCGATTTCGTACGCGGAGCGTCGGCAAGCAAGCGAACGACAACGCCCGCACTCCTCATCGATTTGTATTTGCACCGCACAGAGATACCAACAATATCGTAGTTCCAAGGCACGTCTCGGAAGACCGGCAATACTTCACCGTCGGATTCAACGATGGACGGGACGTCGTGATCGCCGACTCTGCGGCGGCAGTGTACTCCGCGCCGGGTTATGTCTTCTCCTTGCTTTCCTCCAAGCTGCATCTGGTTTGGCTGGCCACAGTGGGCGGCAAAATTAAGACGGACTATCGTTACTCTAACACGCTCGTTTACAATACTTTCCCCGTTCCCTTCTTGTCCGAAGACCAAAGACTTGCTCTGGAAGATCACGCTCTGGATATTCTGGGCATACGCGAGACTTTCCCTGGCCAAACTATTGCGTGGTTATACGACCCCGAAACAATGCCAGGCGAACTACTCGACGCTCATCGGCGGCTGGATACCACTCTGGAAACTATCTACATTGGGCGCCCCTTCCGGGATGACAATGAGCGCCTTGAGCACCTATTTCGACGCTATCTTGCTATGTGCAAAGCGGAAGCTGCGTCAGACACTGCCGTCCGGAGAACTGCATAATGGCTGACTTTGTTACAGTTACATATGGCCAGACTGGAGCAAGCCAGGCAATAGACGCCAAGGGGATGCGAGCGATGCAGGCTCGCGCATTCGACGCCCGCAATTCCCAGTATCTACTCGTGAAGGCTCCTCCCGCATCTGGGAAGTCGCGCGCTCTGATGTACATCGGCCTAGATAAACTTGAAAATCAGGGGTTATCAAAAGTCATCGTCGCGGTGCCGGAGCGATCGATCGGTAACTCCTTCAAGACTACTCAATTGACGAAGACTGGGTTTTTTCGCGACTGGATAGTTGAGCCCAAGCGTAATCTGACTGACTCGGCAGGCACCTCAGGAAAGGTCGCGGCGTTTAAAGAATTTATGCAGTCCCCAGACCAGATTCTGATTTGTACACACGCCACGCTCCGATTTGCTTTCGACGAGCTCGGCGTGTCGGCATTCGCAAACTGTCTTCTAGCGATCGACGAATTTCATCATGTCTCAGCTGACGAGAACAACCGCCTAGGCGAAGTCGTTCGCGCCCTTATGCAGGACGACAAGGCTCACATTGTGGCAATGACTGGATCATATTTCCGGGGCGACACGGCTCCCGTACTTGATCCGGAGGACGAGGGTCGATTCAACCGCGTCACTTACACTTATTATGAGCAGCTGAACGGCTACAAAGACTTAAAGACCTTGGGCATTGGATACCACTTCTATCGCGGCCGATACGTCGATGCCATCAACCAAGTTTTGAACCCCGATCTTAAAACGATCGTACACATTCCTCACGTCCGATCCGCTGAGTCGACCTCCGACAAGTATGACGAGGTTGACCGTATTCACGATCACCTTGGAACGGTTATCGGCAAAGACCCTAAGACCGGTCTATATAAGGTGCGTCGAGCGGACGGGCGCGTGATCAAAATCGCGGACCTCGTCGACGACGGCCCCGACCGCGAGCAGGTAATGGCGACGTTGCGCAAGATCGAGCATCGAGATGATGTCGACATCATCATCGCTCTCGGCATGGCAAAGGAGGGCTTTGACTGGATTTGGTGCGAACATGCCCTCACGGTCGGCTATCGGGGCTCCTTGACGGAGGTCATTCAAATCATAGGGCGGGCAACTCGTGATGCTCCGGGGAAGTCGCACGCGCAGTTCACGAACTTGATTGCCGAGCCTGACGCCAGTGAGGAGCGGGTGACTGATGCCGTGAACAACATGTTGAAAGCTATCGCTTGTTCGTTGCTCATGGAGCAAGTCCTAGCGCCGACCTTTAAGTTCCGCTCTAAGGCTGACACTGATGAAATGGACGGCACCCGGAAGGAAGCGGACATTGTGTATTCAGGTGACGAAAGCGTAATAGCAATTCGGGGGTTTGTTGAGCCAAGCACCGAAAGAACTCGACAAATTCTTGAGAGCGATCTGAACGATCTTACTGCCGCGATCATCCAGGATACAGACGTGCTGCGGGCCGGCATGAACCCTGACTATTCGCCTGAGATCGTGAACCGAGTCATTATCCCGAAGATTATTGAGCACAAGTATCCAGACCTAAGTGCGGACGAGGTTGAAGAGGTAAGACAAGCCGTTGTCGCGAACGGTGTTTTCAAGAGTCCGTCCGTGCAAATTGAGCATCACGGCGATACCAAGTTCGTACGCATGGCGGAGCGGCTCATAAACATTGAAGATATCGACATGGACTTGATCGATTCCGTCAATCCGTTCCAAAAGGCATATGAAATCCTCTCGAAGTCTGTAACCGAAGAAGTCTTGCGGACTATCCATGGCGCGATCGCTTCAACAAAGATTTCCATGACGGAGCAAGAGGCCGTATCGAGTTGGCCGCGAATTCAGGCCTTCAGGAAGGAGCGAGGCGTGGCGCCAAGCCTTGTCAGCCCCAATCCGATTGAACGTAGGCTGGCAGAGGCGCTCGCGTGGCTACAAGCCAAGAAGCGTGAGCGAGCCAAGACGGCTGCCACCGAAAGTAAGTAATATGCCTCGACTAACCCTTGAAGAGATTCTAGCGCTTGAAGACCATGATGGCCTTCTTGATATTAGGCCGCTGGCGACGAACACTGGCTCCAATTCGTCTCGCATCACGCATGACTTTGAGGAATTGAATCGTTTCATCGACGAACATGGGTTTGTACCTGGATTGGGCAAGGCAGGACACAGGCCGTCGATGCAGGAACGGGTGCTCTCGATGCGGCTCAAGGCTTACAGGGAGAATCCCAAGATTCTTGCCGAGCTAAAGGGCCATGATCGTCACGGGCTCTTCGCAGAACATCAGGAACCGAAACAACCTGAGAGCCTCGATGAAATACTCGAGCTTGACGATGATCTGTTGAGCACGACAAACGATGACATTTTTCAGCTGAGGCATGCTCGGCCGAAATCGGCAAGGCCTGACAAGGTGTCGGAGCGGAAGCCAGCTAGAGACTTCTCGACTTTCAAGCCGTTGTTTGATGTGTGCGTCGCGGAGTTGGTCTCGGGCAAACGGAAAAGCATGAAGTTCGCTAACGAGCAGGAAATCAATGCCGGTGAATTTTTTATTCTCAACGGTGTGATGGTCTACGTCGCAGAAGTGAACGATCCTCATGTACGCAACGGAAAAAGGAATGCTCGCCTCCGGTTGATCTTTGAAAATGGGACGGAAGGGGAGAATCTACTTCGGTCGCTTGCTACCGAGCTGTACAAAGACCCTAGCGGCCGCCGGATCTCTACTCCGGAAGTTGGCCCCCTATTTGGGTCAGAGAGTCCGGTAACAAAGGTGGGCCCGCAGGATCGCGTGACGGGTTGTATCTATGTTGTGCGAAGTTTATCGACGCTCCCAACGATCGCGAAGCTGGAGGGCGAGGTTTACAAGATCGGTTTCACGACAGGCTCTATGGAAGAACGCGTGAGGGCGGCAAAGGATGACCCGACATTTCTATTTGCGCCGGTCCATCCCGTTCGGACGTATGATGCAGTCAATCTTAATACCGCTAAGTTTGAAAAGCTTATTCACCGGTTCTTCGCCGATGCTCGACTCGACATCGAAATCATGGACAGATTTGGCAAACCCATCAAGCCAAAGGAATGGTTCTCATTACCCCTGCGGGTGATTGAGCAAGCCATCCCGATGCTGATAGACGGCAGCATTCTTAAGTTCCGGTATGATGCATCGTCACGCTCAATCGTCGCAAGAAGATAGCTATTGTGTTTGGCAACTGGCGGCATGAGGAGGTGGCCGCTGGCCTAGCCCCGACCGTTCGATCGCCGCCATCCCGGCGCAAATCGATTTGGGGGTCTCAAATCTGAGACGTGACCTCGTGGCGTCGGCATAGAGGTCTCCCCCCGTGCCCTACCCTTAACCTCTGAATAGAGGCCGACTCCTTCCATTTCGTTCAATGCATCTTCGGCGCTCTGCCTGACCGCCACTTCTGCTTTTGCATTCGAATGCAGTCTCGTCCAGATCGCTCGGTATGGCCGTTCCTAGTGGGGATCCAAAGAACTACCCTCGTGGCCGCGGCTTAGCACTTCCCCCCACCTTAGATTTGACTAAGCGCTCAGCTACTCACCCGGCACTCGGCTGTTTCCCCGCGTCGCGCTGCATGATGTTTCTCACTGTGCCGGGATGCCAAGAGCCACCGCGTGCCGTGTGTATCCCTCGTGCATTGAGTGCCTCCGCGATTTGACGGAAAGTCGTCGCACCTGCTCGCTGTATCTCCCGAATAATCGGCATCACGTTGGATGCGTGTCGGTTGGCCTCTGTGAGAAGAGCGATCTTGGAAGCCGCACGAGCATCTTCAAGATGAGGATTGCCGAGCCGGACGCCCTGCGCTTTACGGATAGCGAGTGCCGCCTTCGTTCGTTCGGCAATTAGCTTCCGCTCCTTTTCTCCAAGCGCCGCGTATAGATGGAGTATGAACGGGTCTACGTCCGGGCCCAATTCGGTCACGAGGAAGGGCACACGCTGCGCCATTAAGCCGCTTATGAAGTGCACGTCCCGACTGAGCCTGTCTAACTTAGCGACTACGACAGTGCCTTTGCGCTTGCGAGCCTCGTGAAGAGCGGCCGCTAATTGGGGACGCCGATCTAGCGCATCACTTCCTTTGCCGCTTTCGACCTCAACGAATTCCGCGACGACCTGACACCCTTCTGCTTCAGCAAAGCGAGCGATGTTTTCGCGCTGAGCCTCTAAGCCGAGTCCCGACCTGCCTTGTCGGCTCGAACTAACTCGCACGTAGGAGATGAGTGGTCGGTTCACTGCCAAAAGCTCCTGCTGTACGTGATCTATACCAGCGTTTACGTTTTATACAAGCGTTATCGCCCTCTGATATCGCCATACTAACGCCTTATTATCAAATTTTAGTGGGCCGTAAGGAGAGAAAGAAATGATCGTCGCGTTCAAAGGAAGAGGGGAGTTCGGGTTCGAGCGAGCAATCATCGCTTTCGAAATCGATGGCACCTCACAAGACCTGTTCGATGAGGACATGAAACTCCACCCAGGTATCTACCTCTTCGTTTCCAGGTTGATCGGCCGCTGTCCGCCCGGCGAGACGCTCACCTTGCGGAGCAAGCCGGTAGCGGCCATCGACGTGCTCCGATCGATCGAAAAGTACGCGGCGGGCGGCTTCACCAAGAAGCCGAACGCGAATCGGGATGAGTTGAAGGATCTTTACAGCCTGATGAAGTGCCGCGGCATCACGCTGGCCTTCGAGGAGTTAGCGAAAGAAGATGAGAAGCGCCTAGCGAAACGCATAAGCGCACACGTCTCCGGACGCGAAGCCGAAAAGCCGCTGATTCTGGCGCCGGGTGATCCTCGGGACGAACCCTGGAGGAAAGACAAGGAGACTATCAGCCAGCAAATCGATCGAGCCCTGGCAAAAGATACTTAAGGTCATGGATCGCCAGCCGCGCACCAAAGCATTTCTGCGACGCATTGCAACGCCGGATGATCGAGCTTTCAAGGTCTGCCCGATCCCTGGATGCGGCCGATCTTCTCAAGCGCGAATAGGGAGGGGAGCATCCCAAATTTACTGCGGCCGGTGCTGTCGCCATCGGAATCGGCACGGCGATCTCGTCAAATCAACGTACCGGGCGGCTGAGCTTCGGCCTTACATAACTGCGACCGAGCAGTTCGTTTCGGCGAAGCGGTATGATCTTTATCTGGCGGCAGCGGAGGCGAACTTGGCTGTTCTGCTGCAAAGTGCAGGGCCGACGCAGCGGATCGCAGATTTGCAGTTCCTGCCTGCACCGGACAAAGCTCGAGCGGCGTTGGCTCGGATGCGGTCCCGCAACGTTCAACCAACGAAGTTGATGATTATCGCCCTCGCAGTTTCCGCCGCGGTGTTAGATGATCCAGTTCGTCCTATCGGGATTCCTGGAGAATTCCGAATAACTCAGATAGGCAAGCGGTCCCTGCGCACGGCTTCGGGATATCATGCGGTGTATGGCTCGAATTCCCGATACGACCGATATCCGCGGTCCGCAGGTCAAATGCTTAGGCTCCTTGGAAAGTGGATAGACGAAGCTGCCGATCCAGCGATGCGATACGTTGGCCAAATAGTGGAACTCAAGCACCACCTGGACCTCGTGCGGCTCGCCCGGCAGGATGCCCGTTGACATGGCACGGACAGCCAAAGGCAAGGTCAATCCCGGCCGTACGCGGCTCAGACGTCCTCTCAAGAGAGATCAGGTTGGCGCCATTTCTTCTGTGAGGGTGTCAGAGTTTCCGGCCGCGGTGAGGCTTGAACCGAGCGAATTTAGAACCTTTGATCCTTGGCTGAGCAGCGATCGACGCTTTCTGGGCGTGCTCGCAGAGAACCTGGCCGGACGTTTTGAAGAATTGGCCCCGCGAAAACGGGCGATGAAGGCTACGGATCGAGCCAACGTCGAGATGATCCTGAAGACATTGCTCGCAAACATCGCTTTCAGCATCGCCACGGGCATCGAGCGGCCACACATCTCGGTCAGCCTTCGGGCCCCGAAAAGGAAACTCACCCGCTATGACCGGCGAGGCTTCGCCCTTTTGCCGAAGATTTTGGAAGCTCTTTCAACAAGCGGAAAGCTCATCGAACTCCGAAAGTCGAACCAAAGAGGAATAGCCAGTTCATTTGCGCCTGCCCCCACTCTAGTCGCCGACATCAATCGGTTTCGCTGGAAGCCGGAGAACTTTTTTTGGGAGCAGGGCACTGAAACGATTTGTTTGAGTGTAACTCACCGAGACTTTGCAGCAGATACCAAAACCGTTGAGCTCATCGATTACCAGGACACCGAGCAGACCATCGCGTTTCGTAACCAGCTCAGTCTACTCAATACCACTCTCGGTGAAGCAAAGCTGACATTCGAAGATGATGGCGGGCCGGCAGTTCTGACAACGTACCGTCCCTTGGTTCGACATTTCAAAGCTTTGGACGCTAGGGAGCAACGCTTTGATTTAGGTGGCCGAGTCTTTGGGGGGTGGTGGCAAGATCTGCCCTCTCGTCGTCGACGCGGGATTAGGGCAAATGGAGAACCCATTGCCGATCTTGACTTCTCTTCGGCCTTCTTGAGGCTCGCGTACTGCGAGGCGGGAGCAAAGGCGCCGGAAGGCGATCTGTACGAGAGAATACCGGGCGTAAACGGCGAGCTTCATCGCGACGGATTGAAAAAGATCATCAACGCAATGTTCTTCAGAACGAGTCCCCTCGTACGCATTCCGTCGGAGCTCAAAGATCACCTGCCACGCGGGATGACCGGCACGGACATCCGAAATGCTGTGCTCGCAGCGTTTCCCGAGTTGGGCGATATCTTTGAGAGTGGGGCCGGTCTGCGTTTGATGTTTCTAGAATCGCAAATTCTGGTCGGAGCGCTGACGCGGCTAGCGGAGCTGGGCGTGTGTGGACTTGGAATGCATGATGGAATCATGGTGCCGCGCTCAAAGGTAGGATTAGCAAAACGCGCAATGGCGGAGGCCTCACGAGATGTCGTCGGAATTGCGCTGCCTATCGTATTGAAAGAACAGTACTAATTATGACCCTCATTAAGGCCTAGGGGGGCGCCTTTGAGGTGCTCTTCGCGGGACGTCCATGATGTTGGCGGGTGATCTCATCACCAAACTTGAAGCCCTAACCTGAAAGCCTTCATCCCGGACGACTTCAGAACTGCCCTCGACCCTTCTTTTGGGGCACAAGCAACCGGTCGGGGGTCGTCTTCAGGGCACGGGCCAAGCGGGCAAGGACGATGATGGTGCAGTTGCGGGTGCCCCTCTCGACCTGGCTGACGTAGGTCCGATCTAGCCCCGCCTCTAAGGCCAAATCCTCTTGGGACAGCCCAAGACCCTTGCGGGCCTTCCGCACGGCCTCTGCCACGACATCAACGATCCCGGTCTCGTCATCCATCTCCGGGAGCAGGCCGTCATGATGACTTTGGGTCTACGGACTATGAGTCCCATTTTTCAGTTGAGGCATGAGGACTATCGTCTACAATCTTTCCTCGTTGGCAATGAGGAACCTAGGATGACCAGCACAGGCAGCACCGCCCCAAAGTTAGATGATGACGACCCCGTCAAGGTTCTCTTCGATATGGCCAGCTACTGGGCCACAATCTGGAGCTTCATCGCGCTTTGTCTATGGCTCGAACATCAAGTTCTCAACCGGCTGGATATCGAGTGGGGCGGCATCCAATTCGTCATCCTCCTCGTGAGCACGCCTGCCATCTTCCTGACGGCAGTCACCCGCATTGAGAAGACCCCTAAGGCGCGACTGATTTTGGAACGGGCCCGTTACATCGTGATCTTGATCGCTGCTGCCCTGCTCGGAGCCTATCTTCACGCGAACCACAAAGACGATGCGTATGAGAACGCGCTGCGCGATGGTGCTGTGCTCGCCTGTCTAAAGATGACGGCCTGCAAAGCGGCAGCAACGGAATACGCCAACACGCGCGAGTAAGCTAACGAGTTGAGTTGCAGTCGCGGGCGTAGACTGAAAATTCTCCGCTCAATGTGACGCGGCCGGCTGTGGGCCATATTGCCAACTGACATCGCCGCCTACAACTAGACATTGCGGTTCCCTTCCATTCTCCCAACTGATGCTTTATGAATAGGATATCATCGTGCGTTAAGTGGAGGTGCCCGGCCGCAGGCTGGGGATGAGAATGAAGAGTCAGATCACTAGAAGACAGCACTTCGTTCCGAGATTCTATTTGGCTCAGTGGCAGAATGCGAACGGAAAAGTCATCGTTCACGATCTTACTGATGACTCTGCAAATGAAAGAGACCCAAAGAATATCTTGTGGGAGGAGTATTATTACGAGGAAGACCCGGCAGCGCCCGACAACCGCGTTGAGGATATTCTTGGGAAGGTGGAGACAGACGCCGCGGTCGTCTTCAATATAATACGCTCATTCGAAGACGCAGATCCAAACAAAACCGCAGAACGATTGAACTCCGGCCTTTCAAATGACGCCATTCAAGTCCTTCGCCATTTCGCCGCCCATCAGTATTTCCGTGTCCCTGGGGCGATAGATCACAAGCGATTCGAGCTTCAACCCAGCGGCATCCCTGACTCTGTTAAAGAGATGGAATTGAATCCCGGTAGGTTCGTGGAGAGCGGCGTAGCGTACCTCGAAGACGCATTTCAGAAGTTGCGAATGTTGCTGTGTGTTTCTTCCGGTCACGACTACATCACTTCAGATTGGCCCTTTTTCGATATGGCGGATTCGGATGATGCACCGCTTCTTGGTGAAGATCTTGGCAAGAAGCCGGGCGTTTTCGCTTATTTTCCAATTTCTCCGCGAGTTGCAGCAATTTTTTCCAGCCCTCAGCTGTCAGACTTTACCTCGGTCGCGGCCTCCCTGCTGCGCACTCAGGCCACAACAAGAGTACAGCCGAACTCGGAGGTAAAGAACCAAAATAAGCTGGTTGTTCAGCAGAGCGAACGCTTCGTGATCGCGAAGGAGCTATCTTCTTGGGTTTTCAAAATGGCTTCGACACGGAAGAAGGGCCGCCCAACAAAGGTCTGAACCTGATTCTGTCATAGCCCGAAGAAATACTTACCAAGCCTCCATACACCGCTAGACGACTGCGACTGAGTTTTGAGCTGGCGTTGAGACCGGCACACCCGCAAGCAAAAGACCTCAACCTTTTCGACATTTTAACCAAGAAACTGCTCAGCCCGCATGCCCCAAAAGTACATCTAGCGCTTCTGTTGTTTAAATGGCCGACTCAGGACTCATGAAACGAGCTTCGGCAAGTCGATAACTACCGAAAGATGGAGCGCTGCATGGCGCACTCCGAGCAGGCTTTAAAGATCGAACTGACAAAAGGCGCCCTTAACAACGGCTACATACCGATACCGTCGCGGCAGAGTTTGTTTCCTGCTCGGTTCATTGCGGACGATGCCGGCAAAAGCCTAGAGCGCTTTAGCCTTGAGCTTCCGGGAGGACGGCTTCTCCGCACCTGCATCTTGGGAAGATACGGCCGCCTGCAAGCACGCCTCGGTTCACTCTTCAAGGAACTAGGGCTCCAAGCTGGCGACTGCGCAGTTATCAACCCGACCGATTCGGCACCCGATCTATACCTACTAACGTTCGAAACCCGTGGGACGGCTGCGCCCATGAACCTGATTCGGACGATGGAGCCCCGCCCGATGACGCCTGACCTTAACCGCATTTTCTTCGGCCCCCCAGGGACGGGCAAAACCTTCGCAACAATCGACGCTGCGCTAGAAGTCCTCGACCCCGACTTCCTTTCCGACAATGCGGAGAAGCGCGATGTGCTGAAGAGCCGGTTCGACGAGTTGGTGGCGGCGGGCCATATCCGCTTCGTGACCTTTCATCAAAGCTTTAGTTACGAGGACTTTGTTGAAGGACTTCGAGCGGAAACGAGCGACGACGGTCAACTCCGTTATGAAGTTGTCGATGGCATCTTCAAAAGCCTCTGCACCGCCGCACTCGCCCGCGTGACCCAACGAGAAGAGGCACCAATCGAACTCGCCGGCCGCCGTATTTGGAAGATGTCACTTGGCAACTCACTAGGCGATGATGCGCATATCTTCGAAGAGTGTATCGAGAAAAATTGCGCGCTTCTGGGCTACGGCGGCTCAACCGACTTCGGCGACTGTAAGGACCGGGATGACATATTCAAACGGTTCGTCGAGCGAAACGAGTCTGTCACGCGCGATTCGTATCCCGTGTCGGCGGTGAACACATTCCTGTTCAAGGTAAAGGAAGGCGATTTATTGATCGTCAGTGAAGGGAATATGAAGTTTCGCGCCATCGGCGAGGTCATCGGCCCCTATCGAAGGATCGAACGAGAGGAGGAAAGCGACTCTTACGGACAGTATAGGCCTGTGAAATGGCTGCGGGTTTATAAGCCTGCCCTCCCTTTCGACCAGCTGATGAACAATCAATTCAGCCAGATGACACTCTATGAATTAAGAGAGAGTGCAATTGATAAGCAAAAGCTCAGTGCTCTTCTCGGATCTACGTCGGTGCAATCAGCGCCGCCGTTCAAGGTTGGCGATCGCTTTGGTACGGGTTACTCGGTCGTCCTTATTTCAAGTGATTTGCTTGAACTGGAAAAGCCAAATGGGAACAGGCTTCCGATCGGCCTCAGCATTCTAAAGACGTTGGCGGAGCATGTGAGAAAAGGTGAGCTCACCCTTGGCGATATCCGCGACAAGCACGTGTTCGAAAAGCTTCAAGATTCGAAATTGGAGCCCGGCTTGATCAATGGATACAACAACATCCTCCCGCGGCTCGTCGAACGCTATTTGGCAGACAGTCCCCGAGCAGCACAGAAGCCCATAGCTAAGGTACTTATCATTGACGAAATCAATCGGGGCAATATTTCACGGATCTTCGGCGAACTGATAACGCTTATCGAACCCTCGAAGCGGAAGGGCGCGCCAGAGGCGCTTGAAGTCGTTCTGCCTTACTCAAAGACGCGTTTCAGCGTCCCCGATAACGTGTACTTGATTGCGACAATGAACACCGCAGACCGGTCGCTCACGGGACTGGACATCGCGTTGAGGCGTCGCTTTTCGTTTGTTGAAATGGCGCCGGACTCCGGGCAGCTTGAGGGTATCGAGGTATCTGGAATTGATATTGAAGAACTTCTTGAGACGATGAACCAGCGAATCGAAGTGCTTCTCGACCGCGACCATCGAATTGGCCATGCTTATTTTCTTCCGTTACGCAACGATTCCAAAATGGAAAGACTTTCCAAAATCTTCAGCCAGCAGATTTGTCCGTTGCTAGAGGAATATTTCTTCGAGGATTGGACGAGGATCCAATGGGTGTTCAATGATCACCGCAAGGCGCCTAAGCATCGTTTCGTGACTGAAGTCGCCGACAATGTGGATGCGCTATTCGGCGATGGGGTTACCTTCTCGCAACAAAGAACCAGATGGCGGATCAACCGAGAAGCTTTCAACCTAGTAGAAGCCTATCTCGGTGTTATCGATCATCAGCGGCAAACTGCGTCATTAGAATCGGAAGCCGAAGCACGCAAAGGCAATCTGGTCGTACGAAGAATGTCGACGGGCTCGATAGAGGTTTGGGAAAACGGTGCCCGCCTCCCGGAGGCTAAGGAAACTCTGCGGCAGCTAGCCTCTGAATTAGGCCTGAATACTCACCACTCAACCGGAACCGAATTCAATACCCGTGCGCTCGGAAACGCGGTGATTAAGGCCCTAAGCACTGGTGCTACGTGACGCAGACCATCGTTGTCCGAGAGTACGCCAGGCTCACGGCCGATGCATTAGCAACGCCTTCTCTTGATTACGCGTGTGTTACCTCATCGGCGTTCGAGTGGCTATGCGATCTCATGTCGCGATTTAGCAAGTCGGGCGCCGCGCTGTGTCACCTTGAGAACCGACGATGGCTTCGGCTGGACAACTATGTGGGGGTTCTAGAGACTCCTTGCGGCACTCGTTTGGAGATTCTGCCCAAACATTATGATGGGCGCGACAGCATTGCGCGAAGTCGAGCGCTGCTGCGTAAGATGATTCAGAGTTCGCTTGATTTGCCCGTCAGAGAGGCCGAGCAGGCAGATTTGCAGCTGTTCGATGCGCCGCTCAGTGAATGGCTCATTGGAAAATTTCTTCTATTGCTTGATGATCTCGTTAAACGCGGCATAAGGTTCGATTACCAGAGAGTCGAGGAGGAACAAGTCTTCCTTCGTGGCCAGCTTGATGTAGCGAAGCAAATCCGTCAGCCACCTAGCCGCCGACATCACTTTCAGATTCGCCATGACATCTTCCTGGCAGACATGCCGGAGAATCGGTTGTTGAAGTCGGCGCTGGAAGCCGCATGCAAATCGACCCAAGACGCTCGGAACTGGCGACTGGCTCACGAACTTCGCAGCCTGTTGCAACAGATCCCGTCCAGCAACGATATCGCGCTTGACCTAAATCAGTGGCGAGACGACCGGCTGCTAGCTCGTTATCAGGCCATCAAGCCTTGGTGCGAATTGATATTGCGGAAGCAAATGCCGATCGCACTCTCTCACGAATGGCAGGGCGTCAGCCTGTTATTTCCAATGGAGAAGCTCTACGAGCGCTATGTAGCCGCTTGCCTTCGGAGGATGCTTCACCGGGATGCCTCCCTCAAGCTTGGATCTCGCCTGCATCATCTATGCGAGCATGACGGCGGCAAGATATTCTGTTTGGAGCCGGACTTCTTAGTCTCCCACGCGGGCAGAAAATGGATTCTCGATGCCAAGTGGAAGCAGCTTGACGCCGCTAATCGAACGGATAACTACAATCTCAAACAGGCCGATTTTTATCAGTTGTTTGCTTACGGCAGCAAATACCTATCCGGCCAGCAAATGAGCGAATTGGTCCTCATCTATCCAAAGGTCTCGGGATTTTCGGCACCGCTTCCTCACTTCGATTTCACTAAGAGTCTTCGACTATGGGTGCTCCCCCTCGATCTTGAACTGGGCGTGCTTGACGGCATCACCCGAACCGATCTTCCGCTGTCATCTACTTTCGCTCAAGTCTCATCACCGCCCCCACCGAGGTTCTCTTAGACTTGGCCAGCTATAGGCGGAGCGAGGAGCCGCCCTCAAGCATCAAGTGTGTGCGAGCTTTCGCCCGCCCGTATGGAACTATGCAGCCGGGCAATTACCCCAACTGACGTCGGCCCTTACGTGGCAGCGGAGAAACTCCGCCGGTAGCTGTCTTGAGCGACTCCCCGGAGCAAATTAGCCGCTTAGTAGACCGCCCTCAACTCTTTCTTTCTTAGATGATTCAGTAAGTCGATCTCACGCCAGTTGACGAACCATGGGAAGCGCTCGATTTCGATGAGCAGCATGTTGGAATAGTGCGCAGTTGAGATCTCCAGACCTTTCAGCAAAACCTGTGCACACTCCCGCCTAAACTGCTTCGACAAGAAGGGGCAGGCAATCAAGTCAAGGAGAAAATGCGCGTCATGCGAAACTCTTCTCGGCGCTGCTTTCAGCAAAAACTGCTTACCAAGTTTGTCTTCAACTTCCCGGATGAAGTCCGGATCGGAGGCGCCGAAATAGAACAACAGCGAGACGATCGAAAAATAGTCAACGTTTTCGTCGTCAATTACGCGCCTACGTATGTCCTGGACATTCGTTCTGTACACCTCAGGAAGCGCCGTCGAAGCCAAGATGATGTTAAGCATTTCGATTGGGACGCACTCAGTCATAGCAACGCTAAGCAAGCTGGGGTTCGTGACTACTTCCTGGATGAGAATCCGGACCCTTTCGAAAATGTGCTCCGCCGTGGCTCCCAAGTTGTCCTTGAAGAATCGAACCGAGAGAATAGTGGCCTTAGCCACCTGATAGGACGCGGTGACAGTCGCGTGTACCGTAAAGAAATAAAATAGCGCGGAGAGCAAGGTATCAAAAGCCTTGGCATAGAGCTCAGCGTCCTTTCGGACCTCCGCGGGCGCGGATGGAAAGCCCGAGATCAGCATCTCCAGCGTGCTACTGATCGATCCGATTATGTAAGGGCTGACATCTTCATAACCGGCGCCGCCGTTCGTGCACGCCACCTTGATGTCATTGGCAAACGTCCGCACGATTGATTCGGGGTCCCGCACTTTTCGTGGTTTGTGTAGCCGAGAGCCCGGATCAATTTCGGAAATCGACTCTCGAAATTTGTGCAATGCCGGAGATGCGCCCGATATGATCTGCGATCGTCGCGTTTGTAGTGGCCGGGTGATCGTGTGCGTCTTAGCCTCATTGAGGTGCAAGTTAAACGTCAAAAGGCCGTCTGAAATAGCCCGCTGAACTATGTCCAACGTTTCTGCTTTATTGGTGAATATCGCGTAGTCGTCGATATACCTGCGTATCGCAAAATCCGAGCCATGCACTAAGCCCGCACGCTTTGCCCTCCTGAGCACGGCCACATCAACTGATTGAAGAATAACTTCAGCAAATATTCTCGACGCCTCTGCGCCAACGGGGATGCCGTTGGTCTCGTTATAATTTGAGTACTGCATCAAAGAGTCGAAGTCGTTTGCAAATGACACAGCAAGCGGATGCTCCTTGCCATGCTGGATGTCCTTGACCGCCCAAGCAAGGGTATGGCTGTAAATCGAAGAAAAGCATTTCGATACGTCCGTGAGACGCATCATCGAAAACGTCTTCTCAAGGCCCAAGAACTCTTGCGAATTAAAGAATTTGTAAAAGCGGTCATATCCCGCATAAGCAAAATACGAACCAGGATTCCGAACAGATTCATCGTGAAGGAGCATATCGATGGCGGCTCCCTTGTATCTCTTCGATTCAGCACTTCGCGTTAGATAAAAGACCGAGCTGCCTACTTTGGCTGCGCGACGCAGAGACACTTCGGCATGACGACAAAAATACGGAAGCAGATGTCCGTACTTCTGATAGAAGCCACACGCTCTTTTCTGTGCCGCCGGATGAGCGAGACTCAACTGACGGCTCGCAGTTGTCGATAACCTGATCCGATAGCGATAGGGAATGGTGTAGCGTTCTGGATTGGATGTTATCAACGTCTCGACGATACGCTTTAGCCCCGGCGTGGCCGGTGCCCGTCGCAGATTTCCGTGAAAGCCGTCGTTCGAGAAAACGATAGGGACATCCATTGGCGCGGTATCAGTGAGGACCGCGCGATCGGAGTTGCTTCTATCGATATTACCCCGCCTAATCCCGGAACTAGCCATCGCGCCAGCACCGTCGCAGATCTGATAGTTCAGTGGTCGTGAAATTGTAAAAGGTCCGCTGCCTGAAGCTGCTCTCAAAGCTGAATTTTAAGAATGATTTTCTCACATTGAGCGAGATCTTTGCGGCAAGCCGCTTAGACAAGCGACTGCGGTTACCCACGAGGATTGATCGAAGAAAGGCGTCTAGTTCAGTCAGGGCTGCGAGAGAGTTTACACGCCTGTAGTTGCAATAGAGACCGGTATTGCGCGAACGGTTCTTCACGAAATCACGGACATTGTAATTGCCAGTAAGGAGCTGCAACCGGCGCTCAAGCTTCCCGACATCCCCGTCTCTCAAGAACACTGCGATTGAGCAGCAAAGCCGAGCCTTGAGTCGGGCGATCTTGGTATCCGCAATCGTTACCTTCACGTCTCGGAATAGCCGGTTGTCTCCGTTCCGGGTGCTTTCATGTACTGCAAACGCATATCCCAGGTAGTCGAACCGTCCTAAGATGGCTTTGCCGTCGGATTTTAGTTGGACGGGAATTTCTATTGTCTTGGTCTTCTGATGATTCAGCTCAAGGCCCAGGGGCGTCAGGAGTCTTCTTATCTTCCGTGCGAATTCGCGTGGATTTTCGCGAGCGCTTGTGACGATGACAATATCGTCGACATATCGAGCATGAAAATAGATCTCTGGCAGCAGAGATAGTTCGCGATCAAACCGTTGCAACGCAAACTCAGACAACGTTGCACTAAGGGGCACGCCTCGCGGCAAGCCTATGATCCCCCGTGAATTCAGTTCGTTTAGATAGTTCAAAAGAACAAGTGTGGCGTTTCTCGGCAAGGTCGGGATGTTCGCTACCTGCTCGAATAGACGCTTCGTATCCACACTTTCGAAGAACGCCTTTATGTCAAACTTGTAGAGTCGGTGGGGGACTCCCTCTTGCAGCACGGTCGTCAGCCGTCGGATAATAGTATCCCGGTCGGAGGGTCGTATCTGGGTTGCCTGCCGGATCAGCTTATTGAGTCCCCGCAGGACCACGGCGTGCGGCGTTGTCCGAACGCATTGCGCGGCTTTTCGTTTGATAAGGATTTGCTCTAGCTTAAGGGCGGCGAAGCCATACTGAACAATGGTTGTTGCTCGCCTCGCAAGTTCATCCGCATCATAGTGTCCAGCAACGCAGTCGTCGTTGAGAAGGTCTCTGCCATGAATGCAGGTCGACAGAAACTCGCGGTTCATTCCCGACAGCAAAGTAAAGCCCCCGCTAAACTCTTGGTAGTAGAGGAACTACTAGCATCGATTCGCGTGCATTTCACCGGTCATTTGAGTCGGTCTCGGCCATTCGGCAGGGATGCGACACGCCGCGCGGACCGAGCGCACGGCCTCGCGTTGAGTCCGGAGGCGTTCCGTAGACTGCCCCCTATGCAACGTCGATGAGCGGAAACTTCGCGATTGCTTTCGCCCTAGCCCTAATGGTGACGTCCCCATAACCCTCCGAGACGTTGCGCGGCGCATGCCCTTGAATGGCGTCCAGCACACGCATCTCGACGCCCTGATCAATGCCGACTGTCTTGAAGCGATGGCGCCAGCCGTGGCTTGGATCAACATTCTTGTCCTTCACCACCTCGCGCACGAATTCGTTGACCTTGTTTCGCGCCGTCTTCACCGCGTTACGCACCCCTAGCTCACCGACCTTTGGGTCAATGAACAGATAGCCACCTTTCGACTTCTCAAAGAACGCGGCGAAGCCCTCCTCGATGATTTGCCGATGGAGCACGACATCACGCGCCTCATCCGTCTTCACCGGCCCCGCCTCGGGCGTCACGTGCAGCACCCAGAACCTGCCTTCGCGCCGGAGGTCCTCCTTGCGAATCTGGATCATCTCACCCACGCGAGCACCCGTGAAGGCACATAGCCACGGCACCCACCGCTTAGCCGCCGCCAGCTTCGGGGCTTCCCGGCCGGGCACGAACTCGCGGGCGTGCTTCAGGATGGCGATGGCCTCCGAATCATAGAAGCCCTTGGACCGGAGCTTGCGCGACTTGCCGACCTTGATGGTGATCCCTTCTGCCGGATTGCTCGTGAGCCGGCGATTGACCACCGCCCAGCCGAATACCGTCTTCATACCTGCGAGGTCGCTATCCTTCACGGTCTTTGGGCTCACGCCGCTCTGAACGCGATAATCCTTGAAGCGAACGATGTCCTCCGGCATCACCCGGCTCGCCGTGTCGTGCTTCAGGAATGTCACGAGGCGACTCATCGAGTTGCGATAGCTCTCATAGGTGCTCTGCTTGCGGCCGGCCCGCTTGGCTTCCTTCCACCAATCCTCAACTAGCCCGCTGAGGGAATTCTTGGAAGCGCCCCGCTTTGGCTTTTCCTTCGGCGCATCTGCCGGGGCCTGCCACTCGGGAAAGCGAGCGGCCTTGGGGTCGAGCGAGTAGTCTCCCCCTGCATTCCGTTGACGGCTCGCGAAGGCGTCGCGCAGCCCCATCCAAAAGGCGGTGAGCAAGAGAGCGCGTGATTCGCTATCCACGCGGCGGATGCCCTTGGTCAGCAAGAGGCGGTCCACGATGGGCCCGAGCGCCTTTTCTAATTTCTTGACCTCACCGTCTCCGCCGATCCTCTCCCACATCTCGGTTACGGCCGCCCAGTGAGCTTCCTGCTCCTCGTGGCTCTCAGTATCCGGCGCCCAGCCCATTCCGGGCGTGTGGACCATGGCGATACTCCGGGCGCGGCTCTCGCTGTCCGCCCAAACGCGATAGAGTTCGCCTGCCAAGGCTGTCGCCTGCCGGTGGGTCAGATGCACGGGAGCGTCGTTGCGGAGCGCCGCCCAGACAGACTCCAGATAGGCCGCCGCGAGCGCCTGACGCGTCTTGACCTCGCTAGGCTCGGTGGCGCGAAGGGAGAACCGGACGGCCTGAGCGCCCTCGCTAGGTGTCACGAATACGAAGCCATCACCGAGCGGAATCGCCAATTCGATACCAGCCGCTTTGCGCCGGACATCAGCCGGAATGCGCTGCACGAAAAGAGGAAAACGAGATCCACCCCGGCGCATCGGCCGAACAACCCTGAACAGCAATGTTACACCCCATTGTTACACAGTCGGGGCCAACGCAACACTCTGAAAGGGCTTATCTATCTGGATTTGTTTGCGATCCAGAATTGTATGGTGCCCAGGAAAGGACTCGAACCTTCACGGCCGTTAAGCCACTGGCACCTGAAGCCAGCGCGTCTACCAATTCCACCACCTGGGCATGCCGTTTGGGGCACGGAGGCGGTTA
>Ga0065165_1001611_pt1 | contig 23064 bp, 23 predicted proteins | sample AraplaMF_Cvi_mMF_FD_63813 | JGI IMG/M metagenome (GOLD analysis project Ga0065165, IMG submission 63813) | Arabidopsis root microbial communities from the University of North Carolina, USA - plate scrape MF_Cvi_mMF (version 2) (version 3) | ecosystem: Host-associated > Plants > Roots >... | reverse complement strand
GACCATGTCCAGGTGGCGCGCGCCGAACTGGCCTGATTCCAGCATTTCTCCGTATTAACCCTCAGGGTTTTGGGTTGCCGAACGTCGATTTGCCTCTTACTATCTACCGACCGGTCGGTAAATGAAAACTGAAACCCGGTGAATCAGGCCCGTGGCTGGATTCATCCCGAGGCAGCCGAGGAGACAACCCGACATGAGTACCGCCCATACCCCGGGGTCTTTCCCCGGGGCCCACCCCGGTGATGGCCCGCAGTCCGCGCAGGCGCCGCATGGCGACGAACCGGCGCTGCTGGTCTCTCAGGAAGGCGCTGTGCGCGTGCTGACGCTCAATCGTCCGCAGGCCCTCAACGCCTTCACGACCGCCATGCTCGGCCAGCTGCGTCATGCACTGGACGACGCGGCGGGCGACACCGCGGTGAGGGCGGTACTCGTGACCGGTGCTGGCCGCGCCTTCTGCGCGGGCCAGGACCTCAACGACCCCTACATCAAGCCCGAGTTCGATGAGCCGGCCCACGGCACGGCCGCGGAGCCCGTCACTGGCGAAGGCGCGCCGGTGCGCCGGCCCAAACCCAAGGACATCGGGCACCTGCTGGACCACTACTACATCCCGCTGGCGCTGCGGCTGCGCAGCATGCCCGTGCCCACCCTCTGCGCCGTCAATGGCGTGGCCGCTGGCGCTGGCGCCAACTTCGCGCTGGGGTGTGACCTGGTCATCGCCGGCCAGTCCGCGTCGTTCATCCAGGCCTTCTCCCGCATCGGCCTGGTGCCGGACTGCGGTGGCACCTGGCTGCTGACCCGGCTGGTGGGCCGCGCCCGTGCGCTGCAGCTCACCCTGCTGGGCGAGAAGTTGCCGGCGGAGCAAGCCCAGCAATGGGGGCTGATCGCCCGCTGCGTGGCCGACGACGAACTGCAGGGGGCCGCGATGGCCATGGCCCAGCAGCTCGCGGGCATGCCCACCCGCGCCCTCGTGCAAACGCGCGCCGCGCTCGACGAAGCCATGGACCTGGAGCTGGAAGACGCGCTGCGCCTGGAAGCCCGCCTCCAGAGCCAGCTGGGCTATGCGCATGACTATCTGGAAGGCGCGGCCGCTTTCCTGGACAAGCGCAAGCCGCAGTTCAAGGACCGCTGATGGCCGCGACCTTCCCTGCCGAGGCACGGCCGGTGTCCCGCCAGGTGCTGGCCGAGGCGGTACGCGATGCGATGTATGCCAATGACCGGGCCTCTCGCGGCCTGGGCATCGCCATCGTCTCGATCAGCCCGGGCACCGCCACGCTGCGCATGGCCGTGCGTGAGGACATGCTCAACGGATTCGACATCTGTCATGGGGGTTTCGTGACCACCCTGGCGGATTCCACCTTCGCCTTCGCCTGCAACTCCCACAACGAGATGACGGTGGCCTCGGGATTCGCGATCGACATCGTCGCGCCCTCCCGGCTGGGCGATGTACTGACCGCGGTCGCCGCCGAAACCTCGCTGGCGGGCCGGACCGGGGTCTACGACATCACCATCACCAATCAACGCGACGAGCTTGTTGCGGTCTTCCGCGGGCGCTCCTATCGCATCAAGGGCAAGCCCGTGGTGCCGGGGCTGGTCGCGGCAGGCACTGGAGACGACCCATCATGCCCGTGAAGGAACCCCGCGCCGAGGACCTGGAGCCAATCGAGCGCGCCAGCCAGGACGAGCTGCGCGCCCTGCAGCTGCAGCGGCTGCGCGCCACGCTGACCCGCGCCTATGACTGCGTGCCGCATTACAAGTCCGCCTTTGACGCCAAGGGCGTTCATCCGGCCGACCTGAAGGACCTGTCCGACCTGCGTCATTTCCCGTTCACCACCAAGAAGGACCTGCGGGACCACTATCCCTTTGGCCTGTTCGCGGTGCCGCGGCAGGAGGTGGTGCGCGTGCATGCGTCTTCCGGCACGACCGGCAAGCCGACCGTCGTGGGTTATACGCGGCAGGACATCGAGACCTGGGCCGACCTGGTGGCACGGTCGCTGCGCGCGGCCGGCACCCGGGCCGGCGACATCGTGCACGTCGCCTATGGCTACGGCCTGTTCACCGGCGGGCTGGGTGCCCACTACGGGGCTGAGCGCCTGGGATGCACCGTGATCCCCATGTCCGGCGGCCAGACGGAAAAGCAGGTGCAGCTCATCCGCGACTTCCAGCCCGACGTCATCATGGTCACGCCCAGCTACATGCAGGTGATCATCGAGGAATTCGCCCGGCAGGGCCTGGATGCGCGCGACAGCTCCCTGCGGGTCGGCGTGTTCGGCGCCGAGCCCTGGACCGAAGCCATGCGCCGGGAGATCGAATCCCGGGCCGGGATCGACGCGGTGGACATCTATGGCTTGTCCGAAGTGATGGGCCCCGGCGTGGCCAGCGAATGCATCGAGAGCAAGGACGGGCCGGTCATCTGGGAAGACCATTTCTACCCGGAGATCATCGACCCGGACACCGGCGAGGTGCTTCCCGAGGGCTCTGAAGGTGAACTGGTGTTCACCTCCCTGACCAAGGAGGCGCTGCCGGTCATCCGTTATCGCACCCGCGACCTGACGCGCCTGCTGCCGCCCACGGCGCGCAGCATGCGCCGCATGGGCAAGATCGTCGGCCGCAGCGACGACATGCTGATCATCCGCGGCGTCAACCTGTTCCCCACGCAGATCGAGGAACTGGTGCTGGCGGAGCAGGGCCTGTCGGGGCAATACCAGATCGTCGTCTCGCGTGAAGGCACGCTGGACGAAGTCGAGGTGCGCTGCGAGCTTTCCACCTCCGCGACGGGTGTCGACCCTCGCACGGTGTCGCAGGCGCTGCAGCATCGGATCAAGACCCTGATCGGCGTGTCCACCCGCGTGACGGTGGGCGCCCCGGATTCCATTGAACGCACCCTCGTCGGCAAGGCCCGCCGGGTGGTGGACAAGCGCCCGCGCGGCTGACGCGCTGGCGGAGCAAGGAGCAGCCATGTATACCCAGGCCATGAGCATCGGTCCCCAGGACGAGGCGCGCCATCTGCAGTCGGCGCAGGACCAGACGCGCAATGACGCCTTCGAGCGCCGCATCGACGAAGGCGATTTCATCGAAGCCAAGGACTGGATGCCCGAGCACTACCGCAAGACGCTGGTGCGCCAGATCAGCCAGCACGCGCATTCCGAGATCGTTGGCATGCTGCCGGAGGGCAACTGGATCACGCGCGCGCCGACGCTCAAGCGCAAGGCCATCCTGCTGGCCAAGGTGCAGGACGAAGGCGGCCATGGGCTGTACCTGTATTCCGCCGCCGAGACGCTGGGCACCAGCCGCGACCAGATGCTCGATGCGCTGCACACCGGCAAGGCCAAGTACAGCTCCATCTTCAACTACCCCACGCTGACCTGGGCGGACATCGGCGTGATCGGCTGGCTGGTGGATGGCGCGGCCATCATGAACCAGGTGCCGCTGTGCCGCTGCTCCTACGGCCCGTATGCCCGCGCCATGATCCGCATCTGCCGCGAGGAAAGCTTCCACCAGCGCCAGGGCTACGAGAGCCTGCTCACCATGATGCAGGGCGGCACCGACGCCCAGAAGGCCATGGTGCAGGACGCGGTCAACCGCTGGTGGTGGCCCTCGCTGATGATGTTCGGCCCGGCGGACAAGGACTCCCCGAACTCCGAGCAGTCCATGCGCTGGGGCATCAAGCGGCTGAGCAACGACGAGCTGCGCCAGAAGTTCGTGGACGCCACGGTCCCGCAGGCGGACATCCTGGGCGTGACCTTGCCGGACCCGCTGCTGGCCTGGAATGCCGAGCGCGAGCATTACGACTTCGGCCCCATCGACTGGAGCGAATTCTGGCGCGTGGTGGGCGGCGACGGCCCGTGCAACCGCGAGCGCCTGGCCGCGCGCGTCAAGGCCTGGGACGAGGGCGCCTGGGTGCGCGATGCCGCCCTGGCCCATGCGCGCAAGCAGGCCACCCGCGCCGAGGCGGCCTGAGCCGCGGCCTGTCTTCACCTTCTGCACCTTGAGCATCATGAGCATCAATCAACAGACCGGCGCCCAGGAATGGCCCCTGTGGGAAGTCTTCGTCCGCAGCAAGGCGGGCCTGGACCACAAGCACTGCGGCAGCCTGCATGCGCCCGACGCGCCGATGGCCCTTCAGATGGCACGCGACGTCTACACCCGCCGCCAGGAAGGCGTGAGCATCTGGGTGGTGCCTTCATCCGCCATCGTGGCGTCGGACCCGGGCGAGAAGTCGATGTACTTCGACCCGATGGAAGACAAGGTCTACCGCCACCCGACCTTCTATGACCTGCCGAAGGAACTGGACCACATGTAGCGCTCGGCCGGGCCTAGGCGTGCCCGGTGGGAAGGGATGGATGACGAGATGACGAAGGTTTCAAACGTTGTGGACGATGCCGGCGCGCAGTACCTGCTGCGCCTGGGCGATGCCTGCCTGGTGCTGTCGCATCGCCTGTCGGAATGGTGCGGCCACGCGCCGATGCTGGAAGAGGACCTGGCACTGGGCAACATTGCCCTGGACCTGCTGGGCCAGGCCCGTGCGCTGCTGACCCGGGCCGGGCAACTGCAGGCCCAGGCAGGGGGGCCGGCATTGGATGAGGACCAGCTCGCCTACCTGCGCGAGGAGCGCCACTTCCTCAACCCCGTGCTGATGGAATTGCCGCGCGGCGATTTCGCCTTCACGCAGACGCGCAACCTGATGGTGGCCTGCTGGCTGCTGCCGCTGTGGGACCGGCTGCGCGCCTCCAGTGATGCGGAAGTGGCGGCCATTGCCGGCAAGGCGGTCAAGGAAGTGCAATACCACCAGCAGCATGCCGCCGACTGGGTGGTGCGGCTGGGCGATGGCACCGAAGAATCCACGCGGCGCATGCAGGCCGCGCTGGCACAGCTGTGGCCCTACGTGGGCGAACTGTTCGCCAGCGACGATATCGACGCGGCCGCGCAGGCCAGCGGCCTCGGACCCTCCTGGGCGGAGCTGCGGGACGACTGGGACAGCGCAATGGCCGCCGTGCTGGCCGAGGCGAAGCTGCCGCGTCCGCAGGACACGCCCCATGTCTATGCCGGCCGCCGCGGCGTGCACAGCGAGCACATGGGCCACATGCTCAGCACCATGCAGATGCTGCAGCGCACCTATCCCGGCGGCGTGTGGTGAGCGCCATGGTCCGGCCCGCTCTTCCGCCCACGAGTGACGCGGCCCACGACCAGGGCTGCGGCCGGCTGTCGGCGGCCTGGGAGGTGCTGGGCCAGGTGCTCGACCCGGAAGTGCCAGCGGTCTCGCTCGTTGAACTCGGCATCGTGCGGGACCTGCGCGAAACCGCCGACGGCGTGGAAGTGGTGCTGACGCCGACCTATTCCGGCTGTCCGGCCACCGAAGCCATCGAGCAGCAGGTGCGCGAGGCCCTGGCGCGCTTTGGCACCGTGACCGTCACGCTGCAACGCGCGCCGGCCTGGACCACCGACTGGATCACGCCCGAAGGGCGCGAGAAGCTTCGCGCCTATGGCATTGCGCCTCCGGGGCCGGTGGCTGCAGGGCAGGGCGTGCCGATCCGGCTCGTGCGGCCGGCCGCCGGGTCTGGCGCACAAGCCGTGTCCTGCCCGCGCTGCGGCAGCGCACAGACGCAGCGCTTGTCCGCCTTTGGCAGCACGGCCTGCAAGTCGCTCTACCGATGCCTGGCCTGCCGTGAACCCTTCGAATTCTTCAAGCCCTTGTGACGGAGCCATGAGCCTGCACTTTCACCCCTTGCGTCTGCGCGCCAAGCACCAGGACACCGACGATGCGGTGGTGCTGTCCTTCGATGTCCCGGATGCGCTGCGCGATACCTTCCGCTTCACCCAGGGGCAATACCTCACGCTGCGCGGCGAGGTGAACGGCCAGGACATTCGCCGCTCGTATTCCATCTGCGCTGGCGTGGACGACGGCGAACTGCGCGTCGGCGTCCGTCATGTGCCCGGAGGCGCTTTCTCCTGCTGGGTGCACGACACGCTGCAGCCTGGCGACACCGTGCAGGTGTTCCCGCCGCAGGGCCGCTTCCATGTGCCGCTGGAGCCGTCGCTGCGCCGCCACTACCTGGGAATTGCGGCTGGCTCGGGCATCACCCCCATCCTCTCCATCATGAAGACGGTGCTGGCCCGTGAACCGCAGAGCCGCTTCACGCTGATCTACGGCAACCGGCGGCCCGCCACAGCCATGTTCAAGGAAGAACTGGAAGACCTGAAGAACCGCTACCTGACCCGGGTCACGCTTCACCATGTGTTCTCCCGCGAGCATGTGGATGCGCCGTTGATGCAGGGGCGGCTCGACAAGGAAAAGCTCGCCGCCTTCCTCCAGGGCCCGGTGCCGGCCGCCAGCGTGGACGAGGTGTTCATCTGCGGCCCGTTCGAGATGAATGAGCAGGCCGAGGCGGCCCTTGCGCAAGCCGGCGTGCCGGCAGAGCGCATTCATATCGAGCGCTTCGGCACGCCGGACATGCAGCAGGGCCGTGCGGCGCCGCATGAGGTGCATGAGGAAGACGCCGAGGCTGCGCGGGTGGTGGTGATCCGTGACGGGGTGTCCCGCGAGATCGACTTCCGCCGCAGCGACCCGAGCTTGCTGGATGCAGCCGCCCGCGCCGGCATGGACGTGCCGTATTCCTGCAAGTCCGGCGTGTGCTCGACCTGCCGCTGCAAGCTGCTGGAAGGCGAGGTGCGCATGGACAGGAACTTCGCGCTGGAAAAGCACGAGGTGGCGGCCGGTTTCATCCTCAGCTGCCAGGCGCATGCGCTGACGCCCCGGGTGGTGATCTCCTTTGACGAGCGCTGACTGATGCACGTCGGCACTGGTAGGCTTGACGGTTTTTTGCGGAAGACAGCGTAATGGCCCGTGGACGCGCCCCCGGATTCGATGCCACGCGCGAGGAGATCCTCGCCCGTGCCGCACGCCTGTTTGCCAACCACGGCTTTGCCGCCACGTCCATGAACCAGGTGGCGGAGGCCTGCGAGGTCTCCAAGCCGACGCTCTATCACTACGTGCGCGACAAGCATGAGCTGCTCGCGCTGATCTGCCAGACCCACCTGCAGCACCTGGCCGACTTGGTGGACGAGGTCTCCTCCCGCGAGCTGCCGCCCGCCGAGCATCTGCGCGCCCTGATCCATCGGTTCGTGATGGCCTACGGCGAATCGCAGCATGAGCACCGGGTGCTCACCGAGGACATGAAATTCCTGGACGACACCCACCGCGCGCCCCTGATCGAGGTGGAGCGCCAGGTGGTGGCCCGGTTCGCCGATGCCGTGGCGGCCCTGCGACCGGAGTTGCGCGGCGTGCATCTGCACAAACCCTTGACCATGCTGCTGTTCGGCATGATCAACTGGACCTTCACCTGGCTGCGGCCCGACGGCGCCCTGACCTACGAGGCCGTGGCGCCGATGGTGGCGGATCTGTTCTTCGGCGGCCTTGGGGCCGTCAAGGCGGAGCTGCCCGCTCCCGTGGGCGCCGTGGCGCAAGTCTCATGAAGGCTTGACCCCCGAACATTCCCTCCTGCGTTCCTGACCATACATACACCAAGGAGACAACATGAAACGCATCGAGAAGACCTTGCTGGCCGTGGCCGGCGCCGCCCTGTTGGGCCTGGGCGGCGTGGCGCGAGCCGACATCAACGTGGGCGTGAGCGTCTCGGCCACGGGGCCGGCCGCGTCGCTGGGCATCCCGGAGAAGAACACCTTCAGCCTGATGCCGGCCACCATCGCCGGCCAGAAGGTCAACTACATCATCCTGGACGACGCCTCGGACACCACCACCGCGGTGGCCAACACCCGCAAGCTGATCACCGAGCACAAGGTGGATGTGGTGGTGGGGTCCACCGTCACGCCCAATTCGCTGGCCATGATCGATGCCGTGGCCGAAGCGCAGGTGCCGATGATCTCCATGGCGGCTTCGGCCCGTATCGTCGAGCCGATGGATGCCAAGAAGAAGTGGGTGTTCAAGACGCCGCAGAACGACATCATGATGGCCCTGGCCATTGCCGGCCACATGCAGGCCCAGGGCGTCAAGACGGTGGCCTACATCGGCTTTGCCGACGCGTATGGCGAAGGCTGGTATGGCGAGTTCAACAAGGTGGCCGCCAGCAAGGGCCTGAGCATCGTGGCCAATGAGCGCTACAACCGCACCGACACCTCGGTGACGGGCCAGGTGCTCAAGATCATGGCCGCGCGTCCGGACGCGGTGCTGGTGGGCGGCAGTGGCACGCCCGCTGCATTGCCGCAGAAGACGCTCAAGGAGCGCGGCTACGCCGGCAAGTACTACCAGACCCACGGCGTGGCCAACAACGACTTCCTGCGCGTGGGCGGCAAGGATGTGGAAGGCACCTTCCTGCCCTCGGGCCCGGTGCTGGTGGTGGACCAGCTGCCGGCCGACCATCCTGTGCGCAAGAGCGCCAAGGAATACGTCACCCGCTATGAAGGCGCCTTCGGCAAGGGCTCGGTGTCCACCTTCGGTGGCCATGCCTGGGATGCAGGGCTGCTGTTGCAGGCTGCGATCCCCGTGGCCATCAAGAAGGCCCAGCCGGGCACGCCCCAGTTCCGCGCGGCCCTGCGTGATGCGCTGGAAGGCGTGAAGGAGCTTCCCGGGGCGCATGGGGTGTTCACCATGTCCCCCAATGACCATCTGGGCCTGGACCAACGCGCCCGCGTGATGGTCAAGATCGACAACGGCACCTGGAAGTACCAACCATGAGCATGTCTCCTCCTGTGTTGCAGAGCCTCATCGCGGGGCGATGGGTCGGCGAATCGGCCGGGCGCGGCCTGCACAGCGCCATCAACGGGCGGCTGGTGGCGCAGACCCATGCCGAAGCCATCGACTTCGGCGAAAGCCTGGACTTCGCGCGACGCCAGGCGCTGCCGGCATTGCTGGCCATGGACTACCAGCAGCGTGCCGCCATCCTCAAGGCGCTGGCCACCTACCTGATGGAACGCAAGGAGGAGCTCTACGCCATCTCCACGCACACAGGCGCCACCCGGCCGGATTCCTGGATCGATGTGGAGGGCGGCATCGGCACGCTCTTCGCATATGCCTCCATGAGCCGCCGGGAGCTGCCTTCCAGCAATGTGGTCCATGAGGGGCCGGCCACGCCGCTGGGCAAGCAGGGCCAGTTCATGGGCACGCATGTGCTGGTGCCGCGCCGCGGCGTGGCGGTGCACATCAATGCCTTCAACTTCCCGATGTGGGGAATGCTGGAGAAGTTCGCGCCCAGCTTCGTGGCTGGCATGCCCTGCATCGTCAAGCCCGCCACCGCCACCAGCTATGTCGCCGAGGCCTGCGTCCGCATGATCGAGGCTTCCGGGCTGCTGCCGGCAGGGGCCCTGCAGCTGGTGATCGGGGGCTCTGGGGACCTGCTGGACCGTCTGCTGGAAACCGATGTCGTCACCTTCACCGGGTCCGCCGACACGGCGGCCCAGCTGCGCGTGAACCCGAACCTGGTGCGCCGCTCGGTGCCGTTCAACGCGGAGGCGGACAGCCTGAACTGCGCCATCCTGGCGCCGGACGTGCAGCCTGGCGACCCGGAGTTCGACCTCTTCGTCAAGGAAGTGCACCGCGAGATGAGCGCCAAGGCCGGCCAGAAGTGCACGGCCATCCGCAGGGCCATCGTGCCCGCTGCCCAGGTGGAGGCAGTGGCGGCGGCGCTGCGGGAGCGGCTGTCGCGCATCAAGGTGGGCGACCCCGCCATCGAGGGCGTGCGCATGGGAGCGCTGGCCTCCAAGGCGCAGCAGGCCGACGTGGCCGAGCGGCTGGCCCAGCTGGCGCAGGGCAACGACATCGTCTTCGGCGAACGGGACGGGTTTGCGCCGGTGGGCGAGGGCGTCGGCGACGGCGCGTTCTTCGCGCCCACGCTGGTGCTGTGCCGCGATGCGATGCGCAACGAGGCGGTCCACAACGTCGAGGCGTTCGGTCCGGTCTCCACCTTGATGACCTACGACGACTTCGATGAGGCGCTGGCCCTGGCGGCCAAGGGGCGCGGGTCGCTGGTGGGGTCGGTGATCACCAAGAGCCCGGCGCTGGCCGCCGAGGCGGTGCTGCATGCGGCGGCCTTCCACGGCCGGCTGCTGGTGCTGGACCGGGAAGCGGCCGGTGAATCGACCGGGCATGGCTCGCCGCTGCCCATGCTCAAGCACGGTGGCCCGGGCCGCGCCGGCGGGGGTGAGGAACTGGGCGGCATCCGCGCCGTGAAGCACTACCTGCAGCGCTGTGCGGTGCAGGGCTCGCCCACCATGCTCGCCGCCATCACCGGCGAATACGTGCGTGGCGCCGCTGTGCGGGAGGATGTGGTCCATCCCTTCCGCAAGCACTTCGAGGAGATCCAGGTGGGCGACTCCCTGCTCACCCACCGCCGCACCGTGTCGGAAGCCGACATCGTCAACTTCGGTGGCATCTCGGGCGACTATTTCTACATGCACTTCGACGAGGTGGCCGCCAAGGACACGCAGTTTGGCAAGCGCATCGCCCACGGCTACTTCGTCCTGTCCGCGGCCGCCGGGCTGTTCGTCTCGCCGGCGCCGGGCCCCGTGCTGGCCAATTACGGGCTCGACACCTTGCGTTTCGTGAACCCGGTGGCCATTGGCGACACCATCCAGGCGCGCCTGACCTGCAAGCGGCGCATCGACCGTGGCAACCGCCCGGATCAGCCACCCCAGGGCGTGGTGGCGTGGGATGTGCAGGTGACCAACCAGCATGGCGAGCTGGTGGCCAGCTATGACATCCTGACGCTGGTGGCCAAGCGGCCGGTGGCATGAGGCCGGGGGCGGGGGCGTCCCCTGTGGATGCCTCCATTGGCGTGACTGAGCGAGGCAGGCCTCGGGACGGCCTCGGTGCCGGCGCGGCAGGCTGAAAGACGCCTTGTCAGCCCGGTGCTGCGCGAGGTCCTTAGAATCGCCAGCTCCCAAGCGATGACGCCCTGATGAACGGGCGATGACGATGACCGCTGCTGTTCGGACCGCCGCCCCGCAGGCGCCTGTAGTGATCGTGGGGGCCGGCCTGGCCGGCCTGACCGTAGCCTTGCATCTGGCCGACCAGGTGCCGGTGATCGTCCTGGCTAAGCGCGAGCTGACCGAGGCCGCCACCGCCTGGGCCCAGGGCGGCATTGTGGGCGTGCTGGGCAGTGACGACAGCATCGACAGCCATGTGCGCGATACCCAAGAGGCCGGGGCAGGCCTCGTGGACGAGACCACCGCGCGTTTCATCGCTGAGCGCAGCGCCGATGCGGTGGGATGGCTGGTGGCGCAGGGCGTGCCCTTCACCGCGGACGAGCAGGGGCCCCTGGGCCTGCACCTGACGCGTGAGGGCGGCCATGCGGTGCGCCGCATCGCCCATGCAGCGGATGCGACCGGCAAGGCCATCCATGACGCGCTGCTGGCGAAGGCGCGGGCGCATCCCAACATCGAGCTGCGCCAGCGATGGATGGCGCTGGACCTGATCACCTCGCGCCATGTGCAGCGCAGCGAGCCCTCGCGCTGCTACGGGATCTACGCCCTGGACATGGACGCCCAGCGGGTGGACGCCATTGCCGCGCGCGCGGTGGTGATGGCCACGGGTGGCGCGGGCAAGGTCTACCGCTACACCACCAACCCGGACACCTCCACCGGAGACGGCATTGCGATGGCCTGGCGCGCGGGCTGCCGCATCGCCAACATGGAATTCATCCAGTTCCATCCCACCTGCCTGTACCACCCGCAGGAGCGCAGCTTCCTCATCACCGAAGCGCTGCGGGGCGAGGGCGGCCACCTCAAGCTGCCCGATGGCACGCGCTTCATGGCGGCGCACGACGCCCGCATGGAACTGGCCCCGCGGGACGTGGTGGCGCGCGCCATCGACTTCGAAATGAAAAAGCACGGCCTGGACCATGTCTGGCTGGATGCCACGCACCTGGGCGAAGCCTTCCTGAAGGAGCACTTCCCGACGGTGCATGCCCGCTGCCTGGCGCTGGGCATCGACATCGCGCGCCAGCCGATCCCGGTCGTGCCGGCGGTGCACTTCACCTGCGGCGGCGTGGTGGCTGACCTGAGCGGACGGGCCGACCTGCCCGGCCTGTATGCCGTGGGAGAAACCGCCTACAGCGGCCTGCATGGCGCCAACCGCCTGGCCAGCAATTCCCTGCTGGAATGTGTGGTGCTGGGCCGGACTTGCGCCGACGACATCCTCGGGCAGGCCGAGACCGACCCGGCGCCGCTGCCAGCCTGGGACGAGAGCCAGGTGGAAGATGCGGATGAGCAGGTGGTCATCGCGCACAACTGGGATGAGCTGCGCCTGCTGATGTGGAACTACGTGGGCATCGTGCGCACCACCAAGCGGCTGGAGCGGGCGCTGCATCGCATCGACCTGCTGCGCGGGGAAATTGACGACTACTACGCCAACTTCCGCGTCAGCCGCGACCTGCTGGAGCTGCGCAACCTCGTGGATTGCGCAGAGCTGATCGTGCGCTCGGCGCTGCTGCGGCACGAAAGCCGCGGGCTGCATTTCAGCCGTGACTACCCTCGCACGCTGCCGGCGAGCCTGCCCACCGTGCTGGTCAAGGGCGCGTCGGGCCGCTGAAGCGGCCCAGCGCGGCGCCCTTACTGGCGCTTGGCTCGCAGCACGCTGCGGGCCTGCACGAAGTTGAAGGCGTAGCTCACCGCTTCCTTGATGGCGGCGTCCACGTCCAGCCGCTCCTGCTCGGTGAGGTAGAAGGAGTAATCCACCTCATGGCGGATGTAGCGCGGGGGCAGGCGGTTCAGGGCCACGCAGGCCACGTCGGCCAGCAGTTCCGGATCGGCCTGGATGGCCGGGTAGCTGGGGGCGTTTTCCATCACCGAGGCGAACACTTCGCGCTCATGGTGGTTGTAGAGCGAGGTGAAATCCATGGCTTGTCTCTGCTGGTGCTGCGCGGGTGCAGCAATGGCCACAGCATAGGGGCGGCATGCCCCTTCTGGAAAGCCCCGCAAGCCGCCTGTTTACGCGGGTCAGGCGGCGCCGATGCCCGGAGTCATGCTGCCGGCAGCCGCGCGGGCCTTGAGGGCCGCGGTGAAGTCCAGCATGCGTGTGATGCACGACAGCGCCTGGCCTCGCACCGGCTCTTCGACCTGGATCTCGCCCAGCCCGCGCTCCAGGCAGTCCACCACGCCCTGCAGCCCGTTCATGGCCATCCACGGGCAGTGCGCGCAGCTCTTGCACGTGGCACTGTTGCCGGCGGTGGGTGCCTCGATCAGCACCTTGTCCGGCGCCAGCTGGCGCATCCGGTGCAGGATGCCGTTGTCGGTGGCAACCACATATTCCTTGGCCGTGCCTTCCACCACCGCCTTGATGAGGGCGGAGGTCGAGCCCACGACATCGGCCTGGGCCACGACGGACGCCGGCGACTCGGGGTGCACCAGGATCATGGCGCCCGGGTGCTGCTCGCGCAGCAGCTCCAGCTCCAGCCCCTTGAACTCGTCATGCACGATGCAGGCGCCGTTCCACATCAGCATGTCGGCGCCGGTCTGGTCCTGGATGTAGCGGCCCAGGTGACGGTCAGGCGCCCACAGGATCTTTTCTCCCCGCGCCTTCAGCTCGGAGACGATCTCCAGTGCGCAGGAGCTGGTGACCATCCAGTCCGCGCGGGCCTTCACGGCAGCGCTGGTGTTGGCATAGACCACCACCGTGCGGTCCGGGTGGGCGTCGCAGAAGGCGGCGAAATCGTCGGCCGGGCAACCCAGGTCCAGGGAGCAGGTGGCGTCCAGGTCTGGCATCAGCACACGCTTTTCGGGGCTGAGGATCTTGGCGGTCTCCCCCATGAAGCGCACGCCCGCCACCACCAGCGTACTGGCCGCGTGGTCGCGGCCGAAGCGGGCCATCTCCAGCGAATCGGAGACGATGCCGCCGGTTTCCTGCGCCAGGTCCTGCAGGTCGCCATCGACGTAGTAGTGCGCGACCAGCACGGCGCCTTTGGCGGCCAGCAATTCGCGGGCGCGCTGCTTGAGGGACTGTCGCTGGCTGGCCGTGAGCGGCGCCGGCACCTTGGCCCAGGCTTGGGCGGTGCAGGTGGCGCCTTGGGCATCCTGGCGGGCGAAATCGAGCAAGACCTGATCCATGCCTGGATTCTAGGGAATCTCGATGCTCCCTGGCCGGCAGCGGGAGATCCGCCCGCCGTCGCAACGGGGCGGGGCGCTCCGCCGGCTCAGACCTGCTCGAAAAAGCGGCTCGGCGGCATGCCCACGGTGCGCGTGACCATGGCGGAGAAGGCGCTGGCGCTGGCATAACCGAGTTCGCTGGCGATCACGCCCATGGGTTTGCGGTGGGCCGCCAGGCGAAGGGCTTCGGCCAGCAGGGCCTGCTGGCGCCACTGGGCATAGCTGCTGCCCAGTTCCTGCCGGAACAGCCGCGACACGGTCCTGGCGCTGGCACCGACCAGCTCGGCCCATTCATCCAGGCTGGCAAAGCGCTGCGGGTCCGCCAGCACCGCTTCGCACAGGCGCCGCAGACGCTTGTCGGTGGGCAGCTCCACGCCAATGCGCAGGCTGCGTGCGCGGCGGATCTCGTCCAGGATCAGCTGCGCCAGCCACTGCTCACGATCGGACACGGCGTGGTGCAACTGCACTTCGTCCAGCGCCAGTTGCACGACGAGTTCGCGCAGCAGCGGAGAGACCTCCAGCACGCGGTTGTCCTGCCAGGCATCGGCGTCGGCCGGGGGGCGGTGCAGGTACAGCGTGCGCAGCTCACAGCGCTCCACCGCGGTGACGGCGTGCTCGACCCCCGCGGGGATCCATACCGCTCGCGATGGCGGCAGCAGGAAGGCCGCGCGTTCGGTGTTGACCCGCACCACGCCGCTCACCGAGAAGACGAACTGCCCCCAATCGTGACGATGGGCCTGGATGTCCACATGGCTGTCCATGCTGCGGGACTTGGCGCGGACGGGGCGCTGTTCGCTGGGGGCATAGCGGCGCGGGTCGAGCGGGGGCACGCTGGTGCGAGGCCGGGCTCCGTCGGGCGCACGGGCGGCAGAGACCGGCACCGACGGGCTTGCGGTTCTCGGGCGACGAGGCGAAGAAGGGGCCATGGCGAAAAATCGACAGAACTTGTCTGCCTATCGTAATTGCGTCGGCGGCAGCCTGACAACATGCCGGTGATGAACACCGCCACCTTGCCGCTGAGCGCCGCACAGAGCGCCAAACGAGACATCCAGACGATCAGCCTGATCGGACTGGCGCACGGCACCTCGCATTTCTTTCATATGCTGCTGCCGCCGCTGTTTCCCGTGTTCATGAAGGAGTTCGGGCTCAGCTATTCGGAACTGGGCTTGCTGGTGAGCATCTTTTTTGTCATCAGCGGCGTGGGGCAGGCCTTGTCGGGCTTCCTGGTGGACCGCACCGGTGCCCGTCCCATTCTGTTCGTGGCCTTGTCCTGCTTCGTGCTGGCGTCGGTGGCCGCAGGCACCGCGCAGGGTTTCATGGGCCTGGCCCTGGCGGCGGCCCTGGCGGGGCTGGGCAATTCGCCATTCCATCCGGTGGACTTCACCATCCTCAACAAGCGGGTGTCGCAGGCCCGGCTCGGCCATGCGTTCTCGGTGCACGGCATCACCGGCAATCTCGGCTGGGCGCTGGCGCCTGTGCTGCTGCTGTGGATCTATGAAGGCACCGGCGGCCAATGGCGTCTCGGTTATGCCGCCACGGCGGCCTGGGCACTACTGGTGATCGGCTTGCTGGCACTCAAGCGCGATGCGATCGATGACCGGCAGGGCAGCTGGGGGCACGAGAAGGCAGGCGGCACGGCAGCGGTCGCGGAGCACCCCATGGCGTTCCTGAAGCTGCCCTCGGTGTGGTTGTGCTTTTCCTTCTTTTTCTTCACCACGGCCGCGCTCAGTGCCATCCAGAGCTTTTCGTCCCCCGCGCTGAATGCGATGTATGGGCTGGACCTGTCCGTCACCAAGTGGGTGGTTACCGGCTATATGGTGGCCGGCGCCGTGGGCATGATCCTGGGCGGCTTCCTGGTGGCGCGCTCGCAGCAACTGGAGCGCAACATCGCCTGGGCCATGACCGGTGCTGCCCTGCTGCTGGCGCTCACCGGCACCGGCTGGCTGCCCGCCAGCCTGGCGCTCGTGGCGGCCGCCGCGGCCGGCTTCGGCACCGGGCTGGCCGGCCCTTCGCGGGATATGCTGATCAAGAAGGCGGCGCCCCCGGGGGCGACCGGCCGCGTGTATGGAACCGTCTATTCGGGACTCGACACCGGGTTTGCCGTCGCCGCTCCGATCTTTGGGGCGCTGATGGACAGGCACTGGAACAACGCAGTCTTTCTCGGCGCTGCGGTGGCGCTGCTGGCGGGCATTGGCGCGGCCAGCGTGGTGCGCAAGGCCTGATCAGGCGTCTTCCACCGGGCGCTGGCGTTCATGCGGCAGCGCCCCAGGGCTCCCGAGGAGCCCGCCCGTCGCTCTTGACGCGATCTTGAGATCCATGCGCGTAGACTCAGTCGGGAAAGGAGAGGCACATGGCAGGCAATAGCTATTGGTTCCCGGCCAAGCGATACGGGTGGGGATGGGGGTTTCCAACCAACTGGCAGGGGCAGGTGACGCTGCTGGGATTCCTGGTGCTGCTGGTGGCAGGCGTTTTTGTGTTTCCGCCCACCGACTCTCACTGGGGCTTCATGGCCTATGTGGGCCTGCTCAGCGTCATCCTGCTCGGCATTTGCTACCTGAAGGGCGAGCCGCCGCGTTGGCGCTGGGGCGACAAAGGACCTTCCGCCTGACGGCGCCCGGGCAGGCTGGCCTCAATGGCTGGGCAGTTGATAACTGAAGGCGTAGAAGTGCTTGCCGTCCTTGATGTCGATGGTGAGCGTGCCGGTCAACCCGGTGAGTTCGTCCGTGCCGGAGTCGGGGATGACCTGCACGGTCAGCCGCTGTTGGCCGCGATTCATTTCGCCCAGGTGCATCAGCACGAAACTGCCGGTGCGACCAGCCAGTTTGCCTTCCACCCGCTCCATTGCCACATAGCCCGCTGAACCGCTGACGGGGGTGCGCACGCCCAGCATTTCACCAAGGCTGGTGCCTTCGAGGTCCCCGTGGAACTGCTTGCGGATGGACATGCGGCCGAGCTTGGCGGCTTCCGTGCCCTCCGCCGCGGGGGCGTTGGTCAGCTGGACGTCGAACGTTCCGTTGGCGATGTGGGTCATGGTCTTGGGCGATGAAGTGGGAGGGTTCAGTGTCTGGGCGGCCAGTACCGCCGGCGCGAGCAGACAGCTGGCGCAGGTGATCGAGGCGAGGACACCGCGAAGCGAGAAAGGCGGCATGGCGTGGTTTCCTGAAACGGCGCCGTGCGAAACGGCATGCCAAAGCATAGTCGACCTCTGTATGCCCATACAGCCATTTGTTGGGGGAGGCGGCTGCGCCCTACGCCATTTGGGTGTCCATGCCGGGCGTGACGCCAAGGAGAATCAGCCCATGACGATGGATCTGCACACACTGGCCGAAGAGGCCACCGACGAAGCCGGTTTCCTCAGGTTCCTGGCCGCACTCGCGCAGGACTGGCGACAGGACCACGACAGTGAAACCGGGCAGCCGCTCAACCCTTATGGCTCGGAAGGACTGGGCTGGGAGAACGGCACCCTGGGCGCTTTTCTAGAAGCCGCCGCTGCCTGGGGGGCGGCTTCCGCGAACGGTCTGCCGCGTTATGAACGGCCGACCAATCCATGGCGCCGCATGGCGGACGTGCTGCTGGCTGGCAAATACTACGAATAGCCGACCCGGCACGCCGGCCACGCCGCCGGTCGGACTCGGTTCAGCGCTGGGCAGCGGAGGCCGCAGCCGGCGGTCCGTTTGTCTGGTTTGTGCCGTTTGTCCCGTGCGCCCCAGCTGCCCCGTGCGTCCCGTGCTCCACACCAGCAAGGTCCGGCACCTGGTACACCTTGCCCTGCTGCCAGGCATCAGCGCCCGGGGCCACCGCGGGCGCGGGGATGTTGGCGCGGTCTGCCCGTCGGCGGGCACTCTCAACGCCAAACCGCTGGTCGCGGGCCGCCACCATCGCGCTGTCCACCTGCCCGTCGGCGGTGAACCCCATCATGAGCTGCGGCACACCCAGGGGCAGTGACTTCTTCTCGTCGGTGTGCCAGGTGTGCCACGTCTTGCCGTAGGTGCCCACCAGCTTCTCCATCAGCGCCCGCTCAGCGGGTTCCGGAATGCCGGGCGCGATCAATTGGCCGGATTTCACCTCGTGCACATGGCTGTGCCACAGCACCTTCTCCTCCTCGGGCAGCGACTGGAAGAGGCGGCCGCTGATGATGTATTCCACCCCCATCAGCTTGGCCTCCTTGACGTTGCCGTCGTAGATGACGCACTGGATGAGCTCCTCGCTGAGGATGGCGCAGTAGTGGTGCGCTTCCATCTGCGCGGCCTGGCGACCGTTGTAGAAATGAAAGCCGTCGAGGTAGGCATTGAGCGCATCCACCGGAGGCTTGTTCTGCAGTACCGCAGCGCCGGTGTCCAGCGCGCGCGTGCTGGGTTCGGCGGGCTGCCCCTGCGCGGGCACCGGGGATTCCGTCTTCCGGTCCCCGCAGGCCGTGAGCGCGGCCGCCAGGATGGCGATGACCGGCCAACCGGCCGAAGAGAAGCGGTTGTTCATGGCGATGCGGCCGGCACGCTGACGGCATGGTGGGACAGACGTTCGAATTCGACGGGGTCATGCGAGCAGAACACCTGCAGGTCCACATTCGCCGCCACCAGTTCGCGCAGGCGCTGCTGGTTGGCCAGACGAACGCGACGCTGCTTTTCCATCAGCGTCTGATAGAAGCGCAGGCCCGGCGTGCACCAGGGGTCGGCTTGCATCTCGCCGTGGTGGAAATACGCATCGCCGGCTTGCAGCAGCCACCCGCGATCACTCTGGATGGCCACGCCGGCATGCCCGAAGGTGTGGCCGTGCAGCGGAACGAGCGCCAGGCCCGCTGGCAGCCCACCGCCGGCGCAAGCGCCCTGGAAGCCAAACCAGCTTTCCCCGCCCGCGCCGCCGTGGGCAACCCAGCGGCTGCGGCTGGACCACTGCTGCGGGCGGTAGCGCTGGCGGTCCAGCCAGGTCGTGCGGTGCAGGGCGCTCGCTCTTTCCTTCTCCAGCAAATGCACGCGGGCGTTCGGAAAGTCGTCAAGGCCCCCGGCGTGGTCGAAGTCCAGATGGGTCAGCACGATATGACGCACGTCACTGGCCGCGAATCCGAGCGCTTCGATCTGTCGCACCGCCGTCATTTCGGCGCGAAAGTCGGGGCTCAGCATCGCCAGGAAGAAGGCACTCAGGCGCGAGCGGGGGTCTGCGACGTCGCGCAGGCCATAGCCTGTGTCCACCAGCACCAGACCGTCCGAGGACTCCACCAGCAGGCAGTGGCAACACAGTTCGCCACGCTGCAAGACGCCCGGCGTGCGGCCATCCATCAGCCGGCCTCCCAAGGGGCAGGCGGACACGCAATTAAGGTGGTGGACACGCATTCGGGCAGGCTCCAGCCATGAGGGAGGGGCTGTGATCAGGTCGATGACAGCTGCGCAGCATCAGTGCGCCGGGGCAACACCGGTGCCGGACACATGACGCGGCGCGCGAGCGCTTGCAACGTTTCGATGGATCTCCAGCGTCGGGGAGCGGTAAGCCGCACGCTGCTGGTCGCGGCTCCCCAGCAACTGCGTCATGTCGTCATGCCCGGACTGCCAGCGTTCACGCAGGGACCTCTCGGAGAAATCGAGGGTCTTGGCACCGGTGGCCTGTGCGGGCGCCCGGTACGACGCGAGCAGCAGCTCGATATGGTCGTCCCCATTCGCAGTCCCTCCCGGCGTGGCGCTGCATGCCTTGGCGCGGCGGTCATGCTCGCGCTGCAGCGCCGCAATGGTGCGCTCGGTCTGGGCACTGAAGGCCAGGTCCTGCGCGCGATGCATGCTCTCATCTAGCGACACGGGGCGCGGACCGGGACGACAGAAAGGGTCAATGGCCAGGACCAGGCGACGGCCGGAGGCGTTGAAGAGCGGCTCATCCAGCGGTACGTTGGCTACCAGCCCCGCATCCACCAGCCACTGGCTGCCGATGTGCATGGGCGGGAACCCCGGCGGCAGGCAGGTGGCGGCCACGAGGTGCTCTGGCGTGATGCCGCCAGTCCGGTTGTCGAAGCAAACCGGGTCGCCGGTCTCCACATCCACGGCATGCACGAGCAGGCGAGGGCCGGTACGGTTGAGCAGATCAAAGTTGATGAACCGCTGCAAGGTGTCGATCAAGGGGCGAGGGTCGAAGAGGCCGGGGTCTGGCGGCATGAAGGGCATCAGCGACATCCAACCGGGCCAGCGAGGGCGAAACAAGCCCGGCCGTCCGAAGGTCAGGCTGTTCAGTGCGTGCCAGGCGTTGGACGCCGTGCGGGTGCTCCGCAAGGCGCGCCCGGGCAGCCCGAACGGTCCTTCCTGCGAGGTCGTCGTGCCTGGCTTCCCCGCAGGGAGCGGCCATTGGCCTGAGCTGGCGGCCTCCCAATAAGCGCGAAGGCGCGGCAGGCGGTCTTCTGGCCGGTTGCCGGCCACGATGGCGCCCACCGTGGCCCCGACCGACACGCCACAGATGACCTGCGGCTCGATGTGGCGCAAGAGCACCGCCTCGACAGCGCCGCCCACATAGGCACCCAGCGCGCTGCCGCCGCCCAGGCACAGATAAGTCGTGAGGGGCCCGGCGTGAGCGCCCGAGCCCTCGTTGGCCGGCGCCGCATGGCCCCCTTGATCGCCAGCAGCCATGAATACTCCTTCTGCATGTGAGCGGACAGGGCTTACATGGCAACAGGCATTCCAGTGCAGCGAGAAGGGATTTGATGGCGCGCCGATCAGCGGCGGTTCGATGACCGTGCAGCCCGCATGAACCACTGAGGGTCTTGAACGGCCAATGCGCTCGAACACCCATCGACGCGACGCCCAAAAAGCAAAACAACCTCAGGCGACCTATCGCTCTGAGGTTGATCTAGTGAAGGCGCGACCGGACGGACCGCCCTCGCCAAAACGTCAGGCGGGGCCTTGAACGCCGCCGCCTGGCTCCGTGCTTAGCGCATGAACTTGCCGTCCGGGCCGATCATCGACAGGTCGGCATAGTCCAGGCCGGTGTGATCGTTCGGCGCGAAGGAGACTTCCAGGCCGCCGATATCCACTTTGCGCATGCCTTCCAGGGCGTCGCGCAGCTTCTGGCGGGTCGGATTGGCGCCGGCACGGCGCAGGCCTTCAACCAGCACCTTGGCAGCGGCGAAGCCTTCCATCATGGCGGGCGTGATCTCGCCCTTGCCCTTGGCCTGCGCCATCTGGGAAGCCTCCGTGACGATCTTGCTGGCCTTGGAGCGCTCGTACGGGAACACCTGCGTCACGATGACGCCGCGGGCGTTCTCACCCAGCAGGCTCACGAAGCCCTGTGCGGCATTGTTGGACAGCGTCACGATCTGCGCCTTGGAGCCTGCTGCGCGAATGGCGGCGATGCCGTCCGCGACCACCTTGCCAGAGCCCAGGAACAGGATGGCCTGGGCATTGCTCGACACAGCGCTTTGGGCAGCCGCATGGAAGTCGGGCTTGGCGCGGTCGAACTTGGCCGAGAACGCGGCCGTCTTGTTCACCGCGGCCAGGCCGTTGTTGGCGCCAATCACGGCGTCCGCACCAAACGAGTCGTCCACCTGCACGATGCCAATGCGCTCGATGCCGATCAGGCTCAAATGGCGCACTGCGCGCTCGGCTTCGCGCTGGTAGGTGGCTCGCACATTGAACACCCACTGGTTGACCGGGAAGTGCAGCAGCGCGGCGCCCGACGAGGGCGCAACGAGCGGCACGTGGTGGGTGGACAGCAGCGGCAGGATCGCCTGGTTGTGCGGCGTGCCGCGCGTCAGGAAGAGGGCCAGCACGTTCTCGCTGGTGATGAGCTTCTGCGCATTGGCGGCTGCCGTGGGCGGATCGAACTTGTCATCCAGCGACACCAGTTTCACCGTCTGGCCGTTGATGCCCCCGGCCGCATTGATGGAGTCCAGATAGAGCTTGGCGCCCTCAGTTGTCTCGGTCACGCTCGCTGCCACGGGGCCAGTGAACCCTGCCGTCTGACCGATCAGGATGTCGGCGTGAGCGGCCAGTGGCAACACGGCAAGGGCAAGCAAGGACAGCAATCTCATTTATGTCTCCCAGGGACTGGATGGTTCTGGGAGCGGATGCTCGACGGACTTTCCTTCAAGCATCCGAGGGATTCCCCTAAGGTCATCATTGCGCGTGACAAAGTGCTCATTTGCCGGCGCGCGCGCTTGTAATAACGGGGCAATTACCAACGCTCCGCTGACGAAGATGCATCTGTCCCTGCGCTGGAGCGTCGCCAGTAGCGGCTTTTGGGAGCAGCCGCGCCTCGGCATTGCTGAAAGGTTGGCTTGACCCGGGCGTGACATCGTTTACACGTACGATCGCGCACCATGCTCAATCGCATCGACGAAGAGATCACCTTCCGAAAGCTCGAAATCCTTCTCACCTTCCTGGAGGCTGGCAGCCTGGCCCGCGCCGCGGAGCGTCTGGGCATCAGCGCGGTGAGTGTGCATCGGGCCCTGCATTCGCTCGAAGCCGGGACGCGCTGTTCCCTGTTCCGGCTGGAAGGGCGCAACCTTCAGCCCAACGACGCTGCCCATGCCTTGGCCGACGTTGCCCGTGAAGTGCTTCAGGCGATGGACAACGGCATTCGTGCCACCCGCGAAATCGCCGGGTACGCCGCCGACCGGATCCGTATCGGCTCGCTCTATTCCCTGACCAGCGTCACCGTGCCGGCCATCATCATGGGGCTCCGGCTGCGTAAACCCGACATCCAGACCGAACTGGTGCTGGGCTCCAACAGCGACCTGTTGCGCAAGCTGCGAGAGGGCGCGCTGGATGCGGCTGTCATGGGCACGCCCCAAGAGGCTGGCGATGTGGAGTCCCAACTGCTTTTCGAGGACGACATCTTCTTTGCCGCGCCTGCTGCTTCACCCTATGCGCAGCAGGCGGAGATCGACCTGAGTGCCTGCGCCGATGAACGCTTTGTCTCCCTGGCCGAGGGCTACGTGACCCGCGACCGCTTCGTCGACGCGTTCCGGGTGGCGGGCTTCGAGCCCAGCGTCGTCATGACGAC
>Ga0065165_1001609_pt1 | contig 23073 bp, 28 predicted proteins | sample AraplaMF_Cvi_mMF_FD_63813 | JGI IMG/M metagenome (GOLD analysis project Ga0065165, IMG submission 63813) | Arabidopsis root microbial communities from the University of North Carolina, USA - plate scrape MF_Cvi_mMF (version 2) (version 3) | ecosystem: Host-associated > Plants > Roots >... | reverse complement strand
CTCTGGGGGAGGTGGCCCGAAGGGCCGGAGGGGGTCCGCCGCGCCGACGGCCTGCTTCATCCGAACAGGACTTCCCCCACGATCCATGCTAAGCGCGCGCCAACGAAATTCACGAGAGTTCCATGGCCCTTAAAGTCGCCATCGTCGGCCTGCCCAACGTCGGCAAGTCCACCCTGTTCAACGCCCTGACCCAGACGGCCGCGGCCCAGGCGGCCAACTATCCGTTCTGCACGATCGAGCCCAACACCGGCGACGTGGCCGTGCCCGAGCCGCGCCTGGACGCCCTGGCCAAGATCGCCGGCTCCAAGGAGATCATCCCGGCCCGGATCACCTTCGTCGACATCGCCGGCCTGGTGCGCGGCGCGTCCAAGGGCGAGGGGCTGGGCAACCAATTCCTGGCCAACATCCGCGACTGCGACGCCGTGGCCTTCGTGGCCCGCTGCTTCGAGGACGACGACATCACCCACGTCGAGGGCCGCATCGACCCGCTCAGCGATCTCGAGATCATCGAGATGGAGCTGATGCTGGCCGACCTGGAGAGCCTGGAAAAGCGCCTGCCGGCCATCGAGAAGAAGGCCAAGACCGGCGGCGACAAGGACGCCGCCAACACCCTGCGCCTGATCAACCTGGCCCTGGCCCAGCTGCGCGAAGGTCGCCCGGCCCGCTCGGCCAAGGTCGACCCGGACGACGAGAAGGCCTGGCACATGCTTCAGCTGCTGACCTCGCTGCCGGCCCTCTATGTCTGCAACGTCGAGGAAGGCAGCGCCGACAAGGGCAACAAGTACAGCGACCTGGTCGCCGAACGCGCCGCCAAGGACAACGCCAAGGCCGTGGTCATCTCGGCCCAGATCGAGAGCGAGATCGCCCTGCTGGACGCCGACGAGCGCGCCGAGTTCCTGGAGACCCTGGGCCTGGAGGAGCCGGGCCTGAACCGCCTGATCCGCGAGGCCTACAACCTGCTGGGCCTGCAGACCTATTTCACGGTCGGCCCCAAGGAGGCCCGCGCCTGGACCATCCATGTCGGCGACACCGGCCCGCAGGCGGCCGGGGTGATCCACACCGACTTCGAGAAGGGCTATATCCGCGCCGAGACCATCGCCTTCGACGACTTCGTCAAGCTGGGCGGCGAGAGCGGCGCCAAGGAAGCCGGCAAGATGCGGGCCGAAGGCAAGGACTATGTCGTCAAGGACGGCGACGTGATGCACTTCCGGTTCAACGTCTAGAACCACGGACGGCCGGGCTCACCCCGGCCGTTTTCGTATCGGCCATCCGTTCGAGCGTTCCCCATGACCGACACCGTCACCCTGACCTCCGCCGTCGACGGCTTCGCCTTCACCGCCCTGCACGCCCAGCCCGAGGGTGCGCACAAGGGCGGGATCGTGGTGGTGCAGGAGATCTTCGGCCTGGACCAGTACGTTCACGCCGACGTGGCCCGTTGGTCGGCCCTGGGCTTCGAGGTGCTGGCCCCGTCGCTGTTCGACCGGGTCGAGCGCGGCTATCTGGGTGGGCGCGAGCCCAAGGACTTCCAGACCGGCGTCGCCCACGTCAACACCATCGGCCTGGACCCTATGCTGTCGGACATCCAGACCTGCATCGACCGCCTGGCCCCGCGCGGGCCGGTGTTCGCGGTCGGCTACTGCCTGGGCGGATCGCTGGTCTGGCTGGCGGCTGGCAAGCTGAAGGGCCTGGCGGCGGGCGCGGCCTATTACGGCGGCATGATCGCGGCCAACGCCGAGCTGCCGCTGAACGCGCCGGTGATCGTCCACCTTGGCCGCAAGGACCCCCACATCCCGGCCGACGCGGTCAAGGCCAGGCTCGCCGAAGCCCATCCGGAGGTTGAAGTCCACATCTACGAGAACAGCGGCCACGGCTTCAACAACGACGGCCGGCCGGACTCCGACCCGGAAGACGCCGACCTGGCGCGCCAGCGATCCTTGGCGCTGTTCCAGGCGCACGGAGCGGCCTGACCATGAGCGGACGGCGCATCACCCTGACGACCGCCGACGGCTCCCCCGTCGCCGCCTACCACGCCCCGCCCGGCGAGGCGCGCCGCGGTGGGCTGGTGATCCTGCACGCCATCTGGGGCGTCACCCCGCATATCCGCGCGCTCTCCGACACCCTGGCCGAACAGGGCTACGAGGTGATCGCCCCCAGCCTGCTGGACGACGCCGACGCGCCCTTCCCGACCGCCGACCTGGATCCGCCCAACCTGGCCGCCCGCATGGCCATGGGCCTGGCCAGCGGCTGGGGCGCGGCGGCCCTGCCCCGGGTCCAGGCGGCGATCGACAGGCTGTCGGGGGACGGCAAGGTCTTCGCCATGGGCTTCTGCTTCGGCGGCACGACCGCCTGGTTGGCCGCGGCCCGCTGCACCGGCCTGACGGCCGTATCGTGCTTTTACGGCGGCGACATCGCCGGCTATGTCGACGAACAGCCCAAGGTTCCGACTATTCTGCATTTCGGCCGGACCGACGAACTGATCCCAATCGGCGACGTCGAGGCGATCACCGCCGCCCATCCGGACCTGCCGGTCTGGCTCTATGACGCCGGCCACGCCTTCGTCGCGCCCAGCGGTTATCACGCCGACAGCGCCAGCCTGGCCATGCTGCGGACCTTGCAGCTGTTCCAACGGGCGGGCGGAAGCCGGGGCGAGGCCTGACCCCTCAACCGCTCATCCCGCCGACCGGCTTTGACGGCAGGATCGCCCGCCGCAGAAACCTTGGCTAGGATCGGCTCATGCGTCACGCCGCCTCCCTGCTGTTCCTGAGCCTGCTGGCGGCGCGCGGCGGCCCCGCCGTGGCGGGCGAGACCGCCTGCTGGTTCGAGAACGGCGCGGTCGTGGCCCCGGCGGCGATCGGTGGGATCGCCGGCGACTACGTGATCGACCTGTCGGCGCCGCGCACCCTGCTGCACATCGACGTCGCCCAGCGCGCCGGCTTCACCGAGACCGCCCTGACCCTGCCCGTGCGCCTGGCCGGTCAGGAGGTCGCGGGCGCACCGGTCGCCGTGCAGGACCTGGACTATCGCGCCGTCGGCTTCTCGACGCCGATCGTCGGGGTGATCGGGGCCGACATCCTGGACCGCTACGGGATGACCCTGGACTTCTCGCCCTGCCGACTGCGCCTGGAGCGGCCTGGACGCGCCATGGGCGGCCGGGACGGTTCGCTGCCGGTGACGATGGTCGGCGGCGTGCCGACGATCCTGGCGGCGGCCTCGAACGGCCTCAAGGGCGTCTCCGGCCCCTTTGCCCTGGACACCGCCTCGGCTGGCGGCGTGCGGGCCCGCGGGGCCGCCGACGGACCCCGCCAGAAGCCGGCCGGAACCCTGAGCGGCCTGTCGCTGGACGGGACCCTGCGCCAGGACCTGCCGGCCGTGGTGGCCGGCGACCTGCCCGACGGCGTGGTCGGGGCCCTGGGAGTCCAGGTGCTGGCCGCCTATCGCCTGCGGCTGGACCCCAAGGCCCTGCGCCTGTGGCTGACGCCCGTCCCCGCGGCTCGATAGGCGGCCAAAAAAAGGGCCCGGCGTCGCCGCCGGGCCCCGATCTCTCAAGCCGTCAGAGCCGCTCAGTGCGACTCGTTCTTCCAGACCTTGCGGTAGCTGGCGTAGAGCAGGCCCGCGAACAGCAGCAGGTACAGCAGCACGGCGAAGCCGGTCTGCTTGCGCTCTTCCAGCTTGGGCTCGGCGGCCCACATCAGGAAGGCCGCGACGTCCTTGGCTTCCTGGTCCAGCGTCGACGGCGTGCCGTCGTCGAAGGTCACCTGGCCCGCCTTCAGCGGCGGGGCCATGGCGATGAAGCCGCCCGGGGGCACGTGTTCGTGGCTGCCCGACCAGTAGGAGCTCAGGTCGCCCGCCATGTACTGGTTGTAGTGCTGGGTCGCGTCCATCTTCAGGCCGGGCGGCGGGGCCGCGTAGCCGGTGACGATGGAGTAGATATGGTCCGGCCCCTCTTCACGAGCCTTGGCCAGCAGCGACATGTCCGGCGGCAGGGCGCCGCCGTTGCTGGCGCGGGCCGCGGCCTCGTTCGGGAACGGCGACGGGAAGCGGTCGGCCGGGGTGGCCGGACGCTTGATCGCGTCGCCGGTCTCGTTGTCGATGTCGGCGACCTCGTAGTCCTTGGCGATCGCCTTGACGTACGGGTTGTCGTTCGAGTTCGGGTACTTCTTGTCGTAGAACGGACCGCCCTTGTCGCCGAGGTTCCGGAACGAAACCAGGCTCATCGAGTGGCAGGCCGAGCAGACCTCCCGATAGACCTTGTAGCCGCGCTGCAGCTGGGCCTGGTCGAACTTGCCGAACGGGCCGTCGAACGACCACTCGACCTTCTTGGCCGGCAGGGCGCCGTGGGCCGCCAGGGCCGGGCCGGCGACGCCGGCCGTCAGGAGACCCGCGACCGCTGCGATGACGGAGAGTTTGCGCAGCATCGGGATCAGCCCTTCATTTCAGGCGCGGCGGTCGCTTCGGCCGGCGCGGCGGCCGGGTGCGACAGGGCGGGAGAGGCGATGGAGTCCGGCACCGGCAGGGTCTTTTCGGTCAGGCCCAGCACCGGCAGGATCACCAGGAAGAAAGCGAAGTAGTACAGCGCCGCCACGCGGCTGAGCCACACGAAGCTGTTCAGGTCCGAGGCCATCAGCTGGAACGTGGTCAGGTGCGGAATGACCTGGTCGTCGGGCAGCTTGGCGCCGCAGACGCCCAGGATGCAGCAGGCCACCACGAAGATGAAGAAGTGGATCTTCGCGGTCGGGCGGTAGCGCATCGAGCGCACCTTCGAGGTGTCCAGCCACGGCAGGGCGAACAGGCAGGCGATGGCGCCGAACATGGCCAGCACGCCCATCAGCTTGTCCGGAACAGCGCGCAGGATCGCGTAGAATGGCAGGAAGTACCATTCCGGCACGATGTGCGACGGCGTCACCAGCGGGTTGGCCGGGATGTAGTTGTCGGCGTGGCCCAGGGCGTTGGGCATGAAGAAGACGAACCAGGCGAAGAGAATCAGGAAGACGCTCATCGCGAACCCGTCCTTCACCGTCGCGTACGGGGTGAAGGGCACGGTGTCGGCCTTCGACTTGGGCTCGACGCCGGTCGGGTTGTTCTGGCCCACCACGTGCAGCGCCCAGATGTGCAGGATCACCACGCCGGCGATCATGAAGGGCAGCAGGTAGTGCAGCGAGAAGAAGCGGTTCAGGGTGGGGTTATCGACGGCGAAACCGCCCCACAGCCAGGTGGTGATGCTCTCGCCGACCAGCGGCAGGGCGCCGAACAGGTTGGTGATCACGACCGCGCCGTGGAAGGACATCTGGCCCCAGGGCAGGACGTAGCCCATGAAGGCGGTGGCCATCATCAGCAGGTAGATCACGCAGCCCAGCAGCCACAGCACTTCGCGGGGCGCCTTGTAGGAGCCGTAATAGAGGCCGCGGAGCATGTGGATGTAGACGGCGATGAAGAACATCGACGCGCCGTTGGCGTGCATGTAGCGGATCAGCCAGCCGTAGTTCACGTCGCGCATGATGTGCTCGACGCTGGCGAAGGCGTGGTCGGCGCTCGGCGTGTAGTGCATCACCAGGATGATGCCGGTGATCAGCTGCGAGGCCAGGCACAGCGACAGGATGCCGCCGAAGGTCCACCAGTAGTTCAGGTTCCGCGGCGTGGGGTAGTCGACAAAGCTGTCGTAGCCCAGGCGCACGATCGGCAGACGGGCGTCGAGCCAGCGCTCGAAACCGGTCTTGGGTTCGTAGGTCGAATGTCCGCTCATCTCTCTTAGCCGATCTTGACCTTGGTGTCGGAAAGGAAGGCGTATTCCGGAACCACCAGGTTCTTGGGCGCGGGGCCCTTACGGATACGGCCCGAGGTGTCGTAGACCGAGCCGTGGCAGGGGCAGAACCAGCCGCCATACTCGCCGCCGCCGAAGGTCGGGACGCAGCCGAGGTGGGTGCAGTTGCCGCCGACGATCAGCCACTGGGACTTGCCCGGCTTCACGCGGGCCGAATCCTTTTCAGGATCCTTCATCGAGGCGCCATCGTCCGCGACCGCCTTGGCGATCTCGGCCTTGGTGCGGTTGCGCACGAACAGCGGCTTGCCGCGCCACTTGACGACGACCTGCTGGCCTTCGGGGACCTTGGTCACGTCGAATTCGATCGACGCCAGGGCCCGCGTGTCGGCGGAGGGGTTCATCTGGTCGATGAACGGCCACGCGATCGCGGCCGCGCCGCCGGCGGCGACCGCCATCGATGCGATGTAGATGAAATCCCGGCGGCTGGGGTCTTCCCCATGCGCCGGATCAGTTTTTGCGCCCACGGCGGTGTCGGCCACCCAAGTCACCCTTCGATGCCGCCGCGCCGCCAAAGACGGCCCGGCCTGGAGAAACGCCTGTCGGCGCATACTGTCTGGACCCGCGAACGGGTCTTCGCCACAACAGGCAAAAGCGGATCGTCCTATCGGACGCGCGGACAAAGTCCGCAAGCCCTTTCGATTCGCAGCAAATGCCCCTGCTGGCTCTATGGTTGGTTCGCTTAGAATGCGGCTCGCGCTTTTTCAACCCGGCATTCCTCAGAACGTGGGCGCGGCGATCCGCCTGGGCGCCTGCCTGGGGGTGGGGCTGGACGTCATCGAGCCCTGCAGTTTCCCTTTGGACGACAAGAGCTTGAAGCGCGCGGCCCTGGACTATGGTCCGCTGACCCATATGATCCGCCACGCCTCATGGGAGGCTTTCCTGGCCGCGCCGGAGCGCCGCGAGGGACGATTGCTGCTGTTCACCACCAAGGCGACCGCGCCGTTCCACAAGTTCGACTTTCAGGCAGGCGACACCCTGTTGTTCGGCAACGAGAGCCACGGGGCGCCACCTGAGGTTCACGCGAAGGCGTTCACGCGCCTGACGATCCCGCTACGCCCCGAAGCGCGGTCGATGAACTTGGCGACCACGGCCGCCATGGCCCTGGGCGAGGCGCTGCGGCAGACGGACGGGTTTCCGGGATTAGCATAGTTCGGTGAACACTCGCCCCCTCCGGGCCTTCGGCTCTCCTCCCCCAGAGGGGGAAGAGCGCTTGGAGGCGGACAGACCGCGCAGCGGTCAGGTGGGGGCAAGTACCAGCCTCCGCAAAATCCCTTAGGCGGCGCTCCCTATTTGCGCCGGCTTCGCTGAACCCTTAATCGGCGTGCCATGACCGACGCATCCGACCTCGACCAAAAGAAAGCCGCCGCCCGCGCCTGGTTCGAAAGCCTGCGCGACCAGATCTGCGCGGAATTCGAGCGCCTGGAGGACGAGGGCCCCGCCGAGCTCTACGCCGGCGAGCCCGGCCGGTTCGTCCGCAAGCCGTGGGACCGCGAGGCCGGCGGCGGCGGCGTGATGTCGATGATGCACGGCCGGTTGTTCGAAAAGGTCGGCGTCCACGTCTCGACGGTGTTCGGAACCTTCACGCCGGAGATGGCCAAGAACATGCCCGGCGCCGACCAGGACCCGCGGTTCTTCGCCACCGGGATCAGCCTGATCGCCCACATGCGCAATCCCCGCGTGCCGGCGGTGCACATGAACACCCGCTTCATCGCCACCACGAAAAGCTGGTTCGGCGGCGGCGGCGACCTGACTCCCCTGCTCGGCTACCAGCGCCGACAGGACTTCCCCGACGCCGTCGACTTCCACGCCGCCTACCAGCGCGCCTGCGACGCCCACGACCCGGCCTGGCACGCCAAGTACAAGGCCTGGTGCGACGAGTACTTCTTCCTGCCCCACCGCAACGAGCCGCGCGGGATCGGCGGGATCTTCTACGACCACCACGACAGCGGGGACTGGTCCAAGGACTTCGCGTTCACCCAGGACGTCGGCAAGGCGTTCCTGGAGATCTACCCGACCCTGGTCCGCCGCCGGATGGGCGAAGCCTGGACGCCGGAGGAGCGCGAGCAGCAGCTGGTGCAGCGCGGCCGCTACGTGGAGTTCAACCTGCTCTACGACCGCGGCACGATGTTCGGCCTGAAGACCGGCGGCAATGTCGAGTCGATCCTCAGCTCGATGCCGCCCGAGGTGAAGTGGCCGTAGGGCGGCCGCCGCCTCAAGCCTTCGGGCACTTGGCCCCCGTATCGATCCAGGCCTGCACCAGCTCGCCGAACCGGGCCTGCGTGCCTGGCGCGGGCCGGCGGCCGTCGCCCGGACTCCAGGCCCAGCCGACCAGGTGGTCCTGCGCCATGTGGTGATGCAGTTCGGCCAGCGAGCGGCCGCCGTTGCGGGCCGGGTTCTTGATCTGGGCGCAGATCGCGCCCAGCGACTTGCCCTGCCAGGCCATCTCGGCCGGGGCCAGGGCCCATTTCGGATCGCCGGGGATCGACTGGACGTCCTGCCCCCAGGTCCGGACGTTGGCCGGGCCGTGGCACGAACCGCAGGGCAGGCCGACGGGACCGTGGCCAGCCTGGCCGCCGACCATCGGCGGATTGTGCGGATGGCGGTCCTCGCCCTGGGTCGGGGCGCGCTGGACCGGGTGGCAGTTCAGGCAGCGAGGGCTGGTGATCACCTTGCCGGCCTCGGTGAACAGCGCGACCGAGCGGGCGGCCGGGTCCTTGATCGACACGAAGTCGGCGGCGCTCTTCAGCGTCTCGGCCGGCGCGGCGGCGGGCGTCTCGGGGACGGGGTCCGGGGCGGCCGCTCCAACGCTGGCCAGCAGCGCCCCGCCGATCATCAGCGAACCGGCGGCGAGCACGATGGCGGCTCTCATGATCCTGGTCTCCCGCGTTTCAAGCGGCCCCGCCCCTGAAACGCCGGCCCGCGGCCAAGGTTGCCGGAGTCAGGCGGCGCCGGCCAGAAAAGCCTCGATCCAGGCGCCCACCCGGGTCCGGTCGTCGGCCTGGCCCAGGCTGGCGATGGCCGCGTCGGCCTGGGCGTCGGTGAAGCGGCTGCCGCGCCGGGCCTCGATCAGGGCCCGCGCATAGGCCGGGTCGAACTCGGGATGGAACTGCATCGAGATCGCCGGGCGGTCGTCATAGACCAGGATCCCGGCCGGCGTGAAGGCGCTGCCGGCCACGGCGCGGGCGCCGGGCGGGACGACGATCACCTGGTCCTGGTGCGAGGCCGGGACGGCGACCGTGGCGGCGCCATCCGGCCCCGGGTCCATCCAGGGCTGGCGTTCGGCGACCTCGTACCGGTGCAGGCCCACGCCCCAGCCCTTGTCGGACTTCACCACCTTGCCGCCGAACGCCTCGGCCATGACCTGGTGGCCGAAACAGACCCCGACCAGCGGCCGGTCGGCCGCGACCAGGAAGGCCTTCAGCGGCTCGATCCACGGCAGGTCGTCATAGACTCCGGCCGACGAGCCGGTGACGATATAGGCGTCGCACTCGGCCGGATCGGCGGGCAGCACGCCGGCCTGGACGTCGTAGACGGCGTAGTCGTGCCCAGGGCCGAGCAGGTCCTGGAACATCGCGGCGTAGCGGCCGAACGCGGGCTGCAGAGGCTGCGGCGGTTCGCCGGTCTCGAGCAGGCCGATCTTCATTGGGGTCTCCAGGCGCATCAGGTGCTGACCGGCATTTGTGGGCGGGCGCGGCCGAGTTCAACCGCCAACCTTCTCCCTCTCCCATAGGGAGAGGGTTTAAGTTCTCCTAGAACACCATCCCCTGCGCCACGGCCTTCAGCCGCTCGATGGCCGAAAACTTGTCCTCGATGAAGTCCTGGTCGATCCACCAGAGCTCGACCTCGCGCATCACCTCGCCGACCATCGGCCCCTTGGGAACCCCGGCCTTCAGGATCTCCTCGCCGGTCAGGGGGAAGGCCGGCGGCGTCCAGCTTTCGCCCAGGGCCAGCAGGCCGCGCCATTGCGGCGTGGCGGCCGAGCGGTTCGCGCCGGCCCAGGCCAGCTTGACCCGGTCGCTGAAGGTCTTCAGGCCCAGGGCGTAGACCGCGCGGCGGGTCTCGCGCGGGCTCATCCAGCTGACGATGCGCGGCGACTTGCCGACGGCCTCGACCAATCGCTCCTTCAGGGCGTTGGACAGCCGCAGGCGCTCGGCCATCTGACTGGCGATTTCGGGATCGTCGGGGATCAGGGCGGCCAGGCGCAGCTCCGGATCGTTCTCGAACAGCTGCTCGGTCTCGATGGTCATCAGCGCCTCGAAACGGGCCAGGGACTTCACGAACGGCAGGATCGAGGACAGGACGCTGGTGGCCGCCATCAGCCGCAGGGCGGCGCGCGGATCGTCGGCCGCCAGCAGCTTCAACAGCTCCTTCTGGGTGCGCTCGGCGGCGCGGCCCTCGACCATGCCCTTCAGGGCCTTGCAGGCCGCCAGGGCCTTCTGGTCGGCCTCGCCCCGGCCGTACCAGGCGTGGAACCGGAAGAACCGCAGGATGCGCAGATAGTCCTCGCGGATCCGGGTCATCGGGTCGCCGACGAACACCACCCGGCCCTCGCGCGCGTCGTTCACCCCCTCGCCGGTCGGATCGTAGAGCCGGCCATGGATGTCGGCGTAGAGGGCGTTGAAGCGGAAGTCTCGGCGCTCGGCGTCCTGGTCCCAGTCCTGGGTGAACGACACCACCGCCCGGCGGCCGTCGGTCGAGACGTCGCGGCGCAGGGTGGTGATCTCGTACGGGCGGCCGCCCGACAGGGCGGTGACCGTGCCGTGGTCGACGCCGGTGGGGATGGCTCGCAGACCCGCCGCGCCCAGCGCCTCGATCACTTGGTCCGGGGTCAGGACGGTGGCGATGTCGATGTCGTCGATGGGCTTGCCCATCAGGGTGTTGCGCACGCAGCCGCCCACGAAGCGCGCGCAGCCGGGGAAGCCCCGCGCCTCGAGCGCCGCGATCACGGCCTGCGTCTCCGGCAGCGCCATCCACGGCGCCGCGCCTATCGTCTCGGTCTTCACCCTCGTCCCCCACGGCACGCCACGCCCCCGCCCGGCGGGGGTCCGCATTTCAAACGATTATCGCAGGTCGACAAGCCCGAATGAGGGCGTAAAGGGCATATCTTTTAGCGGGTTACGCTGGGGCGCCCTCGACCGGATCGGCCAGGTCGTCCGGCGCGTGCAGCCGCTCGTACAGCGCCCGCAGCATGCCCGCCGTCGCGCCCCAGATGAACCGCTCGTTCCACGGCATGGCGTAGAAGAATCGCCGCTCGCCGTCCGGCAGGTCGCGGTGCTGGCGCTGGTGGTTGCCCGGGTCCATCAGGAACGCGAACGGCGTCTCGAACACGTCGGCCACCTCGTCGGGGCTGGCCTCGAAGGTGGCGGCCGGATCGATGAAGCCGACCACCGGCGTGACGTGGAAGCCGGTCACCGTGCGGTAGCCGTGCAGCAGGCCGGCCAGGGTGACGAACCTCGGGTCGAGGTGGACCTCCTCCCGGGCCTCGCGCAGGGCGGTCTCCCACGGCGTCTCGCCGGGATCGCAGCGCCCGCCCGGAAAGGCGATCTGACCGGTGTGGCTGCGCAGGGTGTCGGCCCGGCGGGTCAGCAGGACGGTCATGCCCGCCTCGCGCTCGACCAGGCCGACCAGCACGGCGGCCGGCCGCAGGGCGTGGGGATTGTCGGGCCGCAGGCCGGGATTGAGGTCGTAGTCCGAGCGCGCCGCGTCCAGGCTGGGATCGTAGGCGTCGATCGGATCCAGCTTGCTGGCGATCCAGGCCCGGCGCTGGTCACGCGTCAGGGTCACGATCGATGCGCTCCGGCCGGGGCGATCGGGAACCAGGCGCCGCTGGAGGCGACGCCCAGGCGGGGTCCGTCGGGGGTGTCGCGCTCGATGGCCAGCTCGGCCAGTTCGTAGAACGCCGACCGGGCGATCAGCGCCTCCAGGCCGCGCCGCACGTGCAGATAGGGCCGCGGCTCGCCGGTCGCCGGATCGGTCTCGACCCGGATGGCGTGGTCCGGCCCGGCCTCGACCACGTCGCCGACATTGGTCTCGAAGCGCAGGGCGTCGCCCACCTGATCCACGCGCGTGGCGACGAACGGCGCGTCCTCGACCTGGATCTTCAGCTTCTCGACCGGCGTGACCAGGTGGTAGCCGTCCGGGTCCAGCCGCAGCACGGTCGAGAACAGGCGCACCAGGGCCTCGCGGCCGATCGGCGTCCCCTCGTGGAACCAGACCCCGTCCTTGCGGATGCGGATGTCGATGTCGCCGCAGTGCTCCGGATGCCACAAATGCACCGGCGGCAGGCCGCGCTCGCCCGCGCTCGCGGCCGCGGCGGTGACACCCGCGAGGCCGGAGGATGTGGGATCGACGGTCATCAGGTTCAGGTAGGGCAAGCGGGCGTCGGGCTCAAGCGCCGCAGGCCCCCTCCGGCCCTTCAGCCGATCCGGATCGGCCCGACCAGCCCCGCGTCGCCGCCCTCGACCAGGGCCTTGACCAGCACCCGGCGCTGATCGGCGGGGCCGGGCATGATCGCCTGGGCGGCCGGCCCGGCCGCGAAGCCGACGCGGCCGAAATAGGGGGCGTCGCCGACCAGCAGCACCGCGCGCCAGCCGGCCTTGGCCGCCGCCTCGCAGGCCGCCTCGACCAGAGCCTGGCCCAGGCCGTGCCGGCGCTCGTCGGCGTCGACGGCCAGGGGACCGAGGAAGGCGGCGGGCGCGCCGCCCACCGTCACCGGCCACAGCCGCACGCTGCCGATCACCCGGCCCTCGTGCAGGGCCACGAACGAGCAGTCGTCCAGCTTGCGGTTGCCCTCGCGCAGGCGCTCGGACGACTTGGCGAACCGGCCCGGCCCGAAGGCGCGGTCGACCAGCGCCTCCACGGCGCGGGCGTGCTCGGGCCGCTCGATCGAGATGGCGGGCGCCAAGGCGGAGGGCGATGGCGGCGAAGGGGCGACGGCGGAAGACGACATGGGCGCTAAACGATCCGGAACACGAAAGGGGGACATAGCCCCGGATCGTGACGCGGCCGAGACGGCCGCCTCCGGGGCGTTAGACGCGGACTCCGGTCCGCGCGGCGCAGGTTCGTCGCAGGCGTCGCATGACGGCCTTCCCTTCCGTTGGAGGGCGCGAAATAGGGCCTGGGGCGCGTGGCGTCAATGAAATCAACTGTCGCATCAAACAAACTCGATTGCGGCGACGCTCATCGGGGGACATGGTCCGCCGCGATGAGCGACCTCCCCTCCGACCCCGACTCCGTCCCTTCGGCCCTCGAAGCGCCAAAGCAGGAGGGGGACACGTCCATGCGCGCCCTGCTGCGGCAGACCGACTTCCTGTTCTTCTGGACCGCGCGCTTCGTCGCCACCCTGGCTGTGCAGATCCAGGGGGTGACGATCGGCTGGCAGGTCTACACCCTGGCCCGCGAGACCGGCCACAACGAAGGCCAGGGCGCCTTCCTGCTGGGCATGGTGGGCCTGGCCCAGTTCATCCCGCTGTTCTTCCTGGCCCTGACCGCCGGCGAGACCGCCGACCGCCATGACCGCCGGGCGATCATGACCGCCGCGATCGGCGTCGACATCGTCTGCGCCGGGTCTCTGGGCCTCCTGGCCTGGTCGGGACACACGGCCCTGTGGCCGATCTTCGCCATCGCCGTGCTGTTCGGAGCTGGGCGCGCCTTCCTGTCGCCGGCCTCCAGCGCCATGGGCCCGATGCTGGTGCCTCGCCCGCTGCTGCCCCGCGCCATCGCCTGGAACTCGCTGTCGTGGCAGAGCGCCTCGATCATCGGCCCGGCCCTGGGCGGCCTGCTGTGCGCCATCTCGCCGGCCACGGCGTTCGGCGCCTCGGCGGGCCTGTTCCTGCTGGGCGGCCTGTGCCTGCTGGGCATCCGCCAGTCGACCAAGCCGGTGGTGCAGCCCGGCTCACGCTGGACGCTGATCAAGGAAGGCCTAGTCTATACCTGGCGCAACAAGATCGTCTTCGGCTCGATCTCGCTGGACCTGTTCGCCGTGTTGCTGGGCGGGGCCACCGCCCTGCTGCCGGTGTTCGCCCGCGACGTGCTGCATGTCGGGGCCGAGGGCTTCGGGATCCTGCGCGCCGCGCCGGCCGTCGGCGCCACCGTGGTGGCGGTCGTCCTGGCCAGCCATCAGATCCGTCGTCGCGCCGGCCTGCTGATGTTCGGCGCCGTGGCGGTGTTCGGCGCGGCGACGGTGGTGTTCGGCCTGTCGCAATGGATGTGGCTGTCGGTGGCCGCCCTAGCGGTGCTGGGCGGGGCCGACATGGTCTCGGTCTATATCCGCCAGACCCTGGTGCAGTTGGTCACGCCCGACCCGATGCGCGGCCGGGTCGCCGCCGTCTCGGGCCTGTTCATCAGCGCCTCCAACGAGCTGGGCGAGTTCGAGAGCGGCGTCGCCGCGCGGTTCCTGGGCCCGGTCGGCGCGGCGATCTTCGGCGGCGTCGGGGCGCTGCTGGTGACCGGCGCCTGGGCGAGGATGTTCCCGGAGCTGCGGAAGGCGGACCGGCTGGAATAGGCGTCCCGGGTTCACCGCCCCGCCAACCTCGCCAGCGCCTCGCCCGTCATCCGCCGCACGATCCACTCGTCCATCGCCGCCGCGCCCAGGCTGTCGTAGAAGGCGATCGACGGGGCGTTCCAGTCGAGCACGGCCCATTCCAGCCGGCCCAGGTTCTCGTCGACGCAGCGCCTGGCCAGATTGGCCAGCAGCGCCTTCCCCGCGCCGGAGCCGCGCGCCTCCGGCCGCACGAACAGGTCCTCCAGATAGATCCCGTGCCGGCCGACGAAGGTCGAGAAGTTGTAGAACCACAGGGCGAAGCCCACGGGCCGGCCGTCGATCTCGGCGATGTCGCAGAAGGCCTTGGGATTTTCGCCGAACAGCGCCACCGTGACGTCGTCCTGCGTCGCCCGCACGTCGTCGAGCAACTTCTCGTACTCGGCCAGGTCGCGGATGAACTGCAGGATCAGGGCGCTGTCCTCGCGGACGGCGGGACGAATGGCGACGGACATATGGCGGTCTCTTCGGACTATCTGGATTTCGTGCTCGAGCAGTTGGCGCCGGTCGGGCCGCTGACCTCGCGCAGGATGTTCGGCGGAGTCGGGCTCTACGCCCAGGGCCTGTTCTTCGCCCTGATCGACGACGACACCCTGTATCTCAAGGGCGACGAAACCCTGCGCGCTGATTTCGAGGCGGCCGGCAGCGTCCAGTTCGCGCCGTTCGGCATGAGCCCGATGGCCTACTGGTCCGCCCCCGCCGAGGCGCTGGACGAACCGGAGCGGATGGTCGACTGGGCCCGGCGGTCGATCGCGGTGGCGGCGGCGCGGAAGACGCGGCCTCCCAAATAATCCGCTCATCCCGGCGAATGCCGGGACCCAGATGGAATGGCTTTGGGGCTGACGCCAAAAGCGCAGAGCTCTTCCAGCCCGACACTCCGCTGTAGGATCTGGGTCCCGGCATTCGCCGGGATGAGCGGTGTTTGGGTCACCCGATCACCACTCCCGGAGGCGGAACGCTGTCCTCGGGCACGAAGAAGTCCGGCATCAGGGTGGCGGTGGGATCCACACGGTATTTGTCGAAGTCGCGCACGCCCTCGCCGTAGAGGAAGGTGTCGTCGATCACGAACTGGCCGGTGAACTCGCGCGACGGCTTTTCGAAGATCGCGTGGGCCGCGTCGGCCATGATCTCGACCGTGCGACAGTGCTTGAGCCCTTCCTCGCCGGTCAGGGCGAACTGGATGGCGGCGGTGGCGATGGCGGTGCGCGGCCACAGGGCGTTGCAGGCCACGCCGTCGACGCGGAACTCCTCGGCCAGGCCCAGCATGCACAGGCTCATATTGTACTTGGCCATCGAATAGGCGACGTGCGGCGCGAACCAGCGGGGCTTGATGTCCAGCGGCGGCGACAAGGCGAGAATGTGCGGGTTGGCCGCCCTCTTCAGGTGCGGCAGGCAGATCTTCGAGGTCAGGAAGGTGCCGCGCCCGTTGATCTGGTGCATCAGGTCGTAGCGCTTCATGTCGGTCGACAGCGTGCCGGTCAGCGAGATCGCCGAGGCGTTGTTGACGCAGATGTCGATGCCGCCGAACGTCTCGACCGCCTTGTCGACCGCCGCCTGGACGCTGGCCTCCTCGCGCACGTCGACCACCAGCGGTAGGGCCTTGCCGCCGGCCGCCTCGATCTCGGCGGCGGCGGTGTAGATGGTGCCGGGCAGCTTGGGATGGGCCTCGGCGGTCTTGGCGGCGATGACGATGTTGGCGCCGTCGCGGGCCGCGCGCAGGGCGATGGCCAGGCCGATGCCGCGCGAGGCGCCGGTGATGAAGAGGGTCTTGCCCGATAGGCTCATGAAAGCCTCCCTTGAAGATGCGTTCGCCAGGCGCCGGAGCCCTCGTCGTTCGACAGACTCGGGATGAGGGCTGTTGATACGCTGGTTCAGAAGAAATCCTCACCCCGAGCTTGTCGAGGGCGTGGATTTCACAGCCCCGTGGTCTCCACCGACAGGGCCCACAGCCGTTCGGCCGCTTCGGGATCCAGGGCGTGAGGCATGACGCCGGCCCAGGGATGGTCCTTGCTCCACGGCGCGGCCTGGGCCAGGTCTTCCAGATAGAGCCCGCCTCGCCCCTCCAGCTCGTCGCCCACCGCGGCCCAGACACTGGTCGAGGCGCCCTGCTGCGGGGTCTTGAAGCCGTCGCGCGGCTTGCCCTCGTCATCCAGCCATCCCAGCGTCTTCTGCTCCTCGATCGGCAGGTGGCGCTGCAGCGGCGTGAAGATGCCGCCCGGCATCACCGCATTGGCCCGCACGCCCTGGTCCCTGAACCGCCGGTCGAAACCCACCGCGAACAGGGCGTTGGCGGTCTTGGCCTGGCCGTAGCTCTCCCACTTGTCGTAGGGGCGGTGGCGGAAGTGCGGATCCTCGAAGTTCATCGGACCGCGGCGGTGGCCGATCGACGACAGCGACACCAGGCGCGAGGCCTTGCCGGATCGCTTGGCGCCCGCCGCCAGGTTCGGGGCCAGCAGCAATGACAACAGGAAGTGGCCGAAGTGGTTCGTGCCGATCTGCATCTCCAGCCCGTCCTCGGTGTAGGCGAGCGGACAGGCCATGACGCCGGCGTTGTTGATCAGCAGGTTCAGCGGCCGCTCGCCCCAGCGCTCGGCGAAGGCGCGGATCGACCGGAAGCTGGAGAGGTCCAGCATCGACCACGACACCTTGCCCTTGGCCGCCCTGGCGATGTCGGCCACCGCCGCCTCGGCGAGATCCGGCTTGCGCACGGCGATCACCACCTCGGCCCCGGCCTCGGCCAAGGCGCGGGCGGTCTCGACGCCGATGCCGGTGGCCCCGCCGGTGACGATGGCGACCTTGCCGCTCAGGTCGTGGCCGGCGACGACGTCGCGGGCGTCGGTGTAGGGCCCGAAAGGGGACTTTATGCGGTCGGCCATGGTGTTCGCTCCCTTGATTTTATCGTTGTGCCGAACGCTACAGCTGCAAGATCAGGATCCCCAAGGCGATCGCCAGGCACAGCGGCCCGTAGGCCCGACGATTGAGCGTCGCGAACGGCGTGCCCTCGGCGTAACGGAACACCGGCGGGACATAGGTCGCCAGGCCGCGTCCGGCGAACACCGCCAGCAGCCCCCAGCGCGCGGCCTTCAGCCACCCGTCCCAAGGCGTCGGCGTCAGGCTCGCCAGCACCAGGACGCCGCCCGCCGCCAGGGCCAGGGCGACCCCGGCGGAAGCCGGCAGGCCCGGCGCGCGCATGCCGCGCGTGCGGCCTACGACGTGCTCGACCATCGAGGCCTCGTCATGACCCGGCCAGCGACCGCCCAGCCCCCAGTAGAGATGGATCCCCGAAAGGGCGAACAGCGCCGCCGCCAGGACCAGGGCCAGCGTCACCTCAGCCGACCTTGCTGAAGTCCGGCGCACGACGCTCGGCGAAGGCCATGAACGCCTCCCGCGCCTCGGCGGTCTGCAGACGGGCGGCGAACAGCTCGCCTTCCTTGTCCATCAGGGCCGAGATGGCCCCGGCGTCGCGCATCAGGCCCTTGGTGGCGGTCAGGGCGCCCAGCGGGCGCTTGGCCAGCTGGTCGGCGGCGGCGCGGGCCCGGGCGCGCAGGTCCTCCAGCGGCACGCAGGCGTTGGCGATCCCCCAAGCGGCGGCGGTCTCGCCGCTGACCGCCTCGCCCAGGGCGAACATGGCGTAGGCGCGGGCGTGGCCGATGCGGGCCGGCAGCAGCAGGCTGGAGGCCGCCTCCGGCACCAGGGCCAGGTTGACGAACGGCACGGTCAGCTTCGCGTCCGGGCTGGTGAACACCAGGTCGCAATGCAGCAGCATGGTCGTGCCCACGCCCACGGCCTGGCCCTGGACGGCGGCGACCAGCGGCCGCGTGGCCTTGGCCAAGGCCTTGAGGAACCGCATCACGTGGCGCTCGCCCTCGAAGGCGCCGGCAGCCTGGGCGGCGAAGTCCTGCAGGTCGTTGCCGGCGCTGAAGCTGTCGCCGTCGGCCTGGAACACCACCACGCGCACCGACGGGTCGCGCTCGGCCTTTTCGAGGCTGTCGGCCAGCACGCCGTACATGGCGTTGCTAAGCGCGTTCTTCTTGTCCGGGCGCGCCAGGGTGAGGGTCATCACGCCGGCGTCGACGGCCACTTGGACGTGATCAGTCATTGCGGGTCTCCTTTGGGGAATTTCGTTTGCAGGCTGGTCAGCCAGCGCGACACCACGGCGATCTCCTCGTCCGTGAAGCCTTCGGTGAGACGGGCGTTCAGGCCTTCGACCCCGGCCTTGGCCTCCTCGCGGGCCGCTTCGCCGTGGGTGGTCAGGTGCAGGCGGAAGGCGCGGCCGTCCTTGGGATCGGGCCGGCGCTCGACCAGTTCGGCGCGGACCATGCGGTCGACCAGCCCGGTCATGGCCGAGGGCGCCAGGTCCAGGGCCTCGGCGGCCTCGCCGATCAGGGCGCCGTCCTTCTGGCCCAGCACGAACAGGGCCCCGGACTGGGCGGCGGTCAGCCCGCCCTTGGCGGCCATCTTGGCCTCGATGTAGCGGGTCACGCGCCGATGGGCGACGTTGAGCAGGAAGACGAGGCGTCGGTCGGGCGGCGTGGTCATGGCGGGCGAGATTATAGTTCGCGCACGAAATATCAAACGAATGTTTTGGCTTCGCGGTGGATTTATTCAACCGATCGGTTGACTCTTCACGGGCCGTCCTACACATTCAACCACATGGTTGAATTACTTGCCCCTCCGCTGGACGCCGTCTTCCACGCCCTCGGCGACGCCACCCGTCGCCGGATGCTGCGCGACCTGGCGAACGGCGAACGGACGGTGGGCCAGCTGGCCGAGCCGTTCTCGATCTCGCTGGCCGCCGCCTCCAAGCACATCAAGGCCCTGGAAAGCGCCGGCCTGATCCGGCGCGAGGTCCGCGGCCGCACCCACCTGTGCCGCCTCGACCCCGGGCCCCTGGCCACGGCCCACGAGTGGCTGAACTTCTACGAACACTTCTGGACCAGCCGTCTGGACGTGCTCGACCGGCTCCTCCGCGAGGAGGACGCCCGCAAGACCCCGCCCGCCAAACAAGGAGACGACCAATGACGGAACTCGCGACCCTTTCCGCCTATGGCGAACTGATCGAGCCCCTGACCCTGAAGATCCAGCGCCTGCTGCCCGGCCCCGTCGACCGCGTCTGGGCCTATCTGACGCAGAGCGAGCTGCGCCGCCAATGGCTGGCCTCGGGCCAGATGGAGATGAAGGCCGGAACGCCGTTCGAACTGGTCTGGCGCAACGACGAGCTGAGCGACCCGCCCGGTACGCGGCCGGAGGGCTTCGGCGCCGAACACCGCCTGGAGAGCCGGATCCTCGCGCTCGAGCCGAACCGCAAGCTGGCCATCGCCTGGAACCAGGGCGAGGTGTCGTTCGAGCTGGAGCCGGCCGGCGACAAGGTGCTGCTGACGATCACCCACCGCCGCCTGCCCGACCGCGCCCAGCTGCTCAATGTCAGCGCCGGCTGGCACGCCCACCTGGACGTGCTGGTCACCAAGATCGGCGGCAAGCCGCAGACGGCGTCGTTCTGGGACACCTGGAGCAAGCTCAAGGCCGAGTACGAGAAGCGCCTGCCGGCCTGAGGACGCTTTCCGATCAGGCTCCGTCGGTCAGCCGGCGGAGCCGACGTCGCGGGATTGACGGGGGTCGGCGTCCATGGTGAAGCTCGCTCGACACAACCTCCGCGATCTGAACTGGAAAGACGCATGAAACTCTTCCCCTCGGCGGCCCTGGGCCTGGCGATGGCCGTCATGCTGCCGATCGGTTCGGGAGCCAGCGCCTCCGTGTCGGCGGCCAAGACCGTATACAACATCACGGTCACCCCCAGCGGCGTCGCCTACTTCTTCCAGGACGGCGGCGCCCGGACCGGCGTTCCGGCCTGCGCGGCGAATTTTCCGAACCGCTGGTCGTTCAGCACCCAGACGTCGGCCGGCCAGGCCGTGCTGGCCACGTTGCTGTCGGCCTACGCCACGAACAAATCCGTCGTGGTCGCCGGCAACGGCACGTGCGACATCGCCGGCGATACGGAGAGCGTCGCCTACCTGTACATCGCCGACCGCTAGATCTCGATCTTAGCCGCCGCCCGGTACCAGCTCACCCCGTCGCCGTCGGCCTCGCGCACCGCCAAGCCCCGCCCGATCAGGCAGTTCAGGTGCGCCAGGGCCTCGCCCGTGGCCATGCCCAGCAGGTCCGGGCCGATCGGCCGGGCGAACAGGCTGCCGAACACGTCGACCACCCGCTTGGGCTCGACCAGCTTGCCAGCCAGTCGCGTCAGGGCCCGCTCGTGGCCCGAGATCAACCCGTCGATGCGGGCGTGCAGCCCCCGGAACGGGTCGTTGTGGGCCGGCAGGACCAGCACCGTGTCCGGCGCCACCGCCTTCACCTTGGCCAGCGAGGCGAGCCAGTCGCTCAGCGGGTCGGCGTCCGGCTCGGTCGGGAACACCGAGACGTTGGACGAGATCCTGGGCAGCACCTGGTCGCCGGAGATCAGCACGCCCAGGTCCTGGCACCACAGGCAGGCGTGATCGGGCGAGTGGCCCTGGCCGGTCACCACCCGCCAGTCGTGGTCGCCGATCGCGAAGACCTCGCCGTCGGTCATCCGGCGGTAGCTGTCGGGCAGTTGGTGGATCGCCTTGCCGAAGCCGCCGAACCGGGCCTTGTAGGTGTCGATCGCCGCCTCGTCCCAACCGGCGGCGTGGAAGAACCGCACCCCGTCCTCGGGCGCCGCGCGGCCGGTGTCGGCCGCCAGCATCCGGCACTGGAAATATTCCAGCCGGGTCATCCACAGGCGGACGTCGAACTTGCGGACGATCCAGCCGGCCAGGCCGACATGATCGGGATGCAGGTGGGTGACGATCACCCGGGTGACGGGCCGTCCGCCCAGGGCGCCGGCGAAGGCCGCGCGCCAGGCCTGCGAGGTCTCCTGGGTCTGCAAGCCGGTGTCTACCACCGCCCAGCCCTCGCCGTCGGCGATCGCCCAGACATTGATGAAGCCCAGCGAGCCGCCCAGCGGCTGGCGCAGCCACAGGACGCCGGGCGCGACCTCGACGGCCTGGCCCGACCCCGTCTCCGGCGCCGTTTCGAACGGATAGACCAACCGCGGCCTCGACGACCTTTCGGGCGGTTCGACCGCGCCGTCCTCGATCCCGTCCCGCATCTGCGCCCTCCGGTCGCGGCCATCGTCATGATTGCGCCCCCGTCGGACGACATCTTGACCCTCGATGCAAGCGGGCCTTAAGTCCGCCGCGAGGAATTTACCCCAGGAGACGCACCCCATGAGGCCCATCGCGATCGGCTTGACGGCCGCCCTCGCGCTCGCCGCGCTTGTTCCCGCCACCGTGATCTCGGCGGCCAAGGAAAAGGACAAGCCGGCCGCCGTCGACGCCAAATCCCGCGAGGCCGGCATGAAGGCCGCGCCGGACGTCGCCAAGGCCGCCGGCATCTCGTGCACGGTTACTGACGCCCGCCTGATCGGCAACGACAAGAAGACCAGCACCGACTATTACGAAGTCGCCTGCCAGCAGGGCCTGGGCTTCGCGCTGCTGGCCAAAAAAGACGCCGCGCCGCAGGCCTACAGCTGCCTGGAGACCGCCCAGGCCGCAGCGGACGGCAAGCCCAGCGCCCTGGCCTGCGTCCTGCCCGGCAACGCCGATCCGAAGGCCGGCCTGGCGCCGTACCTGGCCAAGGCCCAGACGGCCTGCGATATCCAGAACGCCCGCGCCATCGGCGCCGGCGCCAAGAACGCCTATTTCGAAGTCGCCTGTAAGGGCGGCGCCGGCTACATCGTCCAGACCTCCGCCCCGATCAATGTCGACCAGGACGTCACGGTCAACAGCTGCCTGCTGTACGAGGAAGGCGGCAATGTCAGCTGCAAGCTGACCGACAAGGCCACCCAGCTGGCCGTCGTCGACACGCTGAACGCCGCCTCGGGCAAGAACTGCGCGATCAAGGACAAGCGCTACATCCTCAGCACCAAGACCGACAACTACTTCGAAGTCGCCTGCCAGGACGGCAAGGGCTACGTGCTGCAGCAGGCCTCGGCCGGCGGCGCCCTGGTCAAGGCCATCGACTGCGCCCAGGCCGGCTATGTCGGCGGCGGCTGCACCCTGAGCGACGCCGTGGCGGCCCAGACCGAACAGGCCGGCCTCTACAGCAAGCTGGCCGCCAAGGCCGGCTTCGACTGCAAGGTCGAGAAGTACGGCATGCTGCCCAGCAACGACCCCCGCAAGGAGATCGTCGAGCTGAAGTGCTCCAACCGTCCCGACGGCGGCATCGGCATCTTCACCGCCACCAGCAACACGGTCTACGACTGCGTGACCTCGGAAATGAACGGCTACCGCTGCAGCTTCACCAAGCCGGACGCCGCCTATCCGCGCCTGACGGCCGACCTGAAGGGCCTGGGCAAGGGCAGCTGCACCGTCTCCGGCTCGCGCATCATCGGCCAGACCGCGACCCAGGGCTTCGTCGAAGTCGCCTGCTCGGACGGCCTGCCGGGCTGGGTGATGGCCTATCCGCTGAACCAGACCGCTCCCAAGCCGGCCGAACTGCTCTCGTGCCTGCAGGCCAAGGGCGTGGGCGGCGGCTGCAAGCTGCCGACCAACCAGACCAAGAGCTGATCGGGCGTCGAGCCTGATACAGCAAGCCCGCCGGGATCGCTCCCGGCGGGCTTTTTGTTTGGTCCCGGCCCAAAGCTTCAAATCCGTTGTCATCCCGGACAAGCGCTACGCGCTTTCCGGGATGACAACGG
>Ga0065165_1001608_pt1 | contig 23076 bp, 25 predicted proteins | sample AraplaMF_Cvi_mMF_FD_63813 | JGI IMG/M metagenome (GOLD analysis project Ga0065165, IMG submission 63813) | Arabidopsis root microbial communities from the University of North Carolina, USA - plate scrape MF_Cvi_mMF (version 2) (version 3) | ecosystem: Host-associated > Plants > Roots >... | reverse complement strand
CTCGGCGAGCTTGGCGATCTTGATCGAGCCCTTGAGCAGCGAATAGGCCGAGTGAACGTGAAGGTGGACAAATCCGGCGCTCGGCATGGTCGCGTGACGGCCTCTTGCAGATGAGATGGAGCGGTCGCCGGCTCCCGGGGACGATCAGGGCAATCTGTGCCCGCCATCCACCGACCTCTGCCGACTCGCTCCACAATGGTGGGGTCTCATCGCCCCGAAGTCCACGCCGGAGCAGCCGATCGGCCGCGTCGTCCTGCTTTTCCCCAGACTGCGAATCCGGCGGACATCGTGAGTCGCAGCCCTAGAGCTGCGGAATCACCTGCGCCCAGATCGCGACCATCCCGACGAACAGCGCGATCGAGGCGAGTGCGGCGGCTTCTTCCACGAAAATCCTGAACATGGCTTGCTCCATCACCAGAACACATGAAGAACATTGTTCTCATTTCGTTCTCGGGAGTCAAGCGATCTCAGCGGCCTCAAAACCGAATGGTTAACTCGCTGATTTCACGCAATAAAAAAGCCCCGGCCAGCGGCCGGGGCTTTCGACAATCGCCTCTTGCGAAGCGACTGATCTCAGTAGCGGGCGACGAGCGGGCCGCCGAACTTGTAGTTCAGGCGGACGAGGCCCATGTCGACGTCCTGCTTGATGTGCTCGGAGCCGGCGAAGCCAGCGAAGGTGACGTCCTTGCCCGACAGGAAGATGTGGTTGTACTCGACACCCACCGACCAGTTCGGAGCAAAGCCGTACTCGAGGCCGGCGCCGACCGTGCCACCCCAACGGGTGTCGCTGGTCGAAGCGAGCAGCGGACCGGCGATGTCGTAGACTTCGTACTTGTCGCTGACCACAGCCGCACCGCCCTTGACGTAGACGAGGACGTTGTTCCAGGCGTAGCCGACCTGACCGGTGATCAGACCGAACGCGTCGATCTTGCTGCGGTTGCGGGTCGCGAACAGCGCGCTGGCGTTGTCGCCCGAGAAGTCGGCCCAGTTGCCCTGGCCTTCAACACCGAACACCCACTGGCCGGACTGCCAGCGATAGCCGACCTGACCACCGACCGTGCCGCCGGTCGCGTCGTGGGAACCTTCACGGCCGAGGCCGACGAAGTCCCAGGTCGCGTGCGAGGAACCGCCGCCGCCGTTGATACCGATGTAGAAGCCGCTCCAATCGTAGACGGTCGCGATCATCGCGGGCGCCTTCGTGTAAGGACGCGCAGCGAGGTCAGCAGCCAGCGCCGGCGCAGTCGCGCTCAGCGCAACGAGGCTCACAGCAGCAAGCAACAGATTCTTGTTCATTTGATTCCCGTTCCAGTTTCGTCGTTAGGCCCCCGGGCCGTGACGTGGTCATAACAGTGATCGATGGAATTGCTGTAACATCACCGCAACAGTCAGGGTCAAAGGCCCCTCCTCAGTTAATGGATGTTTAGCGGCGCGCGCTGGAAACCCTATGAAACAAGTGTTTTCACGAGTTCCATTGTCGACTACACAACACATGTTGCATCTGCGCGCGCGATATCGGCGCATGCACGATTGCGTGATTGGAGACCAGAGATGCGTGGACGAATTTGCTTCCCCATTGTCGCCACATTTTCGCTCGCAATCGCCACATTCACGCTTGCTCTAAATCCAATCGCGCCCGCGCGCGCATTCGGCACACATCACGCGTTCTGTCTCACCGGCGATGAATGGCCGGGGCTGAGCAATTGCACCTTCGACAGTTACGCGCAGTGTCAGGCGAGCTCGTCGGGCCGCGCACTCAGCTGCATCGCCAATCCGTATTTCGCCGGCCAGAGCGACGATCCCTACGCCTATCAGAATCGTCCGCGCGCGCAGGTGCCGGGCTATTGGCCCGGTTACTACGTGCCACGCTGAGATGCGCGGCGCCGCCCTCACGCTCGTTGGGATCGCGCTGCTCCTTGCAGCCGGAACGGCACAGGCGCAGACCTACGATCCCAGCTATCCCGTCTGCATGCAGATCTACGGCCCCGTCGGCTATTTCGACTGCCGCTACGGCTCGATCCAGCAGTGCAAATTCCTCGCCGTCGGCCGCTCAGCAAGCTGCGTGGTGAATCCGTATTTTGCGCAGAAGAAGCCCGCGCGCCGTTCCCGTCACGCCGGTTAGGGCTGGCGCCGACCAGGGGTGGCGCCTGCGGGACGCTGATATGCGGGCCAGCCTGCATCGCGCTTGCGGTGTTGACGCGAGCCCGTGCGGGATTAATGAGGACAGACAAATCTTGCAGGGATGGCGACGTTCGCTGGGCTGGTTCCCGATGACGCCACCATTGCAGGACACATGCCGACCTTGCCTCACGCGACCTCGCCGGAATCGAAATCAGCCTCGGCGCGCCCTCACCTTGCCATCGTCCTGTTCTCGCTCGCGATGGGCGGCTTTGCGATCGGAACCACCGAATTCGCATCGATGAGCCTGTTGCCGTTCTTCGCTGCCGATCTCCACATCGACGAGCCGACCGCCGGACACGCGATCAGCGCCTATGCGCTCGGCGTGGTGCTGGGCGCACCGCTGATCGCCGTACTCGGGGCACGCTTCGCAAGGCGCACGCAGTTGCTGGTGCTGATGCTGGTGTTCGCGCTCGGCAATGCGCTGACCGCACTGGCACCCGGCTTCGGCTGGATGATCGCGGCGCGTTTTCTCTCGGGCTTGCCGCACGGGGCCTATTTCGGCATCGCCGCGCTGGTCGCGGCATCGCTGGTTCCGTTCGATCGTCGCTCGCAGGCCGTCGGCCAGGTGATGCTCGGCCTCACGGTCGCAACGATCATCGGCGTGCCCATGGCCAATCTGATCGGTCAGGCGGCCGGCTGGCGCGCGAGCTTCGGCCTCGTCTCGGTGCTGGCGCTGCTCACGGTGCTGCTGTGCGCCCTGTTCGCGCCGCGCGACCAGGCCGGCCGGTCCGATCCGCTGCGCGAGCTTGGTGCGCTCAGGAGCGGCCGGGTCTGGATCACGCTGGCGATCGGCGCCATCGGCTTCGGCGGCATGTTCGCCGTCTACACGTATCTGGCCACGACGTTGATCGAGGTCACAAAGGTCAGCACCACGGTGATCCCCTTCTTTCTCGCCGTATTCGGCATCGGCGCCACGCTCGGCAATCTGTTCGTGCCGCGCTTTGCCGACCGCGCCCTGATGCCGACCGCCGGCATGATCCTGCTGTTCGCCGCGCTCGCGCTGCTGCTATTTCCGCTGGCGGCCCACGATCCCTGGCTGCTCGCGATCGACGTGTTCGCGATCGGCGCCAGCGTCTCGCTCGGCGCCATCCTGCAGACGCGCCTGATGGATGTCGCGGGGGATGCACAGGCGCTTGCGGCCGCGCTGAACCACTCCGCCTTCAACACCGCCAATGCGCTCGGCCCGTTCCTCGGCGGCATCGCCATTCGCGAGGGATTTGGCTGGACCTCCACCGGTCCGGTCGGCGCGGCGCTGGCGCTGCTCGGCTTCCTGATCTGGATCGTGGCCTGGCGTGACGCCAGGACCACGCCCGTATTGGCCGATACGCCTCCCCTGGCTCCCGAGCGCCTCACGCCGGATCGACGCAACCGCGCGACGGATCCAGTCGCCTAGCGGCGCGACCTTAGCTCAGCTCTGCCACGGCGTGTTGCGGATGCGCGTGCACGCGTTCGGCTTGTGGAAGCCGGGATCGTGCGCCTCGATGTAATCGAAATTCACCGTGCCGAACGTCGTATGCGGCTTCTTCAGCGCCGAGCAGGTCTGCACCTTCAGGAACTCGTTCTTGAAGTCGCCGCGCGGAAATGCCGTGATCACCTGATCGCGCTGCTCCGCCGTGTAGTCGTCGTAGCCGATGCCGACGACATCCACGAGAACGCCGGCATTGGTGAGCGCGATCTCCGGCCGCATGTATTGCGGAATGCCGGGCGTGGTGTGCAGCGCGATCGCCTCCCACACCAGTTCGGCCTGCGGCTCTGCGATGCCGCGCGCGCGGAGAAATTCCCGCGCGGCGTCGGCGCCGTCGACCTCGAACCGCCTGGTGTCGGTGTGGTAGTGATCGACGAGGCCGAGGTCGTGAAACAAGGCCGCGACGTAAAGCAGCTCGGAATCGAATTTCAACTTTTGCCGCAACCCCTTCATCGCACCGAACACGTAGACGCGGACCGAATGGTTGAACAGCATCTCGTCTTCGTAGTGGCGCACCAGTTCGGCGGCCTCGCGCGCCAGCTTGCTGTCGGGGATTTTGACGCCGGAAATCTCGCTCGTCATGGTCAGGCTCCTGATCTCTGTGGTGTGAGCAGTCAGGCTGCCTTTTCGACAGCAGCCTGCGGCGTATTCCGGAAGCTGATCGACATGCGATTATAAGCATTCATCAGGCTGATCGCGATCGTGAGATCGACCAGCTCGCGCTCGCTGAAGACCTTGCGGACCGCCTGGTAGGCGTCATCCGGAACGTTGGTCTCGGCGACCCGTGTCACCGTCTCGGCCCACGCCAGCGCCGCGCGCTCGCGCTCGTCGAACACGGCGCCCGCTTCGTCCCAGGCCTGCAGCAGCGCAAGCTTTTCGACTTTGACGCCGTTCCTGAGCAGGTCGCGCGTGTGCAGGTCGAGGCAATAGGCGCAATTGTTGATCTGCGAGACGCGCAGATAGACGAGGTTCACCAGCGCCGCCGGCAGTCCGCTCTGCATGACATAGCCATAGACGCCACGCAGCGCTTTCGCGCCGTCGGGGGCGATGTGGTTGTAATCGAGACGTAGGCTCATCTGTGCACTCCAGCATGATCGAAAGGGGGACGAAGCGCCCGCTGGGCCTTAGGTGCTCCCGCCATGGTGCATAGAAAAGTACCAAGAACGCACGAAATTCGTGTACCATGCGCCATGCGCAAACCATTGCGGCTGAAGCTCGATCGTTCGGCCAAGACCCCGCTGGCCGAGCAGATCCACCGCGGCATCAGGACCGCCATCGAAAGCGGCGTGCTCGCGCCGGGCGCACGGCTGCCGTCGTGGCAGGACCTGGCGGCGCAGCTCGGCGTCGCGCGCGGCACCGTGCGTGTCGCCTATGAAAAGCTCTCGTCCGCCCAGTTGATCGTCGCGGCGCGCGCGACCGGCACGCATGTGGCGGAGCGGCCGCCGTTTCCGATCCGGCGCGACAGGGCCCCGGCCCCCGGCTCGTTCATGGAGCTGTACCAGGAGCTCACTGCGGGGCCTGCGATCTTCCAGATGGGCGTGCCGGCGCAGCAGACGCTGCCCGCCACGCTGCTGGCGCGGATGCGCACGCAGGCGGTGCGCAGCGAAGTGAGCGCGCCGGCGATCTATCCTGATCCGCGCGGCGAGCCGGCCTTGCGGCGCGAGATCGCCGCCTATCTGGCGCTGGCGCGCGGGATCGAATGCGCGCCGTCGCAGATCATCGTCACCAGCGGTTTCAGCGGCGGCCTCGGGCTCGCGCTCGCGGTCCTCGGCCTCGCGCAGAAGACGAAAGTCTGGGTGGAGAATCCCGGCTTTCCCTTCACCCGCCACGGCCTCGAGCTTGCGCGGTTGTCGATCGCGCCGATCCCGGTCGACTCCGACGGCATCGACGTCGATTACGGCCTGAAGCATGCCCCGGACGCCGCGTTGGTCGTCGTGACGCCGGGCCAGCAGGCACCGCTCGGCGCAACCTTGTCGCTCGCAAGACGCTCACGCCTGCTCGACTGGGCCGCCCAGACCAAGGCATGGGTGATCGAGGACGACTATCTCAGCGAGCTTCAGCTCAGGGGCCGCGCCACGCCGGCGCTGGCCTCGCTCGATCGCGCCGGCCGCGTCATCCACATCGGCTCCTTCAGCAAGACCATCACGCCCGCGCTGCGGCTCGGCTTCGTCGTGGCGCCGTCCGCGCTGGCATCGCGCTTTGCCGAGGCCGCCGCATGTCTCGCACCGGCACCGGGGCCGGCAGTGCAGCTCGCGATCGCCGATTTCATCCGCGACGGCCATTACCTCAGGCATCTCAGGCGCACCAAGCGCGTCTACGCCGCGCAAGGAGAAGCCTTGCTGAAGCAGCTTCGCGCGCGTGCCGCGGATGTCACGCTTGCAGGCCTCGCCGCGGTGCTGCGCTTGCCTGACGGCTCGCCCGATCTCGCCATCGGCAGGAAGGCTGCATCGATCGGGCTCGCGCCGACGCCGCTGTCGCTCTGGTACGCCTCGAAGGCGTCTGCACGGCCGGGATTGTTGCTCGGCGTCGCGACGTCGCCGCAGAAGCGGATCGACGCATCGTGCGAGCGGCTCTTCGCCATCATCGGCCGCCATGTCTGACGGCGCCGACCGGACGCCGCGCGAAATGCCTGATATGCACGCCACCTGACGTTGTAACCGCAACACCCCTCATGTAACTTCGCCCCCGATCGTCCACCCGCGTGCCCCGTCATTCCATGCTTGCCCGTATTTTTTGTCTCGTGGCTTCGCTGTCGATTGCCGGCGCATTGCATGCCGCGGAAACGCCGTCGGAGAAGGCCGGATTTGCGTCCAGGCTGACGATCTATCTGGCCAGGGGAGCCCCGGATGCATGCGGGCCGGGCTGCGACCGCTGGATCGCCATCGAAGGCGAGATCGACGCCGGCGCCGGCCAGCGCATTGTCAACTTCCTGTCCGGCATCAAGGACACGCAGCGACCGATCTACCTGCATTCGCCCGGCGGCAATGTCGAGCAGTCCTACGTGATCGGACGGCTGCTGCGCAGCCGCAAGGCGATCGCGCGGGTCGGCCGCACCATCGCGACCGCATGCGCCACGGGCACGCAGGTCGACGCCGCCTGCCTCAAGATGAAAAGCGCCGGCGGCGAGGTCGAAGCCTCGCTCACCACCTATCACGCGATGTGCAATTCGGCCTGCGGCTACCTGTTCCTCGGCGCGACTTCGCGCGAGGTCGCACCCGACGCCGCGCTCGCCGTCCACAATTCCCGGCTCACCCTCACCTTTCGCGGCAACCCGCCCCCGGGCGTGGTCGCGGAGTTCAGGCAGCGCCGGATGGCGACCGCCGATCGCGAGCGCGCCGCCTTCATCGTGTCGATGGGGGTCAGCCGCGACCTCAACGAGCTGATCCGGACCGTGAAGTTCGAGACCCTGCACCTGCTGACGCGCGCCGAGCTCCATCGGTTCGGCATCGACCCGCGTCCCTTTGCAGAGGCGACCTGGCGGCTCGACACGGGTACGCAGCCAGCCGTCAGCAAGATCGCGGTGATCAAGAAGGAGAACGGCGCGTCGTTCCGGACGATGGAGCTGCGCCTGTATTGCGAGGCCAGGACCCGCGTGCCGCTGATGTTCGCCGCCGAGATCGACGGCACCATCGCCGGCAAGAGCACGCTTCAGATGACGGCGGATGCCGACACGAGCAAGTCTGCCGGCGGGGCTCCGGCTCGATCCGAGAAATACGAGATGTGGACCGGAAGCCTCGACCCCGACATGGTCAAGGCGATCACCGCGTCGCGCGCCCTGCACGTCCGGCAGACCATGACGACGCCGGACGAGAAGACCGAGACCACGACATTCGACATCGAGTTGACGAGCCTGGCGGCGGCACGGAATCAACTCGCGGCAGCCTGCGCGTCGTTGGCCACGAAGCCCAAGGCGCCATGGCCGTCCGTTCCATTGCCGAGTGCCAATGCGAGGCCGCAGGCGCCGTAGGCGGAAACATCCTCCCCATCAGTGATCCGTGGCCGCCTTCCAGGCGTATACGGTATGACACGATTGACGGAGAGCCCCGATGGCCTATGCGACCGGCTACATCACCGCACTGATCGCCTTTGGCGCGATCGACGCCATCTGGCTGAGCCAGATGGGGCCCGCGCTCTATCGTCCGACGCTCGGCGATATCCTGCTGACCGATCTGCGGGTGGCGCCAGCGATCGCGTTCTATGCCATCTATCCCATAGGCTTGGTCGTCTTCGCCGTCATGCCCGCGGTGAAGTCGGGCTCCACGGCCTCGGCCGTCGGATTGGCCGCGCTGTTCGGAGCGATCGCCTACGCCACCTACGACCTGACCAATTTCGCCACGCTGCGCAACTGGACGCTGCAGATCACGCTGCTCGACATCGCCTATGGCGCCGCGGCCTCGGCGTTCGCTGCCTTCGTTAGTCTTTGGGTCGTTCGCGCCGTCTCGAACGCCTGACGATCAGGCCGGACGAGACGGCGACAGCCGATAATGGCTGACGCCCCACTCCTCGCCGCCGGCGTGCCCGAACAGGCCACTCGTCGCCAAAAAGAAAAGGCGCCAGCGCCGCTGCCAGAGGCGCGCGTCCCGGCCGTAGACCTGCCTAAGCACGTCAAGGATTTCGCCTTGATTTCGGTCGTAATTGACCAGCCAGTCGCGAGCTGTCCTGGCGTAGTGCCCGCCGTTCCATTGCCATTCGGAATCCACGCTGAAGAGATCGCCGAACTGCCGGATCAAACCGTGGCTCGGCATGATGCCGCCGGTGAAGAAATGCTGCGCGATCCAGTCGGCACGGTTCTCCGGCGAGAAACGATACGAGCCGGATTTGTGGGTGAAGATGTGCAGGAACAGCAGGCCGCCGGGGCGCAACACATTGTGCAAGCGCGTCAGCAATGGACGCCAGTTGACCATGTGCTCGAACATCTCGACGGAAACGATGCGATCGAATTCGCCTGACGGGACGAATTCGTTCATGTCGGCGGTGATGACCGAGAGATTTCCAAGACCAGCCGCGCCGGCCTGACGCAGGATGAACTCTCGTTGCGACGCCGAATTCGACACGGACGTGATGCGCGCGTTGGGATAGCGCCGCGCCATCCACAGCGAGAGCGAGCCCCAGCCGCACCCAAGCTCCAGAATATTCTGCCCATCCGCGAGCCTGGCGTGCTCGGCCGTGAGCTCCAGTGCGCGTTCTTCGGCCTGCGCCAGCGTATCGCGCTCGTCGCGATAGAAGCAGCAGGAATATTTTCGCTGCGGTCCCAGCACCAGCTCGAAGAACCGTGCCGGAATCTCGTAGTGCTGTGTGTTGGCTTCGGCCGTGTTGAGCGCGATCGGGAGCGCGGCCGTGGCGCGCGAAAAACTCTCGTCCGAAGCCTGGGGGGATTGCGCCAGCTCGCGCCGCGTGCGTTCGACAAGTCGGCTGATGACGGCCGCGCTGACCCGGTCAGGCCAGGGAAGCGTCTCGCCGATGCGGATCGCTGTCTCAGTCAGGGTCAAGCTAGCCTCCCGCCAGTGTTCTCGGAGGTCCGGGAAAGAATGCGTTCGTGGACATCTGGTAGCGCCGAAATGCCTCGCCGCGATGAGCCAGCATGTGCTCTTCGAGGGGCGGAATGCCGGAGACATGGACGAGCAGCCAGTACATGCAGAGCGGCGCCAGCAGCGCCAAGACGCCCCAGAGATCGGCTCCCGTGACGTCGATGGCCAGAACGGGATAGGCGAGCCAGCCGAGCCATTCGAAGAAGTAATTGGGATGGCGCGACAAACGCCACAGTCCGACGTCGCAGACCTTCCCCTTGTTGGCCGCATCCTGACGGAATCGGCGCAACTGTTCGTCGGCGATCGCTTCGCCGGCGACGGCGACGACAAAAATCAGGATCGCAGTCACGGCTTGCGCCGGCGGCACTGCACCGGGCGCGCGTGCCGCGAGCCACATCGACAGCGCGAGCGGAATACTGACGATCGCCTGCTTCTGCAACAGAGCGAACATGCGCGACGACGCGTCGCGTCCCCAATCCTGGATCAGCTTGGCATAGCGTGGATCGTCCGTGATGCCCTGCGTGCGGCGCGCAATGTGCGTTCCGAGCCGGAGCGCCCAGATCACCGCCATGGCGGCGACGAGGATGCTTTGAAGCTGCATCGGCTTCGCCGTCACGGCGCCGATCAAGCCGACAAGGCCAAGGCCGAATGTCCAGATGGTGTCGACCCAGCCCGAATTCCGCGAGCTGCGCCAGACCAGCCAGGCGATGGCCATGATTGCGGAGAGCGTCGCCGACACAAAGACCAGACCGAGGAAGAATGCGGAAGCCGTCATGCGGGATCTCGGACATACAAAGCGGCGGGCCTCACAACCGGACGAAGGGTTGCATCAGTTTTCCGAGCCACCCCCGCAGCTCGAGATTTCCCTGCATCGCGACAAGGCAGATGCAGACATCTCCCTCCTCGACGAACGGCGTGTGATCCACGCTGCTGTCGGCCTCGTCGAAATCGCCGGGGCCGTAGCGGCCCAGATCGTGGCGGAACGCCCCCTGAAGCACGCAGGTCCATTCGACGCCGGAATGACCGTGATGCGGCAGCGACGATCCCGGCGCGGCCTTCAGCATGAAGACGCGCGTGCCCTCGCTCTCGGGAACCTCAACCCTTCGCCAGTGGACGCCGGGGCCGATCCAGCGCCACCGCCCGACTTCGTAAGGCGCCAGAACATCGGGACAGCCAGACGCGGCCTGGAGCATCACGGGCGCCGGCGGTGCAGCCTCGTCCAGCCGCGCGAGTGCTTCGTCCAGCGCCCCGGTGCGCGAGACGGCCGGCGGCACGCGCTCGACCAGCGCGCCGCCGAGCTGCTCGAACGCTGCGACTGTGGCCCGGCAATGCGGGCACAGCGCGATATGGGCGGCGACGACGACGCTGCGCGGCTCGTCGAGCGTTCCTGCCGCGAACGAAGCCAGCGTCTCCTCGCCGGGGTGATGCGTGATCGTCGTCATGAAGTCTCACCAAGGAAGTCGCGCAGGCGCGCCATAGCCAGGCGCAGCCGCGATTTCACCGTGCCTAAGGGAATGCCGAGCTTCGCAGCGATATCGCCATGGGCGATCCCCTCGAAGAACGACAGCTCCACGACGCGGGCCTGTTCCACCGGCAGGCCGTCCAGCGCAGCCCGCACCCGGCTTTCGCGTTCGACGGCCTCGAACGGCACGTCGGGCGGATCGGTCTCGGATGGAAGCATCAGCTCGTACACCTGGTGAAGCTGCGCGCGCTGATCCCTGCGAAAGCGGTCGATGCGAAGGTTTCGGGCGATGGTGAAGACCCAGGCGGATACGGTCGCCCTGCCCGGATCGTAGCTGTCGGCCTTGCGCCAGACCGCGATCAGGGTCTCCTGCGCGAGATCCTCGGCAATCTCGTCCGCCGCGCCACCCCGCATCAGCATCGCCTTGATGCGCGGGGCATAGAAGTTGAACAGGTCCTTGAACGCCTCGCGGTCACGGCGCGTGGCAATCGCTCTGACAAGATGGGAAGCTTTTTGCGGTGTAATGGACTCGGCCTCGTGACGCATGCTGGCTTCCGGCCGACCATCCCATCGTCGCCGTCTCTCCCCGGCGCCGGGCTGACGCCTGCCGTATCCCAGCCTAGCTGTTGCACCGGTGCTTTGCATACACCCAGATACGCTGGCCCATCCGCCTTGGATCACTGCCGGCGGACGTGATCCAAATCCATTTCTCGTCCGTATCTAACCTGGAACGCCGGAAACGGCTGTTCGATGGAATGAACCGGAGGACGGGGCGGATGCAGGACCAGCACGGATCGCGAAAGCGAATTGCCGTCATTGGAACCGGGATATCCGGGATGTCCGCCGCGTGGCTGCTGAGCCAGCGGCATGACGTCACCGTCTACGAGCGGGACGCACGGCCCGGCGGCCACTCCAACACTGTCGAGGCCGCCACGTCGGACGGCGCCGTTCCGGTCGATACCGGCTTCATCGTCTACAATGAGGCAACCTACCCCAATCTTACCGCGCTGTTCGCCCATCTCGGCGTGCCGACGCACGCCTCCGACATGTCGTTTGCGGTCTCCCTGAGTGGTGGCGAGCTGGAATATTCCGGAACCAATCTGAACGGGCTGTTCGCCCAGCGCAGCAACGTCTTTCGTCCGCGCTTCTGGTCGATGCTCAACGACCTCCGGCGGTTCTACCGCGAGGCGCCGCGGGACTTGCCGTCTCTCGACGATCTCTCCTCTCTTGCGCAATATCTCGACGCCGGCGGTTATGGCGAGGCCTTCCGCAGCGACCATCTGTTGCCGATGGTCGCGGCGATCTGGTCGGCCTCGCCCGGTCAGATGCTGCAATACCCGGCCGCATCGTTCATTCGCTTTCACGACAACCACGGCCTGCTGCGCCTGCGCAACCGGCCGCAATGGCGGACGGTCGTCGGCGGCAGCCGCACCTATGTCGCGGCGCTGACCCATGGCTTCCGCGACCGCATCCGCCTCGCCCGAGGTGCGGCTGCGATCCGACGGCTGCCCGATGGCGTCGAGGTCAGGGATCGCGACGGCCATGCCGACCGGTTCGATGACGTCGTCATCGCAGCACATGCCGATCAGGCGCTTGCGCTCCTGGAGACGCCGACCGCAGACGAGCGAAATTTGCTCGGGGCATTCCGCTACAGCTCAAATCGCGCCATTCTCCATAGCGACCCGGCACTGATGCCGCGGCGCAAAGCGGCTTGGGCAAGCTGGAATTACATTGGAGAAGGAGACGCTTCGGAGCTTCCGACGGTCACCTACTGGATGAATGTCCTGCAGCAGCTCCCCACCACGCAAAACCTGTTCGTGACGTTGAATCCGCAGATCGAGCCCCGGCAAGTCCTGCACGAGGAAAACTACGATCACCCGATCTTCGATGCCGGGGCCATGAGCGCGCAGCGCAGCCTGTGGTCCCTGCAAGGCTTCGACCGGACATGGTTCTGCGGCTCTTATTTCGGCGCGGGCTTTCATGAGGACGGTCTGCAATCCGGGCTGGCCGTCGCCGAGGCGCTTGGCGGCGTTCGCAGGCCCTGGCAGGTCAACAACGAATCCGGCCGCATCACCATCCAAGATGCGCTCCGCGATCAGACCGGACGGCTTGCCGCATGACTTCAGCTTCGTGTCTCTACACCGGCCATGTCATTCACCGGCGCTTGCTTCCCCGGGCGCACCGCCTGCGCTACCGGGTGTTCTGGATGCTGCTCGATCTCGACGACGTCGATGGCCTTTCGAAACGCCTCCGGCTCTTCTCGCGCGACCGGTTCAACCTCACCAGCTTCTTCGAAAAGGATCACGGTGACGGCAGTGATGTCCCGCTTCTGACGCAGGCGCACGCGCTGCTCCGACGCGCCGGATGCCGGACAGACCAGCTCACGATCAAGCTGCTCTGCATGCCCAGGATTCTCGGTTACGGGTTCAATCCGCTGAGCGTCTATTTCTGCTCACGGGAGGATGGCGCGCTCGAGGCGATCATCTACGAAGTCCACAACACCTTCGGCGAGCGGCACAGCTACGTCATCCCCGTTCATGACGCCGAAAAAGATATCATCGAGCAGCACTGCGCCAAGGCGTTCTACGTCTCGCCGTTCCTGGGCATGGATCTGTCATACGGCTTTCGCGTCCGGCCACCGACAGCCCAGGTGGAGGTGTCCATTCGCGGCAAGCAGGACGGCAAGACGATCATCGCGGCCTCGCTGTCCGGAACACGCGATGAATTGACCGATCGCGCTCTGGCCAGGGTTCTGGTCACCCACCCGCTGCTGACCTTGAAGGTCATTGCCGGCATCCATTGGCACGCGTTGCGCATGGTGCTGAAGGGCTTTCACATCTTTTCACGCGGACGAGCAATGCAGGACAAAGTCGAAGCAGCCAGTGGACGAGGTGTGCGCCAATGAGTTCCGGCTCCTCGCTCGTTTCCCCGGACGTTGCGGCCCGTACCTCGGGATTTCTCGGCCGGATCATCGGCCGCCTGCTGCCCGAAGTTCGCTTCGGCTATCTTCGGCTGGTTCTCCCGAATGGCGAGCAGCTCGACCTCGGCCGGCGCGATGGCAGCAGCGACGTCACCATCACGGTGCATCGCTGGCGCGCCCTGTCGCGCCTGTTGCTCTCGGGAGAAGCCGGCTTCTCCGACGGTTACATTGCCGGCGACTGGTCGACCAACAACCTGCCCGGCGTGCTCGACTTCACCATGCGGAACGAAGCGGCCTTTGCCAGCCTCGCCAATTCCCGCATCGTTCGGCTCCTTGACTGGATCCGGCACCGCGCCAACGAAAACACCCGGGCCGGCAGCAGGAAGAACATCGCCGCTCACTACGATCTCGGCAACGAGTTCTATCGGCACTGGCTCGACCAGGGCATGAACTACTCCTCCGCGATCTACGAGCCGGAGCATTCGCTGGAAGACGCCCAGCGCAACAAGCTTGAGCGGGTGTCGCGCCACCTCGATCTCAAGGGAGGCGAGCGCGTTCTCGAAATCGGATGCGGATGGGGATCGCTCGCCGAACATCTCGTGCGCAGCCACGACGCGGCCGTGACCGGTGTCACCCTGTCGCGGTCACAGCTCGATTACGCGCAGAAGCGCCTGACGCCTGAGATCGAGGCCGGCAAGGCCGCCATTCTCCTTCAGGACTACCGGGACATCGACGGGCATTTCGACCGGATCGTCTCGATCGAGATGTTCGAGGCGGTCGGCGAGCGCTACTGGCCGCTCTATTTCGAGAAGCTGAGATCAAGCCTCGTCAAGGGCGGCGTCGCGGTGCTGCAGATCATCACCATCGCGCCGTCCCGCTTCAATGCCTACCGGACGTGCCCGGACTTCATCCAGCGACACATTTTTCCGGGCGGCATGCTGCCGACCGCCGAGATCGTCGAAGACCACGCGGCCAAGGCCCTGCTCACGGTCACCGAGCGCGAGTCCTTCGGTCTGAGTTATGCCGAAACGCTGCGCGATTGGCGCGACCGTTTTCTGCGGTCCTGGCCGGAAATCGAATCCCTCGGCTTCGACATGAGGTTTCGCCGGATGTGGGAATATTATCTGGCCTATTGCGAAACCGGTTTTCGACATGACGCCATCGACGTGAACATCTTCAAGCTGACGCGGTGATTGCTCTAAACCGGCGTGTAGATCACCAGCTTCAACGCCGGATCGTCGTTCGCCTGAAAGCTCGTGTGCTCGAAATGCAGTACGCCGAGCGTCGGATGCGACATGGTCTTGAGGCCTGAGGCGGTGCAGCGGATCTCGTGGGCCTCCCACCATTTGACGAATTCCGGACTGCCCTGCCGCAGCCGCGTCAGCAATTCGGCAAACGCGGGATCGCCGGCCCAGACGTCATGGGTGGTGCGAAACATCGCGACCATGCGCTTGGCTACCTCCGCCCAGCCGGCGCCGTAGGATTTGCGCGTCTGCTTGTTGGTCATCATCAGGATCATCGTGTTGCGATCCGCTTCCGGCAGTCGCCCGAAGGCGAAGACCTTCTCCGCAGCCTCGTTCCAGGCCAGCACGTCCCAGCGCCGCCCCGTGATGTAGGCCGGATGCGGCAGGCTCTCGATCAGCCGCAGGATCGGCGGCGTCACGATCTCGCGGGTGAAAGTCCGCCTGTCGCCGTCGCGCGCCAGCGCCTTCAGATGCGCATGCTCGGTCTTGCTGAGCCGCAGCGCGCGCGCCAGCGCATCGACGGTGGTGACCGACGGGCTGACGGTACGGCCCTGCTCGAGGCGGATGTACCAGTCGACGCCGATGCCGGCGAGCTGGGCGACCTCCTCGCGGCGCAGGCCCGCGGTGCGGCGCCGGTTGCCCGCGGGCAGCCCGACCGTCTTCGGCGTCAGCTTTTCGCGGCGCGATCGCAGGAAGTCGCCGAATTCGACGCGGCGTGGGTCGGCCATGATGTCGCTCCCGCATGGAGGGCCTCTGGAGTACTAGGATAATACCAGGCCTTCCTGGCTTCTCCAAGGCAGCGCATATCGATCTCACCCGACCTCGAGGTGAAGATCATGAAAGCTGCCATCCTGAAATCCTTCGGCTCCCCGCTCCTCATCGCGGACGTTCCGGAGCCCGTCATCGGCACCGGCGAGGTCATCGTCGACGTCGTCGCCACGCGCGTGCTGTCCTACATGAACGAGGTGCTCGACGGCACCCGCAACTACGCGCTCGACCTGCCGATCATTCCGGGTCCCGGCGGCATCGGCCGGGTCCGCGCGACCGGCCCTGATGCGACCAAGCTCAGGATTGGCGACTGGGTGTTCTGCGATCCGACCGTGCGCTCGCGCGACGACGCCGTTGCGCCCGACATCGCCCTGCAGGGACTGACCGCCGCCGGCCCCGGCGGCATGCGCCTGCAGCAGCATTTTCGCCACGGCTCATGGGCCGAGCAGATGCGCCTGCCGACCGAGAACGTGAAGCCGCTGGGCACGATCGCGTCCGAGGATGCCGCGCAATGGTGTGCGCTGGGAACGTTGCTGGTGCCCTATGGCGGCTTTCTCGCTGCCAACCTTCAGCCGGGCGAAACCGTGCTGGTGAGCGGGGCCACCGGCAATTTCGGCAGCGCCGCAGTCTCGGTCGCGCTCGCGATGGGCGCGGCCTGCGTGGTGGCGCCCGGCCGTAACGAGACCATCCTGGCTGACCTCGTCCGCCGCTTCGGTGCGCGGGTGAAGCCGGTCAAGCTCACCGGCAACGAGGACGACGATCGCGAGGCGATGAAGCGCGCAGCAGCAGGCCCGATCGATTGCGCGTTCGACATCATGCCGCCCTCGGTGACCCCGGCCGTGGTGCGTGCGGCGGCGATGACGGTTCGTCCCTATGGGCGCATCGTGCTGATGGGCGGCGTCGGCATGGCAGGCGGTCCGGGCCTCGAACTGCCCTACCCCTGGATCATGCGCAACTGCATCAGCATCCACGGCGTCTGGATGTATCCGCCGGATGCGGCGAGCCGCCTCATCGCGCTGGTGCGCGCCGGGCTGTTGCGGCTCGACGAATACGAGACCACGGCCTTCGATCTCGACCACGCCAACGACGCCGTGGCGCACGCCGCAGCTCATGGCGGACCGTTCAAATTGACCGTGATCAGGCCCTGATCGGACCAAAAAAGCCTCTGTCGGCGACGGTCCGCCGCCGCCGATTTTTTCCGTAGTCCTCCCAAGCACTTGGCTACTGTGCATGGGGTTGTTTTTCGAAAGTTTGATTATTCGAGCTCGACGACCTGGCCGTTCGACAGCGAGACGCGCCGGTCCATGCGGCCCGCAAGCTCCATGTTGTGGGTCGCGATCAGCATCGACACCTTGGTCGCCTTGACCAGCTGCATCAGCGCCTGGAACACATGGTCGGCCGTGTGCGGATCGAGGTTACCGGTGGGCTCGTCGGCGAACAGAACGCGCGGCGCATTCGCGACCGCGCGCGCGATCGCAACGCGCTGCTGCTCGCCGCCGGACAGTTCGGCCGGGCGATGGGTGATGCGGTCGCCGAGGCCGAGATAGCCGAGGATCTCCTTGGCGCGCTTGACGCTCTCGGACTTCTTCAGGCCGCGGATCATCTGCGGCAGCATGACGTTCTCCAGCGCCGAGAACTCCGGCAGCAGCCGGTGCGACTGGTAGACAAAGCCGATATCGGTCCGGCGCAGCTGGGTGCGCTCGATGTCGGGCAGTTGCGAGGTCGGCGCGCCGTTGACATAGACCTCGCCGGAGTCAGGCGCTTCCAGCAGCCCCGCGATGTGCAGCAGCGTCGACTTGCCCGAACCCGACGGCGCGACCAGCGCAACCGACTGGCCCGCCCACAGCGCCAGCTTGGCGCCGTCGAGGATCGTCAGCGGCGCCTCGCCCTGCAGATACTGCCGCTTTATCTCGTGGAGATAAATGACCGGTACATCCTCAGCCCCCTGCTGCTGCTCCATCAGCCCCTCACTCGTACCGCAGCGCTTCGACGGGATCGAGGCGTGCGGCGCGCCACGACGGGTACAGCGTCGCAAGGAACGACAGCGTCAGCGCCATGATGACGACGGCCGTGGTCTCGCCGATGTCGATCTCGGCGGGCAGCTTTGACAGGAAATAGAGCTCCGGCGAGAACAGCTCGGTGCTGGTCAGCCAGGACAGGAATTGGCGGATGGACTCGATGTTGAGGCAGATCACGAGCCCGACGAAGAAGCCGACCAGCGTGCCGACCACGCCGATCGAGGCGCCCGTGATCAGGAATATCCGCATGATCGAGCCCTGCGACGCCCCCATCGTGCGCAGGATCGCAATGTCGCTGCCCTTGTCCTTCACCAGCATGATCAGGCCGGAGACGATGTTGAGCGCGGCGACCAGAACGATCATGGTCAGGATCAGGAACATCACGTTGCGCTCGACCTGGAGCGCGTTGAAGAAGGTCGAGTTGCGCTGCCGCCAGTCGACCAGGAACACCGGCCGGCCCGCTGCCTCCGTCACCGCCTGACGAAATTGAACGATGCGATCGGGGTTGGTGGTGAACACCTCGATCGAGGTGACGTCGTTGCTGCGGTTGAAATAGGCCTGTGCTTCCGCCAGCGGCATGAAGACGAAGCCGAGGTCGTATTCGGACATGCCGATCTCGAACACCGCGACGATCTTGTAGGGCTTGATGCGCGGCGTCGTGCCCATCGGGGTCACCGCGCCCTTCGGCGCCACCAGCGTGATGCTGTCGCCGGCATGCAGCGAGAGCTGGTCGGCGAGGCGGCGGCCGATCGCGACGCCCTGCCCGTCGTCAAAGCCCTCGAGCGAGCCCTGCTTGATGTTCTTGGCGATTGAGGTGAGGTTGTTGAGGTCGTCGGAGCGGATGCCGCGCACCAGCACGCCCGAAGCGTTCCACGGCGAGGAGGCTAGCGCTTGTCCATCCACTACGGGCGCGGCAAGCCGGATGCCCGGGACCTGGCTGAGACGATCGGCGACGTCCTTCCAGTCGGTCAGCGGCGATTCCAGCGGCTGCACCAGGATGTGGCCGTTCAGCCCCAGGATCTTGTCGAGCAGCTCCTTCCGGAAGCCGTTCATGACGGCCATCACGATAATCAGCGTCGCCACGCCGAGCATGATGCCGAGAAAGGAGAACCCGGCGATGACCGAGATGAATCCCTCCTTGCGCCGCGCCCGCAGATAGCGTGCCGACAGCATCCACTCGAAGGGTGCGAAAGGCTTGGTTGGAACAGCTTCGGTCATGGTTTCATCCATCGCTCGATAATCCCATGATTCGGGGTCAATTGTGGCCGGATTGGCGGCCGCGATCTCGGGCGATGAACAATATTCAGCCGACCAGCCTTATCAGCCTGCAAGTCTTGTCAGCCTGCAAGCCTTGCGACCGCGTCCGCAGGTGACATCGTCTCGCGGGAGCCATCGCTGCGCTTTTTGATCTCGACCTTGCCTTCGGCCAGCCCCTTCGGACCGATCATGATCTGCCAGGGGATGCCGATCAGGTCGGCTGCGGCGAACTTGGCGCCGGCGCGCTGGTCGGTGTCGTCGTAGAGCACGTCGATGCCCTTGGCGGTCAGCTCGGCGTAGAGCTTCTCGCAGGCGCCATCGACCGCGGCATCGCCCTGCTTCAGGTTCAGGATCGACACGCGGAACGGCGCTACCGCCTCCGGCCATTTGATGCCGGCATCGTCATGGCAGGCCTCGATGATGGCGCCCAGCAGGCGCGACACGCCGACGCCATAGGAGCCGCCATGGATCGGCACATCGACGCCATCAGGGCCGGCCACGAGAGCCTTCATCGCGTCGGAATATTTGGTGCCGAAATAGAAGATCTGGCCGACCTCGATGCCGCGGGTGTTGACCCGCTTCTCTTCAGGCACTTCCTGCTCGAAGCGCGCGGCATCGTGCACGTCTTCCGTTGCGGCATAGACCGAGGTCCACTGCTTGATGATCGGCGTCAAGTCGCCGTCATAATCGACGTTCTCGTCGGGCACCGGCAGGTCCAGCACGTCGCGATTGATGAACACGCCGGATTCGCCGGTTTCGGCGAGCACGATGAATTCGTGGCTGAGATCGCCGCCGATCGGACCGGTCTCCGCACGCATCGGGATCGCCTTCAGGCCCATCCGCGCGAAGGTGCGCAAGTATGCGACGAACATCTTGTTGTAGGCGACGCGCGCGGCGGCCTCGTTGAGGTCGAAGGAATAGGCATCCTTCATCAGGAACTCGCGGCCGCGCATCACGCCGAACCGCGGACGCTGCTCGTCGCGGAACTTCCACTGGATATGATAGAGATTGAGCGGCAGGTTCTTGTAAGACTTGACGTAGGCGCGGAAGATCTCGGTGATCATTTCCTCGTTGGTCGGCCCGTACAAGAGCTCGCGTTTGTGGCGGTCGGCGATGCGCAGCATCTCCGGGCCATAGGCGTCGTAGCGGCCGCTCTCGCGCCAGAGGTCGGCGAGCTGGAGCGTCGGCATCAACAGTTCCAGCGCCCCGGCGCGGTCCTGCTCCTCGCGCACGATCTGCTCGATCTTCTTGAGCACGCGGAAACCCAGCGGCAGCCAGGCATAGATGCCGGCCGCTTCCTGCCGGATCATGCCGGCGCGCAGCATCAGCCGATGCGAGACGATCTCAGCCTCTTTCGGATTTTCCTTCAGGATGGGCAGAAAGAATCGCGACAACCGCATGGCAATACTCTGGGAATCAGTGGTGGGTTGCAGTGAAACCGGATTGGGAGCGAAAACACAAGGCCGGGAATGAGGAAAAGCCGCTAAGGCGGCGGAATTCCTGTCATTTTTCCGTCGACTTCAGGTTCAGCTTGAACCTCAGCTGAACACTCTAAGGCGGTGCGATCTCGAGCTCGTCCTCAAGCGTCACCTTCTCGAAATCGGAGACCAGCGCGTCGATCCGGACATGCCAGCGGCCGGCAAAGGGCAGCTCGACCTTGCGCACGTGCCAGTAGCCGTCGGGCCCGAGCGCGGCGTCGCGCTCGACCGGCTCGATGCCGCGTTCCGGCAGACTCAGGGTCAGCGTCACCTCCTTGGCCGCGAGCAGCGCCCCCTCGCCGGTCATCAGCTGGAGCACGAAATTATCCATCCCGGGTTTGCCCGGAGAGACCAGCACCTGGAACATCGCCTTGTCGCTGTGGATGTGGATCGCCAGCGGCGTGTCGGGAACGATGGTGCGCGGCGGCGGCGTGAAGCGCCAACCCGCGACGACGCCGAGGATGGCGAGCGCAAGCAGGCATTCAAGCAGGATCGAGCGCTTGAGCGCGGTCGCCGCTGCATCGCCCAGCGCCAGCGCCGGCGTCAATCGGAACCGATTGAGTGCGGCAAGCCCGAGCAGTAGGACGGCAAGAGCGAGCTTGGCCGACAGGATGGCGCCATAGCGGGTCTCGACAAGCGCGGATGGTTTTTCGAGCTGAACGACCGCGAGGCCAAGGCCGGTCAACGCCAGCACGCCGACGGCCAGTACGGCGATCCGGGAAAAGCGATTCACGACGGGGAGTGCCGCAGTGGCCGGCTTCGACATCAGCGCTGCAAGCGGCGCAAGGGCCCCGATCCAGAAGGCCACGCCGAGGCCGTGAAGGAAGATCGCCGGCCGCGTCAGCACCTCCGGCGGCGCCGTGGCGGCATGCCCGGTCATGGCGAGCGACAGGCCGACGCCGGCAAAGGCAATAATCGCAAAGGCGCGCGCATACCAGGCGCTGTGCAATGCCAATAGCGCGAGCAGCATGGCAGCCAAGGCAATGACCAGCGCCGGGCCCGCGCTGGTCGCGAACGCGACCTTCCATGGCGCTGCCGTCGCGAGAGCCACCAGCGGCAACCCGAGAAGATCGAGGCCGAGCGCGCCAAGCGATGCCACCGCGCCTGCAAGGCCGATCGCGAGCGCCACGCGCGGCACGGCCATGCCGGTCGTCGACCACGCCACCCAGCGCGCGAAGAACACGCCGCCGACGCCAACAAACAGTCCGAGATAAAGCCCGACCCGCGTCAGCCAGATCACGGCATTCAAGCCCGCGTCCACATTCGCAGGCGGTTGCGTCCCCGTCGGCATGCCGATCGAAAAGATCACGGAGCCCGCGACGGGATGGCCGTCCTGCGAGATCACGCGATAGCTGACAACCGCCGTGCCCTGCGGCAGGTCCGGCGGCATCGCCACCGAGATCGTCTCGCCGGATGCGCTGACGCGCGCATCGTCTCGCGCCCTGCCCGCACCGTCGATCAGTTGGATCGCGCCCGGCGTCACCGCCTCGTTGAAGCGCAAATCGACCGCCTTCGGCGCGGCCACGAGCATGCTGCCGCTGGCCGGCTCGACTGCGACGAGCGCCGCATGCGCAAAGGCGCCGGTCGCGAAGCCGACAACAACAAGCAACGTCGCGAGCGCGGCGAGCAGGCGCATCAAGGCTTGGGCAGCAGCTTCACGCCGGGTGCCGGCGAGTTACCTTCGTGCGAGTGCTTTGCGCCTTCCACCGGGATCTCGATCCAGCGGCTCACGCCGGTCTCGCATTCCTGTACAACGGGGAAATAGAGCGTGGTGTTCGGCTTCAGACTGTCGGTAAGAAAGCTGCTGATGACGAACTCATCGTAATTGTGGTCCAGCAGCTTGCCGCCGGACCAGGCAACCTCCTTGACGCCGGAGGACAGCTTGTTGCCGTGGTAGTCGTACTCATTGGCATACTTGCCTTCGACGACATCGACGTTCCAACCGGCCTTCGGCATCGGCTTCACCCCGATCACGCCTTCCGGAATCTGGACCCGGATCTTCACAGTGGGCGAACCCTTGCAGCCGTGCGGCACGGCGAAGACGGCCTTGTAATAGGAGCCGACCGAGGCCTGCTTGGTCTCGAGCGTGATATGCGCCGCCGCGGGCGACGCAGCGAATGCGGCGATCAGGATCAGGCAGGTTCGCTTCAACATGGACAGGCCCCTCGACATCGTCATTTGATCAGGATCGGCGATTCAATGCTGACATGATCGGCCTCAGAGATCGCAATCCCGAGGCCAAGCATCCAGCGGCCGGGCGTCAATTGCGCGACCTTCACGCGCCAGCCGTCCTCGCCATCGCGCGACGCCTCGACCGGCGCGAGCTTCCTGCCCGACTGGGTGTCCACCAGCGTCACCGACACGGCCTTCGCCGTGAGCGGTACCTCGTCCGTCGTTTCGAGCTGGATCGCGATCTCGACCGGGCCGGCGCGGCCCGGCGAGACCGTGACATTGGCCATCGCCTTCTCGGTGTGGAGGTGGGTGAAAAAGCTGTCGTCATCGGTCGCAGCCAGCAGCGGCGTGACGGCAACCGAAAGCAACGCGGCAATCCCGTAAATGGCCCGGTGCAAAGTCATATGGAAAGTGATCGCGCTCATTACTGCTTCATTCCCGAATGGTCGGGCATTTTCTTCATCATCATGCCGCCACCGCCGGGGGCCTGAGCGCCGACGCCTTGCACATCGAGGGACACCGCAACCTTGCCGGCCTTTTCGAATTCGAGCGTGACCGGCACCTTCTCGCCCTCCTTGAAGGGACC
>Ga0065165_1001607_pt1 | contig 23108 bp, 11 predicted proteins | sample AraplaMF_Cvi_mMF_FD_63813 | JGI IMG/M metagenome (GOLD analysis project Ga0065165, IMG submission 63813) | Arabidopsis root microbial communities from the University of North Carolina, USA - plate scrape MF_Cvi_mMF (version 2) (version 3) | ecosystem: Host-associated > Plants > Roots >... | reverse complement strand
CGGGGTCAGCACCATCCGGCCCTTGTCGGTCAGGATCATCGCCTGCAGCACGTTCACCATCTGCGCGATGTTGGCCATCTTCACCCGGTCGGTATGCCGGTGGAAGATGTTGAGCGTCAGCGCCGCGACCTCGGCGTCGCGTAGGCTGTTCTGCTGGTAGAGGAAGCCCGGGACCGAGCCCGATTCCTGATCATACCAGGTGCCCCATTCGTCGACATAGAGCCCGACCCTTTTCTCCGGATCGTGCTTGTCCATCATCGCGGCGTGCTTGCTGACCAGCTCGTCCATGAAGATCGCCCGGCCGAGCGTCGAGGCCCATTCATCCTCGCCGAAGCCGGTGGCGGCGCCTTTCTTGTCCCACTTGCCGGTGGGCAACGTGTAGTAATGGACGCTGAGCGCGTTCATCCGGTTGCCCGCCTCGCGCATCATCACGTCGGTGAAGTTGTAGTCGCTGGCATTGGCGCCGCTGGCCACCTTGACGATCTTTGGCTTGCCCGCGGGCGCGTTGACGAACTCGGCATAGCGGCGATGCAGGTCCGCCGAATATTCGGGCCGCATGCTGCCGCCGCAGCCCCAGGTCTCGTTGCCGACGCCGAAATACTTGACGACCCAGGGCTTTTCGCGGCCGTTCGCCTTGCGCTGCTCGGCGAGGGTGCCCTTCTCGGCGGTCATGTATTCGACCCACTGGCTCATGTCGCGCGGGCCCATCGACCCCATGTTCCCGGCGACATAGGCGTCGGTGCCGAGCATCTCGGAATAGTTCATGAACTCGTGCGTGCCGAACTGGTTGTCTTCGGTCACGCCGCCCCAGTGGCGGTTGATCCGCACCGGGCGCTTGGCCTTGGGGCCGATCCCGTCGCGCCAGTCATACTCGTCGGCGAAGCAGCCGCCCGGCCAGCGCACCACCGGCACCTTGATGTGCTTCAAGGCAGCGAGGACGTCGTTGCGATAGCCGTTGGTGTTGGGGATCTTCGAATCCGGCCCCACCCAGACGCCCTCATAGATGCCGCGGCCGAGATGCTCGGCGAACTGGCCGTAGATCGCCGGCTCGATCCGCGGACCCGCCTTGCTGGTGTCCACCGTCACGGTGACGTTGACCGGCGCCTGCGCCAGTGCCGGCGCCGCCATCGTCAGCGTCGCCGCGACCGACAACAGGCCCTGTTTCCAGTGCTTCATGCATCATCCCCTCTTCTGGCGCCGGCGCGTCCGGCCGAATCTTGATTTGTCTTATTAATCCGAGTCGCAGCGCGATTTAAAGCGGAATCACGCTCGCATCGCCGCCGGGCACGGTCTGCAGCGGATTGCGCAGCGGCAAGGTGAACGGCGCCGCGATCACTTCGAAGACATCGCCCTCCTCGGTCTTCACGCCATCGGCAAACGACAGGGTCGCGGTGCCGAAGAAATGGACGTGGAGGTCGCCCGGGCGGCGGAAAAGTCCATATTTGAAATGGTGATGCTCGAGATTGCTGATGGCGTGCGACATGTTCGCCTCACCCGACAGGAAGGGTTTCTCCCAGATCGTCTCGCCATCCCGGACGATCTTGCTGGTGCCGCGAACGTCCGCGGGCAGCTCCCCGACGAGCAGCTCGGCGCCGAGCGACGCATGGCGCAGCTTCGAATGGGCGAGCCACAGATAATTGCCGCGCTCGGTGATATGGTCCGAGAATTCATTGCCGAGCGCGAAGCCCAGGCGGCGCGGACGGCCTTCGTCGTCGATGATGTAGATGCCCGCGATCTCGGGCTCCTCGCTGCCGTCGAGCGCGAAATGCGGCGAAGGCAGCGGCGCGCCCGGGCCGACAAGGGTCGAGCCGTCGCCCTTGTAGAACCATTCGGGCTGGACACCGGGCTGGCCGTCGGTCGGCTTGCCGCCCTCGAGCCCCATGTTGAACATCCGCATCGAATCGGTGAGCGTGCCGCCGGCCGCGGCCTTGTGCATCTGGTCGCGCCCTTCTGCCGAGCCGAGATGGGTCAGGCCGGTACCGGTGACGTAGCAATGCGCGGCATCGGGATGGTCGATCGGTGCGAGCAGCCGGCCCTCGGCCTCGGCCGTGGCGAGATCGATCGCCTCGCCCGCCCGCGCCTTCGCCGCGGCTTCGAGCGAGCTACCTTCGCGGATCGCCACCAGCGCAAGCGCATAGGTCGTGTCCACGCCGGTCAGTCGCACCGCGGCATCGTCCGAGAGGAACGCCGCAACGCCGCGTGCGCCGGTGGAATCACGAAACTGCACGAGCCTGAACGCCATGATCTGGGGATCCTCTTCCGATTCGAATATTAGTCAGACTTATACGCGCATTGCCGCGCAATCAATCCGCGCACCTCCGCTAGCCTCCCTGCGCCTCAGGTCAAGAGCGGCGAAAAATCCCCATTTTCTGCGATACTTGCCGGAAAGCATCCTGCGAGCCGCACAAAGCCCTTGCAGGAATTGACACCGGTCGTATTTTTGTCTGACTAATCAAATAGCGTTTCGTCAGAGCGGGCCTACCCGTCGGGAAACGCGACAGGAGAGGGGAAAAGCAATGGCTCTGAAGCGCAGGATTCTCTGTTCGGCGTCGCTTGTTGCACTGGCTGCTTTCGGCACGCCCGCCGCGGCCCAGACCGAACCACCCGCCACCACCGCGACGCCCGAAGACGACATCGTCGTCACCGGCATCCGCGGCAGCCTCGGCAGTGCGCAGGCGCGCAAGCGCGAGGCCACCGCAGTGATCGACTCGATCGTCGCGGAGGACATCGGCAAGCTCCCCGACAACACCGTTTCCGACGCGCTCCAGCGCGTCACCGGCATCCAGGTCCAGCGCGGCGCCGGCGAGGCGGGCACCGTGCTGATCCGCGGGCTGCCCAACGTGACCTCGTACATCAACGGCCGCGAGATCTTCACCGGCACCGGCCGCGGCGTCGCGCTGCAGGACATCCCGGCCGAGCTCGTCGCCGGCGTCGACGTCTACAAGACCGCCACGCCCGAGCTGATCGAAGGCGGCGTCGCCGGCCGCATCGACATCCGCCTGCGCCGGCCGTTCGATCTCAAGTCCGGCATCACCGTCGCCGGCAACCTCCGCGCGCTCTACAGCGACAAGCGCGAGCAATGGAGCTATGTCGGCAGCGGCCTGATCAGCGGACGCTGGGAGACCGCGAGCGGACAGGAATTCGGCATCCTGCTCGGCGCGTCGTACAACAAGCGCCGCTACCGCGACCAGACCGCGTTCAACTTCGGCTTCAATCCGTTCAACAACGCTGCGACCGGCGGCCAGGACGTGCTGATCCCCGACACCGTCGGCGCCCTGGTGACCGACGGCGACCGGACGCGGCCGGCGTTCAACGCCTCGCTGCAGTGGAAGCCCTCGCCCGATCTCGAGATCTACGCCGACGGCCTGTTCACCGGCTATCGCAACGATTACGACGTCAACTTCTTCGTCGGCCTGCCCAAGGCCGGCAACGTCACCGCGGTCACCCGCCAGTCCGACACGGTCGTCATTCCGTCGATCGGCGCGGCACGCCCGGTCGCCGCCACCGCGACCACCGCCGACAATTTCACGATCACCAGCAAGCAGGCCTTCCGCCAGAAGACCGACGGCTATCAGGCGGCAACCGGGATCAAATGGGATGCCGGCCCCGCGCTGATCAGCACCGAAGTCACCTACAATAAGAGCCGCGTCGCGAGCACCTCATACATCGTCGACGCCAATTTCGTGGTGCCGCGGATCCAGTACCAGTTCGACGTCGACGGGACGCCGAACATCCAGGCGCTCACTGCGGCCGGCACCGCTTATGATCTCACCAACCCGGCGAACCTCAATTTGTTCGCGTTGTTCGACCAGAACAATCTCGCGGTGAGCGAGCAATGGGCCTGGCGGTGGGACGTCGGCCACGATTTCGATCGCGGCGTGCTCAGGAACTTCAAGTTCGGCTTCCGCACCGCGCGCCGCACCGGCACTTCGGACGGCACCGGCGAGAACCGCTTCGGGCTGACCGGCGCCGCCACGGCCTATCCCGGCTTCGGGGTCGGCGGGCCGACCGACATCCTCGACGGTCGCGTCGGGGTCGACGGCTTCGCGCTGCCCAGCACGTCCTGGATCCGCGACAATATCGACACGCTCCGCACGATCGCCGGGCGCCCCTCCGGCGCGCCTGCCTTCGCGCCGACGCTGCACTTCGATCTCGTCGAGAAGAATTACGCCTTTTACGGCGAGACCCAGTTCGACTTCACCGATGCCGGGCTCCCGCTCGAGCTGCTGATCGGCGCGCGCGTGGTCAACAACGACACCCGGCTCGACGCGACCCTGGTCAATAACGGCGTGGTCACGCCGGTGTCGGGCAAGCGCAACGAGCTGAACTTCCTGCCCAGCGCCACGCTCAAGCTCCGCGCCGCCGACGATCTGGTGCTCCGCCTGGTGGCGGGGGAATCGATCACCGCCCCCGAATTCGCCCAGCTCAATCCCGCGACCAACATCGCCCCGCTGGGCGCGACCGGCAATTCGTCGACCTTCGGCTCGGGCAGCGGCGGCAATCCCAATCTGCGCTCGATCAAGACCAAGAATCTCGACGGCTCGGTCGAATGGTATTTTAGCCGCACCGGTTCGCTGACGCTCTCGGCCTTCTACCGCAAGCTCGACGGCTACATCCAAACCTATTCCCAAGTGGAGTTCTTCCCCACCGGCGCCGGCGGCGCGCTGCAGAGCTACCAGGTCTCGCGCCCGCGCAATACCGAGGAGGGCACGCTCAAGGGCGTCGAGATCGCCTATCAGCAGTTCTTCGATTTCCTCCCCGGCGCGCTCAGCGGCTTCGGCGCGCAGGCGAACTTCACCTATGCCGACGGCGAAGTCGAAGCCCCGCCGGTCGCGGGCCAGCCGACCGTGATGCAGCGGATCACGCCGATCTCGAAATATTCGTACAACCTTGTCGCGATGTACGAGAAATACGGCTTCTCGGCGCGGCTCGCCTATAACTGGCGCAGCAAATACGTCGATTCCTATGCCGCTAACGTCCCCGGCGGGCTGATCGAGGCGGCGCCGGTGGCGTTCCTCGATTTCTCGGCGAGCTACGACATCACCCCTCAGATCACGATCACCGTCGACGCCACCAACCTGCTCAACGAGACCTATCACGATTCCTTCGGCGGTTATGCCGCGACGCCGCGCGATACCCGGCTATACGATAGGACCTTCGGGGCCGGCGTGCGGTTCCGATTCTGAGCTTGGGTCCGCCCGCACTCTCGCATGCTCCTGCGAAAGCAGGAGCCCAGAGCCCCGGAGAGCCGCGCGTGCGGCTCTGGGCTCCTGCTTTCGCAGGAGCACTGGTGATACTCCAGGCACAGGCGCAAACCGCCCCCTCTGCGCCGGCACCGCTCAATGCGCACCTCGCCGGCGACATTGCGCCGGTGCACGATCCCGCGATCATCCGCCAGGGCGACACCTTCTATCTGTTCACCACCAGCCAGGCTCGCGACGGCAAGGGGCTGATCCACATCCGCACCTCGCAGGACCTCGCGACCTGGACCCGCGCGCCCTCGGCCTTTGCCGAGATGCCGGCCTGGGTGCAGAAGGCGGTCCCCGGCGCGCGCGGGATCTGGGCGCCGGACGTGTCCTTCTCGAACGGCGAGTACCGCGTCTATTATTCGGTCTCGACCTTCGGGAAGAACCGCTCGGCGATCGGGCTGGTGACGACGCCGTCGCTCGAGAAACCGGTCTGGACCGACAAGGGACTGGTGATTGCCTCGAGCCAGAACGACGATTTCAATGCGATCGACCCGAACGCCTTCACGGATGCGGAGGGCCGCCAATGGCTCGCCTTCGGCAGCTTCTGGTCTGGCCTCAAGCTGATCCGCCTCGACCCCAAGACCGGGCTGCGCGCCGCGGAGGACCGGAAAGTCCACGCAATCGCCGCGCGCCGCAGCCCGGGCGCGATCGAGGCGCCCTTCGTGATCCGCCGCGGCGGCTATTACTTTCTGTTCGCCTCGTTCGACTTCTGCTGCCGCGGCGCGGCGAGCACCTACTACACCGTCGTCGGCCGCTCGAAGGATCCCACGGGCCCCTATCTCGATCGCAAGGGCAGGAAGATGTCCGACGGTGGCGGGCTGCTCGTGCTCCACGCCGATCTCGATCCGACCAGGCGCTATGTCGGGCCGGGACATATCGCGATCCTCCGCGAGCCCAAGCAGGATTACATCGTCTACCACGCTTATGATACGCAATCCCGCGGCGTGCCGACGCTCCGCATCCAGCCGCTCGGCTGGACGGGCGACGGCTGGCCGGTCGCACTCTAGAACAAGCCTCCCCAGGAGAAGAACAAGCCCATGCCAGCAACCCCCTTCACGCCCCCGGTCGGCGCCACATCAGGCCCGGGCGTGCATTATCGCGCCGCCTTGTCGATGCTGGCCACGCTCTTCTTCATGTGGGGCTTCATCAGCGTCATCAACGGCACGCTGCTGCCCCATCTGCGCAGCGTGTTCGAACTCAGCTATTTCGAGACCGGGCTGATCGAATCGGTCTGGTTCATCGGCTATCTGCTCGCGTCGATTCCCGCGGCGAAGCTGATCGAGCGGATCGGCTATCAGCGCGCGCTCACCGTCGGCCTGGCAGTGATGACGATCGGGTCGCTCGGCATGATCCTCGCCGCCTGGCTCATCTCCTATTTCGTGACCGTCGCGTCGCTGTTCATCGTCTCGTGCGGCATCGCATTGCTCCAGGTCGCGGCGAACCCCTATGTCGCGGTGATCGGCCCGCCCGAGAGCGCCGAGCGGCGCCTCACCTTGGTGCAGGCGTTCAACACCACCGGCGACGTACTGGCGATCCTGTTCGGCAAATATCTGATCCTCGCGCGCACCACCGCGGGCACCACGGCGCACGGCACCGTGCTCACCCCCGAGCAGCGCCTCGCCGACGCGCAGGCGACCGAATTGCCCTATCTCATCGTCGCGATCGTGCTGGCGATCCTCGCCGTGATGATCGCCCGCGCCAAGCTCCCCGCGCTGGGATCGGCGACCAGCCGCGTCTCGGCCGAAGCGCGCCGCGGCCTCTCGCTGTTCAACCACCGCAATCTGATCCTCGGCTGCGTCGGCATCGCGCTCTGCGTGCTCGCCGAGATCGGCGTCGGCAGCTATTTCATCAACTTCGCCTCGCAGCCCGATGTCGCCAACCTGACCCAGGAGAATGCCGCGACCTACCTCACCTTGTTCTGGGGCGGGATGATGGTCGGGCGCTTCGCCGGCGCCGCGCTGATGCAGCGGATCGCGCCGGAGCGCGTGCTGGCGGTCTTCGCCATGATTGCGATCCTCGGCTCGCTGACCGCGGTATTAGCGACCGGACCGGCCGCGATGTACGGCCTGATCGTCGTCGGGCTCGGCCTGTCGATCATGTTCCCGGCAATCTTCGCGCTGGCGATCCGTGGCCTCGGACCGCTGACCGAGGAGGGCTCGGGCCTGCTGATCATGTCGATCGCAGGCGGCGCGCTCGCCGCGTTCCAGGGCAAGATCGGCGACACCTACGGCCTGCATTGGGGCTTCCTGGTGACCACCGCCTGCGCCGCCTATGTGCTGTTCTACGCGCTGTGGGGCTGCAAGGTGACCAACCCGCTGCCCGACCAGAAGGTGACGGCGGCGTAAGCCTCGATCTGATCCTCCCTCGCGTAGCGGGGGAGGTGTCATGCGAAGCATGACGGAGGGGGCTTCTCCACGGGCGACGTTGCCAGTGGAGAAGCCCCCTCCGTCGCCTTCGGCGCCACCTCCCCCGCTGCGCGAGGGAGGATCGTTCAGCCCGCCGCAACCTCGCGGCGCGGGCTCTTGGCCTGGCGAAGCTTCGGCCCCTTGCTGCGCGTCGTGTCGAGGAACGCCATGTCGACAAGGTGCGCCATCGCCGCGTGTGCGCCCTCGGGATCGCCCGCCGCGATGGCGTCGTAAACGCGCTGGTGATCGGGAACCGGATCGCGGCGCAGCGGGCTGTTGCGCTGCTTGAAGATCGTCGTCCACGCCACGGCCGCGCTCACGCTGGTGGTCAGCGTCGTGATGAACGGGTTGGCCGAGGCTTCGAGCAACGCCGCGTGGAAGTCCTGGTCGGCGACCCGTCCTTCCTCCACCGCCAGCGTGTGCTTCGCCATCCCCTCGAGCGCGACCGCCATGCGCTTCAGCTGCGCGTCGGTGCGGCGCTCGGCGGCGAGCGCCGCGGCCTCGGGCTCGAAGATCTTCCGCAGCTCGAACAGGCTGTAGAGCAATTCGTCGTCAGGCTCGAACTCGAAGATCCACGACAGCACGTCGGGATCGAGCAGATGCCACTTCTCGCGGTCGCTGACCCGCGTGCCGGTCCGCGGGCGGCTCTCGACCAGTCCCTTGGCGGCGAGGATGCGCAGCGCCTCGCGATAGGCGGTGCGCGAGACGTGGAGCCGGTCGCTCGCCGCGACTTCGTTGTTGAGCACCTCGCCGGGCTTGTAGCGGCCCGACACGATCAGGATGCCCAGATCGCGCGCGATCGTGCCGTGCAGCCGCAGCGACTTGCGCCGTTCGCGAACGTTGAGCGGCTTGGCAGTCTTGACCTTTGCAACCATCGCTCGATCCTAGCGCTGCGAAGGGCTTGCGTACAACTGGTCGATCACGCGGCCTGCGTGACGAATACGTTCCAGGAGAGCGGTTTCAGGACAGTCCTCAGCACGCCATCGGCGAATTCGGCGCGCGGATGCTGCGCCGGCGTCACTTCGTCCGGCGCATCGGCGCTGTTGATCGCCTTGAGATCGGCGTGGTGCAGCTCGAATGCTTCGGCCAATCTGCGCTCGCCCAGCCCCCGCAACTCCACCGCCAGATCCATTTCCTGATCGAGGCTGCGGTTGAGCGCGCACACCGTGACCGCGCCGGTATCGGGATCGTGGACCACCGACTGGACCAGGAGGGGCGCTTCGGTCTCGTCGCCCGCCGCGAAGCTGCCGGTCTCGACCGAGGCGCGCAGCACGTTGCCGCGGCCATAGCGCGCCGCCTGCGCGAAGGGATGAAAGATCGTCTGCCGCCACGCCGGCCCGCCGGTCTGGGTCATGATCGGCCCGATGACGTTGACGAGCTGCGCGATGCACGCTGATTTCACGCGATCGGCATGGTTGATCATCGTCAGCAGCACCCCGCCGACGACGAGTGCGTCCTCGAAATTGTAGACCTCTTCCAGCAGCGCCGGCGCCTCGGGCCAGCCGACCCCGCGCAATTGCTCGCCGGCGCGCGCGCGGTACCAGACGTTCCACTCGTCGACCGAGAGCATGATCCGCTTCGGGCTGCGGCGCTTGGCGGCGACCGCGTCGGCGATCGCTGCGACTTCGACGATGAAGCGCTCGAGCCCGTCGATCGCAGTCAGGAAGCGCGCGACATCGCTCTCGTGGTTGGTGAAATATTGGTGGAGCGAGATGTAATCCACGTCCTCGAAGCAGTGGTCGAGCACGGTATATTCCCATGCGCCATAGGTCGGCATGTCGCGCGCCGAGGAGCCGCAGACCGCGAGCTGGAGCCCGTCCGAGGTCCAGCGCATCACCTTGGCGGTTTCCTTCGCCACCCGGCCATATTCCTGCGCGGTCTTGGCGCAGGTCTGCCACGGGCCGTCCATCTCGTTGCCCAGGCACCAGAACTTGATGTCGTGCGGCGCCTCATAGCCATGGCTTCGCCGCAGGTCGGCATAATGCGTGCCGCCGGGGTGGTTGCAATATTCGATCAGGTTCTGCGCCTCGGCTGGGCCGCGCGTTCCGAGATTGACCGCAAACATCGGCTCCAGTTCGGCGAGGCGGCACCAGTCGATGAACTCGTTGGTGCCGAATTGGTTGGTCTCGGTCGATCCCCAGGCCAAATCGAGCCGGACGGGGCGCTGGTCCTTGGGCCCTACCCCGTCTTCCCAGTCATAGCCCGAGACGAAGTTTCCGCCCGGATAGCGCACGATCGTCACGCCCAGCTCGCGGGTGAGATCGAGCACGTCGCGGCGGAAGCCGTTCTCGTCCGCGGTGGCATGGCCGGGCTCGTAGATGCCGCCATACACGCAGCGCCCGAGATGCTCGACAAAGGTGCCGAACACCCGCCGGTCGAGCGGCGCGACGACGAAGGCGGGATCGGCGATGACGCGGGACTTGAGCATGGCGCTTCCGTTCATAGGTTTTCGAGCACTTCGTTGACGCGACGCTCCATGTCGGAAAGCGTGCGGTCGATCGGCTTGGCGCCCGAGATCGCCGACGCGGCTTCGGTACCGACGATCGTCTCGATCGGGAACTGGCGGCGCACCTGCTTGGGCAGCGGCTGCGCCGTGGTGGCGAGGATCGCGAGATTGTCGCGGTGCGGCAGCGCACGCCATTCGGGGCTGTCGATGATCGCCTGGAACGCCGGCAAATGCCCGGTCCGCGCCCAGTGCTTGGCGTGTCCGGCGAAGAATTTGAGGAAGCGAATGGCGGCGGCACGCTCACCGGGGCGGCGGTGATTGCTGCGCGGCATCACCCAGACATGGCCGTCGGCAAAGGTCGCCTCGCGCGCGAACAGCTTGGGGTACGGCATCACCGTGTAGCCGCCATTGGCAAGCGCGCCGCTGGTCTTGCGCGATTCCGCGTCGAAGGTGCCGACCATCCAAGTGCCGACCAGGAACACTCCGCCATCGCCCTTGAGGAAGCCCGCCACCGCGGCGCTGTAATCCTGGTTCTTGGTGGTGAAGTCGCGGTCGTAGATCGTCTTGAACAATTGCAGCGCGTTGCGGCCCTCGGGCGTGGCGAAGGTGGCGCGTCCGTTGCGGAACAGCGTGCCGTTCTGCTGCATCACGAAGGTGTAGAAGTTGCGGGTGAAGCCGGCATATTCGTTGGCGGCGCCCTGGACGAGATAGGGCTTGCCGGTGCGTTCGCGGAACTGCTGCGCCTGCGCATACAGCTCCTCCGGCGAGCGCGGCAGCACCGGCTTGCCGCCCCGCACCAGCCCCGCCTTGCGGAACAGGTTCATGTTGATGTGCCACAGCGGCGCCCAGGTATCGATCGGCAGCCCCCAGGCCCTGCCGTCGACGGTCACCGCCGTGCGCGCGGCGGTAGTGAAGCTGGCGGGCGGTGCGCCGATCGCGGCGAGGTCCGCGTCAAGAGGTTCGAGCAGGCCCCGCGCCTGATAGTCCGAGATCACCGATCCGTGCATCGTCACCAGATCGGGCGCGTCGTTGGCGGCGAGCTGCGCAGTGAGTTGGTCGTAACCCGGCCAGAACACGACATTCTCGACGACGTCGACATCGGGGTTCTCGGCTTGGAAGCGGTTGATCATCGTCGTCACGATCCCGCATTCGCCCTCGGCCTTGGCGATATCGGTGGCGCGGCCATATTCGGCCTCGCACGCGCCGAAAAAGCGCTGGATCACCAACCGGGTCTTGTCCGGCGCCGGGCTCGCGCACGATCCGAGCAGCGCCAGCGGCAGGAGCCAGAGCGCCCTCACCGCCCCGCCGCCCCCGCCACTGCCTGGACGATGTATTTCTGGAAGAACAGATAGACGATCAGCATCGGCGCCCCGGCGAACACTGCCTGCGCCATCAGGAAACCGAGCCCCTCGGTCTGCGCGAAGTTCATCTGGGTCGAGGCGATGCCGACGGTCAGCGTGAACATGTCCTTGTTGGTCGCCGAGATCAGCGGCCACCAATAATCATTCCACGCCGACAAGAAGGTGAAGATGCCCAGCGTCGCCTGCGCCGGGATCGTCAGCGGCAGCAGCAGCTTCCAGAAGATCGTGAAGCGCGACGCCCCGTCGAGCAACGCCGCCTCGTCGATGTCCTTCGGGATCGCCCGGAAATATTGCGTCATCAGGAACACCCCGAACGGCGCCGACAAGCCCGGCAGGATCAGTGCCTGGTAGGTGTTGTGCATGCCCAGCCAGCTGAACATCTGGTGCCGCGCGATGATCACTGCCTGCTCGGGCACCGCGAGCCCGAGCAGGACGATCACGAACAGCGCGTCGCGCCCGCGAAACTCCAGCCGCGCGAAGCCATAGCCCGCCAGCGAGGCAAGGATCAGCACGCCCACGGTCATCCCCAGCGACACGATGAGACTGTTGCCGATCCAGCGAAACACCGCGCCGTTGCCGAACAGATTGCGGTAATTCTCCAGCGTGAAGCGGCCGTTGAACACCGAGGCGGTGTCGACCATCAGCTCGCCATTGGCCTTGAGCGACAGCGCCAGCACCCATAGCAACGGCACCAGCATCAGCACGGCGGCGAGCACGACCAGCGCGACGGCGAGGCGGCTGCGGGTCATGCCGCCCGCCGCGACGAGAGGCGGTATTGGAGCATCGCGGCGACCAGGATCATCGCGAACAGAACCTGCGCCGCCGCCGCGGCATAGCCCAGCTCCCATTGCCGCCAGCCCGCCTCGTAGATGAACAACACGATCGGCCGGGTGGCGTTGTTCGGGCCGCCGAGCGTCATCAGCTGCGCCTGGCCGAACAATTGGAACTGCAGGATCACTTCGATGATGATGACGAGGAAGAAGGTCCGCCGAATCGCCGGCAAGGTGATCCGGGTCAGCGTCGTCCAGCGCGAGGCATTGTCGAGCGCCGCCGCCTCGTAGAGGTCGCGCGGCACCTGCTGGAGCGCGGCGAGGAACAGCACCATCGGCAGCCCGATGCACCACCAGATCGTGGTGACTGCGATCGCCGGCATCGCCAGTTTCTCGTTGTTGAGGAAGGCGATCGGCGTCCCGCCCAGCGCCTCGGCGGTCACCCCGAGCAGCCCGCCATCGGGCAGGAACACCAGCCGCCAGACGAGCGTGACGACGGTGACCGACAGCACCGTCGAGGCGAAGAAGATCGTCCGCAGCACCGCCGCCCAGCGCTCCGGCCGGTTGAGCACCAATGCCAGCCCGAGCCCCGCCAGCGTCAGGAACGGCCCGGTCAGCAGCACGAAAGTGAAGGTGTTGCCGACGGTCTGAAGGAAGATCGCGTCGCCGAACAAGCGCACGAAATTGGCGAGCCCGACCCAGCGCTCGGTGCCGAACAGGTCGCTCTTAGTGGTCGACAGCCACATGCCCATCGCCAGCGGCACGACCAGCATCACCACGAAGACGGTCAGATACGGCGCGACGAACAGCACGCCGCGCCAATCCCGGCGCGCGCTCATCCGGCCTCCGCGCGGTGATGGCCAAGGCCGTTCGCATCGAACAGATGCGCGGCAGCGCCGTCGATCGCGAGACCGATACGGTCCCCGGGCCGTACCGACGACACCCCGGCATCCTCTGCCACGATCCGCGTGCCGTCGCCAAGCAGGATGTGGACCAGCGTCCGCTCGCCGAGCCGCTCGACCACTTCGGCCGTGCCGTGGGTCGCGGCGTCGTCGCCGGCGGTGACGCACACCGTCTCGGCGCGCAGCCCCAGCGTCATCGGCCCCTGCCCGGGAAACGGCACGTCGGTATCGAGCACGGTGCCGTCGCCCAGCCGGGCGCGGGCATTGCCGGTCACCCCGGCCTCGATCGCCACCGGCAGCAGGTTGATCTTCGGCGACCCTACGAAGGTCGCGACGAACTGGGTGCGCGGGCGGAGATAGATCTCCATCGGCGTGCCGACCTGCTCGATCCCCCCGGCATTGAGCACCACGATGCGGTCGGCGAGCGTCATCGCCTCGACCTGATCGTGGGTCACGAAGACCATCGTCGCGCCGAGCCGGCGGTGGAGCTGCGCCAGCTCGAGCCGGGTACGCACGCGCAATGCCGCATCGAGGTTGGACAGCGGCTCGTCGAGCAGGAACAGGTCGGGCTGTTTGACGATCGCGCGGGCGATCGCGACCCGCTGCCGCTGGCCGCCCGAAAGCTGGCCGGGTTTCCGGTCGAGCAGGGCCTCGATCTCGAGGCTCGCCGCCGCCGCCGCGATCCGTTCGGCGATCTCGTGCGCCGGCACGCGCAGGTTGCGCAGCCCGAACGCCATGTTCTCGCGCACGCTGAGATGCGGGTAGAGCGCGTAATGCTGGAACACCATCGCGACGCCGCGCGCGCCGGGCGGCAGCGTGTCGACGCGCCGCGCGCCGATATGGATCTCGCCGGTGTCGACGCTCTCCAGCCCCGCGATCATCCGCAACAAGGTCGATTTGCCGCAGCCCGAGGGCCCGAGAAACACCACGAACTCCCCCGCCGCGATCTCGAGCGACAGCCGCTCGATCACGGTGACGGCGCCATATGCCTTGCCGACCCCGGCCAGCCCTACGCCCGCCAAGCACACTCTCCTTATTAATTGTCTGATGATTGAGAGGAAATCCGAAGCGTGTCAACGGGCGAATGTCCCGCGCGGCACAGGGCAGACCCAGATGAGCGTTGACCAACCAGGCGTGCGCATTAGGCTGTTCCACAAACGGGAGGGATTGCGTGGAAACGATCGCAGCATTGCTCGCAGCTGGCGCGAGTTGGATGGGCCTGTATGGCGCGCCGCAGCAGGCGGCCCCCGCCGCTCCGGCAGCGCCTGCGCAACCCGCTGGCCCGGCGTGGCAGCTCGTCTGCACGCCTGCGCAGGCGGCGAGCCCCACGCCTGCGCCCGCCCCGGCCGCGAACCAGCCGTGCAGCCTCGTGCAGAACCTGCTGGCCGGCGAGCAGAATCAGCGGCTGCTGACGGTGATTCTCCAGCGCACGCCCCAGGCCGGGCACATGATGACCGTCGCGCTGCCGCACGGCGTGCTGTTCCCCGCCGGCGTGAGCCTTCAGGTCGACGAGACGCCGGAGAAGCCGCTCGTCGTCCAGACCAGCGACCAGAACGGTGCCTATACCGGCATCGCCGTTGACGCGGCGCTGCTGACCGGGCTGCGCGGCGGCAAGACGCTCAAGATCGGCTTCACCGCAGGCAACGGCCAGCGGATCATCGTACCGGTGACACTGCGGGACTTCCCCGCCGGTCTGACCGCGCTCGACAAGACCCCCTTGCCAGCGGCGGCACCAGCCCGACCCGCAGCAGCACCCGCACCCCAGCCGCCGAAACCCGCGCCGCGCTGATCGCGCTGGCCCGTACGCCAACGCCCGCAAACTCGTATCGCGATCCCGGCGAAGGCCGGGATCGCGTGCGGCTATGACCGGCGCTTTCGCCTGAGATCCCGGCTTTCGCCGGGATGACGGTCAGGAAGCTGAACCCGCGGTGCGGCCACCGCGCGCCCGGCCGCTGCCGATCAGGGCAGCGGGTTGGTCGGCGTCAGCGCGGTGCCGGCGAGAGGCGCCACGTTGACGACGCTTACGTTTATGTTGGCCGCAGTGGCGCCGGGCGAGTTGCCGAGAGCGTTCCACGTCGCCACCGCATCGTCGTCCAGCCCAGCGCCGCCTTCGACAAAGCCGGTGAGATAGAGCCGGTTGGTGTTGCCGTTGTCGCTGTTGCGCAGGCGCAGCACGTTGGTCGGGCCGCCGGCGACGATGATGTTGTTGAGGATATGGGCATAGACCGCATTGGTCTCGCCCGCCGCGGACGAACCAGACGTGATGTTGATGTCGGCCAGCGCGGCAGCCTCGGAATTGATCGTGTTGCCGTTGATCGTGACGTCAAGTCGCGCATCGTTGAAGCGCGCCTGCAGGTCGATCATGTTGCTGGTGTTGCCGGCGCCCGCGGTGATCGAGTTGTTGGCGATCTCGACGATCCCCTGCCCGGATTCCTGCGGCAGGACGCGGACGCCCGCACCGCCGGCACCGCTGCCGTTGGCAGTGATCGTGTTGCCGCGGACCCGGCCCATCACGGTGCCATCGACGAACGCAGTGATGTTGACCGACGAGCCGCCGCGCGACTGGATCGTGTTGCCGATGATGTTGAAGTTCACCGTCGAGCTGTCGTTGGCGTTGATGTCGACGCCCGCGCCGATATCGGTCTGGCTGTCGAGGATGCTGTTGACGACGTTGAGGTTGATGACCGCATTGTCCTCGCCGATCACCGAGACGGCCTGGGTGCGCAGCCGCAGCAGGTCGCTGTCGGCGATCGCGATCGTCGCGGTCGCGGTGCCGAAGCCGCGGAATTGGAGTCCGCCCTCGCCATTGCTATTGGAGGCGCCGCCCGACGATACCGTCTGAGTGTCGCGGAAGGTGACGTTGTTGAGCGTCAGCGTGAGCGCGACCGAGGTGTTGACGATGTCGAGGCTGTTGGTCTCCGAGAAGGCGATCTCGCTGTTGGTCATCGACGAGGTGCCCGAGAGATTGATGAACTCGATGCCGCTCTCGTTCGCGCCGTCGCCCGCCCCGGTGATCAGGCCGTTGTTGAACTGGAAGTTGCTGACATTGGTGCCGGTGATGGCGTTGTCGGAAATCGTCCCGGTGATGTCCATGTTCTCGAACACCGCGGTGGAGACGTTCTCCATGTAGATCGAGCCGTTGGCGCCGACGAGCGTCAGATCCTGGCCCGCCGCCTGGCCGGTGTTACTCGCATTGGTCAGGTTGAGGTTGGCGATGCTGACCAAAGCAGTGTTGAGCAGTTCGATGCCACGCGCGGTGTTCTGGATCGTGCCGCCCGAGCCGAACGTCGTGCCGGTGCCGGTGACGATCAGGCCGCCCGCACTGCCGGTGTTGTTGAGGACGATGCCGCGGCTGCCGCCATTGGCCGTGACCGACTGGAGCGTCGCCCCGCCGGCGGCGAAGTTGGTGTTCACGACGCTGACCGCGGTTCCGACGCCCGAGGTGACGGTGTTGCCCGTGCCCGAAATCGCCAGCGAGCCTGCGCCTGGGGTGGTCGAGGTGGCGTTGATGCCCACGCCGCTGCTGGTGGTGATCGCCAGTCCGCCGCCGGTGAACGACACCGCCGCGCCGGTTCCGTTGGTGTTGGCGAACTGGATCGCGTTGTTGGTGCCGGTGCTGATCGTCTTGGTCGCACCCGAGAAGGTGATGGTGCCGCCGCTATTGTTGTTGAGCAGGATGCCGTTGGCGACGCCGCCGGTGGCCGAAAGATTGCCCGAGAAGGTCGCCGTCCCGGCGGCGCGGTTGCTCACTTCGACGACGTTGCCGGCATTGGTCTTGGTGATCGCCGCGGCGATGGTGAACCCGGTGCCGCCGCCGGTGAGGTTGACGCCGTCCCCTGCGCTGCTCGCAGTGGCGCCGATCGTGCCCCCGTTGATCGAGACTGCCCCGGTCGCCCCGGCGGCGCCGGTGATGTTGACGCCGTGCGCGGTCGTCCCGTCGATGTCGACGCTCGCGAACGTCACGGTGCCGTTGCCCGAGCCGTTGACCTCGATCCCGTCGCCGCCGATCGTGCCCGCAGTGGTGCCGATCGTCGTCGCGCCGAAGCCGATCGCGGCGTTGGAGCCGTTGCCGATGAAGATGCCGTCGCCGGCGGTGGTCGCGGCGATGCTGGTGGTGCCGCCGCTGAAGGCGCCGCCGCCGACGCTGTCGAAATTGTTGAAGTTGATCGCGATGCCGGTGACCGTGCCGGTGCTCTGCAGCGAGGCGAAGTTGATCCCGGTGGCGCCCGCGCTGACCGCGGTCAGATTGGCCACCTGCCCCGTCCCGGTCTGCACGCTGTTGCCGGTGCCGGTGACCGTGATCGTCCCGCCGCCGGTGGCGCTGAGGCCGGTGCCGCTGGTGGTGACGATGTCGAGCCCGTTGCCGCCGCCGACGGGCGCGAAGTTGATCGACGCCCCCGCATTGGTCGCGAGATTGAGGCCGGTGTTCGCGCCGGTGGTCAGGCTGATCGTCTGGCCGGTGAAGTTGATCGCACCGCCGGTGTTGTTGGCGACGCTGATGCCGTTGTCGACCGCGCCGCTGGCGATGATGTTGCCCGACAGGGTGACCGTTCCACCGGTACGCCCGGTGACCGAGGCGACTGCGCCGGCCGTGGTTTTGGTGATCGCGGCGGCGATGTTGGCGCTGCCGCTGCCGCCCGTCACCAACACGCCGTTCGACGTCGGATCATTGGTCGCACCGATCGCGCCGCCATTGATCGACACGGTCCCGTCGGAGCCGTTGATCTCGACGCCCTGGCCAGTGGTATTGTCGATCGTGACGCTGCTGAAGGTCACCGTGCCGTTGCCCGCGCCATTGACTTCCACGCCGTCGTCGCCGGTGGCCGCGATCGTCGTCGCGCCGAAGCTGATCGCCGCCGCCGAACCGTTGCCGATGAAGATCCCGTCGCTCGTCGCGCCGCTGGTGCCGGCGATCGAGGTGGTGCCGGTGACGGTGAAGCTGGTCCCGTCGAAATTGTCGAAGGTGATCGCGGTGTTGGCGATCGTGCCGCTTGCTGCCAGCGAGGCGAAGTTGATCCCGCCGACGCCGCCGCTGACATTTTGCAGGCTGGCGATCTGGCCGGTGCCGGTCTGGATGGTGTTGCCGCTACCGGTGACCGAGACGGTGCCCCCGTTCGCGCTGAAGCCCAGTCCGTTGCTGGTGGTGATCCCGAGCCCGCCGCCGGAGAACACGATCGTCGTGCCGGCATTGCTCGACAGGTTCACTGCGGTGTTGCCAGCGGTGTTGAACCGCTTGGTCGCGCCGCTGAAGGTGTAGCTGCCGCCGGTGTTGCCGGTCACCGTCAGCGCGCCGGTAGTGCTGGCGCCGGCGGCGTTGATGTCGCCCGACAGCGTGATCGCGCCGCTCGAATTGTTGGCGATGTTGATGCCGGTGAAGACGTCCTCGATCGCGCCCGACAGGGTGACCGTGCCGCCGGTGCGGCCGGTCGCCTCGAACGACCGCCCGGCCGTCGTGGTGATCGTGCCGCCATAGCTGAGGCTCATCGCATCGCCGTCGAGGTCGATGCCCCGCGTCGAGCTGGTGATCGCGCCGCCCGCGATGCTGACGGTGCCGCCGAGCGCGCCGGCAGTGCGCTGGACGAGAATGCCGTTGGCGCCGCCGGTGTTGCTTGCCGAGGCAAAGTCCAGATTGGCCGTCGTCGTGGTGGCGCCGGTGTTGCTGATGTTGAGCAGCGTGCCACTGGACGTGGCGATCGAGTTGCCGCTGCCCTGGACATTCACCGTGCCGCCGCCGGTGATCAGCATGCCGGTGCCGGTGGTGCTGGTAATGTCGAGCCCGGTGCCGCCGGCGTTGAAGGTGATCGTGCCACCGTCATTGCCCGACAGGCTCACCACCGTGCCGGTGCTCTGGATCGACATCTGGCCGTTGAAGCTGACCGTGCCGGCATTGCTGTTGACGATCGACACCACCGTGCTGCCGTTGGCGATGCCGCTGCTGATCGCGCCGTTGAAGGTCGCGGTGCCAGCGTCGTGGCCGTCGATATCGATCGCGGTGCCGTTATTGTCGGTGATCGTGCCGTCGAAGGTCAGGTTGGCGCTGCTCAGCATCGTGAAGGCGTTGCCGGCGCCGTTATGCGTCAGCGTGGTGCCCGAGCCGAAGGCGAAGGTGCCGGTCGCGCCGTTGTAGATGTCGATGCCGGCATCGCCGCCGTTGAGCGTGGTGGTGCCGGTGAAATTGTAGGTGCCATCGGCATTGTTGAACAGCAGCCCGGCGCCGCTGGTCGCGTTGATCAGCCCCGCAAAGGCGAAGGTGCCGGTGGTGTGGTTGCCGGTGAAGTTCACCGTGAGTCCGCCGGCCGCCTGGACGATCGAGCTTGCCGCATCGAAGTTGAAGCTCGCGGTGCCGTCGCTGACGGTCAGCGCCGAGGCACCCCCGCCGCTGATGTCGACATTGGTGGCGTTGATGGTGCCCGCCGGTGTAGTGAACGACAGCCCCGTCCCGGCGCCGCTGATGTTGACATTGGTCAGCGTCGTCGTGCCGGTCGCGTTGGCGATCCTGATCGAAACGGCGGTCGCGCCGCTCGCGGTGACATTGCTGATCGTGCTGCCGGCGGCGTTGAGGAACAGATCGTTGGTGTTGCCGGTCAAGCTGACATTGTCGATCGTGCTGTTGGTCGACGGGGTGATCTCGATGCCGTAGCCGCCGACCGCATTGAAGTTGCGGATCGTCATGAAGTTGACGACCGCGCCGGTGGCGCCGCCATTGTCGACGATGCCGCGCAGTGCCCCGCCGGGCGCGCCGTCGAGGATGAAGCCCGAGATGCGGTTGCCGCTCGCGCCCAGCGTGATCGCGTCGGCGCCCGCCGCCGAAGTGAGCGTCGCTGCGCCATTGCCGGTCGGATCGGCGATATTGATCGTGGTGCTCGAGAGCTGGATCGTCGAGGGCACGGTCAGCGTCAGTGCCAGCGGCCCCTGCCCGAAGCCACGCACCTGGGTGTTGCTGAGCAGCGCCAGCGTGTCGTTGCCGTTCGAACCGGCCGCGCTGATCGCCTGGCCGTTATTCACCAACACGATAACGTCGGTGGCGGCGAGCACCAGCTCGGCCGCGGCGAGCGTCATCGGGTTGGCGCCATCGGCACCCGATCCATTGCCTCCACCGGTCGCGCCATTCGAGTCGACGAACCAGGTGCGGCCGACCCCGAAGCCGAGGCCCGGGCTCGATCCGAAGGTCACGTCGGTCAGATTATAGGTGCCCGCCGCAGGCGCCGACGCTGCGTTGACCCCGGTCCCCGCAGAGATCGTCGAGGTGCCGTCGATCGCGGCTTCGCCGTCGCCATAGGTGAACTGGGCATTGGTCGCCGCATTGAGCCAGATGCCGGTATCGACCCCCGCAATCGTCGAAGCGGTGCTGCCGCTGCCCAGCTGGACGGTCTGCCCGCCGGTCACGCCGCGAAGATCGATTGCGATCGAGCTGCCCGCCGCGCCCGAATTGGTCACGTCGAAATCGCCGACGGTGATCGCCGCCGTCAGCGTGGCGCCGTTGAGATCGAATGCGGTGGCGGTGCCGCTGACCAAGTCGATATCGAGATCGGTGATCGAAAGCGCTGCGGCAATCGTCCCGCTGAGGTCGACGCCGCGCGCCTGCACGCCATTCAGGTCGACCGCGCCGAGCGCGATCGTGCCGCCGGTCGTGCCGACATTGTTCAGTGCGATGCCGTTCGCGGTGCTGGACGCGTTGATGTTGGCGAAGGCGACGCCGCCGGTGCGCACGTCTACGCCGTCGAGGCGGAGCACATAGGCGCCGTTCGAGGTGATCGAATTGCCCGAGCCGGCGAAGTTGATCGCGCCGCCGCCCGTGGCGACGACGCCGTTGCCGCTGGTCGTGGTGACGTCGACGCCGCTACCGCCGCCCGCGAAGTTGATCGTGGCGCCGGTATTGTTGGTGAAGGACAGGCCGGCACCGCCGGTATTGTTGATATTCACCGCGCCGTTGAACGCGGCGACGAGCGGGGTGGCCTGGGCGCTATTGTTCTGGATCGCGATGCCGGCGGTGGTGGCGACCGTGACGTTTACGGCGCCGCTGACGGTGAAGCTGCCGTCAACCTGGTCGAGCAGGATACCGTACGCGCCGTTGGTCGCGTCGACGGTCGCCAGCGTCATGTTGACGACCAGCGGATCGAGATCGATCGCAGTGCCGTTGGTCGTGTCGACCGAGCCGTCGAGCGTGGTCAGCAGGAAGCTGTTGGCCTTGGAATTGGCGACGCGCAGGCCGGTGCCGGCGTTGTTGGCGATGTCGATATCGGTGAAGGTCAGCGCGCCCGAGACGTTGGTCAGGCTGAGGCCGTCGCCCTGCACTCGCGCACCGCTGGTGCCGATCGTGACGGCGCCGGCGTTGACTGCCTGGATTCCGGCGCTGGCGAGATTGCTGTCGAAGGTGACGGTGTTGAAGATGAGGCCCGCGGTCTCGCCGCCGGCGGTGTTGATGGTCAGGCCCGACAGGCCGGTGACGGTGAGCGTGCCGCCGGTGCCGTTGATGTTGAGCAGCGCGCCGGCATTGTTGCCGGCATTGGCCAGCACCAAATTCTGGAGATTGACCACGCGCGTGGCCGCACCCGAGCGGATATCGATGCCCGCACCGCCGCCCGAGATCGTGCTGTTGCGGATCGTCGCGGTGCCCGCGCTGCCGTTCGCATAGACGCCCGCGCCGGTGCCGGAGTTCGAGATCACTGCGCCGTCGATCGTCGCGCCGCCGCTCAGTTGGACGGTGCCGTTGGCGTTGGCCGAGGTCAGCACCGGCGCACCCGAGCCCGAGAACGGATTGGTGATCGTCCCGGTCGTGACGCCGAAGACCTTGACGTTCGCCGGCGCGCCGCTGGCGACGTTGAAGCTGTCGACATCGCGGAAGGCCAGCAGAGTCTGTCCGTCGGCCAGCGTCAGCGTACCGTTGAACGTGTCGAATGCGCCCGCCCCGGCCTGGCTGTCGAGCAGGACGATGAATGCGGCACCCGAAGCCTGCGCATCGGCAAGGCTGCCCGGATTGCTCTCGCTGCCGACGCCGGTCGCGCCGAGGCGGACAAAGAAGGCATCCGCCTCGAGCGGGCTGGTGTCGCCGACGAGAGAGACGTCGAGGAAGTCGTAATTGCCGGCACTGCCGTTGAGGCCGCTGATGACGATCGGAATCGTCGCGTTGATCGTCGACGCCGCCAAATCGAAGTCGACGTTCGAGCCGTCGCCATAGCGGAAGTTGCTGATCCGCGAGGCATTGGTGAGGTCGACGCCGATCCCCACCCCGGTGATCGCGCTGCTCTCGTTGACGGTGAACGCGCCGCTGCCGGTATTGCCGGTGAGATCGATGCCGACCGTGCCGACGGCCGAGGCGCCGCTGATGTCGAGCGTCTCGAAATAGACGTTGCTGCCGCCCGTCACGCGGGCATCGACGCCGCGCGCATTCGCTTGCAATGCGGTGATGTCGATATTGCCGAAGTCGAGCAGGACGGTGTTGCCCGCGCCGATGAGGATGCCCGCCACGCTCGCGCCGTCGATCGTGCCGTCGCCGACGGTGAGCGTGCTGGTGAGCCCGCTCGCCGAGAGGCCGGTGGCGCTGCTGCTGACGTCGATCGTTCCGATCGTGATCGCGCCGCTGTTCGTCGTCAGTGCGATGCCGGTGGTGGCCGCGCCCGAGACGGTGACGTCGCCGAGATCGACGATCGCGCTCGAATTATGGAAGGAGACGCCCGCGCCGCTGGCGCCGGTGACGGTGATGCTGCCGAAGCTGAGCGTGCCGAAGCCGCCGATCGCGCCGAGATCAACGCCGGCGCCGGCCGCGCTCGCGGTCACTGCGCCGAAGCCGAGATCGGCGCCGGCGATCAGCACGTCGTTGATCGTCAGCAGCGCGCCCGCGCCGCTATGCAACACGTCGATGCCCGAACCGGCAAGCGTCAGCGAGCCGGCGCCCGCGCCGCTGAGATCGACGGCAGCGTTGGCACCGCTGGCGGAGAGCGTGAGATTGGTGAGCGTCGCGCTGGCCGAGGCGCC
>Ga0065165_1001606_pt1 | contig 23137 bp, 13 predicted proteins | sample AraplaMF_Cvi_mMF_FD_63813 | JGI IMG/M metagenome (GOLD analysis project Ga0065165, IMG submission 63813) | Arabidopsis root microbial communities from the University of North Carolina, USA - plate scrape MF_Cvi_mMF (version 2) (version 3) | ecosystem: Host-associated > Plants > Roots >... | reverse complement strand
CAGACATCGGCCAGGTATTCCTGGACCGCGACCTGAGAATCCGTAAATTCAACCCGGCATCGGCCAAAATGATAAACTTCATTGAGTCAGATCTCGGTCGCCCCATCACACACATCTCAACCAACATCCGCTACGACCACCTATCTTCCGATATCGACAACGTATTGCGCACAAGCCAGGTCGTCGAAAAAGAAGTACAGCTCCTGAACGGCAAAAATCTGCTCATGCGGATTCTGCCCTATATAACCCGCGATAGAAAAAGCGACGGTATAATCATATCGTTCATCGATATCACCACCGTAACAAACCTCAACAACATCATCCGCGGCGTATTCAATTCCAGCTATAGCGCCATCTTCGCGTTCCAGGCCGTGCGCGACCATACTGGAATCATCTACGACTTCACCATACTCACCGCAAACGACGCCTCACGCGTATTCCTGCAGAAAGGGCAGGAGATTTCATTTAACCGCTCGCTCAAAAAAGAAATGCCGCTGCTGGTAATCAACGGCATGTTCGAAAAATATGTATCCGTCGTACAGGAAGACCTCAAGCTCCATACACACCTTTACTTCGAACACGAGGGAACCTGGTATGAAGTATCCGCTGTAAAAATGATGGACGGCCTCGTGGCCACATTCACCGACGTAACCGAAAAGAAGAACGCCGAACAGCGACTCAAAAAGAACTACGTAGAACTCGTCGCCGTTAAAGACAACCTCAAAAAACTCAACGCTGAACTCGAAACCAAAGTAGGGGAACGCACACGCGAGCTCGCCGTAAGCGAAGAACGTTTTCGCCTCGTGGCCCGCGCCACAAACGACGCCCTATGGGACTGGGACTTCATCAACAACACCGTATGGTGGGGTGATGCATTCTATAAAAACTTCGGCTATGAAGATAACGGACAGGTGACACGCAACTTCTGGTTCGAAAAAATTCACCCCGACGACCGGCTGATCGTACAGGAGAACATCTACGACATCATCAACACCCACCAAAGTCAGTGGTCTAAAGAATACCGGTTCCTCAAAGCCAACGGCGAATACGCCGACATCCTCGATCGTGGTTACATCCTCCACGACGAATACGGAACACCGTATCGTATGCTCGGGTCCATGCTTGAGCTAACCGACCTCAAGCGTACACAGCAGGCGCTGTCCAGCAACATCGCGCAGCGAAAGTTCATGGCAGAGTCCATGCCGCTAATCGTACTCACCGCCCAGGAAAATGGCGATGTAGACTTCGTAAACGCCCAGTTCGAACTCTATACAGGCATGGAGCAGAAAGACGCCTTACGCCGCGGATGGCTCGGTGCCGTGCACCCCGACGATGTCAAAGGACTTGATGCTGCGTGGCGAAACGGCGTATCACGAAAGAACGACTTCCAGCGCGAAATCCGCATCCTTTCGGCCAGTGGGGACTACCGCTGGAATATCCTGCGTGCCGCGGCGCGAAAAGACATGGAAGGGCGCCTCGTAAGCTGGCTGTTCACAACCATCGATATTCACGAACAGAAAGTTCAGAACGAAGTACTCGAACAGAAAGTATCCGCACGTACACAGGAACTTCAGCGCATGAATCAGGCCCTGGAAACAAGCAACCACGACCTCCAGCAGTTTGCCTCTGTGGCATCACACGACTTGCAGGAACCGTTGCGGAAAATCCACATGTTTGCCAAACTGATCAAAGACAAAAGCGACGAAATAAACCATGACGGCAGTGCCGTGTTCCTCGAAAAAATCATAAAGTCTGCCGACCGCATGAAATCGCTGGTAACAAACGTACTCAACTTCTCGAAACTTTCGTCCGATAACAACCGGTTTGAATACACTGCGGTAGACCGTATTATTGCCGATATACTCGACGACTTCGAAATTGTTATACAGGAAAAACGCGCCAAAGTTATTGTACAGAATACGTTCTCACTCGATGTAATACCCGGGCAGATCCGCCAGGTATTCCAGAACCTCATCAGCAACGCGCTGAAGTTCTCTAAAGAAAACGTCGACCCCGTCATCACCATCCAGGCACAACGGGTAGCGACGCTCGCGTTAGATAGTCCGACAGACAACAGCGGTGGTTTCTACCGAATAGTCGTACAGGACAATGGCATCGGCTTTGATACAAAATTTCACGAAGAAATCTTCAAACTGTTTCATCGCCTCAACTCCAAAGACCGCTACGAGGGCACAGGCATCGGTCTTGCACTGGTAAAGAAAATCGTTGAAAAACACCAGGGCATAATCGTGGCACGCTCACAGCCGGGCGAAGGTTCTACCTTCGAATTGGTTTTGCCGGTGAAACATGTAAACGATACAAACGTAAGCAGTTGATCAGTATATGAATAAACGGGTTTTGTTGGCCGATGATGATGAAGATGATCGCCTGATTTTCGAGACCGTGTTCTCCGAATTAGGACAGCGTGAATTTACCCTGTCAACCGTAGAGAATGGACAGGAAGTACTATCCTTCCTGAAACAGTCCAGCGATGCGTTGCCGTACCTTATAATTCTCGATCAGAACATGCCGCTCATGAGCGGCAAAGACACACTCGTGGCGCTCAAAGCCTCGCCGCAGTATCAGCAGATTCCCGTCATAATATATTCTACCTATAACGACCAGGGATTTATAGATGCATGCAAAGAGCTTGGTGTAGCCAACGTAGTGACTAAACCAAACTCGTACGAAGGATTCACGCAGATGGTGGAAGACTTTCTCAAAGTCTGATCCACCACCGCTTAATTTCGTTTAAACCGCTGCGCGATCCATTGGCTTATTGTCAGCGATTTATTCTCGTCCGGATCGCCTATCAAATACCCATAAGGCTTCAAGCTATCCACATGATCGAACACAATCTTCGCGATACCCAGCATCGGCAGGAACAGAATCATACCCGATACGCCCCAGATCAGGCCGCCAACGATAATTGATAGAATTGACACCAACGCGCTGAGATTAACCTCGCCGCCCACCATACGCGGTTCGATAAAGTAATTATCGATCGTCTGGATAAACACAATCACACCAATCACCCAAAGCGCGGGCTGTATCGAATCCTCCGTAACAAGGGCCATGGCAAATGGAAACATCCCGCCCACAGCCGAGCCGATATACGGTACCACCGTAAGCAACGCCGCGATAGCCGACAGAAGAATAGCGTTCTTGATACCGATGATAAGCAGTCCGATCGCATACAACACCGTAAGCATGGCGACGGAAAGCGCCCGCCCCGTAAGGTACTGCTGCGATACATGGCTGATCTGACCAACCACCTCCTGCACCTTCCGTGGATCCTGCTCCTTATATAACCGGATGAAAAACGTTTCATAACGTTCCTTATTATAAAGAAACAGAAACGTATACGCCAGCGTCAGCAATATACCACCAATCGTAGCGGCTATCCCACCGAAGATCATACCGATATATGTGCCGGCCGAGCTGCTCATTGTATCCACCTGCTTCTTGGCCAGTGTAGCCTGTTGCTGCGGCTCGATATGAAACCGATCCTCAATAAACGTTTGAATAGTCGAAACAGCCTCCTTGCCCTTCTCCTCGATCAGCGCCATATCCTTCGTAAAACTCTTCACCTCCGCCACAACAATACCCAGAATCCCGACCAGACCTACAAACAGAATAAGAACGCACACAGCGCATGAAGCCGCGCGGTTTAATCCCTTTTTGTCAAGTGCACGACATACCGGTGTCATCAGCATTGCCAGCATAATCCCGAAGAAAATAGGCACCAGCACCGTCTTGCCGTAATACAGCGCTATCGTAATAAGGATACCGAACAGGAGATATTGATTTGTGCGTTGTAAAATACCTTTCATATGTGGTAATGGTTTTCAGGAACATCACTAAAAAAATGAAGTCCGTTCGTTTTGTGGTTTTCCCTACACAACCGCCTTCACACAGCTAGCGTAACAAAGAATGTAGTCTTTGAAATCGGACAGGTTGGGGATTTTTTACACAGCACTCGCGCACATCGGCTGGCTTACAGTTGGAGGTATTAACGTCTTGCCTGCTCCTCGTCGCTGTCCACTTGTAGCGTTAGCGAAGCAGGATGCGATAGCTTTCAACGAGGGCTTGGCGGTCGCCCTTCACTCTTGGCAGGTTCGCCCGCCCTTCGCCTGCCATAGCTTTAGCGACGGCCTGGTGCCTCAAGCGGAGGCGGATATAAATGGCACAATTTTGTATTTTGACATTCCGTCGACAGTATATAACACATGAAGGAACCCGGAAAGCTTAAACGAATAGCCCTGATGCTCGCGAAAATCGTGGGGTGGTTTGTATTTTCCGTAATACTGTTACTCCTCGCAATTGCAGGGGCCATCCAGATTCCGGCCGTACAAAACCGTATCGTGCAGCGCGCAGTGGCCTTCCTTGAAGACAAAATCAAAACCGAAGTCCGCCTCGAACACATCAGTCTCTCATTCCCCAAACGTATCGTACTCACCGGTCTCTACCTCGAAGATCAGGCAGCTGATACCCTACTGTATGCAGGCAAGCTTTCCGTAGATACAGACCTGTGGGGACTTACCCGGCGCGAAATTCAACTTAACGATATAACGCTCGATAACCTGCATGCCTACGTACACCGCCCGCTTCACGATAGCGCCTTCAACTTCAACTACATCATAACCGCCTTCGCCGGCGAACCCGAGCCCAACGTGCCCGAAGACACAACCATCGGCGCGCCGTGGGCATTCTCAATCGGAGAAGTAGCGCTCAACAAAGCCCGCGTGGCCTTTCAGGACTCACTCTCCGGAAACCTCATCGACGCCCGCATCGGCCTGCTCGCCGTAGACCTCGACCTATTCGACCTTAACACCATGGCTTTCAAAGCCAATTCCATCGAGCTCTCCGGAATCGACGCAACCGTAACCCAAACAAAAGCGCCAGCGCCCGCGGACCCCGAACCCGACACAACAGAATCCGACAGCCTCGGCCTTAGCCTCGACGCCGATGAAATAAAACTCAGCAACATACGGGCGCTCTATACGCAAGAAGCCCTCGGCCAGGTGGCCCGCCTCGACCTCGAAGCACTCGAAGTAGAACCACGCACTATAGACCTCGAAAAACAAACAATAGACCTGGCGTTGCTCAGGCTAACCAACACCTTCGTATCCTATCAGCAAATGGCCGCACGCCAACAGCCTGCGAAACAACAAGAAGCCGCCCCCGTAGCGGCCGATTCAAGTACAGATGAAGCCCTTATACCGTGGAACGTGCGCGTGACAGATGTCGACCTCTCGGGCATCAGTCTCCAGTACCACGACTTCAACCAGCCCGTACAACCTGCTGGGATGGACTTCAGCCACCTGTGGGTATCACAATTCGGGTTGCAGGCCAGAGACCTTGATGCCGCGGGGTCTGTCGTACAGGGCACCATCACCAACCTTTCCCTCCGCGAAAAGAGCGGCTTCAGCGTTCGTACCTTCTCCGGAGCATTCGCCCTAAGCGATACAGCCGTTCAGATAAACGATATGCGACTGGCCACAGAAGCCACATCCGTAAACATAGCCGGAGAGGCACACTTTGCCTCACTCGCATCCCTGGCCAATACATACCCCAAAGCCAGGATAAAGCTCGACGTCCGGTCGTCGACGCTCGCCCTCGGCGATCTGCTCTTCTTTAGCCCAACACTGCTCGATAGCCTGCCCATCACACTGCCTGCCAATGCGCTCGTCCGGGCAGACATAGCATGCACAGGCACTGTCAATAACCTCAACCTTGAAAAAATCGTCGTCGAGGCGCTGAACGACACACGTCTGCAACTGAACGGCAAACTACAGGGACTGCCAGATTTAAAACAGACCCAGTTCACCGTAGCACTCGAAAAGCTCTATACAACACGCCGTGACGTAATGTCGATCGCGGGCGATAGCCTCATACCCGCGTCCATCACTGTACCACAGTGGCTCAACCTGGCAGGCGACTTCAAAGGCTCCATGATAAAGCCGGACGTACGCGCCGTACTCACCAGTGCCATCGGCACCGCCCGCGTCGATGCGCGGCTTAACCTCGATCCGGCAATACGCAAAGAGAACTACAACGCAAAAGTAGCGCTCAAGAAATTTGCCCTCGGCACCTTGCTCAACCAGCCGGCCCTCGGAAACGTAGACCTTACTACCTCCGTCGTCGGATCAGGTCTGGAAGTAAAAGACCTCCACGCCAAAATCAAACTGCTCATACAGCACCTGGAATACAACGGCTATGACTACCGCGACTTCAAACTTGATGGCTCGATGGACCGTTACTTCTTCTCCGGTGTAGCCCTGCTCGAAGACAAGAACCTCGACATGAAGCTCACCGCCGACCTCGACTACAGAAAAGACGTACCACGGTATAAAGCAAAATTCGAGCTCAAGAATGCCGACTTCGCCGCCCTGCAATTAACGGAGAGGCCACTCCGTATGCGCGGCACCGTCGAAGCGAACCTCGCCACGTCCGATTTTAAAGTCATCAACGGTAACGTAGACATACGCAAAGTAGCCGTATTCAACGGCGATGCCCTCTATGCCGTAGACTCGCTGCTGTTTGCTTCCATAGACCAGAAAGGCCAAAGCGAAGTGAAGCTACGGTCAGATATACTTTCCGGCGACTTCAAAGGAACAATCAACCTCGCCGGCCTGCCGCAAACCGTACGCCGACATTTTAACAACTACTTCAACTTACAAGACACCGCCCTGCAGAAGTTCACCGAGCCGCAGGATTTTTCATTCTCACTCGTCATCAAAAACACCGACCTGCTTACCGAAGTCCTGCTGCCAGACCTTGAACCCTTCATCCCCGGAGAACTGCGCGGTGAATTCGACAGCAGAGAAGACCGGCTCGATCTGCACTTCGATATATCGCGTATCAAGTACGCCGCGGTAGGAGTAGACTCCATCGTGCTCGACATTACGTCAGACAAAAAGAGTCTCAGCTACGACTTTGCCGTGCGCGACCTCCGGGCCGATACATTACGCATCTATCAACTCGGCCTGTCAGGAAACGTGGCCCGCGATTCAATCCGTACCAAATTCCTTGTACTCGACTCCCTGGAAAAAGAAAAATACGTACTCGGTGGTGTATTCAACAGCTTGAAAAACGTATTCCAGTTCCGCTTCCTGCCGAACGAAGTAATGCTCAACTACGAACCCTGGCAAACACCCCAGGACAACTACCTCAGGTTTGCCGGCACCGGCCTCGATCCGCATAACTTCTCCATCGCCAAAGGCGATGAACAAATAGCCCTGGCCGATAGCAAAGACTCCACACTCGCGCTGATCTTCAAAACAGTCGACCTGCAAAACATAACACGTATCGTCGAAGGAACAACACCCATCGGCGGTATCATCGACGGCGACATGAACCTCTCCCGCGCAGGCTCCGGAGCATTCAACACAAACCTCAAAGTCAGCGACCTCATGCTGATGGAACAAACCTGGGGCGACCTCAGGCTCGCACTCGGCCGCACAGCAAAAGGCCCGCTGAACCTCGACTTGCGCATAGAAGGTGAACATGCAGACCTGATGCTCGACGGATACTACGAATCCACATTAGCAGATCCGGCCATACACCTTAAACTCGTCATTCAGAAACTCGAACTCGCCATTGCCGAGCCACTCACGCTCGGGCAATTGAAAAATATGAAAGGTGGCCTCATAGGCGAAGTGAAAGTAGAAGGACCAACCCGCGATCCCGACATAAGCGGCTACGTAACATTCAAAGATGCAACCGTTACAGCCACCGCCGTAAACTCCGCCTTCACCTTACGCGACGAAACCATAACGGTAACCGGAGAAGGAATATCCTTCGATAACTTCGAGATCAGAGATGCCAAAGACAACCTCGCTACACTCGGCGGCGACATAAAGTCCACCAAATTCAACCGCTACAGACTCAACCTCGACTTCAATGCAGATGGCTTTCAGCTGCTCAACTCCACCGAAGACGACAACGACCTGTTCTACGGCACAGTAGGGCTCAACGCACGCATCCGCATCCGGGGCAACAGCAACCAGCCACGCGTAGACATGCAAGCCAGCCTCACCGAAGGCAGCATATTCACCTACGTAGTGCCCACCGCCGAAAAAAGTATACTCGATCAGAAAGGCATCGTAAACTTCGTCGATAAAGACGCATACAAAGATCCCTTCCTGGCGAACATAAAACCGTCAGATACCCTACGCTCATCCTTCAAAGGTTTCTCATTAAATGCCAACATCGAACTGACCGACAGCGAAACCTTCAACGTCGTCATCGACCCCATAACCGGTGATAAACTTTCCGTCAACGGAAACTCTACCCTCAACCTCACCATGAGTCCTTCGGGCGACATGCAGCTCTCCGGCCGCTATGAAGTAACCAAGGGTAGTTATAACCTCTCATTCTATAAACTCGTAAAACGTACGTTCACCATCGAGAAAGGAGGTTCAATAACCTGGACAGGAGACCCGCTGGCAGCCATACTCGATCTCCGGGCACTATACCAGGTTGAGACTTCGCCCGTAGACCTCATGGCAGGCCCCGGCATGGACCCCAGCTCACTCAATCAATTCCGCGAGCGCGTAATGTTCTACGTATACCTCCAACTCAAGGGAGACCTCATGGCTCCCGAAGTGAGCTTCAAGCTCGACATGCAGGAAAACCGGAAAAACGTAAACGGCGGCGTGGTATACGCGCGTATAGAAGACATAAACACACGCGAGTCAGACCTCAACAAACAGGTATTCGCCCTGCTCGTATTAAAACGATTCATCACCGAGAACCCGCTCGAAAGCGAAGGGGAGTCCGATGTAGAAGGATCAGCGCGCCGCAGCGTAGGCCGACTGTTAGCCGAACAGTTGAACCGCCTTTCCGAAAACGTAAAAGGTGTAAAGCTCACCTTCGACGTCAAGTCCTACGAAACATACGACAATGCCAACAGCGATGTAAACCGGGCAACCGAACTACAACTAGGCTTGCAGAAAAGCTTATTCGACGATCGCCTCGTCGTAAAAGTATCGGGCAACGTTGACGTAGAAGGGCAATCCAACCAGAACTCGGCAGCCGACTACATCGGAGACCTCGCACTCGAATACAAAATAACCGAAGATGGTCGCTTCCGAATCACCGGATTCCGCAATAGCAACTACGACATGATCGACGGCGACCTCATCGAGACAGGAGCAGGACTCATCTACATAAAGGACTATAATACCTTCCGTGAACTGTTCAAAGCCAACGAGGTACCTAAAAAAGCAACCGATAGGTCGGATAAAAAGTCCGATAAGAAAAACGAGAAGTCTAAAAACAACGAAACGCTTCTAAGAGACAGTGAAAAGCCCCCTGAAGATGACGAACAGTAACAACAGCCGGAACGGAAGAAAAACACTACTGTGGCGTATCACATTGCTACTGTACGGCTGCGTATTACTGACACTGGTAACGGCCTGTACCGGAACAAAATTCCTGAAAGAAGGAGAGTCCTTTTACACCGGTGCAGAGATCACCTTCAATACCCACCAGCGCACATGGCGCAAAGGCGACATACGCACGGAACTCGACGAACTCATCTCACCCAAACCCAATACCACAGTACTCGGTTCACGCCCGGGAGTCTGGTTCTACTATATAGCCGGAACACCCAAAAAGAAAAAGGGAGGCCTCCGTAACTTTATCCGTAATAAACTCGGGCAGGAGCCCGTATTGTTAAAAGACGTAACACCACAGCGTACAGCCGCGTTGCTTGCCGGCCAGCTTAACAACGAAGGATACTTCGGTTCCCAGGTAACAAGCACCGTTAAAACAAAAGGCAAACGGAGCTCCGTAGAGTATGCCGTAGAATTATACCCGGTTTACCGCCTACGCGAGATCAACTATCCCAAAGGCCGCGACAGTACCTATGCCGCCATCTTCCGAACACTGCATGAAGGTTCGCTGCTGCATCCAGGCCAGCGCTATCAACTTGCCCTGCTACAGGCCGAACAGGCGCGTATAGAATCCGTTGTAAAGAACTACGGCTTCTATTACTTCGATGACCGCTACCTGATATTCGATGCGGACAGCACCGTAGGTGACCATCAGGTAGACGTCGACCTCCACCTTGAAAAAGGCGTACCTAGAAACGCACGTAAACGCTTCCGGGTGGGAGACGTAACCATATACCCCGATTATGAACTTGTGCCCGACAGCACAGGCATTAAACCCGATACAATCAAAGTCGATAGCTTCCGCTACATCGATCAGTCGCGTATGTTCCGGCCACGCGTGCTCACACGCATCACCAACGTGCGGCCGGGGCAGATGTATAGCAAAGAAGATCAGGAACTCACCTTAAGCCACTTGTTGGGGTTAGGCACCTTCAAATTTGTAAACATCAAATACACCCGGCGTCGGCGCGACTCAACGCGATTGAATGCGAGTATTATGCTCACGCCCCTTCCCAAGAAATCATTCAGGTTAGAAGCGCAGGGCGTATCCAAATCCAACAACTTCGTTGGCCCGGGCATCACCTTCACCTTCACCAACAGAAACTTTCTAAGAGGTGCCGAACTCTTTCAATTGAAAGTAAACTCTTCCTATGAAGTGCAGCTAAGTCGTAAGATCCAGCAGCCGCTAAACTCCTTCGAGTTGGGATTCGAATCTACACTCACCGTACCACGTTTTATATCACCTATCCGCATAGATTATAACTCGCGAAAGTTTTTGCCCAAAACACAATTCAAGCTCGCCTATAATTTACAAAACAGGGTGGGCTTCTTTCGGCTCAATTCCTTCAATGTAGGCTATGGATACTTATGGAAAGAATCTGCCGATCGATCGCATGAATTGTATCCAATTGACGTAAACTACATAAAAACAGATAAACGATCGGTGAAATTCGATTCAACACTTATACTGAATCCGGTACTGGCTAAATCGTTTCAAAATCAGTTCATAATAGGCACACGCTATACCTACACATTGAATACGCAGCTCCGTCAGGATATGATTGATAAATTCAGACCACGTAAATTCCGTGAGCACAGCTTCTATTTCCACGGCGCAGTAGATATAGCGGGTAACCTCATGAGTGTTGTTCAGGACGGCGTATACGGTAAAACCTCAGAAGGCGAATATCATGAACTGTTTGGCTCGCCATATTCACAATACGTAAAAGGCGAAGCAGACTTTCGCTACTACTGGCAGTTTGACCGACAAAACAAACTCGCTACTCGGGTTGTCGCTGGGGTGGGGTATGCCTACGGAAACTCCGAGACCTTGCCCTATATAAAACAATTTTCAATCGGTGGTTCCAACAGCATTCGGGCATTCCCGGCACGCTCTATCGGTCCGGGCTCATATCACGAGGAAAACGCTCAGCGTTTTATTGACCAACGCGGCGATATCAAACTCGAAGGTAACGTGGAGTATCGCTTCGATATAATCAAATCATTCAAAGGAGCATTGTTCGTAGATGCCGGTAACATCTGGCTTATGCGCGACGATCCGGATTCTACTGCTACACCTCGCCCCGGCGATGATCCGGTGCGGGTTGAGCGTCGCATCGGTGGAAAGTTCGACAAGAGCCTGTTCCTCGATCAACTCGCCGTCGGTACCGGTGTCGGCTTTCGCTTTGACTTCAGCTTCTTTGTATTGCGCTTCGACATTGCCTTCCCGCTGCGCAAGCCCTGGCTCGAGGGAGACAAGTGGGTGTTCGATGAGATCGATCCGCTCAGCTCAAGCTGGCGGAGCGACAACCTCATCTTCAACATCGCCATCGGTTACCCCTTCTGAGGCCCCGACAGCTCAGGAGCCTTCGCCGGCTCGCCCGAAATGCTCACCGCATAAATATTGTTACTCGTAAACGCATGGATAATCGCGACAATCGCCTGGTGGCGTGCCTTTAGGTACTCCTCCGGCTTGCTGCTGTTCGTCCAAAAAGAAACCATCAGCTTAACCTTAGGGTCCTCAATTGCCGTAAAATAAAACTCGAAATTCCGGATCGCCTTGCCCGGCAGGAGCTCGTCCATAGCACGGCGAATCTCACGCTCGAGGAAGCTGAGATCAATCGTCGTAGGCAAAGAGAACTCCAGGTCGATCCGTCGCGCGTCCGTACGTGTATAATTGATAATCGGCTTCTGAAACACATCCTTGTTCGGAATAATGACATAAAGACCTGCGTGGGTACGCAGCGTTGTAGAACGCAACTGAATATCCTCGATCGTCCCCACAAACCCGTTCGTCTCAACAATATGACCCACCTCAAACGGACGCTTGAACGCGATAAACGCACCCGAAATAAAATTCGCTGTAAGATCCTGAAACGCGAAACCGAGCGCCAGACCAATAATACCAACACCCGCCAGCAACGACGATACCGTCTTTTCCAGTCCCATAATATCCAACGCCGTCATAATTCCGAAAATGATCACCAGCGAATACAACACTACAGAAGCCAGACTACTGATCGATTGACTCTTTGCAAACCTATGCACAAAACGGAACGACAAATTGCGAACAACGCGTGCGATAAACACAAAAATAAATAGTACAACAATAGCCAGCACCGCGTTGGGTAGCATCTTAATAACCAGAAGCCACCAGCCGTGAAGTTTCTCATGAATCAGATCAATCCAGTTCTCCATAATTCCATTAAATAAGGTTAATAAATGCTTTAAGACGGGAGGGTTAAATATTGTGCCCTTTTTACTTCCATGCCCTGTAGACGTTGTTCTACAAGCAACCACCGTCATATGGCAGATCAGGTCAGATAACTACAGCATGGTTGGCGGTACCGAAGTTTAACCGGCCTATGCATGCAACAGCAACTCATCAAAATGCCGCACGCCGATATCGTACGGCTCAACCGCGACTACCAGAAAGTGGCCAAAGCCGTTCGCCTGGTATACGTAAACGATACCATGCCCGGTATCCTGCGCGTGCGTAAAGGAAAAGGTTTTGCATACACCGATGCCGCGAAACGCCGCATAGACCGAGAGCACCTCCTGCGCATCAAGAAACTCGCCATTCCGCCCGCATGGACACGGGTATGGATTTGCCCCCTCGAAAACGGCCACATACAGGCAACCGGCTACGACATACGCTCGCGTAAACAATACCGCTATCATACTTTATGGAGCGAAGCGCGTAACGAAACCAAATTTCACCGCCTCTATGAATTCGGCAAAGTACTGCCGGCCATACGCGCACGCGTCGAAAACGATCTTGCCCGCCGCGACCTGTGTCGCGATAAAGTATTGGCCACTGTAATAAGCGTCATCGAGCGAACCTATATCCGCGTCGGCAGCGAAGACTACGAAAAGCTCTATGGCTCCTACGGCATCACCACCCTCAAAGACAAACACGTCGAGATCAGCGGCGGCGCCATCAAATTCTCATTCATCGGTAAAAAGAAGATCGCCCACGCCATCACCCTAAAGAATAAACGCCTGGCCCACGTCATAAAACAATGTAGAGACATCCCCGGTCAGGAACTCTTCCAGTACTATGATCCCGACGGTACCCGACACGGCATAGACTCCGGCATGGTCAACGACTACATCCGCGAAGCGTCCGCCGGCGACTTCACAGCCAAAGACTTCCGCACCTGGGCTGGCTCCATGAACCTCCTACGTTCTCTAAAGTCCCTCGACCAGGCTCTAACCGATACAGCCCGCAAAAAGAACGTCCTCGCCGCCCTCGATGAAGTCAGCAAAAAGCTCGGTAACACCCGCGCCGTCTGCCGCAAATACTACGTCCACCCCGGCCTCATACGCTTATACGAAGAAGCCTCCCTCGACCGCTACCTCCGCGAACTCGACGCCATCGAAGACCCCGACGGAATAACCGCCCTAACCTCCGACGAAAAGATCCTCATGCGTATATTAAAAGCCGTGATGTAATCTACCTGGCGTAAAATTCATTACAAGCAATGACTTGTGCTTTTGATTCGTCAGTCTCTGATTGATGAATCAAAGCACGCAGCTATATCTTCCACAACGACTAACATTCACTAACTCATCCCCATAAAAAAGGAAAAGGCCGTTACATCGTAACGACCTCAACCGGAACCCTACTACTAAGCTTATTTATAGATATACTATATTCCTATCATATAACTCCGACCAGTTCCTCATCACTATTTTTTTCACACTACCGTTCGTACTCCATTCGTTTAAAATCCAATACCAACACATGTAACATAATAACAATCGTTTTCTTAAAAAAGCCAGTGGATTATATCCCCCAAACGCCGTCACATTTCCTCATTGTATATTCTCTTCCGGGGTTAATACCAAACTACTTACCCTATATAAAAAGGAAAAGGCCGCTACTACGTAACGACCTCAACCGGAACCCTACTACTAAGCTTTTTATATTCTATGCAGCATTCTGCACTATATCTAGTTCATAAAAAATAATCGATCTAAATCTTAAGTTTTAGGAAAAGGTCGTCACACTGTAACGACCTCAACCGGAACCCTACTACTAAGCTTTTATATTTTATGCAGCATTCTGCATTATAATCTTGTTCATCAAAGAATAATCGATCTGAGTCTTAGCTTAGGAAAAGGCCGTTACTGGTGTAACGACCTCAACCGGAACCCTACTACTAAGTCTTTATATATTCTAAGCAGCGTTCTGCATTATATCAACAAATAATTGATTTAAGCCTTAGTTTAAGGAAAAGGTCGTCACAATGCGACGACCTCAACCGGAACCCTACTACTAAGATTTTATATAGACCTTCTTTCTATAATTTTTATCGAATCGAACGACCTTTTTTCTCATCATTTCTCCACTCCGTACCGTTCGTGCCTAACTCAGTTAAAATGCTGTACCAACGCTTTTTTCTAGGTAAAACCTGCAATTATCCTCTTGTTTGGGGAACTTAATCACCAATACGAACCTAAATGTGTATTTGTACTTCATCAACCCGGGTTGAGAACATTTCCACACTTCATCCTCACTGGTTCCTCAACAGTAAACCGTCTTTACCGCATAAGTGCCCTGGCACGATCTTGTAACGTACCGGGTATGTTCAATTTAAACTAAAAGACTATGTTACGCTGGACAGTTATATTTCTTGTAATCGCCATCATAGCAGCCATATTAGGTTTCGGTGGCATCGCTGCAGGCGCAGCCGGTATCGCTAAGGTACTTTTCTTCGTCTTCCTTGTATTGTTCGTGATCTCCCTGATCTCGGGCGCTGTACGTCGCGGAGGATGATATAAACAGGCTTTTTTTGGTTTTTTATAAAAGTCCGTCGTTTGGGAAAGCGACGGACTTTTTATTTAAAGTATCTTACTACCTCTATCTTACTACCTCAACGTCCAACCCAAACACTTAACACCCTGCAAGTATGCTTACGTTCTGGCGTATACTAAAAAGAGCCGCTACCGAGTTCCTCGCAGACAACGGGCTCAAATTAAGTGCGTCGTTGTCATATTATACCATCTTCTCCATCGGCCCGGTGTTGATTATCATCATCTCGCTCGCCGGTATCTTCTTCGGTCGTGATGCGGTAAGAGGACAGATCTACTGGCAGATCAAAGGCCTCGTCGGAAACAGTGCCGCGATACAGATACAGGAAATCATACAGAACATCGAAAAGTCACAGCTCAGTACATCGGGCGCTGTAGTCGGTATTCTCGTATTACTGGTAGGGGCTACCGGCGTCTTTACTGAAATACAGGATTCCATAAATTATATATGGTGTATACGGGCAAAGCCCAAGAAAGGATTGTTGAGGTTATTGACCAATCGACTGATCTCCTTCTCGCTCATCGTCAGCATCGGGTTTCTATTACTGGTATCGCTTATCGTCAATGCCGTGGTCGACGTACTCCACGAACAACTTCGCCGTCATTTCGACGACACCATGGTCTACGTATTCCAGGGCATTAACTACATCGTCCTCATGATCGTCATCACCGCGTTGTTCTCCATCGTCTTCAAAGTCCTGCCCGACGCAACCATCAAATGGAAAGACTCCTTGTTAGGCGCCTGCTTCACCGCAGTATTATTCCTACTTGGCAAATTCCTGATAGGCTTCTACCTGGGCTTCTCCAACGTCGGCGTAACCTACGGCGCCGCCGCCTCTATCGTCCTTATACTATTGTGGGTATATTACACCTCCATCATCCTCTACTTTGGCGCTGAATTCACAAAAGTCTACGCCCTAAGTTATGGCTCCGGCATTATACCCGACAAAACCGCCGTCTTTATCGTCAAACAAGAAGCCAAAGAAATCACCTACGACAAAGTCAAGTAAAAAAAGACTGGCGCTGATCTGGTCCAAGGTCTTAAGTCACCCGGGTACTCGGGACAGTATCTGACTGTCTGTACTACTATGAAAGCCCGTAACGCTAACCACAGCACATACTATAAACACACCCCACCTGGCACAATGCTCACTCTCCCTAATTACATGCTCGCGTTGATCCCCAATTCTCACTCCCACACCCAAACGGATCTCCGCTCTTGCTCCTCACACACGCTGATTCATGGCATTGCTTTTGTACTACCACCAGCATTCTTTTTCGGAATGTGTCTGTCTTGAGAAACTACCATTCAATACCATCCGCAGTTGGCGGACGGCGCGAAAAGAAAAGGCCCCTCGACTTGTTCGGGGGGCCTTTATAATTTAAATAAAGTCAATAATTTCAACCGTATGGAAAGGAGGAGTTTATGAAAACTATGAAGAAAGAGAAAGAAGCTGCATCCACCATCGAGGTAACCGAAGCAGGTCCACGCGATAAAACACGTATCGATATAACCAACGAAGAGCATATGCAGTGGTGGTGTAGCCAGTTAAGCTGCAACGAAATGCGTTTAAAGAACGCCGTTGCCTCGGTAGGCCCTACAGCCGACGCCGTTCGCCACTACCTGAAAAAAGAAGTCCCCCAACTCTAGGAACAGCATACCCGCCTTTTTGTTCCCTGCGCCTCGCACACACACCCACCCTGATTTATCCTCGCCTCTCGCGCTCACACTCGCGCTGATTTTTCCCCGCTTCTCGCGCTCACACTGATTTCGCTCACACTGATTCATCGGGCTCGTGCTGACTTTTCCTACAATGTGTAGACGTTGTGCCGCAGCAAGTGCCGCTTATCGCCAGTTGATGGCCTTTAAACAGTGTCGAAACGCAGGTTGGCGAAGAATAAAGACTTGCGGATTTATGGTGGCACACAATTTTAAATTAAAGCCATAGATTAAAAAACTACAATTATGGGCTACGTCATGTTTATAATAGCTTTTATCGTTGGGTATCCGTTGTTCATGATATCCGCTTATGTTTTAGGTAAACTGATTTTCGTAAAGATCGAGGAGACCGATGAAGAGGCGATCGAAAAAGAAAAACTTATGGAGGTCATAAAATCGAAACGTATCAAAACGCGCAGAATTCGCCTGGCACATGCCATGAAAATTTAGTGCGTGGAACTTGGATGGACGTTAGGAACCTGCTTGGCTATACATCCTTCGGAAAATACATAGAGAATTCGGCACCTTGGCCTGGAACTCCTTTAGCGAGAATAAAACCATTGTGATTGGAGATAACCCGTTTAACCAGCGCAAGGCCAACTCCCTTTCCTTCGTATTCGTTCATTTGTGTGTGAAGCCTCTGGAAGATCCCAAACATCCTATCCGCGAAAGCATTATCGAAACCAATACCGTTATCTCGGAAGCGTATCTTCGTAAACGTATCATGTGCCGTCGTGACTTGCAGATTCCGTAACTCGTCCTCAACGATTTCGGCATCCGACACCTCGATCGTCAGGGGAGTTCCTTTACGGCTGAACTTAATACTGTTATCCAACAGACAATCGAACAACAGGTGAATCTGATCCGGATAACCGCGTATAACCGGGGCGTTCTCGTACACCAGCGTCGCTGCGCACTCCGTCAATTGTTTCTCATAATGCTGACGCACCGTAGTAATAACCGATCGCACATCGATCGACTTCGGCGTATGATTCCGCAAAATCGAAAGCGACGTATATTGCGATAAATCCTGAACAAGATCACGCATCCGCGACGACGCCGCCGAAATCCGACTCACAATAACCTGCCCTTCACCGTCCAGCTGAGGCGCATGCTTCAACGTCAGCCGGTCACAAAATGTATTGATCTTCCGCAACGGCTCCTGCAGATCATGCGACGTAACAAAAGCGATCTGTTCAAGCTCCCGATTAGACTGATCAAGCTCAATGAGCTTTCGTTCCAGGTCACGCTGATACTTCAGGCGACTACGGAACTCCCGAATAATAATATAAAACGATATACAGAACGTAATAATTGTAAATCCGAAAATAGCGATAAAGAAACCCGGAGTAGCCAGCTCATAAAACTCCTTATTCTTGCGCCGTATACCGAGCTGGTAATTCTCGCGCGCTTTCATCGACGTAATAAGCCGTATACACTGCTCCATCTTCTCGCGACCTCCCGAATAAATCTGACTCAATGTCGCGCGTCGCCGTGGTCCCGCAACAAATATCCGTATCGTTGCATTGAGTTGCACGATCCGTTCCTCAACCGCCACATCCAGCGCTATAAGATCGTCCCGGTTAGCACGGTCTATCCCCACGGTCTTCAAATCGGCCAGTGACTCACGTATGCTATCCAGCGTCCCCGGATAATTCTCCAGGTATACACTGTCATTTGAAAGCAAAAAGCCACGCACGCTCGTCTCCGCATCCTTCAATTTCGAAGCTAGGTCATTCAACGTAATCAACGCCGTATGCGTATGCTCAACCGCATTCGTATACCGCGTATACTCCGAAAAACGTTGGTTATACAAAATCGAAAGGCTAACCAGTATCACTAACGAGCCCGTAAACACAAGATACGACACCAATATTCTCATCCACTATCAGAGTTTCATTTTCACCTACCCTTCGCCTGATGTAGCACAGTAAAGGCTCGACGCCCATCATTCAACAGGTAGGAGGGACCATTGTCAAACTGCTCCCACGAAGTACCACCACTGCCCGGCACACGTTCTTTATATTTCAAAATTCTTTACTAAAACCGCCACACGAACTGTTTTGAGCAATACACAGCCCGAGAGTCTGTCACCCCTCCAAACTTGCCATTCGCCGCCGTGTACGCCACCCGCCCATCATGAGAACGTGGCGCATAGCCAGCGAAACATCGGCTCACCCTTTCCCGTTAATCTACCAAAAGAATGGCCCATTCCGGGCGTACTGCCTTTCCAAGCCCCTTGAGGAAGAAGGCGTATTCCCCATTCGCACCCGCGAAGTGGGGAATACGCCTTCAGAACACCCCATTTTGGGTTTTAGTAATTTTCCCCGTTTTGGGGAATTAAGTCTACGATCGGGTATTTTTCCACAGCGTGCGAATTCGCTCTGATTCTTCTAATTGCTTGATAGTCAAAAAAGTAACAGCACTCGAAATTTTTGGTGCTAAGGTTGTATTGATATTTTGTATAACCCAAGACCAACCTGATTATGCTATATCAAAATATAACCCAGAAGCAACAACTGAAGATACATCCCCAACAGCTTCAAATGTTGCATTTATTTCATTTGAATACAATCGAGCTGGAGCAAAGAATTCAGAATGAACTGGAAGAAAATCCTTTGATAGAGGAAAACATAGATGCCGATTCAGCCACTGAAAAAGCAGATAAGGAAGAAATCCAGGAATACCAGGACTGGGATGAATATGCATACGACGATACCTCAAACTACAACGCACAGGTATCACAACAAGACAAGATGCCCGAGCGACCGCTCGTAGAGCTGGTTGACTTCCGCACCGAAGCGTTAAACCAACTCAGCCTTCTACCCATAACAGCCGAAGAAATCGAACTCGGCGAATTCATCATATTCGGTCTTACAGACGAAGGCTTCCTCGAAGGAACCGCCGAAACCGTAGCCGATGACTACTCTTTAAAACGGTTGAAGTTAGTGGATGTCTCCACCGTTGAAAAGATGATTGGCATAATCCAGACACTCGAACCAGCAGGCCTCGCCTGTTCATCAATACAGGAATGCCTCATTCTTCAATTGAAGCGAATGAACACCAAGCGCCCTGATGTTAAACTCGCGCTACGCTTCATGGAAGACTTCTATACCGAACTAAAAGCACGTAACTTTAATAAATTGATGGACGTACTCTCCATCGACGAGGAAGATATCCAGATCACCTTAGAGCTATTGGCATCACTTAAACTGAAGCCCGTTCCCAAAGGCGACGGAACACCTGTTCAATACGATACCATCATCCCTGACTTTGTCGTTACACAGGAAGACGACGAACTCAACGTAGCTTTATACAAAGAAAAAGCATCATCGCTCAAGATCAGTAACTCATGGAAAGCCAAAGTTAAGAACAGCGAGAGTGCAGGCGATCATGCTACAACAAAATACCTGTCTAACAAACTCAGCGCAGCTGAGTGGTTCGTCAATGCCATCAAGCAACGTGAATCCACAATGTTGAAAGTAATGAAAGCAATCGTTAAATTACAGTACGATTACTTTGTTACAGGCGACGACCTCCAAATCCGGCCGATGATCCTGAAGAACATCGCCGACATGGTAGGCGTTGATATCTCAACCGTGTCACGTATCACATGTAATAAATACGTGCAAACACCTTCTGGAAACGTTCTCATCAAGAACCTCTTCAACGAAGGCATCGCAAACCAGGAGGGAGTTGCGGTAAGTGTGCGCACAGTCCAGGAGAATATACAGCAGCTTATTCAGCAAGAGGATAAAAACTCTCCATATTCCGATCAGCAAATCGCAGAACTGCTTGCCGGAAGAGGATTTAAAATTGCGCGACGTACGGTTGCTAAATACCGCGACGAACTCGGTATTCCTGCCGCTCAGGTACGCTGGAATGCCATTCATCACCGAAGCGCAGCAGCTTGATTTTTCTCCTTTAACTTTAACGAACGTCAAACTGTTTTATGGCAAAAATTCTGATCATTGACGATGAAAAAGACCTTATCCTCGTACTCAGTAGATTTCTAACGAAACATGGGTACCAGGTAATCGAAGCGAACAAAGGAAAAAAGGCACTGGAACTTCTTGCTGAAGATACACCGGATCTTATCCTGTGTGACTTCAAGCTCGAAGACATGGACGGTACCTCCGTCCTCAAAGCGATCAAAGAAGTAAACCCTTCGATTCCGGTTATAATCATCACAGGTTACTCAAACATCAAGACCGCTGTAGAAGTAATGCGGCTTGGTGCAATTGACTATGTAACAAAACCCCTCATCCCCGATGAGATCATCATGACCATACGCCGGGCGCTCGAACGAGCATCCGTAAACGTACATGCTGAATCCCACGCCGACACCCCCGTTACAAACGGACAGGACAATGGCAAAACATCATCCGACAGCACCGGGGTAAAACGCCCCGCTTACAAGCCGTCGCAAGGAGGCTACATCTTCGGCGATAGCCCTTACTTCCGCAACATCCTCAAACAAATAGACCTCGTAGCGCCTACAAACTATAGCGTTATCATCTATGGCGAGAGCGGTAGCGGTAAAGAAGCCATCGCCCAGGAAATACACAAACGCAGCAAACGAAGCCACAAACCTTTTGTGGCAATCGACTGCGGTGTACTCTCCAAAGAACTCGCGGGTAGCGAACTGTTCGGTCACGAAAAAGGAGCCTTCACCGGCGCACTCAATCAAAAGATCGGCAGCTTTGAAATCGCTAACGAAGGGACGATCTTCCTCGACGAAATCGCCAACCTCTCATACGACGTACAGATCTCACTACTTCGCGTAGTGCAGGAACGTAAAATGCGCCGCGTGGGTGGAACAAAAGATATCGACCTCGACGTACGCATCATCGTAGCCAGTAACGAGAAACTCTGGGATGCCTCCGGAAGAGGTAAACTTCGCGAAGACTTATACCACCGCTTCAACGAATTCACCATCAACGTAGCGCCATTACGCGAACGTACCGGTGACCTCATGATCTTTGCAAACCACTTCCTCACCCTGGCCAACGCCGAGCTTGGAAAACGGATCAAAGCGTTCCATCCCGAAGTAGAGCGGATCTTCAAAAACTACGTATGGTACGGTAACCTCCGTGAATTGAAGAACGTAGTGAAACGCGCCACATTATTGTGTGATGATGAATATATCGACGTAAAGAGCATTCCGTTCGAGTTAACCAACTTCAGCAAACTGCAGTTCGAACCCGCACAGGAAGCATCATCGCCCGTTCATATTGCAGAGCCGTCATCGACAGAATCAGCGTATGCACAGCCTCAGGTTGCGCCACGCAAACTTCCATTCCGCGAGCCATCACTCAAAAGCGTTGGACTCGATGCTGAATACGAAGTCATACTCGAAGCATTGAAGAAAGTAAACTTCAACAAAAGCAAGGCGGCTAAAGTACTTCAGATCGATCGTAAAACACTATACAACAAGATCAAGCAATATCATGAATTGAAAGGCGAGCCTTTCGAGCCGGAAATATAGTGAGATAACGAAGTTGTGAGAATAACATATACCAAAGGCTGTCTCATACCGGAAACCCGGCGCGGGACAGCCAATTCGTACGGTCGCCCGGCTGTGCGATAGAATGGTTCACAGGCATCATAATAAACATGGCATTGCAAGAGCACGCTACCCGGATACTGATCATAGACGACGATGAAGACGATTTTTTCATCGTTAGCGATTTTATTAAATCGATAGAATCCGGAAACTTTAAAATCGATTGGTGTTACACATACAAAGACGCCATCCGTATAATCGGTGAGCGATCGCACGATCTTTACTTTGTAGACTACCGCCTCGGCGCAAAAACAGGCCTCGATCTGTTAAAAGACGCCATGGCACTACGCTGCGAAGAACCCATAATATTACTCACCGGTAAAGGCAACCCCGAAGTAGACCGCGAGGCCATGCGCATCGGCGCTATGGACTACCTCATCAAGTCCGACCTCAATACCGAAAAACTCGAACGCTGCATCCGCTATGCACTCGAACGCTCCAGCACAATCAAAGCCCTGCGCGCAAGCGAACAGAAATACCGCAGCATCTTCGAAAGCTCCAAAGACGCCGTCTTCATCACCGATCCCGAACTCCGGTTCATCGATGTAAACGCCGCATCCGCCGAACTCCTCAGCTATCCCAAAGACACGCTGCTCGAACTAAGCGTATACGACCTTATCGAAGGCGATCCCC
>Ga0065165_1001605_pt1 | contig 23138 bp, 17 predicted proteins | sample AraplaMF_Cvi_mMF_FD_63813 | JGI IMG/M metagenome (GOLD analysis project Ga0065165, IMG submission 63813) | Arabidopsis root microbial communities from the University of North Carolina, USA - plate scrape MF_Cvi_mMF (version 2) (version 3) | ecosystem: Host-associated > Plants > Roots >... | reverse complement strand
CCGGCAAACAGGATCAAGGTGAATGGCTGACGTGAAATATGACGTTCTCGGCATCGGCAACGCGCTGTTCGACGTGCTGGTCAGGACCGACGAGGCCTTCCTGGCCAAGCATGCGATGACCAAGGGCAGCATGTCCCTGATCGACGAGGCACGGGCCGCCGCCATCTACGAGGATATGGGCCCGGCGACGGAAGTCTCGGGCGGCTCGGCCGCCAACACCATCGTCGGTATCGGCAGCCTGGGCGCCCGTGCGGCCTATGTCGGCAAGGTCAAGGACGACCAGATCGGCAAGCTCTATATCCACGACATCCGCGCTGCCGGCGTCGCCTTCAACACGCCCGCCGCAAAGGATGGCGCGGCCACCGGCTGCTCCTACATCCTGGTCACCGGTGACGGCGAGCGCACCATGAACACCTATCTCGGTGCGGCACAGGACCTGTCGCCGGCCGACATCGACCCGGCCGAGATCGCCGCCGCCGGCATCGTCTATCTCGAGGGTTATCTCTGGGACCCCAAGAACGCCAAGGACGCTTTCGTCAAGGCGGCCGGCATCGCCCATGAGGCCAAGCGCAAGGTGGCGCTGACGCTGTCGGATTCGTTCTGCGTCGACCGCTATCGCGACGAATTCCTGGGCCTGATGCGCAACGGCACCGTCGACATCGTGTTCGCCAACGAGTCCGAGCTGCACTCGCTCTACATGACCTCGGACTTCGACACCGCGCTCAAGCAGCTGCGCAACGACGTCAAGCTCGGCGTCGTCACCCGCAGCGAGAAGGGCTGCGTGGTGGTGACCCCGACCGACGCGGTGGCTGCTCCCGCCTCGCCGATCACGCAATTGGTGGACACCACCGGCGCCGGCGACCTGTTCGCGGCCGGCTTCCTCTACGGCCTCTCGCGCAATCTGTCGCACAAGCAGTGCGGCGAGCTCGGCGCGCTCGCGGCTGCCGAAGTCATCCAGCACATCGGTGCACGTCCGCAGGTGTCGTTGAAGCAATTGGCCCAGCAGCGCGGGCTGACGGTTTAGGCCGCGCTCTCTCTCCCTCGTCATTGCGAGGAGCGCAGCGACGAAGCAATCCAGACGACCTTCGCGGAAAGATTCTGGATTGCTTCGCTGCGCTCGCAACGACGGCGAGACTCAAGCCGTCTTCGCAGCGGTCAATCCCAGCCGCTGCTCCACCGCCTCGCGCATCACGAATTTCTGGATCTTGCCCGTCACGGTCATCGGGAATTCGTCGACGAATTCGACATAGCGCGGGATCTTGTTATGGGCGATCTGGCCGTCGCAGAAGGCGCGGACCTCCTCCGCGGTTAGCGCCTCGCCCGGCCTGACGCGAATCCACGCGCAGAGCTCTTCGCCGTAGCGGGTGTCGGCGACGCCGAAGATCTGCACGTCCTGGATCTTGGGATGGCGATACAGGAATTCCTCGATCTCGCGCGGATAGAGGTTCTCGCCGCCGCGGATCACGAGATCCTTGATGCGGCCGACGATGTTGCAATAGCCCGCGTCATCGATGGTGGCGAGATCGCCGGTGTGCATCCAGCCGTTGGCGTCGAGCACGTCGCCGGTCTTCTCCTTCTCCTCCCAATAGCCCAGCATCACGCTGTAGCCGCGGGTGCAGAGCTCGCCGCGTTCGCCGCGCTTGACGATCCGGCCTTCGAGATCGACGACCTTGACCTCGACATGCGGATGAATCCGCCCGACCGTCGAGACGCGCCGCTCGAGCGGATCGTCGGTCGCGCTCTGGAAGCTGACCGGGCTGGTCTCGGTCATGCCGTAGGCGATGGTCACCTCGCTCATGTTCATCTCGGTGTTGACGCGCTTCATCACCTCGATCGGGCAGGGCGCGCCGGCCATGATGCCGGTGCGCAGCGATTTGAGATTGAACGTCTTGAATTCGGGGTGATCGAGTTCGGCGATGAACATGGTCGGCACGCCGTAGAGCGCCGTGCATTTCTCCTGCTCGATTGCGCGCAGCGTCGCAAGCGGATCAAAACCCTCGCCGGGATAGACCATGGTGGCGCCGAGCGTGACGGACGCGAGGTTGCCCATCACCATGCCGAAGCAGTGATAGAGCGGCACCGGGATACAGATGCGATCCGACTCTGTCAGCCGCATCGCGCGGCCCGTGAAATAGCCGTTGTTGAGGATGTTGTGATGCGTCAGCGTCACGCCCTTCGGCGAGCCCGTGGTGCCACTGGTGAACTGGATGTTGACGGGATCGTCGAATTGGAGGGTGGCTCCGAGCGCCGCAAGCTGCTCGCGCTGCGCAGGCCCGCCCATGCGCGCGACCTCGTCGAACGGGATCGTGCCTGGCGCTGCCGGGCCGCCGATCTGGATCACCATCCGCAATGCCGGCAGCCGCGCTGCCTTCAGTTTCCCTGGCGCGGCGCCCGCCAGTTCCGGCAGCAGCGTGTTGAGCATCGCCATGTAATTGATGGTCTTGAACGCCGTGGCTGTGACGATCGCGGCGCAGCCGACTTTCTTCAGCGCGAACTCCAGCTCGCTGAGCCGGTAGGCGGGATTGATCGTGACCAGGATCAGGCCAGCCTTGGCGGCGGCGAACTGCGTCAGCGTCCATTCCGGGCGGTTCAGCGACCAGATGCCGATCCGCTCTCCGCGTTCGAGCCCGAGCGCGAGAAATCCGGCGGCGAGCGCGTCGACCCGCTCGGCGAACTCACTCCATGTCCATCTGACACCGTGGCTGGGCGAGACCAGCGCCTCGCGCTGGCCCCAGCGCCGCACGGCATGGTCGAGGCTGCGGCCGATGGTGTCGCCGAGCAGCGGCGTGTCCGAGATGCCGCAAACGTAGCTGTCCGCTTTATCGGCCAAGTCGAAATCCCCTCGCAAGTACCATATAATGTTTCTACACCGTCATGGCCGGGACAAGCCCGGCCATGACGTGCGGTGAGAGCTCAGCCCCTCACGCCGCCTTCTTGCCGCTGCCCGCATCGAGCCCGGCATAAACCCCGCGCTCAAATCCGGCGAATGCTTCCAGGCACTTCTTGTCCGCGAACGGCAACAGCTGCATCAGGATCACGCCGGTGACGTCGCGCGCGGGATCGATCCAGTAATAGGTGTTGGCGAGCCCTGCCCAGGCGAGGCTGTTCGCGCTACGACCCTCCGCGGTCTTGGCGGTGTTGATCATGAAGCTGAGGCCCCATTTCTTCACCTGTTCCGGATAGAGATCGACGTCGTTGGTGTACATCGGCGCCGCGGTCGGCAGCTTGGTCATGTTGAGATCGCCCATTTGGTTTTGCCCCATCATGGCGATCGTCTCGGGCTTCAGCACCTGGTTGCCGTTGCCGCGGCCCTTGTTCAGGATCATCTGGGTAAATTTGATGTAGTCGGCCGCGGTCGAATAGAGGCCGCCGCCACCCATGTGGAATTCCGGGTTCTGCTCCAGCTCGAACGGGATCGCGGCCAACTGGCCGTCCTCGCCGCGCGCATGCATGCCGACCAGCCGCTTGCGCATGTCGTCGCTGATCTTGAAGCCGGTATCGCTCATGCCGAGCGGGCTGAACAGATTGTCGCGCAGATAAGCGTCGAGCCGCTTGCCGCTGACGGCTTCCACGGCCTTGCCGACGAAATCGATATTGGTGCCGTATTCCCAGCGCGTGCCGGGATCAGTCATGATCGGCGTCTTCAGCGCCGCGTTCTGGCAGGTGGTGATCGCGGGCGTCCCGGTCTTCTCCAGATAGATCCCGAGATCGCCGTTCCACATGTTGTAGGCGAAGCCGGCGGTGTGGGTCATGAGCTGGCGCAGCGTGATGTCGCGCTTCGCCGGCCGCAGCTTCGGCTCGCCCTTGGCGTCGAAGCCTTCGAGCACCTGCGGCTTGGCGAGATCAGGCAGCACCGAGCCGATCGGCGCATCGAGCGAAAGCTTGCCCTGTTCGACCAGTTGCATCGCGCCGGCCGACGTCACGGCCTTGGTCATCGAGGCGATCCAGAACACGCTGTCCGCAGTCATGGGATCGGGCTTGGAGAGGTCGCGCTTGCCGAACGCGCCCTGGTAAATCACGTCACTGCCGCTCGCGGCGATGGCGACGACGCCGGGAATTTCCTTGGCGTCGCTCGTCTTGCGCAGGATCTCGTCGATCTCGGTCTTGCTTTGCATACGCGTTTCCTCCGGTTTGATTATTATTGGAAGCGAGTGATTGTCCTCCCGCACGCCTCGTGCGGCAAGCGCGTCCGGGTGCCTCCGATGGTCGCGATGTCGTGACTTGACCCTCCCTGTCAGGCGCGGGACGACAGAACTGCAACACTACGCCATAATCTGCGGTGGATGGCCGCAGATCGCCGTGACCCAGGACAGGCCCAGGCGATATGTTTCAGGAATTCTTTGAAACATTTTGTGCGTTGCGACGTTCGGCATAGAGCCAGATCTCGGCCAACGTTAAGAATTGAAGCAATTGTTGGCGGCCGGTTGGATTTGGCCGCGGGGGACCTCAGATGATTTCGACCTGGAGCGAATGGAAGCGCTATCCGCGTCAAGGGCGGGGCGACAACCTCGAGGCGCCGATCTCGCCCGGCATTTACGAAGTTCGCATCGCCGGCACCGGCGCGCTCTATTCCTTCGGCGCGGTCGACAATCTCGCGCAGTCGCTGGCGCTGCTGCCGGTCGGCTCGAAGAACTGGTTTGGCCGCCGCAACGCCTCTGATGTGCCCGATCTCGAATACCGGACCTGCGCGACCTCCTCGAAGGCGGATGCCAAAGCGGCCGCAGAGCGGATGATTGGCCGGCGCGAGACCTATATGAGTGGCGCGGCCTGACGGTTTTCCCGATCGCGAGGCCCACCTCTCCCGCGGGGGGAGGTGAAAATGTCGCGGCTCTCAGTTTAACTCCCATCAGATGTGCGTCGCAGGACGGTGCATTGCGCACCGTCTGCTCCTATATTCCGGGCCAATTGACCGCCCCCGAGGGAGTAACGCCATGACACCGACCGCCGCCGCTCGCGCCCAGCAAGCCACCGCCACCCTGCGCGACCGGCTGAAGGACCCTTCGCTGCTGAAGGAAGCCTGCTACATCGACGGTGCCTGGGTCGGGACGGCGGTATTCGCCGTCAACAATCCGGCCACCGGCGTCGAGCTTGCAAAGGTGCCGCAGCTCGGGGCTGCCGAGACGACCAAGGCGGTCGAGGCCGCCGAGCGCGCCTTCCCGGCCTGGGCCAAGCACACTGCCAAGCAGCGCTCCAACATCCTGCGCAAATGGTTCGAGCTGATCACCGCCAACCGCGAGGACCTCGCGCTGATCCTCACGTCGGAGCAGGGCAAGCCGCTCGCCGAGGCGCTCGGCGAGGTCGATATCGGCGCCGCCTATATCGAGTTCTTCGCCGAGGAAGCCCGTCGCGTCTATGGCGAGACCATCCCGACCCAGCGGCCCGATGCGCGCCTGCTCGCGATCAAGCAGCCGATCGGCGTCTGCGGCGCCATCACGCCGTGGAATTTCCCGAACTCGATGATCACCCGCAAGGTCTCGCCGGCGCTCGCGGCCGGCTGCACCGTGGTGCTCAAGCCCGCCAACGAGACGCCGCTCTCGGCGCTGGCGCTGGCCGTGCTCGCCGAGAAGGCGGGCGTGCCCAAGGGTGTGCTCAACATCATCACCGGTGATGCGCCGCCGATCGGCAAGGTGCTGTGCGAGCACCCGGCGGTGCGCTTCGTCGGCTTCACCGGTTCGACTGCGGTCGGCAAGATCCTCTACCAGCAGGCTTCGGTCGGCGTGAAGCGGCTCGGCCTCGAGCTCGGCGGCAACGCGCCGTTCGTGGTGTTCGACGATGCCGATATCGACGCCGCCGTCGAAGGCGCGATCGTCTCGAAGTACCGCAACATGGGCCAGACCTGTGTCTGCGCCAACCGCATCTACGCCCAGGACAAGGTCTACGACGCGTTCGTACAGAAGCTGTCGGCCAAGGTCGCGGCGATGAAGATCGGTGACGGCACCGAGAGCGGCGTCACGCAGGGCCCGCTGATCAATGCGAAAGCGGTCGACAAGGTCGAGCGCCACATTGCGGATGCCGTCAAGCGCGGCGCCAGGATCGTGACAGGCGGCAAGCGCAGCGAGCTCGGCCGCTCCTTCTTCGAGCCGACCGTGCTCGCCGACGTCAAGCCTGACTCGCTGGTGTCGCAGGAGGAAACCTTCGGCCCGCTCGCGCCGGTGATCCGCTTCAAGGACGAAGCCGACGTCATCGCGATGTGCAACGCCTCGCCGTTCGGCCTCGCTTCCTACTTCTACTCCCGCGATCTCGGCCGCGTCTGGCGCGTTGCCGAGGCGCTGGAATCAGGCATGGTCGGCGTCAACACCGGCCTGATCACCACGGAAGTCGCGCCCTTCGGCGGCGTCAAGGAAAGCGGCCTCGGCCGCGAAGGCTCGCGTCACGGCATGGAAGAATATGTCGAGATCAAATACGTGATGATGGCGGGGGTGTAGGGCCGGTTGTCTCTCTCCCGTCATTGCGAGCGAAGCGAAGCAATCCAGAATCCCTTCACGGCAATAGTCTGGATTGCTTCGTCGCAAGAGCTCCTCGCAATGATGAGGCCAACAGCGTAGCCCGGATGGAGCGCAGCGAAATCCGGGTCCTTCGCGCCGGATGCAAGATCCGGGATTGTGCTGCGCTCCATCCGGGCTACGCAGCCATTATCGCCGCAGCACCGCAATCGTCCGGTTCGCGAACGTCAATCGTTCGGCCATCACCGACACGAAATAGGTCAGCAGCTTGTGGCTGAGCGCGGGGTCTTCGTCCCTGATCGCGTCGAACTGGTGTGTGTTCAGCACATAGAGCACGCTGTCGACCTCGGCCTGGATCGTGGCACTGCGCGGGGCGTGCGATACCAGGCCCATCTCGCCGATCGTGGTGTAGCGGCCGAGGCTACGCACCCGCGTGGTGCGGTCGTCGTCGGCGGGGACCATGATGCCGACGCGTCCCTCGAGGATGAAGTGCATGGAATCGGCGGGATCGCCGGCCTGCAAGATGATCTCGCCGGCCTCGACCTCGATGCGCTGGCAGCGGTGAATCAGCCGGTCGGCATCGTCCTCGCTGTCGAGAATGCGCGTGAACCAGTCGTGCAGGCTGGCTTCTTCCTGGGCCAGGCCCTGGTGCTGCCCGATGATCTCGTTCTCGCACCATTCCAGCGCACGATCGAGCTCGGGAATGATGGTGACGCCCTCGCCGACGAAATCGCTGGAGCGCAGCACCTTCTCGGCGGCCGCCGACAGATGCACCAGGATCAGCTCGACGCCGAGGTCATGCGCGCTGCGTTTGATCTGGGCGAAGCTGTAGGCGGCTGACGAATCCACGCCGGTGACGAGTTTGAAGTCGAACAGCAGATAGCGGCACTCCGGGCGCTCCTGCAGCAGCCGTTTGACGTGCTGGTAGAGCCGGTTGGCGGAGCCGAAGAACAGATAGCTCTGCAGATTGAGGCCCTGGATGCTGTCGCCGTGCAACAGCAGCACGTCCTGGTCGTCACGGGAGCGGTCGAGCGAGGAGCGATACTCCGAGCCGTCGAAACTGTACTTGATGGATTCCACGCGTGCGGCGCTGAAGGCGAACGTGGCGCAGCCGATGATGACGCCGATCAGGATGCCCGGCACGAACCCCCAGGTGACGATGATCGCGATGATGGCGATCAGCGAGAGATATTCGAGCTTCGAGAGGCGCTTGCGCGATTCGATGATCCATCGGTGCAGTTGGTCGGCGCCGAGATAGAGCAGCAGGCCGCCGATCACGAATTTCGGGATGAAGCCGAGCAACTCGGGCGCGACCGCGAGCATCAGCAGCGACAGCATCGCGACAGTCAGGCCGGACAGGCGCCCGCGTCCACCGCTGCTGTAGTTGAGCATCGAGCGGCTGATCGAGCTGCAGCCGGGGTAGCCGCCGAGCAGTCCGGTCAGGACATTGGCGATGCCGGTGACGTTGAGCTCGCGCTCCAGATTGGCCTCGCGGTGAACGGCGACCTCGATGCCGGTGGTGTTGAACAGCGTGCAGCATGCCGTGACGAAGATAACGGCGACGACGTTGCCGATCACCTCGGGCAAGACGAACCATGGATAGCGCGCGAGATCGTCGGTGTGCCAGGGCAACGTGAACATCGCTTGCGGCGGCGGCTGGAAGGTCCAGCCGAGAGAACGTGCGCTGTCGAGCGACACGCCCGTGATCCAGAACGCCAGATGCGCCGCGAGCACGCCGCCGACGAGGATGATCGGCAGCCCGAACGGGCTGCGCGAGCGGTGCCAGGTGAGATACAGCACCAGCGCCATGGCGCAGGCCGCCGCCAGCTCCAGCAAGACCGTGCCGTCGGCGAAGTATGGCAGCGTCGCGATCTGCAAGGGATGGTTGGTGATGACCCGGATCGCGCCGAGGGCGATCAGAAGTCCGGTGGCGCCGAGGAAGCCGCCGACCACGGGATAAGGCACGTAGCGGATGGCGCGGCCGAGCCGCGTGAGGCCGAGACCGCACAGCACCAGCCCCGTCAGCGCCGTCGACAGGCCGAGGGTGATCAGCACCGTCGAGAGCAGCGGCGTCGCCGGGTTGACCGCCTCGATGCGCTCCACCAGCGAAGCGACCAGGATTCCCGTGACCGCGGCGGTGGAGCTGTCGGGCGCGCCGACCGCGAAGGGCAGAGAGCTGTACAGTCCGATGACGATCGCGAGCACCGCGGAGCTGACGAAGGTCGCGGTGATCCCGTAGGACAGATAGGGCGACAGCGGGCCGGCGAAGATCAGCAGCGAATAGGACAGCCCGAACGTGACGGTCAGGATGCTGGCGGCGCTGCCGCCCAATATATCACTCAGTGCACGCTTGAAGGCCGGATTGGCTCGCGGAGCCGGACTGAAAACAATTGCTGGATCGGTCACGCTGATGCGCTCGCTCCTGAAAAATGCCGTCTGAGACGTAGACGACTCCGCATTTAGCGCAACAGGATTCTTGCGAGTATGAAATATCCGACACTTGTGCGGCGGGCATCGCCGTTCACGGCGTGTGAATGCTCAACCATACGGTTGAGGGGACCACCGGCCACTCCCCGTCATTGCGAGCGCAGCGAAGCAATCCAGATTCGCTCCGCGGAGAGACTCTGGATTGCTTCGTCGCTTCGCTCCTCGCAATGACGGCGACGGGGCCAGCCGAAACAGCCGCCGCCTAAATCTTCAGCTCTTTGCCCGTCACGCGGCGATACGCTTCGAGGTACCGCTTGCTGGTTGCATCCACGACGCTGGCGGGAAGCGGGGGCGGCGGGGCGTCGCCGTTCCAGCGGCCGGCGCGGCGCTCGACGTCGAGATAGTCGCGCAGCGGCTGCTTGTCGAAGCTCGCCTGCGATTGGCCGGGCTTGTAGGCATCGACCGCCCAGAAGCGCGACGAGTCCGGCGTCATGACTTCGTCGATCAGGATGATGCGGCCGTCCTTATCGCGGCCGAACTCGAACTTGGTGTCGGCGATGATGATGCCCTGCTCGCGCGCCAATTCCTCGCCGAGCGTGTAGATCGCGCGCGTCATGCTCTCGAGCGTGTAGGCGACCTCGTCGCCGACGACGGTGCGCATCTTCGCGATGGTGATGTTCTCGTCATGGCCGGTCTCGGCCTTGGTCGCCGGGCTGAAGATCGAGGGCTCGAGCTTCTCGCTCTCGACGAGGCCGGCCTTCAGTTTCTCGCCCGCCAGCGTGCCGGAGGCCGCATATTCCTTCCAGGCCGAGCCGGAGATGTAGCCGCGGATCACGCATTCGATCGGAAACACGGTGGTCCGGCGCGACAGCATGGCGCGGCCGAGGATCTCGGCGCGGTGCGGCTTCAACGCCGGCACGGCCGCGATGATCTCGTCGGTGTCGGCGCTGATCATGTGATGCGGCACCACGCCTTCGAGCCGGTTGAACCAGAACGCGCTGATCTGGGTCAGCACCGCGCCCTTCATCGGGATGGTCTCGCCCATCACCACGTCGAAGGCGCTGATCCGGTCGGTGGTGAGCAGCAGCAGGCGGTCGTCGTCGACGGCGTAGATATCGCGCACCTTGCCGCGGCCGATCTTGGGCAGGGGCAGGTCGCTGGAGAGCATCGTGGTCATCGGCAAAACTTTCGCAGACAAGGCTTTCGCGCAGGGCTTCCGGCGGCGCCTGATGGCACGGCCGCAAGCCGGATTAGCCTATTCCGGCAGCGGAATGAACTCATGTTCCTGCGGAACTGCCGCGAAGCGGCCGGTTTTCCAGTCCTGCTTGGCCTGCTCGATCCGCTCCTTGCTGGAGGAGACGAAATTCCACCAGACGTGGCGCGGCCCTTCCAGCGCATCGCCGCCGAGAAACATCATCCGCGTCGCCTTCAGTGCCTTCACGGTGATGCGGTCGCCGGGGCGGAAGATCAGCAGCCGCGGCGCCTCGTAGCGCTCGTTGGCGATCTCGACCTCGCCGTCGACGACGTAGATCGCGCGCTCCTCATGGTCGGGGTCGAGCGGCACGCTCGCGCCGGCGGCGGCCGTGACCTCGGTGTAGAACCAGGGCGAGACCATGGAGACCGGCGAGGTGATGCCGAACGACGAGCCAGCGATCACCTTCGCGGTGAAGTCGCGCTCGGAGATAACAGGCAGATCGCCCGAGCCGTAGTGCTGAAACGAAGGATCGATTTCCTCCGATCCGGCCGGTAGCGCGATCCAGCTTTGCAGGCCCAGCATCTTCTGGCCCGAGGCGCGCTGCACATCCGGGGTGCGTTCGGAATGCGCGATGCCGCGCCCGGCCGTCATCAGATTCATCGCGCCGGGCTGGATCTCCTGCACGTTGCCCTCGCTGTCGCGATGCATGATGGCGCCGTCGAACAGATAGGTGACGGTGGCGAGCCCGATATGCGGATGCGGCCGCACGTCCATGCCCTTGCCGGAGACGAACTGCACGGGACCGAAATGATCGAAGAAGATGAAGGGTCCGACCATCTGCCGCTTGCCATGCGGCAGCGCGCGCCGCACCTGAAATCCGTCGCCGAGATCGCGCGTGCGCGGCACGATGACGAGATCGAGCGCATCGCAGGACATGGGATCGCCGAGCACGGGATCGTTCGAGGGTTGCCAGCTCATGGTGGATTCCTTCTGTAGTGTAGCGAGCCTGACCGTAGCAGGATTTTGTGGTGTCGTCGCGACAAAGGCGAGAGCCGACTCCACGATGAGCCGCCGTAGAGTGGGCAAAGGCGCATCAGCGCCGTGCCCACGTCTTCGCATCAATTGGGCAAAGCCGTGGGCGCGCTTCGCTTTGCCCACCCTACGATTTGCGGTTGGTCCTTGAAAAAATGGACGCAACAAACGATGTTCGGCCGAATTCCACCACGCCCGGTCGCATCGCCCGATGAGCCTCGCCGCAACAGACATCGCCTTCCGCGCCGCCAGCGTCGCACTGCTGCTGGTGCTGGCGGCGTCGCTGCTGCATGATTTCCGCAAGGTGCTCACAGCTCGCCTCGGCGCGGCTTTCGCGCTCGGTGCGGCCGCGCATGCGGCGAGCTATTCGGTGGATGTCACGTCGCGGATTCCGCTCTGGCATGCGCCGCTGATCGCATTGTCGACCGGCACCATCGTGGTGTTCTGGCTGTTCACGCGCTCCCTGTTCGACGACGAATTTCGCCTGCGCTGGTGGCACGGATGGATCTGGGCCGCGGTCGCGGCTTTCAGCTTCGCGGGCTGCGTCTGGATCGCACCCAACGGCCATGTCCGGCTCTCGGTGACGCTGGTCAATCTGATCGTGCTCGGCTTCATCGCGCTTGCGGTCGGGCAGATGATCACCTCCTGGCCGGCTGACCTGGTCGAGCGCCGTCGCCGCGTTCGCGTCTTCATCGTCTGCGCCATCGCGCTCTATGGTGGCGTGAACGCCGTTCTTCAGATTGTCGCAATCGGCCATCACGTCGGTGAGCTCGCGGAAACCATCAATGCCGGCGTGCTCGCCTGCATCGTCGCGGCGATCGTCTATGCCATGATGCGCGTCGATGGCGCCGATCTCTTTCCGGTCGCCGCCGGACCGGCACCGGCGATCGCGCCAAGCCAGCCCATGGCCGGGGACCAGAAGCTGATCGACGCGCTGATGCGCCTGATGGCGGACGAGCGGATCTATCGCCAGGAGAACGTCACCATCGGCGTGCTCGCGGGCCGGCTGAAGATCCCCGAATACCGGCTGCGGCGGCTGATCAACCAGCGTCTGGGCTATCGCAACTTCAATGTGTTCCTGAACAATCACCGGATCGAGGAAGCCAAGGCTGCGCTGGCCGATCCCGCTCAGGCCGAAGTCCCCGTCATCACCATCGCCATGGACGCCGGCTTCCAGTCCCTCGGCCCGTTCAACCGCGCCTTCAAGGCGGTGACAGGCGTGACGCCGACGGAATACCGGCGGCTGAAGGTGAATGTGGCCTGACACGCTACCTTCGCCTCTCCCCGCAAGCGGGGCGAGGGGGCACACGGCCGGCGCAGCAGCGTTTTCGTACCGCATTGAAATAACGGGGCTATTCCAGAATCGACTAGCCCCCTCCGACTTTAGCCAGATCGTTTTCCAAATCCGGCGAGCACGCCTCCGCCTGTTCCGGCTTCCTCCCGGGCCCACACCTCGGCCGGAGAAAGCCCGTGACCCGCCGCCGCAAGATCGTCCTCCTTGCAACCACCATCGCCTGTGCCGGCCTCGCGCTCGGCATGGCGCGCGCCCGTGATGTGACCAAGGTCGCCACCGGCTTCGTCGCCGACATCCTTTGTTCCGAGACCTTTATCTCCGGCCTCGATCCCGGGCGAAATTTCGTCGAGACCACCGACGCCATGCCCGGCACCGGCCTGATCACCTGGGCGACGGACTATCAGGTCGACCGCATACGCAAGGACGTCACGGTGACGCTGTTCGGCCTCGGCCGCAGCCATGCCGTCTATCGTGAAGGCATCGGCTGCACACTCGATCACGGCGCGCCGCTCGCCGAGGTGCGGGCGCCAGCGGATGACATGCAGCCTGCCTTGCCGCCTGATATCGCAGGCCCCGCGATCGTGCCGCCGCAGAGCGAGCCGCTCGCCGCCGCGCTCGACCGTGCCTTCGCCGAGCCTCCACAGCCGCCGTACCGCCGCACCCGCGCCATCGTCGTCATGAAGTCCGGCCGTATCGTCGCCGAGCGCTATGCCGACGGCATCGGACCGCAGACACCGCTGCTCGGCTTCTCCATGACCAAGTCGGTGATCTCAGCGCTGACGGGCATTCTGGTGCGTCAGGGCAAGCTGAAGCTCGATGGTCCGGCGCCGGTCGCCGCATGGGCGAATCCGGATGATCCGCGCCACGCCATCACCGTCGATCAGCTGCTGCGCCACACCGCGGGCCTCGCACTCGGCAGTTCGCTGGAGGCTTCGCTCGGCTCCGCCTTCGAACCGGTCAATCGGATGAAGTTCTCCGAAGACGACATGGCCACTTACGCTGCGAGTGTGCCGCTTAGGACGGTACCGGGCACCGCGTGGAATTATCACGACGGCAACACGATTCTGCTCGCGCATCTCATCCGCAACGCCGCCGGAGACAATCCCGCCGACGCGCTCCGTTTTGCGCGCCGCGAGCTGTTCGCGCCGCTCGGCATGCGCCATGTCGTCCTGCAGCTCGACGGCGCCGGCACCATCGAAGGCTCGAGCGAGATGATGGCCTCCGCGCGCGACTGGGCGCGCTTCGGCCAGCTCTATCTCAATGACGGCGTTGCCGGCGGCAAGCGTATCCTGCCCGAGGGCTGGGTGAATTACTCGGCTACGGCGACACCGGGCGGATGGGTCGGCATCGGCGCCGGCTTCTGGACCAACCAGGGCGACAGTTTTGGCGCGCGCTTTCGCGTGGAGCACGACTGGCCGCGCGATGCCTTCTTCGCCAAGGGCACGATCGGGCAATACATCATCGTGATCCCGTCGGAGCAGCTGGTGATCGTGCGGCTGGGTCGTTCGCCGAACGCACCCCCGAATGCGGATGGTGTGTTCGATCTGGTGCGGGATGTGGTGGCGGCGACGCGCGCCACCTCTTCTCCCTCTCCCCGCTTGCGGGGAGAGGGTTGGGATGAGGGGGAGTCTCCGCAAGGAAGGTGAGAGTTGGACTCGCGGAAAGTCCCCCTCACCCGAAATCCAAGCTGCGCTTGAATTCCGGCCTCTCCCCGCAAGCGGGGAGAGGCGAAGAAATGGACTACCTCCCCAGCTCCGTTGCCTTGGCCACGCGATCGAACCGCTCCAGCGTCATGATCGCATCCGCGAACTTCTCGGCGCGGGCGTTCAGCACCGGGCGGGCCAGCGTCAAAAACTTCTGCTGCATGGCCAGCGCATCCGGGAACGAATTCGGCTCGCCGGAGGGATCGGCATAGAGCCGCTCATGCACGCCGTCGTCGGTGGTGATGCTGACACGGGCGCCGAACGGATGGGTGCGGCCGATCTCGAGCCGGTCGTCCTGCACCACGTCGAACTTGTCGGCGAGCGCGTCGATGGCGGCGTCGCCGAGACGGTTGTAATCGTCCCAGCCGAACGAGCCCTGGTCGAGCGCGAGCGCGCCGGTGAAGAACATCGAGAACTGGCCGCCGACGATCGAGGTCGGATGGCGCTTGGTCGCGGCATCGCCGGTCAGGGTGATGCCGTTGCGATGCAGGCCGATCTCGACGCGCTTGACCTGGTCGGGCGTCAGATTGTGCTCGCGCCGCATCGCGATCAGCGCGTCGATCGCGGCGTGCGTATAGCGGCAGCTCGGATACGGCTTCACGCCGATCTTCATGGTCTCATAGGTCTTGCCGAGCTCGGCCACCGCCTTGTCGGGATGCGCATCGTCGGTGTAGCCGGCGAGCAGGCCGTGCTTGCCTTCGACCGATTCGCTCGATCCGACGAAATCGTTGCGCGCCAGCGTCGCGGCGATCACGCCGTTCATCGCGGCCGCGCCGACCTGGTAGCGCTTGTTCCAGGCGCCGTTCATCAGGAACTGCAGCGAGCCCGCGGCCTGGCTGCCGGAGACGCCGAAGGCCGAGATGATCTGCTGCTCGGACAGGCCGAACAGCTTGCCGGCTGCAGCCGCCGCGCCATAGGTGCCGGCGGTCGCGGTGGGATGGAAGCCGCGCGCATAATGCGAGGTCGGGTCGAGCGCGTTGCCGAGCCGGCAGCAGACCTCATAGCCCGCCACGATCGCGGTCAGCACGTCGCGGCCGGAGGCGCCGACCATCTCGCCGACCGCGAAGGCGGCCGGAACCACCGGCGCGCTCGGATGCAGCGAGGAATCCGCATGAGTGTCGTCGAAATCGAGGGAATGGCCGAGCGCGCCGTTGAGGAGGGCGGCCACCGCCGGTGTCCAGGTCTTGGTGTCGCCGAACACGGTGGACTCGCCCTTGGTGTCGAGTGCCAGCGCTTCCAGCATCTTCAGGATCGAGGGGGTGGATTCCGCTTCGCTGCGGGCCCGGATCGCGCTGCCGAGGAAGTCCAGCGTCAGCACCTTGGCGCGGTCGAGCACTTCCGGCGGGATATCCTGAAACTTCAGGTTAAAGACGTAGGCGGCGAGCGTTGCGGTTTCGTGAGCCATCGTGTTTCCTCGTTTTGGCGCGCAAGTTAGGCGGGCTGATTTGGCCTTTCAAGCGGCCTTGGGGCCGCGGGCATCAGCCATGCTTTTGGTGATTTGAGGTCGGACCGGGACATTCGACGATGGCATTTGCAAAGCAGCTGTTCGAGCGGGTCCGGTCGCGGCGGACGCAACTGGGGCTGGCGATCCGGGTCACGGTGTCCGCGACCGCGGCCTATGCGATCGCGACCGCGCTGCATCTGCTGCTGCCGCTCTGGGCGGTGCTGACCTCGCTGATCGTGACCCAGATGAGCGTCGGCAGGTCGCTCAAGGCGACGCGCGATTACGTGCTCGGCACCATCGGCGGCGCCATCTATGGCGGCGCCATCGCGATCATGATCCCGTATTCCACCGAGGTCGGCCTGTTGGGTCTGCTGGTGCTGGCGGTGGCGCCGCTGGCCTTTGTCGCTGCGATCAATCCGAGCCTCAACGCGGCCACGGTGACGGCCATCATCGTGCTGCTGGTTCCGACCATGCATCACTCCGATCCCATGACTTCGGCGATCGATCGCGTCAGCGAAGTCGGCGTCGGCGCCATCACGGGCCTGCTGGTGTCCTTCATCGTGTTGCCCTCGCGCGCGGTGCGGCAGATCCGCGCCGCCTCGGCGCAATTGCTCGAGCTGATCGCGGATGCCTTCACCGAGCTGCTCGCGGGCCTCACGCGCGGCCGCGACAACGACGCGCTGCACCGGATTCAGGATGGCATCGGCACCGCCATGGTCGGCATGAACGCGATCGGCGCCGAGGCCGAGCGCGAGCGCGCCGCGCGGCTCTCGAGCGGACCCGACACGGGTCCGCTGTTGCGAACCGTCCTGCGTCTGCGCCATGACGTCGTGATGATCGGTCGCGCCACCGTGGTGCCGTTGCCGGTCGACGTGCAATTGCGGCTCGCGGCGCCGCTGACGGAAGTCTCGACGGTGATCGCGCGCTTCCTGCGCGCGGCGGCCAGCGCCTTGCGCGAGGGCGCCGGCGCGCCGCCGATCCATCCCGTCCACGTCGCGCTCCAGCATTATGCCGAAGCGGTCGCCGCCGTCCGCCAGGACGGCCTGATCCGCGGCCAGCCCGGCGACACCGCCGAACGCTTCTTCGCACTCGGCTTCTCGCTGGAGCAGATGCACCAGAATCTCTGCGACCTCGACCGCGTCGTCGGCGAGTGGTCGGAGGCTGCGGCCGATGGGCCGGTGCGCGTGGCGGAGTGACTTTCTAGAGATCGGAGAACGCGAGCTGCGTGGCTCATGCCGGCCGCTCGCTTATCGCCTGGACAGGCCCTTGCCTTGCATGCGCCAGAGCAGGAGATCAATGCGATCCTGGCCGAAGAACGGTTCGTTCTCGAACACGAAGGTCGGCACGCCCCAATGGCCCGATGCCGCGTGGTCCTTCTCGTTCTCGGTGATCACCTGCTCGTAGCGATCGGCATCCGCGCTGATCGCTGCGTCCATCGCGGCAAGATCGAAGCCGGCCTTCGCGGCCGCGCGGGCGAGATGGTCGCCCTCGTGCCAGCCTGCCACCGATCCGTCCCACAGCACGCGCGCGATCGCGTCCGTGAAGGCGAGCGAGCGCCCCTCGAGCTGCGCCATCGCGCCAAGTCGGGTCAGGCGATGGATGTAGGGCTGCTCGGCCGCGACATCGAGTGTCGTCATATCCTGCACGATTGGATCGGGCCGGGGAAAGCGGAACGGAATGCCCTCATGCTCGGCGACACGGCGCGAGTCCAGCACGACGTAGCGCGCGAATTGCGGGCTGGCCTTCTTGAAGAATCCGGGCACGCGGACCGCGAGCGGATAGACCGGCCGCAAATTGACCGCGAGATCGTAGTCGGCGACCAGCTTCAGCGTCTTCGGCAGCGCCAGATAGCTGAAGGGGCTGCGGTAGGAATAGAAGAGGTCGACGGAGAGCGTCATCGGGTCGGCTCCATGATGCATCCCATGATGCTGCGGGCCACCAGCTTGTGGAACGGCGTGATGAGCGCGAGGTAGGTCCGCCCGAGGAGATTGTTCGTTTTCACCAGCGTGGTCACGGTGACGTGGCGAAGCGCCGATTCGCCCGACACATCGACCACGATGCGAAAATCGAGATGATAGTCGTCGAAGCCGGCGACCAGCCGTTCCGGCGTCTCGCTCACCACCGGAAACAGGCCGATCAGGCCGCCGGGCGCGTAGGCGCCTTCAGCCGACGTTTTCAGTCCGAACGGCGTGACGAGGACGTTGCGCAGGCGCGTCAGCGCATCGACCCAGCGCGGTCCGTGCAGCACCATCCGCGTGCAGGCCTCGCGGGCGGTCACGGCCGCCGTGCCGACCTCGACGCGAAACGCATCGGCGAACTGCGCGCCCGCCAGCAGCGGGCCGGTGTCGGCCTCAGGTGTGACTTCGCGGACGGTCCCGATCATCCCGCCAGTCTGCGCGTCAGCATCCGGAAGCGCAAGACCAGCAGGCCGGCATAGACGAACGTGCCGACCGAGAACCCGATCCAGACACCGACCGCGCCGAAATGGGCGTTGAAAGCGAGCAGCCAGCCGACCGGAAAAGCGACGCACCAATAGCCGATCGCCGCGAACACGAGCGTCATCCTGGTGTCGTTGATGCCGCGCAGTGCGCCGCCCATGATCGTCTGCAGGCCGTCGGCGATGAAGAAGGTAGCGCCGACCACCAGCAATGTCGCCGTCAGCTCGACGGTCGCCGCACTTGCCTCGCTGCTGCCGAAGAACAGTCGCCCGAGCTGGAAGCGGCCGATGATGATTGCGATCGTCAGCGCGGAGACCAGGACGATTCCGAGCACGGCGGCGACGAGGCCGGCACGCCTCACCGCGAGTGGTTCGTTGCGGCCGAAGGCGTGGCCGACGCGCACCGTCGCCGCCATGCTGATGCCGAGCGGCACCATGAACAGCACGGCCGTGACCTGCAGCGCAATCTGGTGCGCGGCGATCGCCGCGGTCGAGATCAATCCCATCAGCAGCGCGGCCGAGGAGAACAGGCCATATTCCAGCAGCAGGGAAAACGAGATCGGTGCGCCGAGCGCAATGAGCTGGCGCGTCAACGGCCAATCGATCCGCCAGAAATGGGCGAGCAGGTGATAGTCGGAGAACGGCTTTCGCCACGCGGCAATCGCGAGGGCTGCGACGAAGGTGCCGAGATTGACCAGCGAGGTCGCAAGTCCCGCGCCGAACAGGCCGAGCGCCGGAAAGCCGAACACGCCGTGGATCAGGCAATAGACCAGCGCGGCATTGATCGGAATCGCCGCGATCGTGATCCACAGCGGCGCCTGCGGCCGGTTCACCGCGCTCATCATGCTGCGTAATGCGATGAAACCCAGCGCAGGCGCGATGCCCCAGGCGAGGCCATGGAGATAGCGCTGCGCCAGCGCGGCCGGCTGCGGCATTTGACCGAGCGCCAGCAGGATGCGCTCGCCATAGAGCGGAGAGGCCATCATCGGCAGCGAGATCAGCAGCGCCACCCACAACCCGACGCGCAGCGAGCCGCGGATGCGTCCGGCATCGCCCGCGCCGAACGCCTGCGCGGCCAGCGGCGATACCGCGGACATCAAGCCGAGCCCGAAGGTGAAGCTGACGAAATAAACCGTGTGCGCGAGCGCTGCCGCCGCGACATCGGTCTCGCCGAGATGGCCGATCATCGCGAGGTCGGTCGTGATCATCGCGATCTGCCCGAGCTGCGTCAGCATCATCGGCACGGCCAGCCGCAATGTCTCGACGAATTCCTCGGCGAGATGATTTCGCGGCACGCCGGCTTGCGGCGCCGAATGACGTTGCGTGGTGTCGAGCATGGCGGGCTGATTAGCACGGGCCGGCTAGGAAAGCATGGGCCTCCAGGCTCGTGTCCCGGACAAGCGAAGCGCAGATCCGGGACCCAGACATCACGCGCTGAGTTCTCGGCCAGATGGGCCCCGGCTCAGCAGCGCATCACTTGCGTGTTGCGCTGCGTCCGGGGCACGAGACCAATTTCTAGAATCGCAGGGTGGACAAAGGCGCGCTTGCGCCGTGCCCACGATTTCTCTCTATCGTTAGAGGTGGTGGGCACGCTTCGCTTTGCCCGCCCTACGATACTCTCCCCGCACGCGGCGAGAGGCGAAGATCAGCCCTTCCGCTCCGGCACGCGCTTGATCTTCGCGCCGAGCGCATTCAGCCGTTCCTCGATGCGCTCGTAGCCGCGCTCGATCTGGTCGGCGTTGTTGATCGTCGAGGTGCCCTCGGCGCAGACGGCGGCGAGCAGCATGGACATGCCGGCGCGGATGTCGGGCGAGCTCAGCGTCGCGCCGTGCAGCCGGCTGGGCCCTGCGATGATCGCGCGATGCGGATCGCACAGCACGATGCGCGCGCCCATTCCGATCAGCTTGTCGACGAAGAACATCCGCGATTCGAACATCTTCTCGAACATCAGGATGACGCCCTCGCATTGCGTGGCGGTGACGATCGCGATCGACATCAGGTCGGCCGGGAAGGCGGGCCAAGGCTGGTCTTCCAGCTTCGGCACGTGGCCGCCGAAATCGTCCTGGATCTTCATGGTCTGGTTCGACGGCACGATGAGATCGTCGCCCTCGATGCGGCAGACGATGCCGAGTCGCTCGAAGCCCATGCGGATCGAGCGCAGATGCTCGACGCCGGCGCGCACGATGCGCAACGGCGAGCGGGTCACGGCGGCGAGGCCGATCAGCGAGCCGACCTCGATATGGTCGGGCTGGATCCGGTAGGTCGTGCCGCCCAGCGTCGCCGGCCCATGGATGATCATGGTGTTGGTGCCGATGCCCTCGATCTTCGCCCCGAGCGCGACGAGGAAATTGGCGAGGTCCTGCACATGCGGTTCGGAGGCCGCATTGCGCAAGTATGTGACGCCGTCGGCGGCGACGGCCGCGACCAGCGCGTTCTCGGTCGCGGTGACGCTGGGCTCGTCGAGGAATACGTCGGCGCCCGTGAGCCGCACCGCGCGAAACTCGAGCCGGTCGGTCGCGGTGACCTTGGCGCCGAGCTGCTCCAGCGCGAGCACGTGCGTGTCGAGCCGGCGGCGGCCGATGACGTCACCGCCCGGCGGCGGCAGCATCACTTCGCCGCAGCGGGCGAGCAGGGGGCCGGCGAGCAGGATCGAGGCGCGGATGCGCACGCAAAGTTCGGGGTCGAGGTCGGCGGAGCGGATGCTCTTGGCGTGGATATGCAGCGTGTTGCGCGCGGTCCATTCCGCGGACGCACCGACCGAGCAGATCAGCTCGACCAGCGTTTCGGTGTCGCGGATCCGCGGCACGTTTTCCAGCGTCACCGGATGCTCGGTGAGCAGGGCGGCGGCGATGATCGGTAGTGCCGAGTTCTTGTTGCCGGACGGCTCGATCGAACCCGAGAGCCGGTGACCGCCCTCGATGATGTATTGGATGGGCGCCAAGTGAGTCTCGCTGTGTTGCGGGGGTGGGGCGGGCCTGTTTCGGGCGGAAACTATAGGGAATTGAGCGCGGTAGCAATTGTGGCGGCCGCGATTGGGACCTCAAAGCAGCCCGATGATATTGCCCACGACATAGAGGATCGCGATCAGGATCAGCGCGCCGATCATGACGAAGGAGATTTCGATCGCGATGGCGCCGGTGCCCAGCGTGGCGGCCACGCCGGCGAGCAGGCGTTCTTCCCGGAAGATCAAAGCGAGGACAGACAGCAGGATGGCGAGCAGGCCGAGCGAGATCGCGGTGACGGACGCGGTTTCGCTCCAGTTTCGCCCAGCCGATTTCTCGACCTTCGGCGCCTGATATTCCACGCCCTTCACCCGCGCCATCACGCGGTCCTTGATGCGGTGACCGGTGTCGACGATGACCTGGTCGGCCGGCGGCGGTGGAAACAGGATCGGCACCACCCAGTGCGGCAGCACGGCCGCCATCAGCGCCAATACGCCGACGACGCTGCCGATGATCCCAAGCCGGCGGGAAGGTGCGGAACGGGTTGCTGTGGCGATCATGGCGCGGCGCTTCCCTGGCCGGACTTGGCCTTGCGGGTTCATGCCGTTTCGTCGCGATGGTGGAGGCGGAGGTTCAGGGCATGCCACGAGGCAGGTGCGCCCCCTCTCCTGCTTGCGGGGGAGGGTCGAGGAGAGGGTGTCTCTGCAGCGGGCAATCTCAAAGAGGAGAAGGCCCCACCCGGGGCGATGCGCCGACCTCCCCCGCGAGCGGGAGAGGTTACAGCGAGTGCGTGGCGGACAGCTTGGGCCTCAAGACCAAACGATCAAATATCGATCGTGGCGCTGAGCGAATGTTCCTGGATGAAGTCGCGGCGCGGCTCGACCACGTCGCCCATCAGCTTGGTGAAGATGTCGTCGGCCTCGTCGACCTCCTTGACCTTCACCTGCAGCAGCGAGCGCACGTCAGTGTCGAGCGTGGTTTCCCAGAGCTGCTCGGGATTCATCTCGCCGAGGCCTTTGTAGCGCTGCAGCGTGATGCCCTTGCGGCCGGATTCGGTGACGGCCTCGAACAGGTCGGACGGACCATGCACCACATGCTCGCTGTCCTTGCGGCGCAGCTTGCCGGGGCGGGCATAGACGTCCTGCAGCTTGGTGGTGAACTCGTCGAGCTTGCGAGCCTCGACCGAGCCGAGCAGCGCGTCGTCGATCACGGCGGCTTCCTTGACGCCGCGCACGGTGCGCTCGAACAGGAAGCCCTGGCCTTCGACGAACTGGCCGACCCAGCCGCGCTCGACCTCCTCGGCCTGGTTGTCCAGCCGGCTCGCGATGTACTGTGCCGCAGCCGTGGCGTTCTCCGGATTGCCGTAGACCGACTTGTTGAGCACGCCGGTGATGGCGGCCTGCTCGACCACCTTGCGGTTATAGCGGCTGTGCAGATTGCGCAGGATGCTGCGGACCACGCGGGCATCATCCACCAGCGCGCGCAGATCGCGGCCGGAGCGGTCGCCGCCGGTGCCCGGGATGTACACGCAGTCGTCGAGACCGGCGTCGATCAGATAATCTTCCAGCGCCCGCTCGTCCTTGAGATACTGCTCGGACTTGCCGCGCGAGACCTTATAGAGCGGCGGCTGGGCGATATAGAGATAGCCGCCGTCGATGATGTCGCGCATCTGCCGGTAGAAGAAGGTCAGGAGCAGCGTGCGGATGTGGGCGCCGTCGACGTCGGCGTCCGTCATCACGATGATCTTGTGATAGCGCAGCTTCTCGACCGAGAACTCGTCGCTGATGCCGGTGCCGAGCGCGGTGATCAGCGTGCCGATCTGCTCCGACGACAGCATCTTGTCGGGGCGAACGCGCTCGACGTTCAGAATCTTGCCGCGTAGCGGCAGCACGGCCTGGAATTCGCGGTTGCGGCCCTGCTTGGCGCTGCCGCCTGCCGAGTCACCCTCGACGATGAAGAGTTCGGACTTGGCGGGGTCCTTTTCCTGGCAGTCGGCGAGCTTGCCGGGCAGCGAGGAGACCGAGAGCGGGCTCTTGCGCGTCAGCTCGCGCGCCTTTCGCGCGGCTTCGCGCGCGGCCGCGGCCTGGATCACCTTGCCGACGATCATCTTGGCCTCGGACGGGTGCTCCTCGAACCAGGCCTGGAGCGCCTCGTTGAGGACGTTCTCGACCACGGGACGCACTTCCGAGGACACCAGCTTGTCCTTGGTCTGCGACGAGAA
>Ga0065165_1001603_pt1 | contig 23199 bp, 21 predicted proteins | sample AraplaMF_Cvi_mMF_FD_63813 | JGI IMG/M metagenome (GOLD analysis project Ga0065165, IMG submission 63813) | Arabidopsis root microbial communities from the University of North Carolina, USA - plate scrape MF_Cvi_mMF (version 2) (version 3) | ecosystem: Host-associated > Plants > Roots >... | reverse complement strand
TGCCTGCTCGAAGACCGAACCCGCCGCCGAGCCGGTGCGCGCGGTCCGCACCCTGACGATCACCAACGGAGCGGCGGGCGGCACCCGCGAATACGCGGCCGAGATCAAGGCGCGCACCGAATCGAAGCTGGGCTTCCGGGTCGGCGGCAAGATCACTCGCCGTTCGGCGAACGTGGGCGACACCGTCAAGGCGGGCCAGGTGCTGGCCCAGCTCGATCCGCAGGACCTGAAGCTCGCCCAGGAGTCGGCGCGCGCGGCGCTCGCCGCGGCGCAGACCAACCTCGAGCTCGCGAACGCCGACTACAAGCGCTACAAGGACCTGCGCGACCAGGGCTTCATCAGCTCGGCCGAGCTGGAGCGCCGCGACACCGCGCTGAAATCGGCGCAGGCGCAGTTCGACCAGGCGCGCGCGCAAGCCGGCGTGCAGGGCAACCAGGCCGCCTACGCGGCGCTGGTGGCCGATGCGAACGGCGTGATCACCGGCGTCGACGCCGAACCCGGCATGGTGGTGGCGGCCGGCACGCCGGTCGTGCGCCTGGCGCAGGACGGCCCGCGCGACGTGGTGTTCTCGGTGCCCGAGGACCACGTTGGCGACCTGCGGGCGCTGGCCCGCAAGCCCGGCGCGCTGAAGGTGCGCCTGTGGGGCAGCAACGAGGCGGTGTCCGCCTCGATCCGCGAGGTGGCCGCGGCGGCCGATGCCGCGACCCGCACGTTCCAGATCAAGGCCGACATCGGCGAGCTGCCGGCCCGCCTCGGCCAGACCGCCACGGTGCTGATCGAGCTGCCGCAGCAATCCGGCGTGGTGCGCCTGCCGCTGTCGGCCGTCACAGAGTTGCAGGGCCGCACGTCGGTGTGGCTGGTCGACAAGAATGCCCAGGGCGTGCTCAGCGTCAAGGCACAGCCGATCCAGGTGGGTGGTGCCGATGGCAACACCGTGGTGGTGGCCGGCGGCCTCGCGCCGGGGCAGATGGTGGTGACGGCCGGCGTGCACGTGCTGTCGCCCGGCCAGCAGGTGAAGCTGTACGTCGAGCCGACCGCGCAGAACGGCAATCCGGCTGCGATGGCGCCCGCCAGCGCGGCGTCCCACTGAGCCCCCGCGTCCGAGGCACCGCATGAGCCCCCAAGACAACCACGATGGCCACGCCGGCCCGCACGACGACGTGCCGAGCTCGCGTTTCAACATCTCCCGCTGGGCGCTGGAACACCAGCCGCTGACGCGCTACCTGATGGTGGTGCTGATGCTGCTGGGCTTCGTCGCCTACTTCCAGCTTGGCCAAGATGAAGACCCGCCGTTCACCTTCCGCGCGATGGTGGTGCAGGCCTTCTGGCCCGGCGCCACCGCGCAGCAGATGGCCGAGCAGGTCACCGACAAGATCGAGAAGACGCTGCAGGAAGCGCCGTACGCCGACAAGATCCGCAGCTACACCAAGCCGGGCGAGTCGCTGACCATCTTCCAGATCAAGGACAGCTCGCCGCCGAAGGAAGTCAACAACGTCTGGTACCAGACCCGCAAGAAGATCGGCGACATGCGTTCGACGCTGCCGTCGGGCGTGATCGGGCCGGCGTTCAATGACGAATTCGGCGACGTTTACGGCTCGATCTTCGCGCTGTCGGCCGACGGCTTCACCTACGAAGAGCTGCGCCAGCGCGCCGAGGAGGTGCGCCAGAAGTTGCTGAAGGTGCCCGACGTGGCCAAGGTCCAGGTGTTCGGCGCGCAGCCCGAGAAGATCTTCATCGAGATCTCTCAGAAGCGCCTGGCCTCGATGGGGCTCGACTTCAACCAGGTGATCGCCCAGCTCGGCGCACAGAACGCGGTCGAGGGCGCCGGCGTGCTGAACGCCGGCAGCGACAACCTGCAGGTGCGCGTGGGCGGCCAGTTCAACTCGGTCGACGAGCTGGCGGCCTTCCCGATCCGTGCCACCAACGCCGGCACCGGCGTCGCGAGCACGCTGCGCCTGTCCGACATCGCGACCATCAAGCGCGACTACGTCGATCCGCCGGCCGTCAAGGTGCGCCACCAGGGCAAGGAAGTGATCGCACTCGGCATCTCGATGGCCAAGGGCGGCGACATCATCGAGCTCGGCAAGCAGCTCAAGCACCGCGTGGCCGCGATCCAGAAGGAACTGCCGATCGGCATCGAGCTGTCGCAGATCCAGGACCAGCCGTCGGCGGTGACCACGTCGGTGGGCGAGTTCGTGCACGTGCTGATCGAGGCGGTGGTGGTGGTGCTGGCGGTCAGCTTCATCAGCCTGGGCCTGCACACCCGCCCGCTGCGCATCGACGTGTGGCCGGGGCTGGTGGTGGGCATCACGATCCCACTGGTGCTCGCGATCACCTTCGTCACGATGTTCTACTGGGGCGTCGGGCTGCACAAGATCTCGCTGGGCTCGCTGATCATCGCGCTCGGGCTGCTGGTCGACGACGCGATCATCTCGGTCGAGATGATGGTGCGCAAGCTCGAAGAGGGCTACGACAAGATGCGCGCCGCCACCTTTGCCTACGACGTGACCGCGATGCCGATGCTGACCGGCACGCTGATCACAGCGACCGGCTTCCTGCCGATCGGCATGGCCAGGTCGACGGTGGGCGAGTACACCTTCGCGATCTTCGCGGTGACCACCGCGGCGCTGCTGATCTCGTGGGTGGTGTCGGTGTACTTCGTGCCCTACCTGGGCGCCAAGCTGCTGCACAGCAAGTCGAAGGTGCACGAGGGCGAGCAGGCCCACGAGCTGTTCGACACGCCGTTCTACACGCGCTTCCGGCGCGCGGTGAACTGGTGCGTGAAGCACCGCTGGATCACCATCGGCCTGACCATCGGCACCTTCGTGCTCGGCCTGGCCGGCATGGGCAAGGTGCAGCAGCAGTTCTTCCCGGATTCGAGCCGGCCCGAGATCCTGGTCGACCTGTGGCTGCCCGAAGGCGCCACCATCCAGTCGAGCGAGGAACTGGCCAAGCGTTTCGAGGCCCGCATGCTGAAGGAGCCGGGCGTCGTCGACGTATCGATCTGGGTCGGCAGCGGCGTGCCGCGCTTCTACCTGCCGCTGGACCAGATCTTTCCGCAGACCAACGTCAGCCAGGTGATCCTGATCCCGAAGGACCTGCCGACGCGCGAATCGCTGCGCCTGAAGCTGCCGAAGATGCTGGCCGAGGAATTTCCGGACGCACGCGGCCGTGTCAAGCTGCTGCCGAATGGGCCGCCGGTGCCGTACCCGGTGCAGTTCCGCGTGATGGGGCCGGATGCGGCGCAGGCCCGTGCCTGGGCCGACAAGGCCAAGGACATCCTGCGTACCAACCCGAACATGCGCGGCGTCAACGACAACTGGAACGAGTCGGTCAAGGTGCTGCGCCTCGAGGTCGACCAGGACAAGGCGCGTGCGCTCGGCGTCACCAGCCAGGCCATTGCCACCGCGTCGCGCACCATCCTGTCGGGCAACACCGTCGGCCAGTACCGCGAGGCCGACCGGCTGGTCGACATCGTCGTGCGCCAACCGCTGGACGAGCGCAACGCCATCACCGACATCGGCAACGCCTACCTGCCGACGGCCAGCGGACGCTCGATCCCGCTGACGCAGATCGCGAAGGTCGGCTTCGCCTGGGAGCCGGGCGTGCTGTGGCGCGAAGGGCGCGACTATGCGGTGACGGTGCAGGGCGACGTGGTCGAAGGCCTGCAGGGCCCGACGGTCACGATGCAGGTGTGGCCCGAGCTCGACAGGCTGCAGAAGACCATGCCGGACGGCTACCGAATCGAGATTGCCGGCGCGGTGGAGGAGAGCAGCAAGGGGCAGGGCTCGATCGCCGCAGGCCTGCCGCTCGCGCTCTTCATCATGTTCACGCTGCTGATGCTGCAGCTGCACAGCTTCTCGCGCTCGATCCTGGTGTTCCTCACCGGCCCGCTCGGCATCGCCGGCGTGGCAGGCGCGCTGCTGCTGCTTAACCGGCCGTTCGGCTTCGTCGCACTGCTGGGCGTGATCGCGCTGATGGGCATGATCATGCGCAACTCGGTGATCCTGATCGACCAGATCGAGCAGGACCGCGCGCGCGGCGTGCCGGCCTGGGAGGCGATCGTCGAATCGGCGGTGCGGCGTTTCCGCCCGATCGTGCTGACGGCGGCGGCCGCGGTGCTCGCGATGATTCCGTTGTCGCGCAGCGTGTTCTGGGGTCCGATGGCGGTCGCCATCATGGGCGGACTGATCGTCGCGACGGGGCTGACGCTGCTGGCCTTGCCGGCCATGTACGCCGCCTGGTTCCGCGTCAAACCGGCCGATGAGGAAAGAGCGGCCGCGAGCGGCTAAACTACGCGGTTTACCGAATCGCCTCAAAAGGGAAGCTTCGGCTTCCCTTTGTTTTCATTTGCTTGTGCAAGTGCCGTGCAAGCACTTGTGCAAGTGCCCGGAGAATGTGCGCGGGTGGCGAAATTGGTAGACGCACCAGGTTTAGGTCCTGACGCCAGCGATGGTGTGGGGGTTCGAGTCCCCCCCCGCGCACCAGCTAACGAAACCAGAGAGTCCAGACAATCATGGCTGTCACTGTAGAAACCCTCGAGAAGCTCGAACGCCGCATCACGCTGACGCTGGCGGCCGACACCATCACCAACGAGGTCGAATCGCGCCTGAAGCGACTGTCCCGCACGGTCAAGGCCGACGGGTTCCGCCCGGGCAAGGTGCCGATGAGCGTGGTGTCGCAACGCTACGGCTACTCGGTGCAGTACGAGGTCATGAACGACAAGGTCGGCCAGGCCTTCGCGCAGGCCACCGCCGAAGCCAAGCTGCGTGTCGCCGGCGCCCCGCGCATCAGCGAGAAGGAAACCGCGCCCGAAGGCCAGATGGCCTTCGACGCCGTCTTCGAGGTGTACCCCGAGGTCAAGCTCGGCGACCTGTCGACCGCCGAGGTCGAGCGCGTCAGCACCGAAGTGACCGATGCCGCGATCGACAAGACGCTGGACATCCTGCGCAAGCAGCGCCGCACCTTCGCGCAGCGCCCGCAGGGCGAAGCGGCCGCCGAAGGCGATCGCGTGACGATCGACTTCGAAGGCAAGATCGACGGCGTGCCGTTCGATGGCGGCAAGGCCGAAGGCTTCCAGTTCCTGATCGGCGAAGGCCAGATGCTCGAGGCCTTCGAGAAGGCCGTCCGCGGCATGAAGACCGGCGAATCGAAGACCTTCCCGCTGCAGTTCCCCGAGGACTACCAGGGCAAGGACGTCGCCGGCAAGGAAGCCGACTTCCTGGTCACGCTGAACAAGGTCGAGGCGCAGAACCTGCCCGAGGTCAACGACGCGCTGGCCAAGTCGCTTGGCATCAAGGAAGGCACCGTCGATGCGCTGCGCGCCGACATCAAGCGCAACCTCGAGCGCGAGGTCAAGTTCCGCGTGCTGGCCCGCAACAAGTCGTCGGTGATGGACGCGCTGGTCAAGAGCGCCGAGCTCGACCTGCCGACCTCGCTGGTCAACGGCGAAGTCGAGCGCATGACCGAAGGCGCCCGTGCCGACCTGAAGAAGCGCGGCATCAAGGATGCCGACACCGCGCCGATCCCGGCCGAGATCTTCCAGCCGCAGGCCGAGCGCCGCGTCCGCCTGGGCCTGGTCGTCGCCGAGCTGGTTCGCGCGAACAACCTGCAAGCCAAGCCCGAGCAACTGCAGGCGCACATCGAAGAGATGGCGCAGAGCTACGAGAAGCCGGCCGAAGTGGTGCGCTGGTACCTGGGCAGCCGCGAGCGCATGGCCGAGGTCGAAGGCGTGGTCATCGAGAACAACGTGACCGAATTCGTGCTGGGCAAGGCGAAGGTCACCGACAAGGTGCTGCCGTTCGACGAACTGATGGCCGGCTGATCATTTCGACCGCCATGCGAAGGGCGCCGGGCTGAAAGGCCTGGGCGCCCTTTGCCATTCGAGGGTCTGCCATTCGAGGGTTTGCCTGCGTCGGCTTTGTTCACGCCAATGGACGCAGTTTCTTCGAACGCGGACTTGTCGCGACATAATCAAACCCAATCTCCGTGGGACTATCACGAACCTCCTCAAGGACGCAAGGACGATCATGAGCGCGCTGGAAACACAAAGTCTGGGCATGGTGCCCATCGTCATCGAGCAGTCGGGCCGCGGGGAACGGGCTTACGACATCTACAGCCGCCTGCTGCGCGAGCGGGTCATCTTCCTGGTAGGGCCGGTCAACGACCAGTCGGCCAACCTGGTCGTCGCGCAGCTGCTGTTCCTCGAAAGCGAGAACCCCGACAAGGACATCTCGCTGTACATCAACTCGCCGGGCGGTTCGGTGAGCGCGGGCATGTCGATCTTCGACACGATGCAGTTCATCAAGCCCGACGTGTCCACGCTGTGCATGGGCATCGCCGCCAGCATGGGCTCGTTCCTGCTGATGGCCGGCGCCAAGGGCAAGCGCTTCGCGCTGCCGAATTCGCGCGTGATGATCCACCAGCCCTCGGGCGGCGCGCAGGGTCAGGCCACCGACATCGAGATCCATGCCCGCGAGATCCTGAAGACCCGCGAGCAACTGAACCGGATCTATGCCGAGCGCACCGGGCAGACGATCGAGAAGATCCGCGCCGACATGGAGCGCGACTTCTTCCTCGACCCGACGGAAGCCAAGGACTACGGCCTGATCGACCAGGTGCTGACGCAGCGCACCCCGCCCGCGGCAACATGAGCTGACAGATCGGGCCCGCAGCCTCGGGTAAAACCGGGGTTGGACCTGGAAAAAGCCGTACAAAGCTGCAGAACGGGGCCCATTTGGGGCCCTTTTCCATGGCCTGGGCCCGAATTCTTTTGCTCTATCATTGACTCAGCCTTCTCAACGCACAGCGCATCCATCCATGGCCGACAAAAAAGGCTCCTCCAGCGAGAAAGTCCTGTACTGCTCCTTCTGCGGCAAGAGCCAGCATGAGGTGAAGAAACTGATCGCGGGTCCGTCGGTTTTCATCTGCGACGAGTGCATCGAGCTTTGCAACGACATCATTCGCGATGAAGTGCCGGCCGACACCGCCGAGGCCCGTGCCACCAAGTCCGACCTGCCGGTGCCCAGCGAGATCAAGGCGAGCCTCGATCAATACGTGATCGGGCAGGACACGGCGAAGCGCACGCTGTCGGTGGCGGTGTACAACCACTACAAGCGGCTCAAGCACATGGCGTCGTCGAAAGACGAGGTCGAGCTGAGCAAGAGCAACATCCTGCTGATCGGCCCCACCGGTTCGGGCAAGACGCTGCTGGCACAGACGCTCGCACGCCTGCTCAACGTGCCGTTCGTGATCGCCGACGCCACCACGCTGACCGAAGCCGGCTATGTCGGCGAGGATGTCGAGAACATCATCCAGAAGCTGCTGCAGAACTGCAACTACGACGTCGAGAAGGCGCAGCGCGGCATCGTCTACATCGACGAGATCGACAAGATCTCGCGCAAGGCCGACAACCCGTCGATCACGCGCGACGTGTCGGGCGAGGGCGTGCAGCAGGCGCTGCTGAAGCTCGTCGAAGGCACGATGGCGTCGGTGCCGCCGCAGGGTGGCCGCAAGCACCCGAACCAGGACTTCCTGCAGATCGACACGACGAACATCCTGTTCATCTGCGGTGGCGCGTTCGACGGCCTCGAGAAGGTCATCCAGAACCGCTCCGAGAAATCCGGCATCGGTTTCGCGGCGACCGTGCACACCAAGTCGGAACGCCGCGTGTCCGAGGTGTTCCGCGAAGTCGAGCCCGAAGACCTGATCAAGTTCGGCCTGATTCCCGAACTGGTCGGCCGCCTGCCGGTGGTCGCCACGCTGGGCGAACTGACCGACGACGCGCTGGTGCAGATCCTGACCGAGCCGAAGAACGCGCTGCTCAAACAGTACCAGAAGCTGTTCGCGATGGACGGCGTCGAACTCGAGGTGCGTCCTTCAGCGCTCGCCGCCATCGCCCGCAAGGCGCTGGCACGCCGCACCGGGGCACGCGGACTGCGTTCGATCATGGAGCAATCGCTGATCGACACGATGTTCGAACTGCCGACGCTCGATGGCGTCGCGAAGGTGGTGCTCGACGAGCACACGATCGAGGAAGACACCAAACCCTTGCTCGTCTACCGAGAGCAGAAGGCCAGTGCCTGAACAGGGCCATCGCCACGACAACGGATCCTGATGTTTGCCGGTGCGCCACACTGCGCCGGCTCCTTGCAAACGAATGCTTGAGCCCTAGATGGGCTTGAGAAAGAGAGGTTCCAATGTCCGGACATCCCGTTTTGCCCGCCGAGCCCATCACGATGCCGCTGCTCCCGCTGCGGGACGTGGTGGTGTTCCCCCACATGGTGATCCCGCTGTTCGTCGGACGCCCGAAGTCGATCAAGGCGCTCGAAGCCGCGATGGAAGCCGGCCGGCAGATCATGCTCGTCGCGCAACGCGCGGCCGGCAAGGACGAGCCCAAGCCCGACGACATGTTCGAAGTGGGTTGCGTCTCGAGCATCCTGCAGATGCTGAAGCTGCCCGACGGCACGGTGAAGGTGCTGGTCGAAGGCATCCAACGCGCCAACACGCATTCGATCAGCGACAACGGCGAGCACTTCATGGCCGAAGTGACGCCGGTGCCGCCCGAGACCGAGGCCAAGCCCGAGGTCGAGGCGCTGCGCCGCGCGGTGACGCAGCAGTTCGACCAGTACGTCAAGCTCAACAAGAAGATCCCGCCGGAGATCCTGACCTCCATCGCGGGCATCGACGATGCCGGCCGCCTGGCCGACACGATTGCGGCACACCTGCCGCTGAAGCTCGAGAACAAGCAGTCGGTGCTCGACCTGTTCGCGGTCGACAAGCGGCTCGAGAAGCTGCTCGAGCAACTCGAACATGAAGTCGACATCCTGCAGGTGGAGAAGCGCATCCGCGGGCGCGTGAAGCGCCAGATGGAGAAGAGCCAGCGCGAGTACTACCTGAACGAGCAGGTCAAGGCGATCCAGAAGGAACTCGGTGACGGCGAAGAAGGCGCCGACATGGAGGAGCTGGAAAAGAAGATCACTGCGGCGAAGATGCCCAAGGAGGCCCGCAAGAAGGTCGATGCCGAGCTGAAGAAGCTGAAGCTGATGTCGCCGATGTCGGCCGAAGCGACCGTCGTGCGCAACTACATCGACACGCTGATCAACCTGCCGTGGACCAAGAAGACCAAGATCAAGCACGACCTGCCGAATGCAGAGGCCGTGCTGAACGAGGACCACTACGGCCTCGAGAAGGTCAAGGACCGCATCCTTGAGTATCTCGCGGTGCAACAGCGTGTCGACAAGGTCAAGGCCCCGATCCTGTGCCTGGTCGGCCCCCCGGGCGTCGGCAAGACCTCGCTCGGCCAGAGCGTGGCGCGCGCCACCGGGCGCAAGTTCGTCCGCATGGCGCTGGGCGGCATGCGCGACGAGGCCGAGATCCGCGGGCACCGCCGCACCTACATCGGCTCGATGCCGGGCAAGGTGCTGCAGAGCCTGTCGAAGGTCGGCACCCGCAATCCGCTGTTCCTGCTCGACGAGATCGACAAGCTCGGCATGGACTTCCGGGGCGATCCTTCGAGCGCATTGCTCGAGGTGCTCGACCCCGAGCAGAACCACACCTTCAGCGACCATTACGTCGAGGTTGACTTCGACCTGAGCGACGTGATGTTCATCGCCACGTCGAACTCGATGAACATTCCGCCGGCGCTGCTGGACCGGATGGAAGTGATCCGCCTTGCGGGTTACACCGAGGACGAGAAGGTCAACATCGCTCAGCGCTACCTGCTGCCGAAGCAACGCAAGAACAACGGCGTGCAGGACGAGGAGATGGAGGTCACCGAATCGGCGATCCGCGGGATCATCCGCTACTACACGCGTGAAGCCGGCGTGCGTTCGCTCGAGCGCGAGGTGTCCAAGATCTGCCGCAAGGTGGTGAAGAGCATCCAGCTGAAGAAGCAGGTCGGCAAAATGGTCGTCAGCGAAGAGAACCTGAACGACTTCCTCGGCGTGCGCCGCTTCAACTACGGCCAGGCCGAGAAGCGCAACCAGGTCGGCCAGGTGGTCGGCCTCGCGTGGACGGAAGTGGGCGGCGATCTGCTGACCATCGAGACCGCGGTGATGCCGGGCAAGGGCAACATCATCCGCACCGGCTCGCTGGGCGACGTGATGAAGGAGTCGGTCGAGGCGGCACGTTCGGTGGTGCGCAGCCGTGCACGCCGCCTGGGCATCAAGGACGAGATGTTCGAGAAGCGCGACATCCACATCCACGTGCCCGATGGCGCGACGCCGAAGGACGGCCCGAGCGCGGGTGCTGCGATGACGACGGCCTTCGTGTCGGCGCTGACCAACATCCCCGTGCGTGCCGACGTGGCGATGACCGGCGAGATCACGCTGCGTGGCGAGGTCACGGCCATCGGAGGCCTGAAGGAGAAGTTGCTCGCGGCTCACCGCGGCGGCATCAAGACGGTGCTGATCCCGGAGGAGAACGCGAAGGACCTTCAGGACATTCCGGAGAACGTGAAGAACCACCTCGAGATCGTGCCGGTGAAGTGGATCGACCAGGTGCTGGAGATCGCCCTCGAGTCGGCACCGCAAGCGCTGGCCGATGAAGAGGTGCCGAAGGTCGACGGCAAGGCCGAAGCTGCGGCCACGCCTGCGGCGCCGGCCACGGCACCTGCGACCGACGCGCTGAAGCACTGAAGAAAGTTTGAAAAAAATCGGCCGGTCTTGCGGATCGGCCGATTTTGAACATATACTGTGAGTCTTGGTTGATACAGCAAAGCAACTGCAACGAAGTGAGAGCTTCAAGCGGGCAGAGCGAGTTGATCAAGGGATCGAAAGATCCGGCAAAGCGGGAGTAGCTCAGTTGGTAGAGCGCAACCTTGCCAAGGTTGAGGTCGCGAGTTCGAGCCTCGTCTCCCGCTCCAAATTCAAAGGGAAGCTTTCGAGCTTCCCTTTTTGCCTAGATGACGCAAGAGCGTGACGCAAGAGCGTCAGGCAAGACAAGTTAAGCGGGGCGCGGTAGCAAAGCGGTTATGCACCGGATTGCAAATCCGTGTAGGTCGGTTCGACTCCGGCCCGCGCCTCCAAAAAAATCCAGTCAAATCAAGTGGTTAGACGCCTCGCACTGCGAGGCGTTTCTACTTCTGGGTGTCAAATATGACCACGAATCGGCACGCTGCTACCGTGTTTCGGTAGCAGTGCTACCGCGCAACGGATCGGTCTGGGCGTGTAGGCGAGTTAGCATGGCCTCGCCCAAACAACAAACCAGAACATGGCGACGAGTGTTCAAGCTCGCGGTGCGCGATTCCAGCTGAGGGTCAAGCATTCCCTCCTTCCCAAACCCTTCTTCTTCACCTTCGATACCGAGATCGAGGCGCGCACCTACGGTGACCAGCTCGCGGCGCTGCTGTCACGTGGCATCGTGCCTTCAGAGCTGCTCGCGGCCGAGCCGCGGGGCGATGACCCGCTGCTGATCGAAGTCATCCGCGGGTATGTGAAGGGGGCGCCGATCAGCGATAGCGACGATGCTCTGCTCGGCGTGATGCTCGAAGAGCTGGTCGGCGTTCGCATGAGCGCGCTCACGTTCCAATGGGTCGACAACTACGTGTACCGACTGAAGACGAAACACGTTCCGAATCTCGCGCCTGGCACGATTCGAAAGCGGGTAGGGGCACTAGGCCGAGTGATGGACTGGCACCTGCGGCGAGTGACGCCGCCGCACACAACGCCCCCCGCGAACGTGTTCCGACTCCTGCCGAAGGGGTACAGCGCCTACAGTCGAACGGAAGCCGAGGAACTAGCATCGAAAGGCCTCAATGCGAAGCGGGACGAGCACAGGGATGTGCGTCTGCCGGCAGATCATGAACGAGCCGTCTTGGCCGCGCTGCAGGGCGTGAAGCGCCCCGATCGAGAGAGAGCGCTGCAGGTCGATCCCGCATTCAACTTGCTCTTCAGTCTGATCTTGGATACGGGCCTGCGCTTGCGCGAGGCCTATCGCCTTCGCGTCGACCAAGTCGACCTGGTCAAACATGTGATCAACGTTGAGGGTACGAAGGGTCATCGCGGCGCGATGAAGCCCCGTCAGGTACCTATCAAGGCATCCCTGCACGAGGCCCTTCAGCTCTGGTGTCGTGATCGCGTTGGACTGCTCTTCCCGTTTTGGACCGGCGTCGACGATCCAAAGGAACTCGCCCGCGTGACTTCGCGGCTGTCCGTCCGATTCGGAAGCCTCTTCCGGTACGCGGGCCTCGACGGAGTCACGGAGCACGACCTGCGTCACGAAGCTACGTGCCGCTGGGTCGAACTGCGCTCGCCACAAGGCGGCTGGGTGTTCAGCGACATCGAGATCTGCCGCATCATGGGCTGGACCGACACCAACATGATGCTGCGGTATGCGAGCCTGCGGGGCGAAGACTTGGCCGCACGCCTGGGCTGACGAGAGTGAGATTCCAGACTGCAGATCTCGCTGGGACCGCATGCCACCTGCGCAATTCATCCTTAGTCTGCCCCCCCAGTTACCTCATCGGCGCGTTGGTTCTCCCATGCGTCCTCCGGCATAGGTGGTGATTCGAACCATCCTGGATTGATCTGCTCTCGACAGGAGATGAAGTGCTCGTCGCAATGAGCGATATGGCGCCGGTTCAGTTCCGTCACCGCCCTCAGCGGCGCGTCAATGAATCCGGCGAAGGCCCGGTTGTGGCTGACATACAGACACTGCGACGGTGAGATCGGCAGCGTCACTTCGATGTCTGGCATGCCCAGTCCTGCAGCTCGCCACATCGGTGGGCGCCGGTAGGCCGTCGGATCAAACCACGTGCAGGGGACATCGGTCGTGATAAATCCGATCGGATCGTCAGTGCACAGAACTGCCAGGCTCATTCGCGCAAGCATCGGCACCACGCCCCGCAGTATTGGCTCCATCAGAACCTGTATCGGGTACTCTTCCAATGCGCGCACCTCGTCTATGGAGATGGAGCCGCCGCTGCCGCGAAGAAGGCTGGATGCCGCCCTGCGTTGTGCAGGTGTGGCGTTGCGCATGCCTTCTTCCATGCGCTCCATTTGTCTTCGCATGTCTCCCCATTGGCGAGCTTGGAAATCCCGCAACGCTCGGGTTCGAGCTTGGGTGGTGGCAATGAATGCCAGAACCCATCCAGTCTGTTCGTCATCGGGCCAACGGCGACGCGAGAAAGTCAGGTTGCGAATGCGCGTGAACCTATCCTCCAACTCTTGGAAGCCGTTCTCCAAGTAGAGGTCGCGTGAGCCGTCTGCCGCTGGGATGGTGTAGATGTCTGACTCAGTAAAGAGATTCGAGGGCGCCTTTCTTCGTGGCGATGTGCCGTCTCGATCGAAGCGCCAAACGTAAGGCGACGACTGGGGACCAGTGGGTGCGGTGGGATCGTGCCATGGCTTCATGTAGCACTGAGGTACGAAGTGCTGTCGCTTGTGCGTGCTTCTAGCCATACAGAGTCATTCCAAATGAAAAGGGGCCGACTTGAAAGTCAGCCCCTTGCGCGCCGGTTGGCCCGCGCTCAGTGCGACCTATTTGCGCCGCGTTGGCAATGTCTCGATCGTCGTTGTTCCCGGGCGGCGAATTGCTTCCTGAACCGGAATGAACTCGCCTGTGCGGGCGTCGCGACCGATGTGCGTCGAAGGGCCGGGGCGGTGGCTCGGCGGAAGTGTCTCAACCGTTGCGGTTGAGGGATTCCGCTGTGCTTGTCGCACCGGGATGAATTGGCCGTTCCCTGCGTCGCGGCCGATACGGTTTCCTGCCATGGCAACTCCTTAAAGGCAGTCTGTCCCGGACATCAGAAAACCGATCTTTTATTCTGGCGACATGCAACGACGCCGGTTCTACTTCACGCCACTACGAATTCGTAGGTCAACAGGGTTCGACGGGACGAAAAACTACCCTGGTCGAAACACTCTTCGAGCTTGCGCTCGCTGAGCGGCCTTGCTTTGGATTTCTGCAGGAATAGCGTATCACACTTGGTGCTGCGGGGCACTAGATCTGGGGTCAGATGACCACTTGGGCCCTATGGGTAGCGTCCCCCCCCCTTGAAACTGATACGCATCGACCTCAGTAGCTCGGCAGCGTTGGCGGTCTCCTGCGCCTCGCAGACGGAGGATGTAGCACTGCTGTTGACGCGCGAGGCGTTCTTCGCGCGGCCGCCTCTTCAAGCGCAAGCTCTTGCAGGCGAAGAGCCAGTGCGCTTGCGGGAAATATCCAACCCCCATCGCCGAATTTTAATCCTGGCAGATCACCTGAACGCGCTCGGTCTTCAACCGTAGTGACTGCACATCCGAGCATCGTTGCGACTGCATCCACTTTCAGTACGTCAAGCAGCATGGTGTTCTGGCAATTGGTGTTGTGCAGTTCCGGCTTCGTCGGGTGCGGCTGCTGCGGGGGCGCTACTGGCAACTTGCGAGAGGCTTGCGGCGTTCGTGTCGCGATCAGTTGGATTGTCCGATGGCTTCGCCGTTGGAAACACTTTGCGCGACCGCTGGCGAGACTTTGTCTCATAGTGTTGTTCGGGCTCGGCGAGCTTCTCTGCGGGTGTGACCCCGTAGTGCTCTGCGGCGGCAAGCAACTGCTCTGGCTTGCGATCGATCGCGTAGGTCGGGACGCGCACGTTCTGGATCAGTGCGCAGTCGAGGATGAACAGGGTTAGCTCGTCGAGAGCAGCGTCGCAATGTGGGCCTGCAGGTTGTCTCGTTCAACGCCGTGCAGGGCAGCCAGCACGGTCTTGTCATCCCAGGCTACGCCCGAATACGCCACCTGGGCGACCATCTGCAGGTCGAAGGCGCTTCGCGGGGCGGCGGCTGCGGCGGTGCGCACGCGCGACAGCAATGACATGCGGGCATCGAGTTCGGCCTGCAACTCGGCCGCCCGCTTGGCCTGCGCCGCTTCGCGCTTCTTGCGATCGGCGTCGCTCTCGACATATCCCCGGGAGGGGGCCGGTTCCTTGACCTTCACGCCGGCCGCCTTCACGTCGTCGATCTTCACGACCTGGTGCGTCTTGCCGTCGCGTGGATCCTGGATGGTGATCACTGTCGGCTTCGCTTCCTTCGCCACCTTCTTCAAGGCCTCGCGCACATCGGTCAGTTTGATGAAGCCGCCCTTGATGTTCCCGCATGCGTCGATCGCCTGGCGCGCTTTCGAGCCTTGAACCACGACCTTGCCGGCTTCCTGCAGCTTCGCGGCCTCGCGCTTCAGGTGCGCCTTCTTCTTCTCGGCAAAGCAATCGGGGTCCGTACAGACGTCTGTACCGTGCACGGGAGCGCGATCGACATAGCGGCCGGCGCTGTTCTTCCGGTCTGCAGGCGCGTTGATGTCGTCGAACTCCGGAGCATTGCCGGTTCGCTTCCAGCAGCGCACGCAGTGATCGGCGCGAGACCGAGCATGGGGAAGACGGCCGTATGCCTGACGCTGAGCCGCAACGTCGGTCGCAAGCATCAGGTGCTGATGCTGAGCGAACTGCTCGGTCGCGCGATCCTCCAGGTCGGCCAGCCGGCCTCGACCTGGCTGCGCGCATACACGAAACACCTGCGCGAGCAGGCGGCGGGCCGTGGCGCGGACGGCGAGCTGGCGCGCGAGCGTGCGCGCCTGGCTCGCGAGCAGGCCGACCGTGTAGCGATGGACAACGCGCAGAGCCGCAAAGAACTCGCGCCGGTGTCGGTGCTCGAGCTGGTGCTCGCCAAGATGGCCGGCGACGTTGGCAGCCTGCTGCAGGGCCTGGTGCCGCGCGTGCGCCGCCGGGTGGATCTGCCGGGCGAGGCGCTGCGCATCCTGGAAGACGAGGTCACCAAGGCCCGCAACCGCGCCGCCGCGCTGACGCTGGCGGACGCCGAAGACGAACCCGATGAGGAGGATGACGCTTGACCGAGTTCACCGACATGATCGAGGTGGATCGACCGATGTCGCTGGCCGACCTGGGCACCGAACAGCGCGACGAGATCAACGCGGCGCTGCGCCGTGGTCTGCGCCCGCTCGAAGCCCCTGCGCCGATGCGCTTGTCCACCTGGATGACCGAGCACTTCTACCTGTCGGAGGAGAGCAGCTACGAGCAGGGCCGCTGGGAGGCCTACCCGTACCAAGTCGCTATCGCCGACTGCATCGGCCACGACGAGATCACGCACGTGACTTGGCGGAAGTCGGCGCGCACCGGGTATACCAAGATATTTCTCGCGGCCATCGGCTACTTCGCCGAGCACAAGCGCCGCAACCAGGCGGTGTTCCGCGCAAGGTCTTCAATGGGTCGTTCACGTTGACGGCGTCGGTGGCGAGCGTCTTCGGGTCGGGCTTCACGTCGACGCGCGGGGCGACGGTGCCGGTGACGACCACTCCCGTCACCGTGACCGTACAGAACGGCAGTGGGGTCTACACCCTCGCTTGGTCGACGTTGTCGGGGTCGTCGGCGACCGCGATGTCGCCGAACTTGGCGACGACCCAGTTCCGCCGCAACGCTGCAGCGCCGACTACTGTGGGCAAGGCCAACACGCTCAGCGGCGTGCAGCGGTGCACGGTGACGGAAGTGAACACGGGCGAGGTGAAGACCATCGATGTGACCGTCGTGACGGAGCACTGGTACGACTTCTGAAGAATGCCGCCCACCGTTTCGTTTGCCTGGCATGCCGCAGTGCGGCTGAGTTCTGTCTTTATGCAGAGTTCTCTTTGTCGGGAAGGTCATCACCCACGAGCTATCAAAGTTACAACTCCGGGAGAGAGGATGCCAATGGACTACATCCAGGGCCACGCTTTGAAGATTGCCGTGCGGTTCCAGGGGGCGTTTCTTACAACCGAGTACTCGAAATGGTGCGCGCCACGAATCAGTGACTTATGGGTGGGTAACCGACTTATATAGGTGGCGCTCAAATTATGACGGTATCAGACGCTTTGCCAATTCGTGCCACTATCTTCCGTAAGTAACTAACGTCTGAGAGATGTCTACGATGGCAAAGCGTTTGCATTATTAGTGCGGGCGATTGTTAATCATTTCGACTGACGATCGAAATAGTCTTTCACTTCCTGAGGAATTTTCTTGAACTTCACGCGTGGGTCGCTTGCCACGCTGCCACCGTTTAAAGTCAAGGGGAGTTGTAGGTTGAGGTCATATATTCCTTCTTGATATGGTATTCCGGCCGGGAGGTTCATGATATAACCTGCATCTCCAACCCCTGAAGTGATCCTTAAATTTCCTCGGGAAGCACCCACTTGCCCAGCATTATTTCGAGCCGTTAGCATATATGTCATGCCAAGAAGAGTCGCAGCACCAAGGGCCGTGATTACTACAACGTTGTTGCTGGCATCTAAACGGAAGACCAACGTTAAGGAAGGGTTGACGATCGCGGTCACCGTCTTATCGACTGACAGAATAGTGCTTGTTACAAAGGTCCAAATCCCTTCCACCGTGCCGCCTGCGACTGCCGAAGATTCAGGGATAGACACCCCAATGCTCACATCGCCGTCATGGAACTGCGCCAGCCAGTCTGAAACCGGAAATGAGTCGCCATATGCTACTTGAGTCGAGAGTGTAGTTTGTTCAGATCCTTCTGCCGAGGCGAATGTAATCAACACAGGCGCAGTCGGCCCACTTGCCCCCGACGCCCAATAATGATTTCCAAGCATAAGCTCAGAACTTCCATCCTTCTCTGAGCCTGTGTAAAGTATCGCCGGACCAACTTTTTGAGGTCCACCTGCGGACACTTTCCCGAGTCCATTCAACACTAGAGGCAAAACAGTACCAATTGCCGAGGATACACCACCAATAATGCCATTCCAGTTCATATCAATCTCCGATATTGATTAAGTCCAATACAGCTGATTTACAACTAGAACTGCGATAATGAGTTGTATGCAGTGTGACTCCTTTTGAGTAATGCATGTTTTAATGTGGGCGCTGTCAATATGATAAATCGCCAACCACTATGAATGTGAATTCCCGATTTGTTTTATTGCCTGAACCGTCGCCGGTTTTTAGTCGTAGTTTTGTCGTGTCTAACTGGCTTATAACTGCATTATCCCTTGTGTTCCCGTCTTCATCCCAATAAATCTGCGTTACGCTGCCGCCGTATATTGTTTTGAATGCTTTTGTGAATGTTATCTCGTATATACCCTGTCCGTCTCTTTTTGAGGCAAAGCCGTCCCCTGATCGTTTATCCCCATTGTCGGAGACAATTCCCGCTATCGTTGTAATCACATTATTCTCCAGTCGTGTATGGAAGGTCCTGATTCTTGGGACTACAGACTGCCACCCCCCAAGGCGGGCTGAATCAAAACAAAATGTAAGGGAGGCTGAGCTCCTCGGCAAGAGGTCTCAGCATTGACAGCGTCGAAATTAAACTCCACTTGGGTAAGTCTATAAAACGAGAAATCCTATCGAACTTCGCTTGCAAGTCGTTGATTTTTATTGGGCGAGGCACCCAACATGCCGCCCTTTGAGAAGTGTCCCTAAGTGCCTCGCAGTAGCCGATGCTTGATAGCTCAATGAATATTGCCATCTTGGGGGCTACAAATGGCACGGTGATCCGGCGAGCATGGGCGCATGAGCACCCCCGCAACCGCGATGCTGGCCGGCTATCTGCAGGCCGAAACCGATGTTCTCCTAGGCAAAGAAGCGCGCCTCGGCGATCGGGTCTTCCGCAGTGAAGACCTGGCCGAGATCCGTGCTGGCCGGCAAGAGTGGGAGCGCCGCGTCGCAGGAGATCGCGACCGCGCATTCGGGACGCCCACGCTCGGTGGTCTGCGTTTCTCTGTCGCACGCCTCGACTGATGGCGGCACGCCTGAATCCCGTCGACCGGCTTGTCGCGTGGCTCGACCCGCAGCGCGGCCTGGCCCGACTGCGCAGCCGCACGGTGCTCGCCCACTACGAGGCGGCCCGGCCGAACCCACAGCGCAAGTTCCGCCGCGATGGCGGCTCGCCCAACCGGCGGCGTCGGCTATGCAGCCGGGCGCTGGCAACTCGTGCCGACGAACTGGCCCGACATCGAGAGCTACCCATACGCGACGAACAACGCGCGTTGGGAGGACAAAGTGCGAGTCAGCCGCACGTTCAAGCCGGCGTGGGTGGCAGGGCAGCGCTGCGTGATTCCGGTTCGAGGTTTCTACGAGCCGTGCTACGAGACCGGCTCGCATGTGAGCTGGCGATTCGAGAGCAACGATGGCCGTCCACTCGGCCTGGCTGGCCTTTGGAACGCCTGGATCGACAAGACCACGGGCCAAGTCATCGACACCTACACGATGATCACGATCAACGCAGACGATCATCCGATCATGAAGCGGATGCACAAGCCGGACCCCAATGATCCCGAGAAGCGCATGGTGGCGGTACTAGAGCCGCGGGACCAGCAGGCCTGGCTGTTTGGATCACCGGCAGAGGCCGAACAGGTGATTCGACAGTGGCCCACGGAGCAAATTAAGGCGACGCCGATTCCGGCCAAGCAGAAAGTGTCATCTGCGGCAAAGGCGGATGCGCAGGGAGACTTGTTCTAGCTGCGGCGGGGACCCGCTTGCGACCGATGACTGCCCTGGGATGACCCACAGATGCTTGCCCGAGTGCGGACTACGCGTTAGCCCGTTCAAAGCGCCTCAGCGCACAGGAGTTCTCTACCTCGTTGCGAAACGTCTCGATCAGGGAAAGAACGTCATCGTGAAGCGCAAGGTACTCATCGACCGTCAAGGAGAGCGCTTCGCCGTGGGCTATGTGATTGCGAGGGTTAACGAGACTCGCATCGATGAAGTGGAGCCGAGTCTCGAACTGCGTGTGATCAAGGCCAAGGGCATCGAGAATGTCCTGCAGTACCTTCGACGAAAGGTTCGACTTGGTGTCAACCATATTCTTGTACGGGACCCTCGACTGCACGTCCAGCGACGTACAAAAGAAGTCCGCAAGAGCGTTGGCGCCCGAAATCTTCTCGCTCGCCCTCAACTCGTGAAACTTCGCCCGCACGGCCAGTGCAACGAAGTTTGGAGCTAGGCGCCGGTACGGAATTCGATGCGAGGCCACGTACTCCAAGTAATGGGAGGCGACGCCTTTAACGAAGCCCTCCCAGTGCGCGTAGAGCAGAGCCACCCCGGCACGAACCACTACACGTGCCCTGAGTTGTCCAGTTGATTCCTGGACAAGCCCTCGCATATCGGTCAGCTCGCGTCGGCGCCACACCAGTTCTTCGGCAATCCGGTCAAGCAGTTCGTCAGTAGTTCGAATCATGCCGACACGACTAGCGCGCGAAAAGTTTACGACCCAGCGGAATTAGGCGCGGAAGACGTCTGCTTGCGTTGACGCCTGACGTCGCCCATTCTGTAAACGCCTTTTCCGTCCACACTGAGCGAGCGCGCTTGGCAACCTCCTGCTTTGTGCAAAGCGTTCCCTCAGCAATGTTGTACGCAACACCAAGAGCAACGACCTCGAAGAGAGACAGGAGAAAGCCTCCTTCATGCTTCTTCTTCTTTGTGCTGTAGCGCTTGAAGGCGAGTTCGTCAAGAACCTCCGCCAAGACAGTAAAGGTGTCTTCAAAAAGCTGCTTCGCTTCGGCGCGACGGAACCTCTTATCTTGCGCGAGTTCGGAAACGCGGTCGGTGAGAAACGCTCCAACGTCACCGATTGCTTTGACGTCACCTTCTGGAATTCTTGCTAGCAATACGAAACGGAGTGCAAGCTCCATGTCGTACGCTTCTTCCAACGGGCGGTCACTCAGCGCAGTCGTAAGCACAAAGGGCTCAAACTTCGGCAACTCCTTCAGCCATTCGAAGAATGCCTTATTGATCATCACAAGGAGGCAGTTGCGAACCTCTTGCGGACTAAGCTCGGAGCCTCCGGTGTTGAGCCGCTGAAAGAGATCGTACTTGGCCGACTCATCGCTTTCCTTCAATACGATACTGGCCGATACCTTCGAACCCTTAACGACGAGCTGCAGCTCTTTGGGGAGCGAGTTCTTAGGATTCTCGGCGCATTCCCATTGAATACCTTTCAGGGATGGCAAGTACTTTGTCCCCTGCAATGTCAGCGGCTCGAGTCGCTTTCCATTCTCGTCTCGAAGGAGACCCATGAACTGAAAGATCGTCGATAAGCGCTGGAGTCCATCAACAACGTCCCAGACTCCGTCCGGTCGCTGGCTTACGAAGATGGGGGGCAATGGGATGCCAAGCAAGATGGATTCAATGAGCCCAGCCTTCTGACCGGCTGTCCATCGATAGAAGCGCTGAAACTCAGGATGAATGTCGAGCTCATCGCGCTCGTACATGCTCACCCACTCCCTGATGGACATTGGATAACCGTCCGTCTTAATCTCGCGTCGCTTCTTGTTGATTTGGTCGGTAAGGGACATCTTGCGTCTCGCTGGTTTGACCGGGCGATGATATGCGGTAGCTTGACTGTGCAACAAGGCGGCGAAGGACAGCTACTGGCCGACAGTGTGAGTCACCACGTGACGATGTTGAAACTGCGCTTTGCCTACGAGCGCAACGACTTCGAGTGAACCAACTAGGTCGGCGAATAGATCTGCTCGATCGCGGCGACGGGGTCGGTGTCGATCATGTCACGCTGCTCGATGTAGGCAATGTGTGCAGCCTCCTGGCAGTCGTCCCACGCGTTCATCGGCTCGATCGCCATGTATACCCCGGCCTGTGCTTCAAGCCAGGCATCAACGCCCTTCAAAGCCGGCCAGAACTTGATTTCCGACATTGGCATGCGCTGATGTTCAACTGCATCGGCCGGATCCTCTTGGCGACGGTAGACCCACACGTCGGCCGCGTACCGCGTGAGCGCCTCGGCAGAATCAGCGCTGAAGCAATTCGACATCCGCATGACAAACTCGTCGATCCAACGGGAACGGGGCATCAGGTCCATATCGGCATAGTAGCCGGCCACAGGTTGATTGGTGCATCCGCGATGAAGGTTCACCGCGGCCCAAGGGCGCGATGAGGCCAAATCAGGTTTCCTCATCCACCGCCAGCTCAGCGAGCTTCATGCGCCTGAAGGCGTTGAAATGGCGGAGAGCGCCCTTCACGTCGCCCAGCTGGTCACAAAGGCGCGCGGCATTGAAATGCGCATCGCTCAAGGAAGAGTCCAGCTTCAGGCAGCGCTCGTAGCGTTCCAGCGCCTCTTCGTGCCGCCCGCGGTCCTCAAGCGCCACCGCATGGTTGAAGTGCACCAACGGATCGTTGGGGGCAAGGCGCTCGGCCTGCTCGTAGAGGTCGAGGGCGTCGGCACACCGACTGTCCTCACAGAGCAGTGCCCCCAGGTTCACGTAGGCGTAGACATGGTCCGGCTGCAGGTCGATGGCCCTGCGATACGCTGCTTCCGCGGCACTTCGATCCACTGGCTCCAGCGTCTCGCCCTCGGCAAACCATGCCGCGGCCGTCTTTCGGGCCACCGTTTCCGGTTCAGCGATGAAAGATACCGTCCCCCTGTCGTCGCTGCTCACGTGAAGGTCCAGCAGAAGTTGACCGGTTTCGGCCTCCCACTGTGCGTCCCCCTCTCGCACGGTCACTTCTTCGCCGACCGCAGTGATGCGAAGGCGACTCAGCGGCAGTGTTTCGGGGAGCTTGGCTCGCAACGAGCGAAGCGACTGCAGGAGCTTTCGTTGGGGCACGTTGGCGGCTCGAAGTCCAACGGCGGTGCGCAGCAGAACCAGGTCACGAAACGAGAACCGATACTCGTTGCGATCTCCACGCGATGGGGTCACGTAGCCGGCGCGGATCAAGCCCGTGAGCACACTTCGTCCGACCCCGAGCATTCGTTCCAGGCCGCGGAGGGTGTAGGGCGTTTCCGCCTGCACGTGCTACTTCCTCGCGCGGGCGCCCGACGCGGCGGCGGCAACGGCACGTTCCTCCACCTTGGGCGCGCGCCGGACTGGCTTGCGTTCCTTCAGGGCGCCAGAGGGAATCACCTGCGCTGTTTGAGCGCTCTTCGCGGGAGCCTTCTTGCCTGGGCGCCCAAGGCTTGCCTTCAGCGCCTCCATGAGATCGATCACCTGCCCGCCGCTTGCGGTGCCTTCCTCGGCGCGCACGGATGTGACAACCTGCTTGCCGGCGCCCGTCGACCTGGGTCCCCAGGCCACGCAGAGCTTTCTGCTGGAAAAGCCGCTGCGCGACGCGCGTGACGAGTTTGAGAAAGCGTACTTCGAATTCCACCTGGCCAAGGAAGGCGGCTCCATGACCCGTGTCGCCGAAAAAACCGGCCTGGAGCGCACCCACCTGAACCGCAAACTGAAGCAGCTGGGCGTGGACCTCACGCGCGGCAAACGCGGCATCTGAGCTTT
>Ga0065165_1001601_pt1 | contig 23226 bp, 21 predicted proteins | sample AraplaMF_Cvi_mMF_FD_63813 | JGI IMG/M metagenome (GOLD analysis project Ga0065165, IMG submission 63813) | Arabidopsis root microbial communities from the University of North Carolina, USA - plate scrape MF_Cvi_mMF (version 2) (version 3) | ecosystem: Host-associated > Plants > Roots >... | reverse complement strand
TTTTTGTCTTGACCACATCACCTTCCCTTAAGGGCAGTGTGATGCGGGTCCGCTATCAATTATCAGTTATTCAAAGAACGTTTCAGTCTGTATCTATCGAATCACTTCGATGCTCAAACTAACCGTGATTAATCCCGACTCTCGTCGTTGTCAATCGTTCATTCTGTCTTCGCTTTCTGTCCTTCCGACTTCAGCGCCGTTTGATTTCTCAATCGGGGTGCAAACTTAAGTGCTTTCGTTTTATTCTCCAAATCTTTTTCAAGATTTTTTTTCGTCAGCCCTTCCGTTTTCAACACTTCAATTTCCCGTTAACCTTCTCGTCAAACGGGGTGCAAACGTAGCTGCTTTTTTCTTAACCTCCAAATCTTTCTCAGATTTTTTTCCAACCTCCGTTTCCGAAGTAGTGAAGTTTTGAGTCCCGTTATCCAGCTTGTCAACTTTTCCGCCAGCCTTCTTGCTGAACGGGAGGCAAATGTACAAAGCTTTTTGATCCTGGCAAGCGCTATTCGAAAAAGATTGAGTGTATTTTGAAAAATACCGGCTAATTAGCCCTCTTTAACTGCCATTTTCGGCCGTTTGTAGAGTGGTACAGTGCTGCAAGGCTCTCCAAACATCACACTGGATACATACGGTTTTAGCAGTCGCGTTACTTCTACATAAACCGATACCGGAACGTCTACTTTACTACAGCCCTTTACAACCACCTTAGCATCTGTAAATTGAGTCCAGTCTATGCCGTGAAGCGCCTCTTGAAAGAGCGCCTTTTCAAGATCTTCTAACGAGCCGAAAACAACATGTTTGGCGTAAGGCTGCAATGCAAGCGTTAAAAGCATGTATGCCCAGGTAGGAACAATTGCATCAGCTGAACAAATTATCGAAACATACTTCCCCCGGTAGGCTGACCAGTCGTTTGTCTTGATGAAATCACGAAAATCCTTCTCTCTCAGGATCAATTCCTGATAGAGCTGATTCTTGATATCCAAAACTACACGTTCACCGGGCCGGTAATATTCTTCCAGGTTAAAGGTAATGAGGCCGCTGCCGGCAACTTTATTAATAATTTGATCGGGTGCTTCCATCATATGGGTAACAAGAATAGAATACAAATTTGTTCAAATCGGCCTGTAGAACTTCGTTTCTTATCCGGGCTGAGCTTCGCCCGCCTTCTTTATCATGAACTCTTTCAGGTAAAAAGGCTCGAATTGCACAAGATCTTCAAAGGCTCCCTGACTGAATTTCTCAAAAATCAGTTCGCCTAAACGGGACGCTGTGGGGTACACCCCATCGATAAACCGGGCATTTGCGTGGGTTATAACCTCGCGGCACTTGCCCGCGCCATTGCCGAAGAAGAGAATCCGTTCCTGCTCAAGCCACTCCACGTACGACTGGCCATCGATGATCTTAGCCTCTACCGGCTGCAGTATTTCCCCTTCCTGACGCTGAAGCAAACTATACACTTCCATACGACGGGCATCGATCATGGGGCATAACAACGCCCCTTCTGTATTGCCCGGCATAATCTGATGCGCCATCAGTTCCAGGGTATTGACAGCCAGCAACGGAATACCCAACGCATAGCACAGACCCTTGGCGGTAGATGTGCCAATGCGCAGGCCGGTGTACGACCCCGGCCCTGACGTAACGCCAACGGCTTTCAGCTGATCTAAGGTGATGCCCGTCTGGGCCTGCAAACCGTCTATAAGCACCGCCAGTTTCGACGCGTGCGACTGTTCAATGTGAACTTCCGCCCCCCCTAGCAAACGGCCGTCGTCGTGAATTGCCGCGGAGCAAACCGTGGTCGAGGTTTCGATACTAAGAATAAGAGACATTAATTAGGCAAAAGATTTTTCTGGTAAAGCGCAGCGTTGTTCAATACCCGGCGGGCTTCAAAAACACTTTTATCGCGCTGGAGGTATACAGCCGCCGCGCCTTCGCCAAGATCGTAATGAAAACCGATCTGCTCTTCGAGCGCTTCCTGGATCTCCGGACGGAATCGTGTGAGATCGGCGGCTTTACCGGTCTCAATCCTGGCTTTTAGTGTGGTCAGACTGGCTTCCAGTTCGCTATAGTAACGTTCCTGTTTGGCGCTTTCTATCAGTTCGCGGGTTTCGCGTTCCAGGGTGGTTGAATAGGTAAATTTCTTCTCTTTCAAAAAAGCCAGAAAGGTGTCGTAGTCTTTATCGGTAAGGTGGAACGCTCGCAGATCGGGCTTGGTGGGATGGTCTGCGCAGTAGCGCGAGGCAAACTCAAACACGAGACCGCCGCCCAACAGGGCCTCGGTTACGGTTCCGGTAAATTCGTCTTCCACAACAAAATCAGGATCCAGCCCGCCGCCGTCGAATACTTTACGGCCGCTTTTGGTCTTGAATTCATTTTTCAGTGAATCGGCAATCCGCACTACGGTGCCATCGTCCTTACGGTGGGTATAGTCCATAGCCTGAATGCAACGGCCACTGGGGATGTAGTATTTCGCGGTTGTTACTTTAAGCTGCGCATTATATGCCAGCGGGCGTGTGGTCTGTACGAGTCCTTTCCCAAAGGTACGTTTACCAACGAGCACGGCGCGGTCGTAGTCTTGGAGGGCACCCGCCACGATTTCAGAGGCTGACGCACTTCCTTCGCTAACCAATATGGCCAATGGAATTTCCAGGTCCAGCGGCCCGTTAAGCGTTGTGTACGATTTATTCCATTCCTTCACTTTCCCTTTGGTTGAAACAACTTCTAGGCCTTTCGGAACAAAGAGGTTCACAATGTTTACGGCTTCATGCAACAGGCCTCCGGGATTTTCGCGTAAATCCAGAATAAGCTTTTTGGCACCCTGGGCCTTTAATACAGTTACGGCATCGGCCACTTCGCGCGAGGCGCCGGGAGTAAAGTCGTCGATACGGATGTAGCCAACACCGGGCTCTGCAAGGCCTGCGTATACAAGGTTGGCCAGGTTTATTTTTTCTCGTTTGATTTTAAATGTTATTTCTTCGCGCTGGCCGTACCGGCGAACTTTTACTTCTACTTCTGTGCGGGGCTGGCCTTTCAGCAGCGCGCTTACATCGGAAGTGGTTTTACCTTTAGTGCTCTCGCCATCGACGGAAACAATTTCATCGCCTACTTTAATGCCGGCGCGATATGCGGGGAATCCTTTGTAGGGTTGGGTAACGATGGGACGGTCATCGATAATGCTGATAAGCGCGCCAATGCCGGCGTATTGTCCGGTTGTCGAGATGCGGAAGGACTCCATCTCGTCTTCGGCAATATAATCGGTGTAGGGGTCGAGCGACTCCAGCATACCGTTGATACCGGTGCGGATGAGTTTCTGAGGGTCTACCTCGTCAACATAGTAAGCGTTGACCTCTTTAAAAAGGGTGGCGAAAATGTCGAGGCTTTTGGCTATTTCGAAGTATTTCTCGGCCGGCTCGCGGAATGCCATGCCCGCACCAATAACAATGGTAAAAACGACTAATGCGGTTATTCTTCTCCTCATAATCCAATACGCGTTATACTAGCCTTAGTAAATATAATCAGTAATTGTGCCAGGCGCAAAAACTCAGGCAGGCTTCGACGCTTCGGTAACTTCACGCGAAAGACGTTCCAGGGTACGGAACATGCGCTTTTTTACCTCGTCGAATAACAGGATTTCTTTATGCGTATACACGTAGCCGATAACCAGGCGGGGTGCCTCTGGCAAAGTTTGTTTCTGTAAACGGTAAGCCTCCCGCACAAGGCGCTTTATGCGGTTGCGATCTACCGCGCGCTTGAAATTCTTCTTCGATACCGAAACAAGGACCTGGTTAAACGGATACGATGGATCCGGATGCGCCAGGTAAAACACCTTGAACGGAAACAAATAAAAAGAGGAACCCCCGCTAAAGAGTTCCTGTATGACTTTCTCTTTCTTAAGGCGCTCAGCTTTGCCGAATGTAGATTTCCCCATCGAGATTATTTATTCAATGAATCTCCCTCAGGAAAATAAACGCCCGGAAAGGTGATTACTACTTATGTTTTAAAGTCTTTTCGTCAGAAACGGTAAGTTTCTTGCGTCCCTTAGCTCTACGTGAGGCCAACACACGACGGCCATTAGCTGAAGCCATTCTCTCACGGAAACCGTGTTTGTTTTTTCTCTTTCTGCGCGAAGGTTGATATGTACGTTTCATTTCCTTATCGGTTTACTTACCTTAAAAAATAAAGGGCTGCAAAGATGATCAGTATTTGCCGGATTTACAAGGCCTTGCGGATTGATTTTCGATAAACCCCATCCGTTACCTCAAAATCGCCATATTTTTGTGTGCGATCAAAAGGCTGCACGTGCTGTAAATCCGGCTTTTGAGTTTTACGCCAGGTCGGCCAGCACTTTCTGAACCTGGTCTTTTGCCAGACGCGGCCCGAATTGCGACACCACACGCGACGATGCCAGCGACGCCAGTTTGCCCGCGTCGGCATAGCTGTGGTGGTGGGTAATGGCATACAGGAAGGCTCCGGCAAACATGTCGCCAGCACCGTTTGTATCCACTGCTGTTACTTTGTAGGGCTCGATCTGGATGAACGTGTCACCGTCATAGATCAGGGCACCGTTTGCTCCCAGGGTGATCACGAAACGCTTCGCAACTTCTTTCAGTTTCTCGCGTGCTTCGGCAACACTGGTGGTTTCGGTAAAGAGCATGGCCTCTTCGTCGTTGCAGAAAAGCAGGTCCACGCTGGCGCCCACGATCTCTTTCATCTGCGCACCGAAATATTTCACCATGCTAGGGTCTGAAAACGTAAGCGCTACGGGTATCTGGTGTTTCTCTGCCAGCTTTTTGGCGGTCTTCAAGGCCGCAAGACCGTTCGGGCTCGGCACAAGGTAACCCTCCAGGTATACGTAAGAAGAGTTCCTGATCGCTTCTTCGTCCAAATGCTCGGGCGAGAGAAGTGAGCTTACGCCCAGGAATGTATTCATGGTACGGCTGGCATCGGGAGCTGTCATAACGAGACAGCGGCCTGAATCACCTTCCGGACAGGTTTCGTGTTTCATGTTGGTATCTACGCCGTCTGCAGACAAACTACCCAGGAACAATTTTCCAAGATCGTCTTTTGCCACCAGGCAGGAATAAAAGCCCTTGCCACCAAACTGGCTGAGCGCAACTACGGTGTTTGCAGCAGAGCCACCACCGGTAACTTTGCTCTTTGCCATATCGATCGCTTTCATCAGTTCGGCCTGGCGCTTATCATCTACCAGGGTCATAACGCCCTTCTCGATGCCGTTGCGGCCGAAGAAGTCGTCTTGTACTTCTGTAACAATATCTACAATGGCATTACCTATGCCATACACGTCGTATTTTTTCATGATAAAAATTTGCCTGCAATGATAAACAAAACCGCCACTTAACCCAACGGTTGTCAGGTTGTTATCGCTGTATATTGAGCGTCATGCGGTATTTTTTCGCACGGTCAGGGTAATCCGTTATGATGCCATCTACCCCCATGCCTTTCAGCGAAAGCATTTCTTTCTCATCGTTCACCGTCCACGGAATCACCCGTATCTTCAGCTTGTGCAGCTGCTCCAGCTTTTGCCTGTTCAGCAACCGGTAATACGGACTATAGATGGAAGGGTTAAACCCGAGGTCTTTCAGGTTGGCCTCAACCGACTTGAGATTCTCGACCAGCGCGGCAAGACGTATCTCCGGATGTTTCTTATGCCAATACTGCAGTACTCTGAAATCAAACGACTGGATTACTACACGCTCAAGCGGCACATACTGATCCAGTACGGCGAACACAAGCTCTGAATATTCTTCGACAGAGGGATGTTGTTTATTGTCGCCATCCGGCGAGCTCTTGATCTCTATATTATAATCGACCTCATACTGTGTATAACTCCGAATGTGGTGCTCTACGGCAATCAGTACATCGCGAAGTAGCGGTTTGGATGCTTTCAGTTTCGTTTGTTCAGGAAACTTGTCGTTTACCTTTGAGCCACAATCGAATGCCGCTATGGCGGAATAGGGCATCTGGTAAATGTTGTATTTCTTCTCGTCTTTATCCGAGTAAGTGTTACCGGCAGAATCGAGGCAGATGCTGGCTGAAAGCCAGGGCTCGTGCGATAACAATACCTGTTTATCTTTCGAAATCACCACGTCCATTTCCAGTGTTGTAACGCCCAGGTTAAGCGCCTCCAGAAAAGCCGGAATGGTATTCTCGGGTTTTAGTCCCCGTGCCCCACGGTGCCCCTGCACATCAAACTTCGGCGTGTATATCTGCCCGGCACATTCCAGCACCATGCAGACTGCAAAAAATAAAAAGCATGCTCTAAAAACCATAGCCGAAAGATAATACGATTTTCAAGATGCCCCGCTAGCGCCCCTAACAACCGGTAGCAAAAACCAAATTCATAGACGGTTTTCGATACGCTTCCGTCATACGCTATCCATACTGTATCCATGCGCTATCTCCCCTAATTTTTGGGGCTGTTCGGCACCAGATAGCTATACATAAGTTAAGCTTAGAGCGGGGCCAAAAACTGTTCATCGGCTGGGCAGAAAAAAGAAAGACATCCGGATTCAACGCACAGAACAACCGGTTTTACAATACCCCCATTGTAACGACTGGTCCGTTCCGGCGTTGAATCCGGATGTCTCAACTTTGCATGGGTCCACCTTCGTAAAAGCTACGGCGGACATAGCCTTAATGGCCTACTTCACTAATATCTACTTTATTCTTGGCCGGTTTCAGCAAGAGCACAACCGGTACACAGATCAGGAAGAATATACCGATACCCAGGAATACGTCCATGTAGGTAAGCAGAGAGGCCTGCTGCATGACCATAACATCCATCAGTTTATTAGCCTGCATTCCTGCCTGGTCAACTGCCGACCCGCTGGAAAGGAACATGCCCTTCATGGCAGCGAGGCGTTGTTGTACATCAAAATCGTACGGTGAAATGTGCGCGGCCAGATCAGCACGGTGTTGCACGGTACGGCGGCTGATGTATGTACTAATGAGGGCGATACCGAACGAACCACCGAGCTGGCGAACCATGCCGGTAAACGCCGCCCCCTGCCCGATCTCTTTGCCCTTGAGCGACGACAACGCGAGCGTTGTAACCGGAACGAACAGAAGCCCGAGACCTACACCACGCACCATCAGTGACCAGAAGAAATCGTCTTCGCCAGTAAAGGGTGTGATGAGTGTATATGACCAAAGACTGAAGCCGAAGAATATGCAGAAGCCCGTTGCAATCAGATATTTATGTGGAATACCATTCTGGAGCAGTTTGCCTACAATCGGCATCATGAACCCGGTGGCCAGTGAGCTGGGCACGAGCAAGAGACCAGACTGTAAGGCTGTCCAGCGCAGAGAACTTTGCGTAAAGAGCGGGATAACGAATGTCGATCCATACAAACCAAAGCCGAGAATGAACGAGAGTGCCGTTCCAATGGCCAGGTTCCGGTCTTTCAACACCCGGAGCTCTACCGCCGGATTCTTCGCCACCAGCTCGCGCCATATAAAAAGGTATAGCGAAAGGAGGCCTAAAACCGAGAATAGTATAATAGCACTGTCTTCAAACCAGTCGTGTTCCTGACCTTTCTCTAATACGAACTGCATGGAACCTACCGCCATGATCAGGAAGGCTATACCCAACCAGTCTACATCGGACAGCGAGCGCTTACCGCCGTAGTTCGGGCTCTTCACATACGTAAGTGTGAGCAGCGTAGCGATGATGCCGACCGGAATGTTTATATAGAATATATACGGCCACGAGGCATTGTCTACGATATAGCCACCGAGTGGAGGACCGAGCGTAGGACCAACGATTACACCCATGCCATACAACGCCTGGGCCATACCACGTTTTTCGGGCGGGTATACTTCGGTGATGATGGTCTGCGAGGTTACCAGCAAAGCGCCGCCGCCAAGCCCCTGGATGAACCGGAAGAACACGAGTTCCCAGATGTTCGTGGCATTACCGCAGAGAAACGACGATACAGTAAAGATGACGATGGAGACTGCAAAGTAATTACGACGGCCAAACTGCTGCGAGAGCCAGCTTGTCAGCGGAACGATGATAACGTTCGCAATGGCATAAGCCGTAATTACCCAGCTCACATCGTTCAGCGTGGCGCCCAGATTACCTCTCATCTGGTTGAGTGCCACGTTTACGATGGTGGTATCAATGATTTCCAGCAGCGCGCACATGATGGCGGTAATCGTGATGATTACACGTCGGAAACCAAATTCAACCAACGATTCCTGTTGAAGCATGCAGATTAGTCTAAGTGTACGTCTACGATTACGTTCATACCGGCGCGAAGCTGGTTTATCTTATCGGGAGCGTCTGTGAGAACGATTCTCACCGGCACACGCTGAACAACCTTTACAAAGTTACCCGATGAGTTGTCGGCCGGAAGCAAAGCGAATTTTGCACCGGTTGCCGGGGCTATCGATTCTATTTTGCCATTGAAGGTATCATCGGGATACGCGTCTACGGCTACTTCAACTGCCTGGCCGGGCTTCATTTTATCAAGTTGGGTTTCTTTAAAGTTGGCCACTACCCAACGCTGTCTGTCGGTTACAAGGGCGAAGAGTGACTGGCCGGCTTGCACCAGCTGACCCACCTGTACGTTTTTACGAGAGATGACACCCGATGCAGGCGCGAGGACATAGGCATATGATAACTGGAGTTTTGCAAAGTCAACATCAGCCTGACGCTCTTTCACGACGGTTTCGGCAAGGGCGATGTTACGATCGCTCACGGTGCTTTGAGCTTTGCGCGACGCGGTTTCGCGGAACTGCGCTTCGCGCTGACGCTTCGCCACTTCAAGTTGCTTTTGAGCAGCGTCGCGTTCTGCTTCGGCTTGTTCAAACTGCTGCTGTGTGATGGAATTTGTTTTGATAAGCTCCTGATAGCGTTTAAAGTCTTGTTCCGCACGACGGGCACGAACCTCGGCAATCTCGATATTGCCTTCAGATGCATGTAAATTCGAGCGTGAGCTCAATACGTTTTCTTCGGATGTATTGTAGTTGGCACGCGCCGTTGCAAGGTTTGCCTTGGCATTTTCCAGGGCGGCCTCAGCCTGAACAACGCGTAGTGCAAGATCGCGGTCGTCGAGTACCACGAGGGTATCGCCTTTCTTTACTATTGAGTTATCGTCTACAAAAAGTCGGGCAACAAAACCGGGAACTTTGGGAATGATGGGGCTGATGTCCCCTTCTACCTGGGCGTCGTCTGTTTCTTCATGGTGTTGGCCGTGAATATATTTCGTGATGCCGAACGCAGCACCCGCTACTACCAGTCCGCCCAAAACGATCGCGAACGTCTTATTTTTCTTCTTTGTATTCTGTTCCATAAATGTACTTTCTATAGCTTATTGTAGAGTTCCGGTTGATTCCTGAAGTTCATAGTATGCAATCATGCTGTCGGCTTTGGCGGAGGCATAGTTGATGCGGGCCTGTAGCAACGCAACGTCTGCATCGAGGTAGTCAGAGAGGATCAGGAGTCCTTGTTTGTATTTGTTCTGTGAGATGGAGAAGTTTTCTTCGGCCTGCACAATTGCGCGTTCGCTGATGGCCAGCTTGTCCAATGATTCCTGGCACTTCAGGTACTTCTGGCGGATTTCCACTTTCACACGGTCTTGCGTCAGTTTTTCAGCCGCTTCGGTTTGGGCTACACGTGCCTTGGCTTCGTGCGCGCTGTGGCCGGCATGAATGGCGCCCGTGATGCTCCACTTTACCGACACGCCGGCGTTGATGGCGTTGGTAATGGTGGCCACGTTAGGGATATACAGATTTACATAACCGGCAGTAAGCGCTACGGTAGGCAGACGGTTGCCTTTGGCATACTTATATGCGGCGTCGCTTGCCTTGATCTGTAAGCCGGCAGACTTGAGTTCGCTACGGTTGGTAAGGCCTGACTGTAAGTAATCGTCCCAGTTTGTAAGCTTCGCCAGCTCGAACATGCCGGTGGTATCAAGTTCTATTTTCGAATCGTCGGGTAGGCCCAATAAAATGATCAGGTTGTACTCGGCCATCTGCACGCTGTTGTTCGCTTCGGTAAGCGCAAGTTCTACGTTGTTCGCCTGAAGCTCTGACTTGAGCCGGTCGTTGCGGGCCAGCAGCCCTTGTGCTTCGAGGTTTTTGAATTCGGTTACACGTTGGTTCTCGTGCTTGAGGTTCTCTTCAATAGCGCGACGCGTTTCCTGTACGGCGTAGAATTGATATAACGCTTTTGCCGTGTTGACCAACACTTCGTTTTTCGACGTCTGCTCGTCGTACTGCGCCGCTTCGGCGAGGTACTGACTCATAATACGGTTGTTGCGGATCTTAAGACCATTGAAGATCGGCATCGATGCAGACACCTGTCCTAACAATATGTCGTGAAGATTCGATAACGACGATAAGCCGCTTCCACCGCTATCACCGCTACCGTCTGTCGGCTCAGATGAGCTGGGGAAACTTATGTTTGGCGTGTTTACGTGAAGATACATGCCGCTAACGCCAACCTCCGGCCATATTCTATCTTTTGCCTGCGACACTTTCGCCTGCGCTTCTTTCACTTTTTCGGACGATACAATCAGCTGCTTGCTGTTGGTCACTCCCAGGTCGAGGGCTTCCTTTAGCGTGAGCTTCTTAACCGTCTGTGCTTGCAACGCACCTCCGGCCAGTATGCCGAGTAAGAAGATACCGATACTTGCTTTCCTGTACATATATTACGATTTCAATAAATAGCTGGTGAGTATTTCATAGAGACTTTTCTTAATGCGGGCCTTAAAGGCTGTCTCATCTTCGCCGGGTTGGGTATACCGATTCTTAAAGATTGGATGCGTTACCTGGTACATGAGCCCGAACATGGTACCGATGGCCAGTTGCGTGTCGGCGTTCTTGCGGAAGACTTTCCGACGCTGCCCTTCTTCCAGTATTTTAAGAATCTCAAGGGCGTTCTTATTCAGAATCTTGGTTATGGCTTCGGTGAGCTCAGGATGCTGGAGCATGGATAGCTCGCGATGCCAGGATTGATGAAAGCGGCAATTCTTAAAGATCTTCTCTACATAGAGTTCGATTATGGCCGTGAGCTTCTCTTCCGATGTCGCATCCGATGAACTGATGGACGTTACTTTCAAGCGGCTCTGTTCCATGGCCTCTTCCATTAAGAGGATAAACAGGTTTTCTTTCGAACCAAAGTGATAGTTAATGAGTGCCGGGTTAACGCCCGCCTTTGAAGCGATCTCCCGCACGCCGGTTATATCAAAGCCCTTCTCCTCAAAAAGCTCTTTGGCTGCCAAAAGAATTTTTTCCCGTGTCATTTCGATTACGTCTAACGGGTGCAAAGTTAAACGGTTGTTTAAATTTTAAACAACCGTTTAAAAAGATAAATTTTAAACCGCGTTTGAAATTGGTTCAATCGGTTGAAACGGGATATTAGAATGTGATTAGAAGCACTAATGCCCTGTATTTTGGTGCGTAAGTAATGCCTGGAAAGCTGGTAGAGTCCAGGTTGCCACTATCGAAAAAGCAGTCTGATGGAGGCCAGACTGCTTTACAAATTGCGTTTACGGGCGCATGATTTGAATTCCTCCACCCGGTGGCGGCGGGCGCATTCCGCGGGTAGGATTTAGCTGTTTGTTCAGTGAGTAGGTAAAGGTTATCATGTAGTAACGGCCCAACGAATTGGTTACCTGTCGTTGGAAGTAGTTTACATCTGCCGTTTGCGATACTCCGGTGCCCTGGTCCAATAAATTGTTAACGGAGAGTTTGAGTTCGCCGCTTTTGGCTTTCAGGAAGTAACGCGATATGGCAATGTTCAGGAAGGGAATCGACTGGCTGTAGTCGTTGGTTTTGCTCTCGTAGGTTAAGTACTCCAGCGATGAGCTTACGAGGTACAGGTTGTTGAACAGATGCAGATTGCCCTCGGCAATATAGGTGTTGTTGAAGTACAGCTGATCGGACGATCCGTCGAACTCATAGTTGGTAGACTGACGGCTGATGTTGGCACTCAGGTTGATATCGAAGACTTCTTTATACCGGTAGTCATAGCGGAGCCTACCACCCAGTGTATTCTGAGCGATGGTGCTCTCCAGATCGTCGATAACGTTAACACCGCGTTGCTGGCTGGCCGTAGCCGAGACGCTGAAACGGCTGTTGAGTTTCTGTATGGGGAAGCCCACGGTGGCGTTACCGGTAAGGTTTAGGGTATTGTCTACGTTTACAGGACGGGATATACGCACACTTTCTTCGGTATACGACTGCGAGTTTACGATTGCATTTTTTGTATATGTGACGGTAGCAAAGCTAAAGAAATTTACGAACGATGCGGGGTTGAACATGATGTAGCTGAACCGCATATTGTGCGCATATGCCGGGCGTAATTCGGGGTTACCTACTGATAAGTTCAACGGATCGCTGTTGTCTACCACGGGCTGTAGCTGCTGAATGGTTGGCTCCTGCATAGAGGTTTCATAATCCATTCGCAGATGGCGGGTAGACGTAAAGTCGTAATTGAAGCGGGCCAGGGGCAATACGTTACGATAGGATTTGGAAATGGTGGTGTTTCCCAGTTTGAGCTCGCCATCCAGGAACGTCTGTTGTACACCGGCTCCAACGGTGAGTGTATAGGCCGAGCGGTTCATACGAAAATTAAGTCCTCCGCGGTGGTACTGGTAGTTGCTGTTATACCGGTTGCTCAGGCTATCGTTAACAATGGATTCGCCGGAGTTTACGTCGTATACGCTCTTCTCTACATCGTTTCTGTTGGCGCGGTAGCTATAGCTGGCTTCCAGGTATTTACGGCCGCCCAACGGTTCAGTGTAGTTCAGGGTACCACTATAGGTAAGTGTTCGTGTAATCTGATCGTTGGTCTGCAACGTCTGTTGGCTTTCTTCCTGCCGGGTGTAATAATTGGTTAACGCGTCTATGCTGCCGTCGCGGTCGCTATTGGCAATATTGAACTGACCGTTTACTGAAAGCGTCCGTCCTTTTTTTGCGAACCGGTGGCGCCAAAACAACGCGTTATTCATGGCCAGCGATGTTCCATCCGCAATGGTACGCTTGGCGTTGTCGTTTAGTCGCTCGCCTGTGCCGGAAAGGTTTTCGCTTGTACTCGTTTCGTCGGTACCGGTTTCGTTGTATGTTAAGTTGGTAGTGAACTTGATGGAGTTAAGCGAGTCGATCTTATGGTCGAGCACGGCGTTGACACGGTGGTTGGTGTTCGTATTTTGCTGGCGGCTGTTTTGGTTGAACGTAAGATCGCCGGTAGGTGCAAAGTTGATACGCTCGGTAGCCTGGGTCAGGTTATGGTCGAGGTGGTTATAAAAGTAGCTGGCGTTAACCGAGGTGTTCTTCGATACGTCGCGGCTGAAGTTTACACCGCCTGCATAGTTCTTCATGATACCGCTGTTGCGGCCACCCTGGTTGAGTGATACGCCGGATTGATTGTTCGATCCCATGGTGATGCGCACTGGCCCACCACCACCCGCGGCAAGCTGTTGAGCTCCACCGGTAAAACTCATGTAGTCGTCTATACCGAAGCCTTGTTCGTTAATATTATTCGCCATGCCTAACACTGTAAGCTGTTGTTGTTTTCGGAAACGGTTAACACTTCCGCGGGCCTGGTAGCGGTCATCGGTTCCGGCACCTGCCATGAGGGTTCCGAAGGCTCCGTTTCGTTTCTCTTCTTTTAGCTCAAGGTTTATAGTCTTCTCGCGTTGACCGTCGTCTATACCGGAGAATACGGCCTGATCGGATTTCTTATCAAACACCTGCACTCTAGCGATAGCATCTGCGGGCAGGTTTCGGGTGGCCAGCTTGGGGTCGGTGCCGAAAAACTCTTTGCCGTCGACCATGATCCGTTTAACCTGTTCGCCCTGTGCGCGTATAGTGCCATCATTATCCACTTCCACGCCGGGCAGTTTCTTCAGGAGTTCTTCTACTACGGCGTTCTCGTTTGTTTTGAACACTTTGGCATTGAACTCGATGGTATCGCGTTTCACGCGTACGGGTGCATCGTCTTCTACCACTACTTCACCCAGCTGTCGTGCGTTTGGAAGCATACGCAGGTCGCCAACGTCGACTACATCGCCCGCTGCCGGCGATATACGTTGCACGACTGTGGCATAACTCAGGTAGGTGATTTTCAGAATATATTCCTGGCGCGCGAGGTTACGGATTTCGAAGGCTCCATCGGTAGCGGTCAATCCAAAATTTACAAGCGACGAGTCGCGTGCGTTCAGCATCATTACGGTAGCCGAAGGGAGGGCGGTACCGGTAGTGTCTTTCAGATGGCCCTTCACGGTTATCTTCTGGGCAATACTTACCTGGCTGATCAACAGCAGCACATATAAAAGTCGTTTCATAGCAGGGCTCTGATAATAAAGCGTATTGATATAGTATAGCGGAAAGCCGGGTGTGTGATCACGGTCTTGGCCCGGGACCACCCGGCCCACGGCTCATACGTTGCGCCTGTTCCTGCGCGAGTTTTTGAAATTGGGCCGTGGTTATTCGTTCGCCGCCTGTCGGCGCCTTTAGTTCGTTTTTCTTTAGTGTACGAGGTTCAACCTTCTGCGCGGTAATCGTGAGTTCACCCGCGTTTACATCGATTTGTAGCACTGCGCCGGGCAGGGAATTATAACGCTCTGGTCCGAGAAAGGGACGCAGCTTGTCGGTATACCATGCGACAACATCCCGTTTCTGCTCTTCATTATAGTACGATGCCTGTTTGCAGGCGTATCCGAGAATGGTCTTGGTTTCTGCGCCGAACTTCCAGGGCAGTATGGCTAATGAATCTTCTACCAGGTATTTCTTACCCATAATATCCTGTTGTATAACAGAACGGGCGGCAGCCTGATCGAAGTAGTACAAGCCTTGCGGTCTTTTAAACCGCATACGCATACCGCTGCTTTCGGCTTCCATATCTTCTTCATCGTCTTCTACAGGTTTATAGAGCGATTCTGTTTGGTTGAAGATCAATTCCTGCTGGTGTGTATTGAATTCAGGAATAACATTTTTCATATCCTGCCGGTCGGCGGGAAGTCTGCGGTGTACGTTGACTTTTACTTCATAGCGTATTACTCCGGTTGTTGCCGCAGTCTGCCCTTGTACTACGCGAACGGCAGTGACACAGGCCAGTAAACCCAGGAAAAGAATCAGCTTTTTCATAGCAGTAAAATGGTTTGGGATAATTCTGTTCATTAAATTCCGGCAGTAAAACTACCGCAACGGTTCTTGCTGGTGGGTTAACGGAACTGAAAGGATTGTTAATTAACGTTAAAGGGCCGCGCAGCATCGTCACAGGCTGTTACCTTTGTATTGCCGGTTTGTCGCACCTGTATGGGTACAGGTCGTTCGGAAGTACCTGCCGGTAGTAACACAAACTACAGTTAGGTTCCGTATAGGTGCCATGTAGTGGTACAACGCCAGGGGGAAAAGAGATGAAGCGAAACAAGAACATTGTAACCTTAGCACTCATGATCTGTAGCCTCGCGCTACTGATTGTGCTCCAGATTTTCTGGATTCAGAGTGCTTACGAAAAAGCCTTCCATGGACTCCGCCGCGAAAGCAGTATGATTTTCCGGACTACGGTAATGACGATGCGCGACTCCATGTTTCTGCGGAATATAGAAACCGTTCCTGCCGAAGAGCTGCCATCGGCCGCAGCAGAAATCTTACAGAAGGACTCGCTTCAGAAAATCCTAAGGGTACGCAGTAGCCATGTCCGACAGGGTCGCACCGAGCGGATTGAAGTATTCACTACTGTAGACGGTAGGGATACAGCATTACACAACGACTTTCTGCGGCCGCTGGCAAGCCGCATCCAAAGCATACGTACCCACCACGCGGGTGGCGAAGTAAAGAGCTTCATCATCCGGTTAACGCCCGATACACTAAACATCGACACGCTAAAGCTTCAGTTTCATGATGCGCTCGCCAAAGCCGCCACGGTAGTGCCCTTCACCATACGTCGCGCAACGATGGCCCCACCCGACAGCAACGAACATCCGGGACCGTTCGGCTTTGCAAAAGAAATTGAGTTTGCCCGTGATAACGAACGACGCAGCGAGCACGCCATGTACGGCGACTCACTCAGTCTCGATGCTGTACGCATCAACCCTATTACCCGTTACAGCGCAACGCTGGCAAATGTTCGAAGCATTATTTGGGCACAGATCACACCGCAGATTCTCTTCTCGGTATTCCTGACCATGCTTACCGCTACGGCGTTCCTGGTTATGTATCGCAACCTCACGGCACAGCAACGGCTCATGGATGCGAAGAACGACTTTATCAATAACGTAACCCACGAGCTTAAAACACCGGTTGCTACGGTAAGCGTGGCAATTGAAGCGCTTCGGAATTTTCACGCCATCGATAACCCCAAGCTTACCGAAGAATATCTGGACATTGCACAGCACGAACTGAACCGGCTCTCGCTCATGACCGATAAGATTCTAAAAACAGCCGTATTCGAAACCAGTGGTGTAAGCTATCGTGCCGAAATAATAGACCTCGACGCCACAACGCAGCAGATTATGGCGTCTATGAAAATGGTTTTCGAAAAGCGCGGTGCAACGGTGCGCTATTTAAAAGAAGGAAGCGACTTTACACTTCGCGGCGGCACGATACACATTACGAATGTGATCTATAACCTTATCGACAATGCGCTGAAGTACAGCCCCGGAAACCCGGTTATAACGGTATCGCTAAACAACGCTGTTGATTCCGTTAGCCTGTCGGTTAAAGACGAAGGCCCTGGCATAGCGCCGGAATATCAGAAGAAGATTTTTGAAAAGTTCTTCCGCGTCCCTACCGGCGATGTACACAATGCCAAAGGCTATGGGCTTGGTCTTAACTATGTGGCTAGTGTAATGAAAAGTCATGAGGGCACCATTAACGTAGAAAGCACGTTGGGCAAAGGAAGTTGTTTTACCATAACCCTGCCCCGGCAGACCGGCGCCAACCCATGAGTAAAATAAAGATCTTATACGTAGAAGACGAACCCTTTCTGGGGCGTATCGTAAAAGAGAGCCTGGAAAGCCGGGACTTTGAAGTTGTTATGGTTGACGATGGCAGCGATGCTGTAACCCGTTTTCAATCTATCCGACCCGAAATCTGTGTGCTCGACATTATGCTTCCCTCCAAGGATGGTTACACCATTGCCCGTGAGATTCGCCAGCAAGCGCCGGGTATACCCATCATCTTCGTAACGGCGAAGATACAGACGGAAGACCTTCTAAAAGGATTCGAGTCAGGCGGTAACGACTATTTACGTAAGCCGTTCAGCATGGAAGAGCTTATCGTGCGGATCACAAATTTGCTGCAGCTTACACGCACCCAAAAGAATACACCGGTTGAAAACATTTCGCTTGGCCGCTATGAGTTCTTACCGTTGCGGTATGAGCTTCGGTATGAAGCCATAGTTAGAAAGCTCTCACACCGCGAGTCTACGTTGTTGCAAACACTCATTGAAAACCGTAATAATACCGTACTCCGAAAAGATATATTGTTAAAGCTCTGGGGCGACGACTCGTTCTTCAACTCGCGCAACCTCGATGTATACATTACGAAGCTGCGCGACTACTTGAAGGATGATCCATCGATACAGATTATAACGATAAAGGGTATTGGTTATCATTTTACAGCATAGCCAACAGAAAGGTTTAAAGCGTTTGCTGTATTAGCTTTTCAATAACAGGGCTATAGTTTTCGAATACCAGTATTTTATAGGGACCGCTTCCATCTCTGGGTCTACCCTCTGGTGTGCGTTTAGCATCAAACGGAATTCCTTCTTCAACAAGTTCGATAACACCATTACCTGTTATAAAGAAGTTTTGCGGATTACTCTCTACTCCTAACTTTTTCATATAGCGCCCGCCATTGGGTATAATCGTGAAGTCAAGGACAAATTTTGAAATCAGCCTTTTAACTTTTAATGCCGACTCTGGTGCGATGCCAATGAAGTGAACATCGTTTCCGTACTTCGCTTTTAGCTGATTGAGTTGCTCAAACTCTGCTATGCATGGGCCGCAGTCAGTAGACCAAAAGTTAATGACAACCGGTTTACCACGTAACTTCTTTGAATCGATAACCTCTCCGGCTAACGAAGCAAGTCGAAAGTCTGGAAGCGGCTTGCCATGAAGCTTTTTCTGGTGTGCCGTAAGCAAAAGAGATTTGTCGTAATAAAAGATATTATAGTATATAGAGTCTGCCGTCTCTTGTTTGTCTTTTATACCTACAAATTTCCCGATGCGCTCAAGACTGTCTTTCTGCCTTCTGGAAAAAGACTCTCCGGCAATGGTTCGGTATACTTCCGTTTTCTGTGCTGCTACAGGTGCGCTGAATATGAGCAACAGGATTATCAGGCCCAACATCGCTTTTTTATTAAGAAAACAGAGTGAAGGGTTCAACGGGTAGGTTATACACATGCGTTATACGTTTAGAATTCAATTATCGGAATGACGGCGATACAATGCAAATTGTGGCTGTGCGAGTATTTTCCGGTTTACTCGATAACAACCGGTCCCTACGCTGGTAATATCCGTTGGCGGAATTGGGGCAAAAAAGCCGGGGAATATGCAGTATATTTCATCAGATTTATAGCGCAATACTATGCATTCATCAAATTCACGGCTAAACATACGTTTCTGTATCGCATGCTTAGCGTTTATGGCTATTTTCGCCACCATCAACACCCACGCCCAGCAGCTTCAGGTGATGACTTACAACATTCGTTACGACACAAAGTCTGACGGTGTGAACCACTGGCCCTTACGTCGGGATAAAGTATACGACCTGATACGGAAGTATAATCCAGATATTCTCGGTATTCAGGAAGCGCTGGCTAACCAGGTTGACGACCTTTCGGCCAATTTACCACAGTACACCGTTATAGGCGTGGGCCGTGACGATGGCGAACGCAAAGGAGAGTTTTCAGCTATTCTGTATAAGAAAGACAGGTTTACGACACTGTCGTCGGGCACGTTCTGGCTATCGGAAACTCCTGATGTGCCGGGCAGCAAGAACTGGGATGCCGCCATTACGCGGATCGCTACCTGGGCACGTTTTAAAGACAATGCCTCGGGTAAAGAGTTTCTGTCGCTCAACACGCATTTCGATCACGTAGGCAAAGTGGCCCAGGAGAAAAGCGCCGGCATTATCAAAACAAAAGCAGCAGCATTGGCTGGCGACATCCCGGTGATTATTACCGGTGATTTTAATATCCAACGCCATGAGGCTCCGTATAAGGTGATGATTACTCCGGGTTCACTGCCGCTTACCGATCCAGCACCGGCTACACCTCCCGGAACGTTCTGTACCTTTAAGGTAAATGCACAAACGTGCAACCCGATAGATTATATCTTCCTGTCAGCCCATTGGGCCACTACACGCTACGAGGTAATAACCGATAACGACGGTACGTATTATCCGTCGGATCACCTGCCGGTGTTAACGGCGGTAGAAATTAAGTGATGATTATCTAATACTGTGGCGGGATCTACGCCACAGTATTAGATAATCATCAAGCTTTCAATAATCTCTCAACCCGTTCAGCAAACCACTTTGTTTTACGAAGATCGTTTTTCGAAACGGTTTGCCGTTGAGGAAGATGTGTACAATACATTTTCTGATTGGTGGCCTTTTTTTGTGGACCTAGTCTGCTTGAAATTTCCGTGCTTCGCCGGAGGCCTTCATCTTGTTATCAGAATTTATCAGATCAATCCTCCTTCTTCTCCACAATCTTCCCATCCTCACCAAACGTGATCTTCCGTTTCTCGCCGGCTTTCTTCAACTCTACCTTGTAGGTTACGCCACCCTTGGCTTCGGTCTTCACAACATCGTCTACAGTGTATTCACTGTAATCTTTTTTTAACGTAGCGGCTACTCCAGCCGGTAATGCACTGGCCGGAACATCATACTTACGCTTTACGATCTTACCGGTTTTGTCGAGCCATACGTCATAGTCGTCTTTACCGATTTCGAAGTCGGCGTGGTAGAGGTCATCTTTAACTTTCCACTTTGTCTTTTCGGCTTTGGGATATGCTGTGGATAGCGCCTTTACAACAGGCGATGGGATCTGCGCTGCCGGTACATCCTGGGCCGGAAGTATACGCACTGAAATCGCCAGTGCAAAAACAAGTATTATTTTTTTCATAGCTGTATGCTGTTGTTTAAAAGTAAATCAAAAATAAAAGGGATCTTTTAAATGCTCTTGTATAGAAGCACACATATCATGTACGCTTTACGTTGGCCAGGTACACACCACCTATGATGGCTATCATACCAATAACATGCGACAGCCCCAACTCCTCATGATCGAGTAGTCCCCACATTACGGCCACGATCGGGATGATATATGTTACTGAACTGGCCATCAGTGGTGTGCTTATCTTTACCAGTTTATTGAACAATACGGTTGCTACCGCCGTGCTCATAAAGCCGAGCAGTACTACAAAGCCAAAGGCTTCCCATGCGCCGGGCTGTGTTGTAAGCTTCGTCGTGAAACCGGTAAAGCCTAACAGATAACCCAAGGCAAAAGGACCGATAAGTAAAATCGACACGCTGGTGATGGTTATCGCCGGAAGATCCGGAATCATGAACTTGATAAAATTGAGGTTTGATCCATAGAAGAAACACGCCACAACGACCAGCAAAGCAAAGATGTTTATCGCGCCAAAGGTACTGGCTCCTCCGGAGTGAGAAAGGCTTAGAATAAGTGCGCCGATTAGCCCGATGATGATACCGGCAATGGCAAACGCCTTGAACCGTTGCTTAAACACCAGGGCACCGATGATCATCGTGAACACGGGGGTAAGTGTGTTCATGGCGCCGGTTACCGAGCTGGCCATACGTGTTTGGGCGGTGGCAAACAGAAAGGCAGGAATAAAGATTCCCATCATGCCCGATGCAAAGAGTCGCCAGTATTGACCGGCCTTAACATGACGAAGCTGGAACAACGCAATGGGCAACATAAACAACGATGCTGCCGATACACGAAGCGCTCCCACTTCATCGGGAGCAAATACTTTCAAGCCCTGCTTGATAAGAATGAACGATGTCCCCCATATAAGGGACAGTGTAATCAATAAGACTACTGACGAAAAGCGTGATTGTTCTGTCATAGGAATTCTACACAACAAGAATACGATACTCTTGTTTATTGGCTAATACGGTTTCTTGCCTTTTATACGTAACACCCGAAAAAAAGACGCAACGAACAATGTTACAGGTCGCAGAGGATTTTACGCAGCGATTCCGGTGTTGGCGTAGTGCGCTACAACTTCGTCCAGAATAGCCATGACTTCCTGTTCGGTAGCCACTTCCACCAGGCGTGTACGGAAAGGTTTAAAGTCGGGTACGCCTTTAAAGTAGTTGGCATAGTGGCGACGCATTTCGAAAATGCCCAACCGGTCTCCTTTCCATTGGATGGAGAAGGCCAGATGTTTACGGGTGGCGCGTACACGTTCAGCCATACCAGGAGCCGCGGGGCGTTCGCCGGTTTTGAAGAAGTGTTTTATTTCATTGAAGATCCATGGGTAACCGATGGCGGCACGGCCTATCATGATGCCGTCAACGCCATAACGGTTTCGGTACTCCAGGGCTTTCTCGGGTGAATCGATATCGCCGTTGCCAAAGATCGGGATGTGCATGCGCGGATTCTCTTTGATTTTGCCAATGAGCGTCCAGTCGGCCTCGCCTTTATACATTTGCACGCGGGTGCGGCCGTGTACGGTAAGGGCCTTAATGCCGATATCCTGAAGTCGTTCGGCGGTTTCGATAATATTTTTGGTTTTATCGTCCCAGCCCAGGCGGGTTTTAACGGTAACGGGCAGGTCGGTGCACTTTACAATTTCTTCGGTCATTTTAACCATCTTCGGAATATCCTGAAGCAGGGCCGCGCCGGCACCGCGGCATGCAACCGCTTTTACAGGACAACCGTAGTTAATATCGATAAGGTCGGGGTTTACGGCAGCCGCAATGCGGGCAGATTCTACCATGTTGCCAATGTCACCACCAAAGAGTTGAATACCAATGGGGCGCTCGTATTCAAAAATATCAAGCTTTTGCCGGCTTTTGGCGGCATCGCGAATAAGCCCTTCGGACGAAATGAACTCGGTGTACATCAGGTCAGCTCCACCTTCTTTGCAAACAGCACGGAATGGCGGATCGCTAACGTCTTCCATGGGGGCCAGCAATAGGGGAAACTCCCCTAGCTCTATTTGTCCGATTTTTACCATATTTAAACCACAAATTTAACCAGGAATTTTTGATCCCGGTAATGCTTATTTTATGATTGAATCCTCAACGCCCAGGAACCCATACGTTACAATTTTAATCACGCTGGTCGTTTCCTTTTTTGGCTTCCAGGTAGCCGGTTCGCTGATCGGCTTTATGATTGCCATACCCTTTTATCCCGGTACGCTGGATCAGATGCTGAAGTCGGTAGCCTCGCCCGAGGCTGACCCCGGCATGAAGATACCCATGTTCATTATGCAGGGTTTCGGCTCGTTTTTCGGCCTTATTCTTATTCCCACGCTCATGTTGCGGGCATGGCGTCAACCTGTAACCCAGTTTTTTGATAAAAAAATCCCTCCCTTGGCCGTAATCCTCACGTTTGTGATCCTGATGTCGTTCATGATCGTCAATTCGGTGTTTATAGAATGGAATGAGAAGGTTGTTTTTCCGGATTTTCTGGCGGGACTTGAAAAGTGGGCCCGGGCTACTGAGGACAAGCTTGCCGAAGTAACGCAGTACCTCACGCACTTCGACTCGTTCGCCCAGTTTATTATTGCCTTCATTGTTATTGCCGTTATTCCGGCCTTTGGCGAAGAGATTGTGTTTCGCGGCATTATTCAGAACGAATTCTACCGTGGCACCCGCAACATTCACGTAGCCATATGGTTGTCGGCTATTATTTTCAGCGCATTCCACGTTCAGTTCTATGGTTTTGTGCCCCGCATGCTGCTCGGGGCGCTGTTTGGGTACCTCTACCATTGGTCTGGCAACCTGTATCTGCCAGTGCTGGCTCACTTCTTCAACAACGGGGCTTCGGTAATCGCCATGTACTTCTACCAGCAGGGCGCCATACCGATGGATATTGAGAACGCGGAAGCTGCCCCCTGGCCGGCGGCGCTGTCGGCAGCTGTGGTAACACTCGTACTTATGTCGTTCTTTAAAAAATATTATAGGGACCTGTATCGTCTTTCTGAAAAATAGCGACAGTTTTATAACTTCTTTGGCTTTTAACCCATAGATACAGCACGTGACTTCCTC
>Ga0065165_1001600_pt1 | contig 23230 bp, 25 predicted proteins | sample AraplaMF_Cvi_mMF_FD_63813 | JGI IMG/M metagenome (GOLD analysis project Ga0065165, IMG submission 63813) | Arabidopsis root microbial communities from the University of North Carolina, USA - plate scrape MF_Cvi_mMF (version 2) (version 3) | ecosystem: Host-associated > Plants > Roots >... | reverse complement strand
GGCCGCGAGGATGCGTTCCTGTTGCGCCACCAGCGCATCGATGTCGGTGGCCCGCCGGTGCAGGCGTACGTCGGGCCGCCGGCGGATCACGCCCGTGGCCGAGCAGGGGGCGTCGATCATCACGCGATCGAACGGCTGCCCGTCCCACCACGCCGACGGATCGCCGGCATCGCCGATGACCACCTGGGCGCGGAGGCCCAAGCGCTCGAGGTTCTGGCAGATGCGCGGCATGCGCTTCGTCTCGAACTCCACGGCCAGCAGGTCGGCGTCGGCGCGCTCCAGCACGTGGCAGGCCTTGCCGCCCGGAGCGGCGCAGGCATCGAGCACGCGCTGGCCGTCGGCGAGGTCGAGGAGGTCCGCGGGCACCTGCGCGGCGCCGTCCTGCACGGCGAAAAGACCTTCGGCAAATCCCGGCAGGCGGGTGACATCCGTGCTGTGCGGCAGCACCAGGCCGTCCGCCAGCCACGGATGGAGCGTGATGTCCTGACCGGCATCGCGCAGCCGCTCCGCCAGCGCTTCACGTGTCGCGCGTCGGCGGTTCACGCGCAGCATCAGCGGCGGTTCGGTATTGGCCGCCGCCAGCACGTCGTCCACCTGCCCCGGCCAGTCGCGCGCGATGGCCTCGGCGAGCCAGGAAGGATGGGCATGGCGCGTGCCGGGCGTGGCGTCGAGCGTGGCCGACAAGGTCTCGCGCTCGCGCTGCCAGCGGCGCAGCACGGCGTTCACCAGCCCTGCAAGGCGAGGGCGGCGGAGTTCGCGAGCCGCGTCTACCGTGGCGGCCACGGCGGCATAGCCCGGCAGTTCGAGTACCTCCAGTTGCACCAGTGCGCTCACCAGGAGCGCATGGATGACGGGCTCGTTACGCCGGATCGGCTTGTCGAGCAGGAGGTCCAGCGCCGCGTCGAAACGCGGCCACCAGCGCGCACCGTCGTTCAGTAAGGCGGTGAGCAGGGCGCGGTCGCGCGGATCGGGCAAGCGCGGCAACGCGCGATCCGCGACGTCGCGCAGCGAGTGCCCCGACAAGGCGATGTCGGCGAGGGCCTCAGCCGCCAGGGCGCGCACCGACGGGTCGCGACTCACGATGCGGCCTGCTTCAGCTCCGGCCGGGCGTTGAGGTAATCGGCGGTGCCGATCCGGCGCCCGCCGGCCCGTTGTACGGCGAGAAGACGCAGCGCGCCGTCGCCACAGGCGACGTCGATGCCGTCGCGGTTAGCGGCCAGGATCTGTCCCGGCGCGGCGCCGGGCACCCCCGGCACGGCACGCGCCGACCAGATGCGCAGGCGTTCGCCGGCGATATCGGCTTCCGCCACGGGCCAAGGATCGAAAGCCCGAACCTTGCGCTCCAGTTCGATGGCGGGTTGCGCGAAGTCGAGGCGCGCCTCGGCCTTGTCCAGCTTGTGCGCGTAGGCGACGCCTTCATCCGCCTGTGCATGCGGCATGAGGGTTTCGCCCGCCATGATGCGGCGCAGGCCGTCGGCGAGCGCGTCGGCACCGAGCGCGGCAAGGCGGTCGTGCAGGCTGCCGCCCGTTTCGTCCGCCGTGATCGGCGTGCGCCGTTCGATCAGCACGGGGCCTGTGTCGAGGCCGGCTTCCATTTGCATGAGATCGACGCCGCTTTCCGTGTCGCCCGCAAGGATGGCCCGCTGGATGGGGGCGGCGCCGCGCCAGCGCGGCAGCAGCGAAGCGTGCACGTTCCAGCAGCCGAGACGCGGAATCGCCAGCACCTTGCGCGGCAGGATGAGCCCATAGGCCACGACGACCATGAGGTCGGGGGCATACGCGGCAAGCCGGGCGCGGTCCTCCTCGGACTTGAACGATTCCGGTTGCTCCACGGGGATGGCGGCGGCGAGCGCGGCTTCTTTCACCGGGCTGGCGGCGAGCTTGCGCCCGCGGCCCGCGGGACGGTCAGGCTGGGTATAGACGGCCACGACCTCCGCCCCGGAGGCGCGGCAGGCTTCGAGACAGGGAACGGAGAAATCCGGCGTTCCGGCGAACACCACCCGCAGGGGACGGTTCGCCATCGGTCAGGCGCTGGCCTTGCGTTGCTTTTCCATCCGCTTGAGCAGCATGCCGCGCTTCAGGGGCGAGAGGTAATCCACGAAGACCTTCCCGGCGAGGTGGTCCATCTCGTGCTGGATGCAGACCGCGAGCGGGCCCTCGGCCTCGACGACGATCTCGTTGCCCTCGACGTCCTGCGCGCGAACCTTCACGTGCAGCGCGCGGGTCACGTCGGCGTAGATGCCCGGAAACGACAGGCATCCTTCCTGGTAGACCTGCTGACCGTCCTTTTCGAGGATTTCCGGGTTGATCAGCACCATCGGTTCGTTGCGGTCGTCGCTCATGTCGGCCACCAGCACGCGCTTGTGCACGTTGACCTGGGTGGCGGCCAGACCGACGCCGTTGGCGGCATACATGGTTTCGTACATGTCGGCCACGAACTGCTTGAGTTCGGCGTCGAAGACGGTGACCGGCGCGGCAACGGTGCGCAGGCGCGGATCGGGGAATTCGAGGATGGCGAGGGTGGACACGGTGTCACCTTGAACGTTCACGGGTCGGTGCGGCGCCTCGTCCGCGGATTTGCGGGCAAATCGGCGAAATCCAAGCAGCGGCGAAGGTAGGATGCCAGCGTATTCTAGCGCGGGGCACGTATTGTGCCCATTAACGATTCGGTTACACTCGCGACAGCACCGGGGAAGGGGGAAAACCCGCCATGATCAAGAAGTTCGCCATGCTGCTTGGCGGCATGCTGTTCACCGTGGCCGCTTATGCGGCAGTGTCCGAGCTCCGTCCCGACCATCCGGACACCTACACGGTGCGCAAGGGCGACACCTTGTGGGATATCTCGGCGCGATTCCTCCGCAAGCCCTGGCTCTGGCCGGAGATCTGGCAGGCCAATCCGCAGGTCCGCAATCCCCACCTGATCTACCCGGGGGACGTCCTCAACCTGTCCATGTTCGGCGGCGGCCCCCGCATCGGCCTGCAGCCGCGCGTGCGCACCGAAGGCGAGCCGATCACGGCCATTCCGCTGAGCGAACTGCGCATGTTCCTGAAGGAGCTGCGGGTGATGAACGCCGACGAGGTCGAGCAGTCGCCGTACCTGGTGGGCTTCGAAGAGGCTCACCTGCGCGCCACGCCGGGCAACAAGATCTATGCCCGCGACCTCGACGCCGCGCAGCCGGGCCAGCGCTGGGCCATCGTGCGTCCGACCAACCGGTTCCGCGACCACGGCGGCGACCAGGGCGGCTTCGACATGCTGAACAACCCGTCGCACGGTTCCTTCGTCGCCGATGAACTGGACAGCGACGTATCCATGGCGCCCAGCCCCTGGCGCGAGGATTCCCGCCACGACACCCATACGGGCCGGGGCGAGGACCGCGGCGTGGAAGTGTCCGTGATCGGCACGGCCGAAGTCATCGCCACCAATGGGGACGTCGCCAGCCTCGTGCTGGTCGATTCGACCCTCGAGGTGCGCAAGGGCGACCGCCTGATGCAGATCGACGACAAGCCGTACGACCCCTATTTCTACCCACACGCACCGAAGTCGGTGCCGGCCGATGCGCGCGTCATCGGTTTCACCGACGCGATGAGCGGCGTGGGCAGCCGCCAGGTGGTGTCCATTTCGGCCGGCTCGGCCGACGGCGTGGACAACGGAACCACCTTCACGGTGATGAGTCAGGGCGAAACCATCGCCGACGAAGTCAGCGGCAACTACGAGCGCCGCGACACCTCGCGGAAGGTGAAGCTGCCGGACGAATACGGCGGCCACCTGATGGTCTTCCGCACCTTCGACCACGTGAGCTACGCCCTGGTGATGGACGCGCTCCGCCCGCTGAAGAAGGGCGACAAGCTGGTGATGCCCGAGTAACTCGCATCCCGTGTGGGAGCCGGTTCAGCGGCGATCCCGCGGCAGCGGGCCAGATTGCCGCGAGCACCCATCGCCGCTGAAGCGGCTCCCACACGAGGCCCCTCGTGTCACGGGGCTGCCTTTCCCACAGGATGCATGGGCCTGTTCCGACAGGAACTTGGCGCCGCCCCCCTAAACTGCGCGGATGACCGATTCCGACGACCTGCGCGACTGGCTGATCCTCCTCCGCATTCCCGACTTCAGCGCGCGGCGCCTGCGCGAGGGCCTCGTAGCCCGCGGCAGCGCCTCCGCCCTGCTCCGCTGGCTGGAGCGCCACCCGGAGGCCCTGGGCCCCGACGCGCTGGCGTGGATCGAGCGTCCCGACGAGGCCACGCTGGCCCACGATCTCGCCTGGCTGGCCGGGCCCGACCAGCGCATGCTCCGCTGCACCGAGGAGGATTTCCCGCCGCAGCTGGAGGCCATCCCCGATCCGCCTGCCGCGCTGTTCGTGAAGGGCGACGCATCGCTTCTCCTGCGGCCTCAGGTGGCCATCGTGGGTGCCCGCCGGGCCCAGGAGCCGGGCCTTGCCAATGCCCGGCGCTTCGCCGCCGAACTGGCCACCGCCGGGCTCATGGTGACCAGCGGCATGGCCGACGGCATCGACGGAGCGGCGCACGCCGCGGCCCTGGACGCCGGCCAGCCCACCGTGGCGGTGATCGCCACGGGTCCGGACCGGGTCTACCCCCGCAAGCACCACGCCCTGGCCCGCCGCATCGCGGCCGAGGGCGCCATCGTCAGCGAGTACCCGCCGGGCGTCCCGGCCCTGGCGCACCAGTTCCCGCAGCGGAACCGGATCATCGCCGGCCTCAGCCTGGGCGTGGTGGTGGTCGAGGCCGGCCTGCGCTCAGGCTCCCTCATCACCGCCCGCTGCGCCGGGGAGCAGGGGCGCGAGGTCTTCGCCCTGCCGGGGTCGATCCACAATCCGCTGGCGGAGGGCTGCCACGCCCTGATCGGCGACGGGGCCCGTCTCGTCCAGCGGCCGGACGAGGTCCTGGCCGCCCTGGCCCCGGCCGCAATGGAGCTGGGGGCCGAACTGCGGGCCCGGCTGGAGCGCAGCGGCCCGGCCGGCGGGGCCGGCAGACGCAAGACCGGCCCGTTCGACTGGCGGCAGGATGAGGAATATCGCCGCCTGCTCGACGTCATGGGGTACGATCCCGCCTCCCTCGACGCCCTGGTGGGCACGACGGGCCTTTCCCCCGGGGCCCTGTCGTCGATGCTGTTGATACTGGAACTCGAAGGCGAGATCGCGACGCTGCCCGGCAACCGTTACCAGCGCGTGGTCCGGTAGCCACGGCTTGACAGCCGTCACAGCGATATGTTTCCAACTAAATATATACATGCGCTGGGGTTCACTCGCCCCGCGCTCCTGGGAATCGGTTAACGCATGGCAAAGAACCTCCTCATCGTCGAATCGCCGGCCAAGGCCAAGACGATCAACAAGTACCTGGGAGCCGACTTCCAGGTGCTGGCATCGTATGGGCACGTCCGCGACCTCCGGCCGAAGGAGGGTGCCGTCGATCCCGAGCACGGCTTCCGCATGGCCTACGAGGTGATCGACCGCAACGAGAAGCACGTGGATGCCATCGCCAAGGCCGCCAAGGCTGCCAGCAGCATCTATCTCGCGACCGACTTGGATCGCGAAGGCGAGGCCATCTCCTGGCACATCAGCGAGATCCTGCGCGAGCGCGGCCTGCTGGAGGGCAAGGACGTCCAGCGCGTGGTCTTCAGCGAGATCACACCGAGGGCGATCAAGGAGGCCGTAGCCAACCCGCGCAAGCTGTCGCACGACCTCGTCGACGCCCAGCAGGCCCGGCGCGCCCTCGACTACCTGGTGGGTTTCAATCTCTCCCCGGTGTTGTGGCGCAAGGTGCAGCGGGGCCTGTCCGCGGGCCGTGTGCAATCGCCGGCGCTGCGCATGATCGTCGAGCGCGAACTCGAGATCGAAGCCTTCAAGGCGCGCGAGTACTGGACCATCCAGGCCAGCCTGACCCACCCGGAAGGCGCCTTCGAGGCCCGTCTGGTCAAGCTGAACGGCAAGAAGTTCGAACAGTTCGATCTCACCAACGAGGCCGACGCCATGGCGGCGCGCGGCGCACTGGAGAAGGCCGCCGCCGGCCGGTTCACGGTCGGCGAGGTCACCAGTCGCGAGCGCAAGCGCCGCCCGGCCCCGCCGTTCACCACCTCGACGCTGCAGCAGGAGGCCGCGCGCAAGCTCGGTTTCTCCACCAGCCGCACCATGCGCGTGGCCCAGGGGCTCTACGAAGGCGTGGCGCTCGGCAGCGAGGGCAATGTCGGCCTGATCACCTACATGCGTACCGACTCGGTAGCGCTCTCCGACGATGCCGTGGCCGAGCTGCGCGACCTGATCGGGCGCGAATACGGCAAATCCGCGCTCCCTGACGGTGTGCAGGTCTACAAGTCCAAGTCGAAGAACGCGCAGGAAGCGCACGAGGCCGTTCGTCCCACCTCGGCCATGCGCACGCCGCGCAGCGTCGCCTCGTTCCTCAATGACGACCAGCGCAAGCTTTACGAACTGATCTGGAAGCGCACCGTCGCCTGCCAGATGGTGCATGCCACCCTGAATACGGTGTCCGTGGAATTCCCGGTGGCCGACTCCGCCTTCCGCGCCAGCGGCACCACGGTGGTCGATCCCGGCTTCCTTGCCGTTTACGAAGAAGGCCGCGACCAGAAGAACGAGGACGACGACGAGCAACGCCGCCTGCCGCGCCTGACCCAGGGCGACGTGGTGCCGGTGTCGAAGATCGACGCCGACCAGCACTTCACCGAGCCGCCGCCGCGCTATTCCGAAGCCAGCCTGGTGAAGGCGCTGGAGGAATATGGCATCGGCCGCCCGTCCACCTATGCCAGCATCATCCAGGTGCTGCTCAGCCGCGAATACGTGCTCCTGGAGAATCGCCGCTTCAAGCCGACCGACGTCGGCCGCGCGGTGAGCCAGTTCCTCTCCGGGCACTTCACCCAGTATGTCGATTACGACTTCACCGCGCGTCTGGAAGACGAGCTCGATGCGGTCAGCCGCGGCGAGGAGGCCTGGGTGCCGCTGCTCGAACGTTTCTGGCAGCCGTTCAAGACCCTGGTGGACGACAAGACCGAATCCGTCGACCGCAGCGAAGCGACCGGCGCGCGCGAACTCGGCACCGATCCCAAGTCCGGCAAGCCGGTGTCCGTGCGCCTCGGCCGCTACGGCGCCTATGCGCAGATCGGCAGCAAGGACGACGAGGACAAGCCCACGTACGCCAGCCTGCGCCCTGGCCAGAGCATGCACACCATCACGCTCGACGACGCGATGGAACTGTTCAAGCTGCCGCGCACGCTCGGACAGTCCGAGGCCGGCGAAGACGTGACCGTGGGCATCGGCCGCTTCGGCCCCTTCGTGAAGCAGGGCAGTACGTATGCGTCGCTCAAGCCCGAGGACGACCCGTACACCATCGAGTTGCCGCGCGCCTTGCAGCTCGTGCAGGAAAAACTCGAGGCCATCGCCAACCGCATCATTCTCGACTTCGGCAATGGCGTGCAGGTGCTGAACGGTCGCTACGGCCCCTACATCACCGACGGCGAGAAGAACGCGCGCATCCCGAAAGACCGGGATCCGAAGACGCTCACCGAAGCCGAGTGCGCCGAGTTGCTGGCCGCCGCTCCGGTGAAGAAGCCGCGTGGCGGTCGCGCCGCGAAGAAGACGGCCACCAAGAAAGCGGCGGCGAAGAAGGCCGTCGCCAAGGACGCCACCGCCAAGAAGGCCGCCGTGAAGAAAACGGCGGCCAAGAAGGCGACGAAAAAGGCGAGTGCGAAAAAGGCCACGGCAAAGAAGGCGGCTGCCAGGAAGACCGCGGCGAAGAAGGCTCCCGCAAAGTCGGCGGCCGCCAAGGCCACGAAGACGGCGTCGCGCGCGGCGGATTGACATGCGGCGTTTGCAGCTTTCCGAGCTCGACGCGGCCGTCGCGATCCTGCGCGATGGCGGCGTGCTCGCGTACCCCACCGAGGCCGTTTTCGGCCTCGGCTGCGATCCGCACGACAGGACGGCGTTCGAGCGCCTGTTCGCGCTGAAGGAGCGCCCGGCCACTCAGGGCGTGCTGTTGATCGCTGCGGACTTCGCACAGGTAGAGCCCTATATCGATCTCGCCAGCGTGTCCGCCGACGTGCTGGCGCAGGTGCGTGCCTCCTGGCCCGGCCCGAACACATGGGTCTTCCCGCGAAGCGCCGAGGTTCCGGGGTGGGTCGCGGGGGCGCATGCCGGCATCGCGCTGCGCGTGACCGCCCACGAACCCGCGGCGGCGCTGTGCCGCGCCTTCGGCCGGCCGCTGGTGTCCACCAGCGCCAATCCGCATGGCGAGCCGCCGGCCCGGGACCTCGCCACGCTGGAGCGCTACTTCGGCGAGCGCCTGGACGGCGCGCTGGACGCGCCGCTCGGGGGCCTCGATCGACCTACCGTCATCCGCGACGCCCTGAGCGGCGCTATGATCCGCGCCTGAGTCGGGGGGAAAGCCGTTGTCGTCGAACGTTCATGAGATCACCGGGCGCCTGGTGGGCGCACCCTCGCCATTGCTCGTCGGCGCGTTGACCCGACCCGTGGCGTGGCGTGAAGGCCGTCCGGTCAGTGCAGCGACCTTCCTGGGCCACGTGCGTCAGGTGGCGGCCCTCCTTCCCGACGCCGACAGCGCAGTGAACCTCTGCGAGGACCGCTACGCCTTCCTCGTCGCCTTCGCGGCGCTGGTCGTCCGCGGCCAGGCCAACCTCCTGCCCCCTTCGCGCGCGCCGCATGCGGTGGACGAGGTCATGGCCGGCCATCCCGGGTCCTATGCGATCGGCGAACTTCCGCTGTCGCCCGCGCCCGCCGGCTACGTGCGCATGCCGCCTTTGCACGACGACGTGGCTCCAGGCCACGAGGTCCCGTCCATCCCTGCGGATGCGGTGGTCGCCATCGGCTACACCTCGGGTTCCACGGGCCGCCCGAAACCCAATATCAAGACCTGGGGCGGTTTCGTCGCCAGTAACGCGGGCAACGCGCGGATGCTCGACAAGGCCGTCGGAGGCTCCTTCGACCTCGTGGCCACGGTACCCCCGCAGCACATGTACGGCATGGAGATGTCGGTGCTGATGCCGCTTCTGTCCGAAGTGAGCGTGCACGCAGGCCGTCCTTTCTTTCCCGCCGACGTGGCCGCGGCGCTGGCCACCATGCCCGAACCACGGGTGCTGGTCATCACGCCCGTGCACCTGCGCGCGATCGTGGAATCGGGCGTGCAGCTTCCGACGCTGGCGGCGTTCGTGTCCGCTACCGCACCGATGCCGGTCGAACTGGCGGCGGAAGCGGAAAAGCGCTTCGGCGCGCCGGTATGCGAAGTCTTCGGCTCCACGGAAACCTGCGTCTTCGCCAGCCGGCGCACGTCGGTGGATGAAGAGTGGACGCTTTACGACGGCGTCACCTTGCACCCGCAGCCCGACGGCACGCTGGTGCACGCTCCGCAACTGGCCGAACCGATCGCGCTGGCCGACATCGTCACGCTGCACGACGAAGGCCGCCGCTTCCGCCTGCGCGGACGCAACACCGACCTGCTGGAGATCGCCGGTAAGCGCGCATCGCTCGGCGATCTCAACCGCCGCCTGCTGGCCATCGACGGGGTGCGCGATGGCGTGCTGTTCCAACTCGACGAACCCGATGCCTCCGGCATACGCCGCATCGCCGGTCTCGTGGTCGCTCCGGGCATGACGGAGCAGGCGGTTCTGGCCGTGTTGCGCCAGGCGATGGATCCCGTCTTCCTTCCCCGTCCGCTGCGCATGGTGGACGCCTTGCCTCGCAACGAAACCGGCAAGCTTCCGCGCGGCGACCTGCTGACGCTCATCCGGCCCGCGCTCTAGTCCAACCGCCGTCGCTCCTGCAACCGCCGTCGCTCCTGCGAAGACAGGAGCCCAGCGCCTCTGCGGTGCACGGTACAATGCGCAGCTAGCCATCCGGAGCATCCCATGAAAGTCCTCGTCATCGGCGGCGGCGGGCGCGAACACGCGCTGGCCTGGAAAATCGGCCAGTCCCCGCGCGTGGACGAGGTGATCGTGGCGCCGGGCAATGCCGGCACGGCGCACGAGCGCGGGATGCGCAATGCGGCGGTCGCCGTGACCGACATCGATGGCCTGGTGGCCCTGGCGCTTAGCGAAGGCGTCGAGCTCATCGTGGTGGGCCCCGAAGTACCGCTGGTGGCCGGCGTGGTCGATCGCTTCACACAGGAAGGCCTGCGTTGCTTCGGTCCGACCGCCGCGGCCGCGCAGCTCGAAGGCAGCAAGGCCTTTGCGAAAGACTTTCTTGCCCGCCACGGCATTCCCACCGCGCACTACGCCGTGTTCACCGAGCTGGCGCCTGCGCTCGCGCATGTGCGCGCGAAGGGCGCGCCCATCGTCATCAAGGCCGATGGCCTTGCCGCCGGCAAGGGCGTGATCGTCGCGATGACGCTCGCCGAAGCCGAGGCGGCACTCGAAGACATGCTGGGCCAGCAGGCCTTCGGCGATGCCTCGTCGCGCGTGGTCATCGAAGAGTTCCTCGACGGCGAAGAAGCGAGCTTCATCGTGATCGCCGACGGCACGCACGCCCTCCCGATGGCGACCAGCCAGGACCACAAGCGCCGCGACGATGGCGACAAGGGCCCGAACACGGGCGGCATGGGCGCGTACTCGCCGGCACCCGTCGTGACGGACGAGGTTTCGGCTCGCGTCATGCACGAAGTGATCGAGCCCACGCTTGCGGGCATGGCGGCCGACGGCATGCCTTTCACCGGTTTCCTCTATGCCGGCCTCATGATCGACAAGGCCGGTGCGCCCAAGGTCATCGAGTTCAACGTGCGTTTCGGCGATCCGGAAACGCAGCCGATCATGCTGCGCTTGCGCTCGGACCTCGTGGACCTCGTGGAGGCGGCGCTCGACGGCCGCATCGCCGAGGTGCAGGCGGCATGGGATCCGCGCCCCGCGCTGGGTGTGGTGATCGCCGCAGGCGGGTATCCGGGCAAGGTGCGCTCGGGCGATCCGATCGAGGGAGCGGACGCGGACTTCGGGCCGGACGTGAAAGTGTTCCATGCGGGTACCGCGGAAGGTGCGGACGGACGCCCGGTCACGGCAGGCGGACGCGTGCTTGCCGTCTGTGCCCTCGCGGACGACCTGGCGGAAGCGCGCACGCGCGCCTATGCGGCGGTGGAAGGCATCCGCTTCAGCGGTGCGTTCCATCGCACGGACATCGCGCATCGCGCGCTGTCGCGCAGGTAAGCGGAAGCACGTTTTTTCTGATGGGAGTGCCTTGGTCCGACCGGCTACACTGGCGCGAATTCAACAGGGTGGCACCGGATGTCGCAGTTCTCCCTTCTCGCCAAGCGGCGCTTCGCACCGTTCTTCTGGACGCAGGCGCTCGGTGCCTTCAACGACAACGCGTTCCGTAACGCGATGGTCATGCTGGTGGCCTTCCAGATGGGGCTGCCGGATGCGCAGGTGTCGCTCTACACGAATCTGGCGCCTGCGCTGTTCATCCTTCCGTATTTCCTGTTTTCCGCCACCGCCGGTCAGCTCGCGGAGAAGTACGAGAAGACGCGGATCATCCGCTACGTGAAGTTGTTCGAGATCGCCGCCATGGCGATTGCCGCCGTCGGCTTCTTCACCCACCACGTGTCCCTGCTGCTCGTGGTGCTGTTCCTCATGGGCGTGCATTCGACCGTCTTCGGGCCTATCAAGTACTCCATCCTTCCGCAGGCGCTGGAGCGGACTGAACTGGTGGGCGGAAACGCCCTGGTGGAAACCGGTACGCAGCTTGCGATGCTGATCGGCATGATCGTCGGCAACTCGCTGATGCTGATCGCCGGCTACGGCACGCTGGCGGCCTCGTTGACGACCATCGGTATCGCGTGTGCCGGCTATCTCGCCAGCCGCGCCATTCCCGCCGCCCCGGCCACCGCGCCGGACCTGCGCTTCAACTGGAACCCTTTCAGCGAAACCTGGCGTGTCCTAAAGATCACGCACGAAGACCGCGCCGTGTTCAATGCCGTGCTGGGCATCTCCTGGTTCTGGTTCTTCGGCACGGTGATGATCGCGCAGCTCCCCACCTACACCCGCCACGTGCTGGGGGGCGACGGTTCGGTCAACACGCTGGTGCTCACGCTGTTCTCGCTGGGAACGGGCATCGGTTCGCTCATGTGCGAGCGGCTGTCGCGCAAGCGCGTCGAAATCGGCCTGGTACCGATGGGTGCGTTCGGGCTCACCGTGTTCGCGGTCGACCTTTACTTCGCGCGCCCTGTCGTCACCCCGGGTCTGGCGCTGGACTGGATGGCCTTCGTCGGCGTGCCGGGCGCGTGGCGGGCCATGCTCGATCTCACCATGATCGGCGCGTTCGCCGGTTTCTACGTGGTGCCGCTGTTCGCCTTCGTGCAGAGCCGCGCCCCGCGTGAACGCCTGTCGCGGGTGATCGCCGGCAACAACATCGTGAATGCCCTGCTGATCTGCACCGCCGCGGCATTCGGCATCGGTCTGACGGCCTTGGGTCTCGACGTGCCGACGATCTTCCTCGCCACCGGCCTCGTCAATATCGCGGTGGCCGTGTACATCTTCACGCTCGTCCCTGAATTCATGATGCGCTTCGTCACCTGGGTGCTGGTGAATACGCTCTATCGGGTACGCGTCGACGGATTGAAGAACGTGCCGGACGAGGGCGCGGCGCTGGTGGTGTGCAACCACGTGAGCTTCATGGACCCATTGATCCTCATGGCCAGCGTGCGCCGGCCGATGCGTTTCGTCATGTACTACAAGATCTACGACATCCCTGTGCTTCGCTTCGTCTTCCGTACCGCGAAGGCGATCCCGATCGCAGGGCGGAACGAAGATCCGCAGTTGATGGAGCGCGCCTTCGAGGCAGTGGACGAAGCGCTGGCTCGTGGCGAGGTGGTATGCATCTTCCCGGAGGGCGGCATCACCCGCGACGGCAGCATCCAGAACTTCCGTCCCGGCATGGATCGCATCCTCGCGCGCCGGCCGGTGCCCGTCGTGCCGTTGGCGTTGCGCGGCATGTGGGGCAGCATCTTCAGTCGCAGGGATAGCGCGCTGCACCGTGCGCGCCTGCCGAGGCGCTTCTGGTCGAGGATCGAACTCGTCGGCGGTGCGCCGGTACCGGCCGGCGAGGCCAGCGCTGCGGTATTGCAGGCCCGCGTCGGCGACCTGCGCGGCGACAACCCGTAGGAGCGCGCCCTGCGCGCGACATATTTTGAGGCCGTGACCGGAAACTGGCGCGCCAGGTTGGGAACTGATGCGACAAGCTGTCGAGCGCAGGGCGCGCTCCTACATCAGCCGAACCAGGCGGCCAGCACGATCACCGCCACCACCGCCAGCCACACAACGAGCACGCGGCGGATGACGCGACGGGCATCTTCCAGTTCGGCGATGGGGTCGCTCACGTCCTGCACGTAGCCGTCGCCGGCTTCCACGTCGGCGTCGACACCCGCGCGTGCGACCGCGCCCAGGAAATCCGGCTCCAGGCGCGAACGCGGGCTGCCCGACGTGCGGTGCCACCGTTTCCAGGCGCCCATGACGGCGTCGAAGTCGGAAACCAGGGCCATGGCAAACACCATCAGGTGTGCCGGAATCCAGTCGAGCGCATCGGCCAGACGGCGCGCGCTGGCACGCGTGGCGGTATCCAGGCCCATCGTGGCATCGCGGGCGAGGATCTGGGCGAGCCGATAGCCGAGCGCGCCGGCAGGGCCGAGAAGGAAGAACCAGAGCAGCACGCCGAAGCGGCGGCGCAGCGCCCCGTAGAACGCGGCTTCGACGAGTACCGGCGCAAACCAGCCGAGCGGCGCGTCGTCGTGGCGCAGCGCCGCCACCGCTTCGTCGCGGCGCAGAGGGTCGCTCGCGCGCAGGACGGCGTCGATGTCGGTCTCGATTTCGCGCGGGCCCAATGCGTAAACCAGCACGGCGATGGCGAAGACGAGCCAGCCCAGATCGAAGAAGGGCAGGGAACGAAGGATGCCCGCCACGATGACGCAGGCGATCACCGGCACCAGCAGCACCACAGCGACCCTGCCCGGGCCGGAAATGTCGCCGAGTCGGTCGACCCACTTCCGGAACCAGCGGTCGTCACGCCAGCGGGCCAGCTGAGGCACGCTCCAGACAATGACGAGGGCGACGAGTACGGCGAGAAGACGTAAGGCCATGACAGACACGATCCGCGGGTCGATGCCTCGATTGTAGGCGAAGCAGGAGGATCAGCGTTGGTTGCCGGCGACCAGTTCGTCGAGGTTCACGCCGCGCAGGCCCAGCCAGTGTTCGATCAGGCGATACGACACCGATAGCGGCGGCGGTACGCCGAGCGTTCCCGACCTCATGCCCTGCACGATGTCGTCCACGGTGAACCAGCGGGCATCCTCCAGTTCGTCGTCGCGCAGGTGGATCTCGCGGGTTTTCGCCGTCGCGGTGAACCCGACCATCAGCGAGGCAGGCAGCGGCCACGGCTGCGACGAATGGTAGGTGGCGTGCAGGACTTCGACGCCGGACTCTTCGCGCACTTCGCGACGCACGGCATCTTCCAGCGATTCGCCCGGCTCGATGAAGCCCGCGAGCGTGGAATAGCGGCCGGGCGGCCACCCGCGCTGGCGTCCGAGCAGGCACGCGTCGCCGTCCTCGACGATCACGATGATGGCCGCATCGGTGCGCGGAAAGTGCATGTGAGCGCCGTCGGGATTCGTGCACTGCACGCGGTGGCCGGACGCCACCACGAGGGTCGGCGCGCCGCACTGGCTGCAGAACCGGGTCTGCCGTTGCCAGTGGGCGATGCCCTTCGCATAGGCGAACAGTCCGGCGTCGAAGGCATCGAGGACGAGCCCGGCCTCGCGCAGCGACATGCGCCGGGCACCGCTGAGGGACACGAAAAGCTCCGCCTGCGCCTCGTCGGCGACGAGGGCGAACCAGGCACGTCCGGCGGCGAGGCCCAGGAAGGTGGACGGTATGTCGCCGAAGCGTTCGGCGCGCATCGCCGGCGACATCCACTGCGGGGCGTCGGCGTCCGCGAGAACGAAAGCCCGGCCTTCCGCGTCCAGCACGAGGAAGCGCGTGTCGGGCTGCGCTTCCATCTCCTCTACCCAGAGACGGTCGTCGCGCCGCTCCGACATGCGGTCGATGTCGATGCCGGCGAAGACGTTTTCCCGGGCGCGTGTGGCGACGGCCTTGTCGCGCTCCTGCTCGACGCTCACGCCCGGAAACCGGTCATGCGCTGAAGGAGGAGCCGCAGCCGCAGGTGGTCTTCGCGTTGGGGTTGCGAATGACGAACTGCGAGCCGCTGAACGACTCGGCATAGTCGATTTCAGCGCCCGTGAGGTACTGCAGCGAAAGCGGATCGACCAGCAGCGTGACGCCCTCGCGGGCCACGGCCAGATCGTCCTCCGCCTGTTCCTCGTCGAAGGTGAACCCGTACTGGAATCCGGAGCAACCGCCGCCGCTGATGTAGACGCGAAGCTTGAGGCCAGGGTTGCCTTCTTCTTCGATCAGCTCGTGCACCTTGCGGGCGGCGGCTTCGGTGAAGACAAGCGGCGCCGTTCCCGAGCGGTAGTCGGGAGCGCCGGTCGGAGCCATGGGGAATGGGTTGTTCATGCCGGACATAATGGCGCCGTTCCGGTACAGGTCAAGCCTCGTCCAGGGCCGGCGCGGTCTGGAGCGCTGCCTGGGTCAGCTGCCGGATGGTCTGCGGGGCACGGTGCACCATCTTTCCGTTCACCTGCGCGCCGGCGGCCATTTCCAGCACCTGGTAGTGCACGTCGCCCTCGATGCGGGCCAGCGGAGCCAGTTCCAGCCGTTCGGTCACGTGAATATCGCCGGTGACACCGCCGTTGATGACCGCGTGCGGCACCTCGATCCGCCCCGAGACCCGGCCGGTCTCGCTGATGGTGAGAATCCCATCACTTCCGGCCTCGGCATGGACGGAGCCCTCGACCGTGCCGTCCAGATGCAACGCGCCGCTGAAGAAGACGTCGCCGCGAAGGGTGACGCCACGGGCGATGAGACTGGTGGCGGCCGCGTTGACGGCGGGCCCCTGAGTTTTTCGATTACTGCTGAACATCGTTGGCCTCGTCGTTACGCAGGGCATCGGACCACGCCACCGTCCCGGTGATCGCCTGGCCGCCTTTCACATCGGCGACAAGACGCAGCCGGGTCGGTTTGAAGCCGGACGGCAAGGTGAAACTGCCCTGGATCTGCTGGAAGTATTTGAAAGAAAAAGGAAGCGTGGTGGGCTGAGCACCCTGCCCGAGGGAGGGGCCCTCCAGCGTGGCGACCTTGTCGTCCTGGATGCCTTCCACGGCGAACTTCAGTGAACCTTCGACCACCTCGCCTCGCCTGGCGTTCTGGGTGAGCGTGACCACGAGGTTCCACGCACGGTCGGCACCCTTGACGGGCGTGCTGCGGGCGCCCTGGATCTTGAGCCCGTCGCGCTGGCCGCCACCGCCCACCAGATGCGAATAGAACGCCAGGTCGGTGCGGAGGCCACTGATCTCCTCGTCGCGCTCGGCGAGGTTCCGCTTGAGTTCCTTCGCAGCCACGTCGGCCACCTGGCCCGCGCGTTGCAGGTTCGCCACCTGCTGACGAAGGTCTTCGTTGTCCGCCTTCAGCTGCCGCACGGTGCCGCGATCTCCCGCCACCGCAGGTGCGCGCACCGCCGCGAACCACGCGCCCACGCCGACCAGGATCAGGCTGAGCGCCCAGCCGCCCGCCACCAGAAGGCGCGTCCGGCGCTGGCTGGCCGCGTCGTCGAGCGTGCGCACGACGAACCGTGGCGGTTGGCGTGGAGCCATGGCAATTCCGTGGAGGAGGCGTGAAGACCGGGCATGGTATAGCCCTCGCCTCGCTCAATGGTCAAGGAACGGGGTCCGGAAAAGGAAAGGCCGCCTTGCGGCGGCCTCCTGGATCCGATTTGGGGTGCGCGCTCTCGCGCGACTCGCCGCGCTGGGAGTTCTCAGTCGTGCAGCGATCCCACCTTGCTGAGCATGTAGCGCTCGGGACCGATGTCGGAAATCAAGCTGAATTGCGTCTCGAGCCAGTCGATGTGTTCTTCTTCCTGGCCGAGGATGAACTTGAACAGGTCGCGGCTCACGAAATCGTGGATACCCTCGCTATAGGCGATGGCCTCGCGCAGATCCTTGGTGGCCAGGAGCTCGAGGTCCAGGTCGCCCTGCAGAGCCTCCACGACGTTCTCACCGATCCGGAGCTTGCCCAGGTGCTGGAGATTCGGCAGGCCGTCGAGGAAGAGGATTCGCTCGATCAGCTTATCCGCGTGCTTCATCTCCTCGATGGATTCCTCGTACTCGTGCTTGGCCAGCTCGTTGTAACCCCAGTCCTTGAACATCCGGTAATGGAGGAAGTACTGGTTGATGGCGGCCAGCTCGTTATAGAGGACCTTGTTGAGGTATTCGATGACCTTCGCGTCGCCCTTCATGGGTGATCTCCCTGACTGTTCAGGGCACGACTATACGTGGCCGCGGGAGACCATGGCGTAACGAGAATGAAGGCGGTTTGCGTCCGCAACGGGACGCGTGCCTGTCAGGCCGGGGACGGGACGAAGGCCAGTGCGGAGCGGGCAGTATCGACGGCTTCGCGCAGGCATTGCCGGGCTTCCGGCTCGCACGCGCCGCAGCAGTCCGAACAGCCCGTGCGGGCCTGCAGCTCGGCAAAGGACTGGACGCCTTCGGCCGCAGCGCGGCGGATGGCGTGGTCGGTGACGGCATTGCACATGCAGATGTACATGGGAGCGCATTCGAACGCGAATGCGAACGATTGTCAACTACCGACGTGTGAAGGCGTTCAGGACCCGGTGTCCCGCGCCGCCATGGCCTGCTGTGGGCAGCGGCCCACCTCGACCCGGCACACCGTTTCCACGGTGGGCGCGAATTGGCGAAGCGCGCGCTCGTAGACCTGGCGCTTGAAGTTCACCACATGGTGGGCCGGATACCAGAAGTCGACCCAGCGCCAGAGGTCGAACTCGGGCTTCTCGCAGGCGTCGAGGCGGAAGGCGTCTTCGCCGCACTTCAGGCGAAGAAGGAACCAGACCTGCTTCTGGCCGATGCAGGTGGGTCGCTGGTGGTGGCGAACGAAGCGGCTCGGCAGGCGATAGCGGAGCCAGCCGCGGGTTTCCGCCAGGACTTCCACATGCTGGGCGAGCAGGCCGGTCTCTTCTTCCAGCTCGCGGTACATGGCCTCCAGCGGTGTCTCGTCGCTGCGCATGCCGCCCTGAGGGAACTGCCAGCCATCGCGATTGACGCGGCGCGCCCAGAACAGGCGGCCGTCTCCGTTCAGGAGCACGATCCCCACGTTCGGTCGATAGCCATCAGCGTCGATCATCCGTCCTCCGCGAGCTGGCTGCCGGCGGCAGGCCGGTACGCTCGTTGCGATCGATTCAACCACAGCGCGAGAAGCGCGGGCAAGGCGCTACTTGAACGGAAAGCCAGCCGCGATTAAACTGCCCGGCCTTCGCGGGCCTGCCCGCGGACGACCAGGTTCCACGGCTAGGTAGCTCAGCTGGTCAGAGCGCGGCACTCATAATGCTGAGGTCGGCGGTTCGAGCCCGCCTCTAGCCACCAAGACAAGAAGAAAGCCGCGTCCTCCCGGATGCGGCTTTTTTCTTGTAGGAGCGCGCCCTGCGCGACGACCTTCCGCGAGCAGGCAACAGGGATCTGCGGCTCTTCGCGAAAGGCTGTCGCGCGCAGGGCGCGCTCCTACAGCACGATCGGCTCGCCTTCTTGCCGCGGCGCCAGATCGAGCACGGCCCGCGCCAGCTCCACCACGTTGTGCACGCGCAGCTTCGCCATGAGGTTGGCGCGATGCAGCTCCACGGTCTTGGGGCTGATGTTGAGTTCGCTGGCGATCACCTTGTTGAGCTTCCCGCACATGATCCCGTCGAGGACCTGCGACTCGCGGCGTGTCAGCGAGACATCCGGCCGCAGGGCGGCGAAGCTGCTCGCCGCCGGTTCGTCGGCATGATCGTCTTCAGGCAGGGGCATCAGGAACACGGCGTGGAACGCTTCCGGCGGCACGTCGAGTAGCTGGCGAGTCATGCGGTAGCGACGCGGCGGTACGTGGGGGTCGCGGAGCACGAACTCGTCCGCGGCGCCCGTGGGATGAAGGTGTTCCTGGAGCCAGGCGGGGCCGGCACGGCCCCTCGCCGTGCCGAATTCGCGTTGAAACGCGGCGTTGACCATCACGGCCCGCTCGCCATCCTGGCGCCACACCACGCAGGGCCATGGCAAGGCGGCGAACACTTCCTCGGCCAGCCCGCACGTGTGCGAGCCGTCGATTGAATCACGAGCAAGGCACATCGATGCCTCCTGGTGTGCGCATGGAAGCCGGCGATCCTCCCCCTAGCAGTCACGCCGGTAGTTGCCACTGCAACCGTTTGCCGATGAAAAGTCCATGAACGGAGCCTGCGGATTTTCCGAAGTGCGAACCTCGTCGTGAAGAGCCGCGCCGGGCGGTCACTCAGGTCGCGTCCGCTACAATGCCGCTCATGCGCATCTTCAAGACCTTCAACATCGAAGCGGCTCACCGCTTGCCGAATGTGCCCGAAGGGCACAAGTGTTCCCGCCTGCACGGACACTCCTTTCGCGTCGAACTGCACGTGGAAGGACCGACCGACCCCGTGCTGGGCTGGGTAATGGATTTCGGCGACCTCAAGGCGAGGTTCCAGCCGCTTTACGACCGGCTCGACCACCATTACCTCAACGACATCGAAGGCCTCGAAAATCCGACCAGCGAGAACCTCGCCCGCTGGATCTTCGAGCGCCTGAGCCCCGATGTGCCCGGCCTCGCGAAGGTCGTGGTGCACGAGACCTGCACCTCCGGCGCCGAATACAGCGCATAACTGTCATCGCAACAATTCGCGGTTGCTGCACCGCGGCGGACGGGACTACACTCCGGGCTCCCCCGTTCCCCAACGGCCCGCACGATGTCCGAAGTAAACGGTTACGCCGACCTTGCCCGGCTCGTGGAGCAGGCCGCTGCCGCACAGGCCGTCGCCTGGCGCGGTATGGAGCGTGTCGCCGACCTGCAGCTGGCGGCGATGGAAGGGCACGCGCGTGCGGCGACGGGACTGATCGCCGACGCCATGCAGGCAAACGATGCCGATGCCGTGCAGGCACTGATGCGCCGGGGTGGAGAGCTCCAGCGCGAAGGCGTGCAGCGCGCCGCATCCGCCGTGGGCGACATCCTCGACGTGGCCGTGCAGACCGCCACGTCCCTCGGCGCGCTGGCAGGTCAGCCCGCCAGGGTCTGATCGCCCGCGCCACCTCGACAACGACGCGGCACACGGTCGCGCCGGCGGGTGGTTATGGGCTTTCGCAGCTTGTCCCGTCGTTTACGGCGCTGGTATACTTTTCCAGATTAAACCGTGGCCCGTTGAACCAGCTGGTGCCGCCTTCGAGCGAAACCACGGGAGCCTCGCGTTGCTCAACAGTCTTGCCGCCGGTCGTCACCTCGCCATGCGCATCGTCATCGCGCAGCTTGTGGTGGCCGTCGTCGCAGGACTCGCTTTCTCCCTGCAGGGTCGTCCAGCTGCGCTGGCCGCCTTCGGGGGCGCCCTGATCGTCGCTATCGCCACCGCGCTGCTTGCTGCGCGAGCGTTCAGCGCGCTGGGTGGGGCGGGAGCAACGTTCATGCGGTTCCTCGTGGGCATGATCCTTCGCTGGATCATCCTCATCGGTGGACTGGCTCTCATCCTGGTTCAGTGGAAGCTGCCACCCTTGCCCGCATTGGCGGGGCTGGTGGCCGGCTACGCGGTCAACGTATTTGCATTCAGATTCAAGGGTTGAGGCATGGCGAGCGAACCGCAGGGCGGTCTGACCGAATACATCCAGCACCATCTGAACCACCTGACGGTGAATTTCAGCGCCGATCATTTCTGGTTCTGGAATCTGCGCGCCGATTCCATCGTCATCTCGTTCGTTCTCGGTGCCGCGTTCTGCCTGTGGTTCTGGCTGTTCGCACGCAAGGCCACGTCGGGCGTGCCGTCCAAGGGCCAGGCCCTCGTGGAACTGGCCATCGAGTTCGTGGACACCCAGGTGAAGGACACTTTCCACGGCGACCGCCGCACAGTCACGCCGCTGGCGCTGTCCATCTTCATGTGGGTGTTCCTCATGAACGCCATGGACCTGCTGCCGGTCGATCTGGCCGGCTGGCTCGTGCACACCTTCGCGGGTGACGAGGTCGCGCACCACACCTATTTCCGCATGGTGCCCACCGCCGACATCAACACCACCGTGGGCCTGTCGGTGGCCGTGCTGTTCATCGTCATCGGCCACGGCATCAAGGCCAAGGGCGGTTTCGGCTTCGGCAAGGAACTGCTCACCGCGCCATTCCACGCAAGCAACCCGATCGCCAAGCTCATCCTGGTGATCCCGAACTTCCTTCTCAACGTCGTCGAAACCCTGTCGAAGCCCGTGTCGCTCGCCATGCGACTCTTCGGCAACATGTACGGCGGCGAACTGGTGTTCATGCTGATTGCCGGTCTGATGGTGAGCTGGATCAGCTTCGTGCCTGGCGTCGTGTTCAACACGGCGTGGGCGATCTTCCACATCCTGATCATCGCCCTCCAGGCGTTCATCTTCATGATGCTCACGATCGTCTACATCGCCACCGCGCGGGAACACCACTAACTCACCGCACCGACGTTAGAACCTTCGGCTCCATCCTTTTCGTTTCCACCCTTTCGTTATTCGTTATCCCAGGAGAACACCATGGAACTCGCCTCGCTTCTCGCCCACGTCCAGGGCATGACCGCCATCGCCATCGGCGTGATCATCGGCCTCGGTGCGCTCGGCGCCTGTCTCGGTATCGCCGTCATGGGCTCGAAGTTCCTCGAGTCGGCCGCTCGCCAGCCTGAACTGGTCCCGCTGCTCCAGGGCCGCATGTTCCTGCTCGCCGGCCTGATCGACGCGGCGTTCATCATCGGCCTCGCCGTGGCCCTGCTGTTCGCGTTCTCGAACCCGCTGGTCGGTGTCGTGCGCGCTGCCGTCGGCGGCTAAGCAAACGTCCGTCCTGTCGCCGTGATCCGTGCGGTCACGGCGATCGTCAGTACCCAAGCGTTCGGAGTCTTTCGGAGAGATCATGGAAATCAACATGACCTTCCTGGGCCAGATGATCTCTTTTGCGATCCTGGTCTGGTTCACCACCAAGTTCATCTGGCCCCAGCTCAACGGTGCCATCGAAGAGCGCCAGAAAAAGGTGGCCGAGGGCCTCGCTGCCGCGGAGCGCGCGCGCGCCGAGCTCAAGGATGCCGACGCCAAGGTCGCCACCGAGATCAAGCAGGCCCGCCTGCAGGCGACCGAGATCATCGACAAGGCCCAGCAGCAGGCCAACCAGATGCTGGACAAGGCCCGTGCCGAAGCCACCGCCGAGATCAACCGTCTGAAGGCCCAGGCCCAGGACGAGATCGCGTCGATGGCGCAGCGCGCCCGCGAACAGCTGCGCGAGCAGGTGGGTGCGCTGGCCGTGAAGGGTGCGGAGAAGATCGTCCAGCGTGAAATCGATCCGGCGGCCCACAAGGCGCTGCTCGATCAGCTCGCTGCCGAGATCTGATCATGGCCCAGGCGCTCACACTCGCCCGCCCGTACGCACGCGCCGCTTTCGAAGTGGCGCATGCGTCGGGTGCGCTCGCCGACTGGTCGGCGGCGCTCGGCTTCGCCGCCGCAGTCGCGGCCGACCCCCAGGTCGCCGGGCTCGGCAACGATCCGCGCGTGCTGCCGGCGCAGCTCGTCGCCCTCCATCTTCCGCAAGGCATGGCTGCCGATGCGCCGTTCGCCCGTTTCCTCGAGGAACTGGCGGAGAACGGCCGCATGCACCTGCTGCCCGAAATCGCCGCGCTCTACGACCAGTACAAGCTGGAGTCGGAGTCGACCCTGAAGGTCAAGGTCACGAGCGCGCTGGATCTCGACGCGGCGCAGACCGAAACGCTGCGCGCCTCGCTGAAGCGCCGCTTCAAGCGTGAGATCGAACTGGATACGCACGTCGATCCGGCGTTGCTCGGCGGTGTCGTCATCGACACGGGCGAGCAGGTCATCGACGGTTCGGCGCGCGGCCGCCTCCAGCGGCTGGCCGGCGCGCTGACGCACTGATTTCATATAGGAACCGACCATGTCCAGCACCACTCTGAACCCGTCCGAGATCAGCGAACTGATCAAGACCCGCATCGAGCAGTTCAAGCTCGGCGCCGAGGCACGCAACGAAGGCACGATCATCAGCGTGTCTGACGGCATCGTGCGCATCCACGGCCTCGCCGACGTGATGCAGGGCGAAATGATCGAACTGCCGAACAACACGTTC
>Ga0065165_1001598_pt1 | contig 23236 bp, 26 predicted proteins | sample AraplaMF_Cvi_mMF_FD_63813 | JGI IMG/M metagenome (GOLD analysis project Ga0065165, IMG submission 63813) | Arabidopsis root microbial communities from the University of North Carolina, USA - plate scrape MF_Cvi_mMF (version 2) (version 3) | ecosystem: Host-associated > Plants > Roots >... | reverse complement strand
GTCAGCGGCCTTCTTGGAGCCCTTGCCGAAGATCTGGAATTCCCACTGGCCCTTCGCGACTTCCGCGTTGATGCCTTCATGGTTGATGCCGGCCGCGAGGCAGAGGTCGAGATGCTCTTCCACCATCTTGCGGGCGATGTCGCCGACGTTCGAATAGCCGACGCCGGTGTAGTACGGGCCCTGCGGCGCCGGATAGCCGGAGGCCGGGAAGCCGAGCGGACGGCCGTCCTTGTAGAAGAAATATTCCTGCTCGAAGCCGAACCACGCGCCCTCGTCATCGAGGATGGTGGCGCGCTTGTTGGAGGCGTGAGGCGTCTTGCCATCGGGCATCATGACTTCGCACATCACGAGCACGCCGTTGGTACGGGCGCCGTCCGGGAACACCGCGACCGGCTTCAGCACGCAATCGGAGCTGTGGCCTTCGGCCTGCTGGGTGGAGGAGCCGTCGAAGCCCCAGAGCGGAAGCTGCTCGAGCGTCGGAAACGACGCGAATTCCTTGATCTGGGTTTTGCCGCGCAAGTTCGGAGTCGGCGTATATCCGTCGAGCCAGATGTACTCGAGCTTATACTTGGTCATTGAGCCTCTCTGTAGATGATGCGAAAGGTGGGGGCCTTGGGGCCCCCGCACGATTGTTTACCCGGCCAACATCGGCCGACCCTTTCCAAGCATTTTGCGTGCCAAAAGGCCGCAGCGCGGGAGGTTATCCACCGCGGCCAAGGCCTCCCGGCCATCGGCAAACCGTCCCCCGCGGCATGCGTCATAGAAGCGCACCTTCCTGTGAAGCTGCACTGCAAAAATCCCGGAGAAAACGCCTGATTCTGGAGCAGAGGGCGCATTGCCGGAGGTTGCCGATGAAACGCGCATCAACGTCCGGCAATTTTCGCAAAGTCTACGCCCCCCGCCCGCAACCTTCGCAATGGCCCAAGCGTTAGTCACTGACGCGCTGCCTTGGAGGATGCAGAAGGCTTGATGCCTACAAAATGGGCTGAAACTGATTTCCTTTTCAGCACTTTGCATTTCGGGACGCGCGGCCGATATGGGGATTCCAGTAACCACAATCGAACGAGTCGGGCGCACCATGGAGGCCAAACGCTCTGACGCGAGGAGATATCACAATGATGAACAATGGACTGAGCGAGGGATCGGCAACGATCTATCAATTTCCTGTCGGGGGCCGCGCGGCTCTCGCAGGACGCCGTTACGGTGAGGCCCGCCTTCCTGCCGACCGTCTCTCGCCTCCCGTGAACGAGACGATTTGCAGCGGCAGCTGGTACCACCAGGAAGCGGTCGACGAGGCCAAGCCGAAATGGGATCGCTGATGCCTGCGTCCGGTTTGATACCCCAGCGCTCTCGCACGCGTCTGGCCGCAATTTGAAAGAGGGTCGAAACAACGAGGTTTCGGCCCTTTTTGATTCTGGCCAAGCTCCCGGCTAGAGCGTGGCCTTCTCGATCACCGCACACGCCGTCGCCGGCCGCTTCAGATGCCTGACCGTGATCGCTCCGGTCCTGGCGATCCTCAACGTGATCCCCTCCCCCGAATAGCGCGCGCCAGACAGCGCCAGCCGCTTCTCCAGCGTGGCCGGTTCGCCGTCGATCTGGAGGAAGGCACGCGTGTCGTGGTCATAAAATCCGACAATGAACTGCGTACCATCCGCGCAGCGATAGGTCCGGAACGTCTGGGCGTCCGCCTCTCGCCCGCAGATAATTCCGCCCGCGAGCATGGTGACCGCCAAAACAATGGCCTTGTGCCGGCTCATGATTGCCCCCTGAATGCACTCAAGGACGCCGCTCGTGCGTCCAGTGGAAACATAACCCAAGCTGATCTCATGCAAGACTCTTCCCCAAAAGATTCCCCTGCCCGCCATCTCGCTTTGCAAGGCGCCAGCAACTTTCGCGATCTCGGCGGCTATCCGACCATCGACGGCCGCACCACGCGCTGGCGGCACATCTTCCGCTCCAACCATCTCGGACAGCTCACCGCCGACGACATCGCGATCGTCCGCGCGCTCGGCGTACGAAGCGCATTCGATTTTCGCGGCGTCGAAGAGCGTGCAGCCGGCGTCTGCGTCGTGAACGAGATCGCGGTTCACTCGCTGCCGATCGAGCCGACGGTGGTCGCCGCGCTGCGCACCGAACTCGCAAGGGGCACGCTGACCGCACCGGTCGCGCTCGAGATCATGCGGGAATCCTACCGCAACTATGTCCGCCACAACACGCACAGCTTTCGCGCACTGTTCGGCCATCTGCTGGAAGACCGCGCGCCGCTCGTGATCCACTGCACCGCCGGCAAGGATCGGACCGGCTTTGCCAGCGCGCTGATCCTGCACGCGCTGGGCGTTGCCGACGACGTCATTGCCGAGGACTATTTGTTGACCAACCGGCACTACAAGCGTGACGCGACCGCTGCGACCGACCTGCCCGAGGACGTGCGCAATGCCATTGGCAATGTCGAGGCCTCCTACCTCGCGGCGGCGTTCGAAGCCGTCGGCAAGGACTACGGCGATCTCGAAACCTACTTGCGCGACGGCCTCAAGCTCGGCACATCGGAGCGGGCTGCGCTGAAGGCGCGTTATCTACAATCGTAAGCGGCCGTGCCGGGAGAACGACAATGCAAGGCAAGGTTCTGATCGTGACGGGCGCGCTCGGCGCACTTGGACAAGTCGTCGCCGAGACCGCGCGGTCGCGTGGCGCACGGATCGCCGGCATCGATCACGCGGCCTCGCAAGTCCCCGCAACTGCTGAAAGCATCGAAATCGGCGGCGTCGATCTGTCCGACGCCGCGCAAGCGAAGGCGGCGGTCGAGACAGCCGTAAAGCACTTCGGCCGGCTCGACGCGCTGATCAACATCGCCGGCGGCTTCGCCTTCGAGACCGTCGGCGACGGCGACGTCGAGACCTGGCAGCGCATGCACGCGCTGAACGTGCTGACTGCCCTCAACACCTCACACGCGGCGTTGCCGCATCTGGCCGCATCGAGCGCGGGCCGCATCGTCAATATCGGCGCCATGGGCGCGCTTCAGGCCAGTTCCGGCATGGGCCCTTATGCGGCGTCGAAAGCCGGGGTGCATCGCCTCACCGAGGCGCTGGCGAGCGAGTGGAAGGGCAAGGTCACGGTGAACGCGGTGCTGCCCTCGATCATCGACACCAGGGCCAACCGCGCCGACATGCCGAAGGCGGACTTTTCCAAATGGGTCACGCCGCAGGAGCTCGCAGAGGTGATCCTGTTCCTCGCCAGCGATGCCGCAAGCGGCATCACCGGCGCACTGATCCCGGTGGGCGGGCGGGTTTGATCAATCCGGCACCAGCAGCCGCAGATTGCCCTTGAAGCGGATGCTCTGCTTGCCGGCGAGCGCGATGCCCTCGCCATAGGCGGTCTCATCAGTATAGGTGCCGCTGAAGCCGATGGTCACGACCTTGCGTCCCCACACCGGGCGCTGGTCGAACGAGGGCGAGTGCTCCTCGTTGGTGAGCTCGCCCTTCCACTTGCCGTCGGCAGAGGTGTAGCTGCCATAGGCGAAGAAGAATGAATCGCCGCCCCGCATGGTGCCGTCGCGCAGCACCATGACGCCCTGGTTGCCGCCCTGGACCGCGTCCAACATCTCGATGCGGATGTGATAGAGCCCGTTCCTGATCGTCATCGTTGCAAGCCGCCCGGCTGTTCCATCCGCAGAATAGCTGCACCAGCGGTTCCCGATCAAATGGCGCAAAGCTCCGAGTCCGATCCGGGCTAGACTGCCCGCAACTGATTCTCGGATCCGAATGCAAGACCCGGAAGCTGTCCTTGGAAACTGAGCTTTATCTCCCCGTCAAACGCTTCCTCGAAGAGCTCGGCTTCTCGGTCAAGGGCGAGATCGGCGGTTGCGATCTCGTCGGCCTCAGCGCCGGCGATCCGCCTGTCGTGGTGATCGGCGAGCTCAAGCTCGCCTTCAATCTCGAGCTGATCCTGCAAGCGGTCGATCGCGCGCCTGCCGGCGACGAGGTCTGGATCGCTGCAAAAATGTCAGTGCGGGGCAAGGGGCGCGAGAGCGATGCGCGCTATCGCAATCTTTGCCGCCGGCTCGGCTTCGGTATGCTCGGGGTAACCGACCGCGGCCAGGTCGAGGTGCTGGTGAAGCCGCCGACGGTAGCCCCGCGCCGCGAACCGAAGACTCGCTCCCGGCTCGTCGCCGAGCATCAGCGCCGCCAGGGCGATCCCGTGCTCGGCGGCAGCACGCGGGCACCGATCATGACGGCCTATCGCCAGCAGGCGCTGGCCTGTGCCTCCGAGCTTGCGGCGGGGCCGCGGCGCGTGAGCGAATTGCGCCAACGCTGTCCCGATGCCGGCAAGATCATGCTTAACAATGTGTATGGCTGGTTCGAACGCACTGAGCGGGGAATCTACGGGCTCACCCAGGCTGGACATGCCGCGTTGAAGCGCTGGCCGCAGGCGCGGGCCGAGGTGGATGCAGGTGCTCCGTCACCGCCCTGATACCGGATCGATGCAAGCAGTGAATAGCTGAGATGCCACACCAAATTCATATTGCAATGCAACATGGACGGCACTAGGTATCCCGGCATCGAAACGAGGCCGTTATGAGCGCAGACTGGAATACCAAATATGGCACGCGGCGCGTGCGTCACGATCCGCCCACCCTGGACGAGGCGATCTTCGCCGCCGTCGGCATCACCGACGACCAGGAGCAGCAGGCCGAGATCGCAGCTGCGCTGATGGGGATGCCGCTCGATGTCGTTCAGGCGGAGGTGAAGAAGCAGGCCCGCACCAACAGCCGCATCACCGCCACGCGCGTGATCGCCGGCGAACAGGGCGCGCAGCGCTCCGTGGTGGTCGAACGCCGCGTCGTGCGCCGCTTCGGCAACGACAAGCGCACCGGCACCTGAGCCCTTAGTTTCACGACCCCAGATACGAAAGCGGACCGGTTTTGCCGGTCCGCTTTTTGATTCCAAGCTGCCTTTGCTTCAGGCGGCGCGATTGCCGTACATGCTGGAGATGATCTTCCAGCAGGTCGAGTTGAAGCTGAGAAGCGCGCGGCCGGCCGTGAACGGCGACGCCGCAAGATCGGCGAGCTCGGCTTCGGGCGTCTTGATGAGATCGATCGTGCCGGTCGATTCGCCATGGCGGAATTGCAGATTTGCGCCGAACTTCCGGGCCAGCGCCCGCATCGCGTGATTCTCCGCGCCGGTGGTGATACGCAGGCGCTTGAAGCCCTTCCAGCGGGCTTCTGCGATCAGACGGCTGAACAGCATGGTGCCGACGTTCTGGCGACGCGCCGAGGCTTCCACGCTGAAGGCGACCTCGGGCAGCGAATCGCCCTCCGGCGGATGCAGCTCGGCCGCACCGCGGACCATGCCGTCGACGATATAGGCGACGATCACCGTGCCGTCCTCGGCGCAACGGGCGGCGTAGCGCTCGATGAAGCTGTCGTCGAGAAAGCCGTTGAAACGGTCATGCCGGCTTGCGGCATCGAGCCGGAGCAGGTGATCGCGCAGAAGCGGCAATTCTTCCTGCTGGCTCAGGGTCCGCACATAGCCTGGAACAGACGGCGCACGGACAGTGTCTTCAAGTACCACGTCAAAACTCCTCTTGGTATCCCTCGAGGAGGCGTTCGAATCCCTAGGCCTCCTATATTGTGCATCGCAACAAATTTTTCAAGATGGCAACCTGCCTAAGTTAGCGGCATTGAGAGCGACTATTTCGTTAATAAAATCAAGGCCCCGTAGTCTTACAGGACCAGTTGGGTCTGGGTCACCACGGCCACCAGCTTGCCGTCCGTGGTCTCGAGCCTTGTGGTCCAGACCTGGGTTCGCCGGCCCCGGTGGACTGGGGTCGCGGTGGCGATGACCGTGGTTCCCTCCTTGGCCCCGCCGATGAAATTGGTCTTGCTCTCCAGCGTGGTCGTGCCCTTGGCATCGTCCGGCAGGTTGATCACGGTTGCGGCCGCGCCGACGGAATCGGCGAACGCCATCAGCGCGCCGCCATGGATGGTGTGATGAAGTGTGCAGAGGTCGGGGCGAACGATCATCTGCGCCACCACGCGGTCCTTCCCCGCCTCGACGAATTCGACGCCCTTGAGCTCGGCAAACGGCATCTTCATCGCTTTAAGTTTCTCGAGCGGCGTCATCAGATCTCCTCCCAATTCGTTGTTGTCTCAGCGTGAATGGCTTCGCGCGGCAAAGCAATGACGTCCGAGGTCATCGGCATGCTGACTTCGAACCCTCATCGGGGCATATGTTCCTGCCATGCGCCACTTCCCGCCGCGCCGCATCGTCTGCCTGACCGAAGAGACCGTCGAGACGCTCTACCTGCTCGGCGAGCAGGACCGCATCGTCGGCGTCTCCGGCTACGCCGTCCGCCCGCCCCAGGTGCGGCGGGAGAAGCCGCGCGTCTCGGCCTTCGTGTCCGCGGACATCCCAAAAATCCTGGCGCTGGAGCCGGACCTGGTGCTGGCGTTCTCCGACCTCCAGGCCGGCATCGTTGCCGATCTCGTCCGCGCCGGCGTCGGCGTCCACGTCTTCAACCAGCGCGACGTCGCCGGGATTCTGGCGATGATCAGGACCTTGGGCGCACTGGTCGGTGCGACCGAGCGCGCGGAGGAACTCGCTCGAGGGTTCGAACGACGCCTCGCTACGATCGCCGCAACGCCCCGCCCCTCGCCCCGGCCAAGGGTCTATTTCGAGGAGTGGGATGAGCCGTTGATCTCGGGCATCGGCTGGGTCTCCGAGCTGATCGAGATCGCCGGCGGTGCGGATGTGTTTCCGGAGCTGCGCCATCGGCAGGCGGCGAAGGATCGGATCGTTTCGCCCGAGGCGGTGCGCGAGGCAGCCCCCGACGTGATCCTGGCATCCTGGTGCGGGAAGAAGGTCGTGCCCGCCCGCATCAGGCAACGCGACGGCTGGAGTGACATTCCGGCTGTGCGGGATGATCGCATCGTCGAGATCAAGTCGACGATCATTCTCCAACCCGGACCTGCCGCGCTGACGGACGGACTCGATACGATCGTGAGAGCGCTGTGGGAATGAACGCAGATAGCGCGACGGGCCCACGCTCCCGCGTCCCGGACGCGCTGCAACGCCCTCGCGTTGCTGTGCTGAGCCGGGACCCATCTCGCGACGGCGTCCGGAGCAGCATGGGCCCCCGGCTCTCCAGCGCACCGCCAAGAGGCGCTGCGCCGCGTCCGGGGCACGAGACCGTCTTCACGTCACCTCATTGACGACCTGATATTCCGGCCGCCGCCACACCTCACCTGCGATCACCTCCTCGATGATCTCGGCAGCGCGGATGATCTCGCTTTCGCCGATGTAAAGCGGCGTGATGCCGAACCGCATGATGTCGGGCGCGCGGAAATCGCCGATGACGCCGCGGGCGATCAGGGCCTGCATCGCGGCGTAGCCGCCTTCGAAGGCGAAGGAGACCTGTGAGCCACGGTGCGCGTGCGCGCGCGGTGTCACCAGCTTCAAGGACGGGCAGCGGCGTTCGACCTCGGCGATCAGGAGATCGCCGAGCGCCAGCGAGCGCGCGCGGACCTCGGCGATATCGACGCGATCCCAGATGTCGAGCGAAGCCTCCAGCGCCGCCATTGCCAGCACCGGCGGCGTGCCGACACGCATGCGCTCGACGCCACCGGCCGCCGCGTAGCCAAGCTCGAACGCAAACGGCTTTTCGTGCCCCATCCACCCCGACAGCGCGGCACGCGCAGTGTCGGCATGGCGCGACGCGACGTAGAGGAAGGCAGGCGAGCCCGGGCCGGCGTTGATGTATTTGTAGGTGCACCCCGCCGCGAAATCCGCGCCACAGCCTGAGAGATCGACCGGCAGCGCGCCGGCTGAATGGGCGAGATCCCAGACGGTGACGATGCCGAGCGCATGCGCTTTCGCCGTCAGCTTCGACATGTCGTGGCGTCGTCCGGTCCGGTAATCGACCTCGGTGATGTAGAGGACGGCGATCTCCTCCGACAACGCGGCCTCGATCGCCTCCGGCGCGACCAAGCGCAGTTGATGGCCGCGTCCGAGCGTCGCGATCAGCCCCTCGGCCATGTAGAGATCGGTCGGGAAATTGCCCGTATCTGACAGCACGACCTTGCGCGCATTCATGTCGAGCGCGGCCGCAAGCGCCTGATAGACCTTCAGGGACAGCGTGTCGCCGACCATCACGGAGCCGGCTTCCGCGCCGATCAGCCGGGCAATGCGATCGCCGACATGGCGCGGCTGGGCGTACCAGCCTGCGGTGTTCCAGGCGCGGATCAGCTCGTTGCCCCACTCGGTCGTGATCACCCGGCCGACGCGCTCGGCAACCCCCAGCGGCAGCGCGCCGAGCGAATTGCCGTCGAGATAGATCACGCCGTCGGGCAGGTGGAACAGCGCTTTGGTGTCGTGATAGACGCGATATCTGGTCATGGATTTATTCTTGGCATTTCTACAGAATGGTGCGGACGCGCCAGAGTTCGGGGAACAGCTCGACCTCCAGCATGCGCTTGAGATAGCTGACGCCGCCGGTCCCGCCGGTGCCGCGCTTGAAGCCGATGACGCGCTCGACCGTCGTCACGTGGTTGAAGCGCCAGCGGCGGAAATAATCCTCGAAATCGACCATCTTCTCGGCGAGCTCGTAGAGCATCCAGTGCGTCTCCGGCGCCTCGTAGACGATCCGCCAGGCCTGGAGCACGCCCTCGTTGAAGCTGTGGGTCTCGCGAACATCGCGCGCAAGCACGGCCGCGGGCATCTTCAGCCCGTTGCGATCGGCGAGCCTCAGCACCTCATCATAAAGGCTCGGCGTCGCGAGCTCGGCTTCGAGCAGTCTCGTCGTTTCCGCATCATGCGCGTGCGGCTTGAGCATGGCGTGGTTGCGGTTGCCGAGCAGAAATTCGATCAGCCTGTACTGGCGCGACTGGAAGCCCGAGGACTGGCCGAGCTGCGAGCGGAAGCGCGTATATTCGCTCGGCGTCATGGTGCGCAGCACATCCCAGGCCCCGTTGAGCTGCTCGAAGATGCGCGACATCCGCGCTAGCATCTTCATCGCCGGCTGCACCTCGTCTTTGGCGATGGCGCGGCGCGCGGCGCTGAGCTCGTGGATGGCAAGCCGCATCCACAGCTCGGTGGTCTGATGCTGGATGATGAACAGCATCTCGTCATGCGCTTCCGAGAGCGGATGCTGTGCGCCGAGGATCGCGTCCAGCGCGAGATAATCGCCATAAGACATGCGCCGGGCGAAGTCTGTCTCTGCGCCTTCACTAGCGGGATCGTAATCGCTGGACGTCATGGCTGGCCCTTTCGATCGATCACCCCCGTGGCCATCATCAGTCGAGGCCAATCAGGCGCGCGGTGATCTGCGACGACGGATCCCTGAGCCCGTCAATGACGGTGAAATGGTTCAGCGCCGGCTCGACGACGAGGCGCGTCGGCACGTCAAAACCGGTCCAGATATTGGCCATCAGATCGGACTGGCGGATGAACTCCGGCCGCTCGCTGCCGCCGACCCAGGCCGTCACGGGCGAATGCCCGCGCGGCAGATGCAGCGCCGCGCTTTCGAGCGTCGCCTCCTCCATGGTCATGCCGAGCGTCTCGTTCATTTTGGTCTTCAGCAGCGGGCGCAGATCGTGCAGGCCACTGATCGAGAGCGTGCCGGCGATCCGGTTGAAGACGCCAGGCTCGAGCCGGCTGTCGTCACATAGCATGCGCGTGACGAGATGGCCCCCGGCGGAATGCCCGGCGAGCCGGATTGGCCCCGCGACGAGCGAAGCCGCCTTGGCGATCGCGGCGGTGATCTCCGCGGTGATGTTGGAGATGCGCGCGGCCGGCGTCAGCGTGTAGCTTGGCAAGCAGACCGTCCAACCGTGGTGTCGGGCGCCTTCGGCAAGATCGGTCCAGGTCGATTTGTCGAAGCGCATCCAGTAGCCGCCATGGACGAACACGACGAGGCCCTTGCTGTCGCCGTCAGGCCGGATCAGGTCGAGACGCTGGCGCTCACCGGCACCATAGGCGATGTCGGCGCGGAAATCCTTGAGCCCGGCGCGGTAGGCCGCGGCCCGCTCCGCCCATTGCGCCGGCATCTTGTCGGAGCCCGGGATATGGGCGGAATTGGCGTAAGCATCATCCCAATCGCGCATTGCTACTCCCTCGACGGACTCAGGCCTGCGATCGGAAGCCAGTCTGCCACCGGCAAGGGCCGCATCCTAGTCTTTATTTTAAGCTTAAAGGATTTGACGGGCGTGCGTTTCGGGCAGCGAAGCGGCAAAATATTTCCTCTCACTCTGAAGAGCTGCCGTCAAACTCCGTCATTACGAGGAGCCCTTGCGACGAAGCAATCCAGACCGTCACCGCCGAAAGATTCTGGATTGCTTCGCTGCGCTCGCAATGACGGCGGAGAGAGCTATGGCTTCTCCACCCCGCACCACTCCGCGATGAACAATGCCATCGCTTTCGTCGTCTTCTTCAGCGAGTCCAGATCGACGAATTCGTTGAAGCCGTGCATCTCGCCGCCGCTGGCGCCGAAGCACAGGCTGGGGATGCCGTGGTTCAGACCGTAGAAGCGGGTGTCAGTGAGCGCGGTGAAAACGAGGTCTTCCACGGCGCCGCCATAGACCTTGCCAAAGGCCTTGCCGAAGGCGGCTTCCGGGGCGGCCGCGTCGGTCAGCTCATAGCCCTCCGACAGGAAGCCGGACCATTCGACCTCCGGCGGATTGTTAGCGAGGAAGCGGTGGTTGCGCGAGGCGGCGGCAACGCAAGCCAGAATTTCCTTCTGGTGATCGGCCACCGACCAGCCGGGCAGGATCGCGATGCGGCAATCGACGTCGCACCAGGCCGGCACGCTGGAGGCCCAGTCGCCGCCCTTGATGATGCCGGGGTTGAAGTTGATGGGATGGTTCAGTGTCTTGAAGTGACGGTCGGCCTTAGCGCGCTCGTTCCACTCGATCTCGAGCTTTTGCAGCGCATGGACCAGATGATAGGCCGCCATGATCGCATTCGAGCCTGAGCCCGCAAAGGCGACATGGGTCGGATGGCCCTTCACGCGCAGGCGGAACCAGATCACGCCGACCTGCGAGCGCACCATCTTGCCGGCGGTCGGCTCCGGAATGAAGCACGCATCCGCGCGATAGCCACGCTGGAGCGTCGAAAGCGCGCCGACGCCCGTGCTCTCCTCCTCGATCACCGACTGGAAGTGGATCCGCGCCGTCGGCTTCAAGCCCGCGGCCTTGATCGCATCCAGTGCTGAGAGCGCGCCGATGGTACCGGACTTCATGTCGCAGGCGCCGCGCCCGAACATCTTGCCGTCCTTGATCACGGGCGAGAATGGTGGCGTGTCCCACAATTCCAGCGGCCCAGCCGGCACCACGTCGCAATGGCCCTGGAGGATCAGCGATTTGCCGGCCTCGGTTGTCGGTCGATAGGTGCCGACCACGGTGCGTGCCCTGGAGAAGTCGTGCTCGATCGGGCCGAAGCCACGGAGATCCTTCAAATCGTCGACATTGATGTGCCAGTCGTCGACCTCATAGCCCCGCGCGCGCAGGAGGTCGCCGATCATGTCCTGGCACGGCCCCTCCGCCCCGCGGGTCGAAGGGATCGCGACGAAATCGCGTGTGGTCGCAAGCTGGGCTTCGAAGCCGGCGTCGACGGCGTCAAGAATCCTCTGCTGCGTTTCGGCATTCATCAGGCTGCTCCAGGCGTTCAAACAATCAAGAGCGCGCAAACTAGCCGATTTCAGCCGTTCGGGTACTCCACAAAATAAGCATCCCGCAATGCATCTTCGAGCAGCCGGCCTTCCGAATAGCCATTGAGCGTCGCGGGCCGCGTGACACCGTCGAGCAGGCGCGGGCACGGCTCGGGCGCGCCGAGCACGGTGCGCACCGGAATGCGCTCGGCATAGATCGGCAATTCGTAGTCCTCATCGTCGTCCGCAACGCCCTTGGCGCGGATCTTGGCCGAGGCCTCCTCGATCTCCATCGCGATGAAAGAGGTCGCCTTGATCTCCTGCGTGTTGCTCGCCCGCAGGCTTGCGGTGCGATCCGGGAAGAAGCGGTCGACCATGGCGATCACCGCCCGCTCCTTCTCGTTCGCGTCGGTGACGAGATAGGCCGTGCCGAACGCCATCACGGCGCGGTAGTCGGCGGAGTGGTTGAAGCCACAGCGGGCCAGCACAAGGCTGTCAAGATGGGCGACCGTCAGGCAGACGCGCTCGCCTTTCGTCTGGTTGCGTAGCATGCGACTGGCGCTCGAGCCGTGCCAGTAGAGTTTTGTGCCCTCGCGCCAGAAGAAGGTCGGCGTGCAATAGGGCTGGCCGTCGATCACATAGGAGACGTGGCAGAGCATCGAGGAATCCAGGATGCGGTGAACCGTCTCGTGATCGTAGAAGCCGCGGTCGTGACGGCGCTTGACCTGGTTGCGCGGTGACGTCGGATAGGAATTCTGGCTTTCGGTCTGGCTCACGGCCGCTCCTGTCGTGCCTGGAACAATTCCAGAAGAGTTGTAGCCGTGGATTTGGTCTGCGATAGTACCAATTCCATGCAAAAAATTCCAACCAATTCCCGCTCGCGCGCCAAGGCCGAGCTACCGCTCGACCTCACCGGTCCGCACCTCGCGCCAGGCGCCTCCGCAGCGCACCGGCTGTATCAGGCGTTGTGCGAGATGATCGTCTCCGGCCTCGTCAAGCCCGGCGAGCCGCTGCCGCCGTCGCGGATTCTGGCGAAGCAAACGGGCTTCCGGCGCAACGCCGTCGTCACCGCCTATGAACGGCTGATCGCCGACGGCTTTGCCGATGCAACGGTGGGCTCAGGAACGTTCGTCGCCGCACGCATCCCGGCGCGCAGGGCCGAGCCGAAAAAGCCGAAGGTCGTGGTGGAAGCTCCCCGGCAAGGCGCGTTCTCGCTCGGCTGCACCCATATCGACGAGCGCGCCGTGCAGCGTTTTCGCGCCTTCGTCGGCCGGCGGATGCGCGCGTTCGGGTCCGAGCATCTGCATTACGGCGATCCCCGCGGCAGCCGCGAGCTGCGCGCGGCGATCGCCGACCATCTGCTGTCGGCGCGGGGGCTGCGCTGCGACCCCGATCAGATCATGCTGACATCAGGCACGCTGCATGCGCTGCGCATCGTGCTGAGCGCGATCTTGAAGCCCAACGACCAGGTCTGGTGCGAAGACCCCGGCTATCCCGCCGCGCGCAAGACGATCGCTCATTGCGGCTATCGTGCCGTGCCAGTTCCCGTCGACGAGCTCGGCATGCGTGTCGCCAAGGGCCGTGTCGCGGGGCCCAGCGCACGCGCGGCCTATGTGACGCCGTCGCACCAGTTTCCGCTGGGCGTGCAGATGGCGATGCCGCGACGGCTCGAGTTGCTGGATTGGGCCAGACAGGCCGGTGCCTTCGTGCTGGAGGACGATTACGACAGCGAGTTCCGTTACGACGGCGCGCCGCTGATGTCGCTGGCCGGCATCGATCACCTCCAGCGCGTGATCTACCTGGGCACCTTCGCCAAGACGTTGTTTCCGGGCCTGCGCATCGGCTATTGCGCCCTGCCCGAGCGGCTGATCGGCGACGTGACCGCCGCACGCACTGCACTCGACCGCTTCCCCGGCACGCTGATGGAAGGTGCAGTCGCCGACATGCTCAATTCAGGGGCCTTCGCGGCGAACCTGAAGCGGGTGCGAAAACTCTACCGCGAGGCGCGCGATGCGCTGGCGGGGACGCTGGAGGCCAGATCTGACGGCGCGTTGTCCGTGCCGGTGCCCTCTCAGGGGCTGCACCTTGTCGCCCGGTTCGATCCATCGGTCGATCCGTCGGTCGCCGCAGAGGCCAAGCAGGCCGCCGGCGCGGAGGGCTGGCTGCTCGCCGACACCTATTCGCGGGCGCATCCCCTGCCTGGGTTCGTGCTGGGATTTTCGGGCCACGCGGTTCCACAACTCGTGGCATCCGCCGAACGGCTCGCCCGGGAATCGCGCGCGGCCTTGCGGGCGAGAAGCAAATCGGCCCGGCGGGCCTGACAAAGGCTCACTATGAGAATCGCGAACCCGTCACTACATTGCGGCATCGATGCCGGGACCTTTCACCATGCTTCTCCGCCATGCAGCCTGCCTCTCACTCCTGATCTCCGTAGCTCTCGCGACAACGGCCCATGCGGTCACTGTCGGACGCGAACAGGACATCACCGATCTCAAGCTCGGCCAGCGCGTGCAGGTGGATGACGGAACCTGCCCCGCCGGACAGGTCAAGGAAGTGCGCGGCGCCAAGATGACCGACAAGGGCGTGGCACGCACCGCGACCTGCGTGCCGCGGTTTGGTCCGAAGACGAAGTGAGGGCTTAGGATTTCGCCGGGTCGAACATGCATTGCAGGGTCGGCTTGGCGATCTTGGTGAAGGTCGGGCCGATCTCGCTCTGCTTTGATGTCGGCACCCAATCGGTCTCGATCGTGGGAACGCCGGTCTCGCTGATGCCGCGCAGCAACGCCTCGCGCAGATCGCGGTCCTCGACGACGGCGGCGGCGTGGTCATGCAGGCAACCGCAAACCTCCTCCGGATGCTCCCAGCGCCCGAGCATGTGCGGCGCGCACTGGCGCACGAATTCGTTGCGTGGATCCGGCAGCCGCGAAGGCGCGCGCACCTGTGCCTGCACCGACGTGATCGTCAGAAGGGAAATGAAGGCTGCGGCGCAGAAACGAACGAGCATGATGGCCTTTGCCGGCTGATTTTCTTGTTGGCGATCAGACGCGCGTGGCGACCACGATCAGCTGCGGCGCCGTCGTGGTGATCGGCGAGCCGCTGTACTGGAAGGTGCCGATACCGGGGAGATTGCCGTCAGGCGTGCCGGCAAAGGAGGAACCGGCGACCACGAAACCGAAAGCAAGGATGAAGCTGAGCGCGCGCATGGTCTTGTCCTCAATTCCCTGGCCGGCGGTGCGCCGTCGTCGTTATGAAGCTGATAACCATGGGCGGTTTCGCGCGTGATGCGCCAAAAACGGAAAATGGTTTCATCTTCGTGAGAACTGTTTCGTCCGGTTCGGGACGACGAAACAATTCGCGGAAAATGCCAATCATTTCAGTCAGGTTGGGCCGCAGCTCAAAGTGAGGGCGCAAGTCCCCGTCTCGCTGCGCGGATGCGCCTGAGGCAGCCGCCGTCATGCGCACGCCTCACAAGCTTCACATGCGTTTTACGTTTTTCTGTTGAAGAGAGACCAAACGAAGGTTGGGTCCGGTCGAACCGGGGGCGCTGCGGCTGCGACCCAAGCCATCGAAACCGAGACGCTTGGGATCACCGGGCGCATTCACGTGAGGGATGGCCACCATGACGGCGCAAGATCGCGCAACGACGCGCGACGCGGACCAATCGACTGACCGCGCCGACCAACAATTCGTTCGCAACCGCGACGCTTCAGCCGGCGCGATGTTGCACCAGTCAGGCCGCGGCTACGAAGCCGCGCCGCAAGCGTTCGTGCGGCTGACCGGCTCGCATCTCGCGAAGCCACGCGCCAGCCGCACGCTGGTCACCGAGTGAATGCAAGCGCGTCACTGAGTGAAGAACTCGCCGCACTTCTGGACATTGGCATCAGCCGGTCCCCACGGCATGATCGGCACCGTCGAGGTCGAGTTCTTCGGCGAGCCCTCGATCAGCTTGTCCGAATAGACCATGTAGACCAGCACGTTGCGCTTGGCGTCGCAGCCGCGCACGATCTGCATCTTCTTGAAGAACAAGGAGCGGCGCCTGCGGAACATGTCATCGCCCTGCTCCATCTTGTCCTTGAACTTGATCGGTCCGACCTGGCGGCAGGCCAGCGAGATGTCCGAGACCTCCTCGGCGAGGCCGAGCCAGCCCTTGAAGCCGCCCTTCTCCGGCACGGTGAAATGACAGGCCACGCCCTCGACCTCGGGGTCGTCGAGACCATAGGTCGCAAGCTTATCGTTCGGGCTCATCCATTTGAACACGGTGGAGCGGCGGAAGATCAGATCGGGCTCATCGGCGGCGGACGCGGAAGCCAAAGGCACGAGCACGGCCATTAGGAATAAGGCGAGGCCTTTCAAGCGGATGCTGGAAAGACCGGGGAAACGGGATGACATGAAGTTCTCCGGTAACAAGTCCTGACAATGTAGGCATGGGGTGGCCGCTCAGGAAGATGACGCGCCGCGCTCCGCGGCCGCCGTTTACCGCTCCGTGAGGCTTTTTTGCTACGTCTTGGACAAAAGTAGCTGATGGCAGAACTGCCCTGCTGGTGAACGCTTATCCCCTCTGCGACACTAACGTCTGATTTGGATTATGGATTCGAGGATGAATAGCGTGAACGGGTCCGGTTTTTCTGCCAAGCCGGCGCGACTCTGGCAGGTCGCCATTTTGACGGCAGCGGGTGCGATCGGTACGGCAAGCCAGGCGGACGCTGCCTTTTATTACTGGACGGACTATTCCGACGGATCATACGGCCGCCGCCAGGAGCAGCGCCATCCCGAGGAGCTACGACAGAGGCCGCCGAAGCACGGCGCCGCGAGCAAGAAGAAAGACATCGTCGCCGAGAAGGAAGCCGGCACCAAGCCGCAAGGCCCGCTCGTCATCGTCGTCTCGATCGACCGGCAGAAGGTCACGGTCTACGACACCAATGGCGTGTTCGCGGAATCCCCGGTGTCCACCGGCATGAAGGGCCATTCGACGCCGATGGGCGTGTTCAGCGTCATCCAGAAGCACAAATTCCACCACTCCAACATCTATAGCGGCGCGCCGATGCCGTACATGCAGCGGATCACCTGGTCCGGCGTCGCCATGCATGCCGGGGTTCTGCCGGGCTATCCGGCCTCGCATGGCTGCATCCGCATGCCGATGGCATTCGCCGTGAAGATGTGGAACTGGACCAGGATGGGTGCCCGCGTGATCGTCTCGCCAGGCGAGATGAAGCCGCACGATTTCCAGCACCCGCTGCTCGCCTCCGTGCGCGTGCCGCCGCAGCCCGCGGCCAGCCTCGCGCCGCAGACCAATGCCGGCGACAAGGCGGACAAGGTTGCCGCCGACGTCAAAGCCAGCGACGCCAAGCCGGTCGAAACCAAGACCGCCAGCGCCGATGCCGTGCTGGAGCTGCGTTCGTCGGTCGGCCATACCGTGATGTCGGACATGACGACCGGTCATGCCCCGGCGCACGAGGAAGCCGCCGCGTCAGCGGACAAGGCCGAGGCAACCGACGCCGCCAAGCCGCAGTCGGAAGAAGCCGCAAAGCCCGCGAGCACCGACGCGAAGCCCGCCGAGGCCGCGGAAGCGCCCAAGGCTCCGACGGCGACCGACGACAAGGTCGAGCCGGCCAAAGCCGAAGCCGCCGACACCACACAGAAGCCCGACGCGGCGGTGACGGCCACGGCGCCCGCGCCCGACGTCAAGAAGGACGAGACCCGCATCGCCGATCCAGCGCCGGCGGCGAAGCCGGAAGCGCCCAAGCGGGCGGGCCAGATCGCGGTCTTCATCAGCCGCAAGGATTCCAAGCTTTACGTGCGGCAGAACTTTGCGCCGTTGTTCGAGGTGCCGGTCACGATCGCCGCGAGCGACCGGCCGCTCGGCACGCATGTCTTTACCGCCGAAGTCGACAAGGCCGATTCCAACGCGCTGCATTGGTCGGTGGTGTCGCTGCCCGTCTCGGCGCGCGCCGCAGCGCGCGAGGATGATAGCCGCGTGACACGTCGCAAGGGTGGCGCCGCCGTGATCCCCGTTGCCGCAAAGCCGGTGGTGACGCCGGACAGCCCGACGGAGGCCCTCGACCGCGTCTCGATCCCCGCCGACAACATGGCGAAGATCAACGAGATGCTGACCTCGGGTGGCTCGATCATCGTCTCCGACCAGGGCATCAACCAAGGCGAGACCGGCGAAGGCACCGACTTCATCGTCCGCCTGTACTAGGCTTTCTCGGTCCCGATAACGCGGTGTTGACGAGGGTGGTTGCAGCGGCGGAGTAACATGCCCCGGATCGTTTCGGGGGACGCCGTCATGATGAACCGCAGGACAATGCTCATCGGGACGCTTGCAGGCGCGCTCGCGCCGCTGACGCGCGCGTTTGCCGACGGCGGCATGAGCCGGATTCCGGCTTACGCCTTCTCGTTCCCGGCCTTGTCCGGCGACGACATCCGCTTGGCCGCGTTCACCGGCAAGCCGCTGCTGGTCGTCAACACTGCGTCGCTGTGTGGCTACACGCCGCAATATGCTGGCCTTCAGGAGCTCTGGGGCGAGTTTCGCGAGCGCGGGCTCACCGTGATCGGCGTACCCTCCAACGATTTCGGCGGACAGGAGCCCGGCGGCACCAGCGAGATCACCGAGACGGCGCACCACCAATACGGCGTTACCTTCCCGATCACAGCCAAGACCGTCGTGGTCGGCACAAAGGCGCATCCATTCTACAAATGGGCGGCCGAGGCCCGCCCGCGCGAAGTTCCGCGCTGGAACTTCCACAAATACCTGATCGGCCGCGACGGCTACATTGCCGAGGTCTATCCGTCCGCCGTCGAGCCGACCGATACACGGATCAAGACCGCCATTGCCAAGGCGCTGGCCGATAGCTGACGCGCCGCCTCCAATCCGGTTGGGCACAATTGTGGCGGGATGCCAAACAGCCGTTGCAATGGCGAGGGCCCACCATCTAGGCTAGGATCGGTTGGGGCAGGATGGTTTTGCCGGCGGCAAAAAGCTGCGGCGGAACAACGGGATCAATCTCGAGGACAACACCATGCGTGTGGCGGCAGGACTGATTTTGGCAAGCGCAATATCTGTTGCGATGACAGGCGCGGCCTGGTCGCAGACCCCGGCTGCAAAGCCCGCAGCCGCGACGCAGGCGGCGCCGCCTGCGGCGCCCGCCGCAGCAACGGCTCCCGCGCCGGCCGCCGCCGCGCCGACGCCGGCCGCCTTCGTCAATCCGCCCCCGCCGCAACAGGCGCCGCAGCCGGCCCGCGCGGCCTGCAACACGCCCGGCGCGCTCGGCGTCGCCCGCACCGTCGAGATCGACACGACGGGCGGCCCCGGCTTCGGCTTCGAGCATTTCAAGGAGCTCGACTTCCTGCGCGACAAGGAGGTCGTGCTGACCTTCGACGACGGCCCCTGGCCGAAGAACACGCCCGCGGTGCTGAAGGCGCTCGCCGACGAATGCACCACCGGCATCTTCTTCTCGATCGGCAAGCACGCGACCTATGAGCCGGAGATCCTGAAGCAGGTCTACGCGGCCGGCCACACCGTGGGCACCCACACCTGGTCGCACGCCAATCTCAACAACAAGAAGCTCACCGAAGCGCAGCGCAAGGAAGAGATCGAGAAAGGCCTGTCCGCGGTGAAGTGGGCGCTCGGCGGCATCTCGCCCTCGCCGTTCTTCCGCTTCCCGGCGCTCCAGCACCCGCCGGAGATGGTCACCTATCTCGGCAACCGCAACACGGCGATCTTCTCCTGCGACATCGACTCCTTCGACTTCAAGGCGTCCAAGCCCGAGAAGGTGATCGAGACCGTGATGAAGAAGCTCGACAGCAAGGGCAAGGGCATCATCCTGATGCACGACTTCCAGAAGCACACCGCCGAAGCCCTGCCCGAGCTGCTCAAGCGGCTGAAGGCCGGCGGCTACAAGGTGGTGGCGATGCGCGCCAAGTTCCCGGCCTCGACGCTGCCCGAATACGACCAGGAGCTGATGAAGGACATCAAGCTGCCGACGGTGAGCAGCCGGCCGGTCAACAGCGTCGTCACGACAGTCTCCGAATAGACGGCAATTGTCTTTCCGCTTCGAAGGCTACGTCATCGTCTCCGCGGACGGCATGCTCGCGGACCCCGCGCATATCATGCCCGAGAGCCTGAAGTTCGAAGGCGACAAGCTGTTCTTCGAACAGGCCCTCGATCGCGCCGCGCTGGTCGTGCACGGCCGGCACTCGCACGAGCAGCAGGCGAATTCGCCCAGGCGCAAGCGGCTGATCCTGACCGGCAAGATCAAGGCCCTCACCGTCGACCCGGAGATGCCGAACGCGACGCTGTGGAATCCGGATCATGCGAGCTTCGAGGAGGCCTGCGCCTTCGCCGACGTCGCCTCCGGCATGGTCGCTATCATCGGCGGCCCCGTGGTGTTCGACATGTTCATGGATCGCTACGACACGTTCTGGCTGTCGGAGGCGCCGCATCTGCGCCTGCCCGGCGGCGAAGGCTGCTTCGTCGGCGTGCCCGAGCGGACGCCGCACGAGGTGCTGGCCTCGCACGGGCTGAAGCCGGGCGCGCCGTATCTCCTAGACGCCGAGCATGAGGTGACCGTGACGCCGTGGCGGCGGGGATAAGCGCCGAGGCCGGCTCAAACGCGCGAAACAACCCCATGCACAGTACAGGTAATAAATTACCTGTCTCTATCGCTCTCGACTACCACGCATATCGGACGACGCCTTTGCCCGCATAGGCGCGCGTCACGTTGGAAAATTCGCCATCGAGGGTCGCGGCGGCCGACCAGCCACTCGGCCATCTCTTTTCGAGCGCGGCGGTCAGAATCCCGAGTCCGCGGCCTGCGCGGCGCCGTGACGCCATAATGTGTGAACGATGGTTTACGCAGTTGACACCTGAAGGGCGTCTGTTCGGCTATACGTCCCCGTAGGCGGTCTCGGCCGAGCGCGTGGCGCGGCCGTAGCCCATGATCATGAACAGCGCCCCGATGATCGAGAGATTCTTCAGCGCATCGACCACCACCTTCGCATTGTCCGGCGCTGCCTGGTTCCAGAAATCGGAGAACAACACGGTCGCGATCGCGACGTAAACGATCATCAGCAACGCGAAGAGGCGCGCGCCGAGATTCAGTGCGATCATCAGGCCGGCGATGATCTCGAGCCCGCCGACCGCAATCGCCAGCAGCTGCGGCGTGGTCATGGCGGTCGCCGCCTCGATCTGCTTGGCATAGGGCGCGATGGCGTCAGGCACCGCGATCCTGGTGGCGATGAAGTCGGCGGTCGCCTGGATGGCAAAGAGCTTGGTCGCGCCCGTGTAGATGAACAGCACGGCGAACAGGATCCGCCCGAAAGTCACGAACGCTGGCATGATCGGCCTCTTGGCAAAGCGCTAAGCGCAGGACACACTCGGGATTATGAAGAGTCCGTCTGCGGTTTACAAACGGGGAAATGACGAATCACTTTTGAAAAGATTGAGCCAGCGAGGCTCCGGTGATGCGCTCCCTCGCTCCGTCCGTACGGGACGAGTGTTGGAGTGAGGAGCTGCCTCCGCGAAAAAGGTGATGCTGGACTCGTGGAGAGTCCCCCTCACCCGGAATCCGCGCTGCGCGCGCATTCCGGCCTCTCCTCGCAGGCGGGGAGAGGCGAAGAAGCCCTTACGTAAACAACGTCGGCTGCTGCCGGGCCGCACGCTCTTGCGCTTCCACCACCGCCACCGCGGTCATGTTGAGGATGCCGCGCGCCGTCACCGAAGGCGTGAGGATGTGTGCGGGGCGCGCCGGGCCGATCAGGATCGGGCCGACAGGGAGCGCGTCCGCAAGCGACTTGATCATCTGATAGGCGACGTTGGCGGTGTCCAGCGTCGGCATGATCATGATGTTGGCTTCGCCCTCGAGCTTGGAGTGCGGCAGCACCATCTTTCGCGCGGCGGCGGACAGCGCGGTGTCGCCCTGCATCTCGCCGTCGGCCTCGATCTCCGGATGCTTATCCTTCAGAAGCTGGGTCGCCCGGCGCATCTTGCGCGAGGAATCGGTGTCGTAGCTGCCGAAATCCGAATGCGAGACGAAGGCGATCTTCGGCTTGATGTTGAAGCGCTGGACGTGGACCGCAGCGAGCGAGGCGATCTCGGCAAGCTCCTCCGCACTCGGATTGGGCCGCACCTGCGTGTCGGCGATGAAGAACGCGCCCTTGGTGGTGATCAGGAGCGCCAATGCGGCATAGTCGCTGATCCCCGGCGTGAAACCGACGATCTCGCGGACGTGACGCAGATGGTGCATATAGCGGCCCTCGACGCCGCAGAGCATGGCGTCCGCCTCCCCGCGCGTCACCGCGAGCGCCGCGATGACCGTGTTGTTGGTGCGCACCACCGTGCGCGCGGCATCCGGCGTCACCCCGCGGCGGCCGGCGAGTTCGACATAGGACTGCACGTAGGAGCGGTAGCGCGGATCGTCCTCGGGATTGATGAGATCGAAATCCTTGCCGGCGCGGATCGAGAGCCCGGAACGTTTGATGCGCGCCTCGACGACGGACGGACGTCCGACCAGGATCGGCCGCGCCAGATTCTCCTCCAGCACCACCTGCGTGGCGCGCAACACGCGCTCGTCCTCGCCTTCGGCGTAGATCACGCGCATCGGCTGGGTCTTGGCCTTGGCGAACATCGGCTTCATGACGAGGCCGGAGCGGAAGGCGAAGCGCTCGAGCAGCGCGGTGTATTCGTCGAAATTGGTGATGGGGCGCGTCGCGACGCCGGACTCCATCGCCGCCTTCGCGACCGCCGGCGAGATGCGGAGAATCAACCTGGGATCAAACGGGCTCGGGATCAGCGAGCCCGGGCCAAAACCTTGCGTCTCGCCGGTGTCAAAGCCCTGCGCCACCGCATCGGACGGTGCCTCGCGCGCGAGCTGCGCGATGGCCTCGACCGCGGCGTGCTTCATCTCCTCGTTGATCGCGGTGGCGCCGACGTCGAGCGCGCCGCGGAAGATGAAGGGGAAGCAGAGGACGTTGTTGACCTGGTTCGGATAGTCGGAGCGGCCGGTGCAGATCATGGCGTCGGGGCGCGCTTTCCGCGCCTCCTCCGGCATGATCTCCGGGGTCGGGTTGGCGAGCGCCATGATCAGCGGCTTGTCGCCCATTGCCTTGGCCATCTCGGGCTTGAGCACCCCCGGAGCCGAGAGGCCGATGAAGATGTCGGCGCCGCCGATGACGTCGCCAAGCGTGCGCTTGTCGGTCTTCTGCGCATAGACCGCCTTCCAGCGGTCCATCGTGGTGTTGCGGCCTTCGTGAACGAGGCCGTCGATGTCGCAGACCCAGATGTTCTTGCGCTGCGCGCCCATCGACACCAGCAGGTTCAGGGTCGCGATTGCGGCGGCCCCAGCCCCCGATGCCACGATCTTGACGTCGGCAAGCTTCTTGCCGTTCAGACGCAAGGCGTTGGTGACAGCAGCGGCGACGATGATGGCGGTGCCGTGCTGGTCGTCATGAAAGACCGGGATCTTCATGCGCTCCTTCAGCTGCGCCTCGATCTCGAAGCACTCCGGCCCGCGGATGTCTTCCAGATTGATGCCGCCGAAGGTCGGCTCGAGTGCCGCCACGGTCTCGACCACGCGCTCGATCGTGTCGGCGGCGATCTCGA
>Ga0065165_1001597_pt1 | contig 23271 bp, 17 predicted proteins | sample AraplaMF_Cvi_mMF_FD_63813 | JGI IMG/M metagenome (GOLD analysis project Ga0065165, IMG submission 63813) | Arabidopsis root microbial communities from the University of North Carolina, USA - plate scrape MF_Cvi_mMF (version 2) (version 3) | ecosystem: Host-associated > Plants > Roots >... | reverse complement strand
CGGTGTTATACAGGAACTGGAGCAGAGAAACATACTCGGGCAGGTGAAACGTGAGGCACTTCAGCCGGAGCCATTGCCGCATTAACCCTCTCGCTGGGCTATTCCGGCAAAGAAATAGAAGACATCATCTATAAAACCCGTATGCAGAAGTTCAATGATGGTCGGTTCTTCTTTGCGGGTGGTCTGTCGGTTGGGCCAAAAATCAGAAAGTTGTCAGTCGAAGAGAAGGATATGCTGATGAATAACGGGCGGCAGGCACTGCAGCAGCACTTACCGAAGTATGAACAGCCGCCAGCGCACCCGTAAGAGGTGCCCGTGCGGCTGTTGATAATTGATCAGGGAAGCTGGCTCTTCAATGCCTGGTAATTGCCCTGGCTTGTAAGCGATGTACTGCAACCAATCGAAGAGGCTTTCTTGTTAATGTTCTCGACGCGATTCTCGGGGTTGGGGTGCGTACTTAGGAACTCGGGTTGTTGACCTCCACTACCTGACTGATTCAACTTAATAAAGAAGTATGCGGCACCGTTGCATGCGTACTTAGTCTGGGAAAGATACTCTACAGATTGCTCGTCGGCTTCCGTCTCGTACTCCCGGCTGAAGCTGAGGCCTGCCAGCGTACCGGCAACCTGTCCGGCGATTTCTTTCAGTGCGTTCGGGTTATTCCCCAGCACAATGCTAAGCATCATGTTTACACCGTAAGTCTTTTGCAGGTTACGCACCGTATGGCGACGGTCAGAGTGCGCCATTTCATGGCCCAGTACGCCGGCCAGATCGTCGGCATTATCCAAATACTTAATCAGTCCGGTGTACACATAAATGTAACCGCCGGGTGTGGCGAAGGCGTTCAGTACGTTGTCGTCGTGCACAATGTGCATCTGCCAGCTGAACTGTTCTTTGTACGCGATCTTACCGGAGTTCAGAATCTCGTCCCGCAAAGCGTTCAGGTAAGCATAGGCTTCCGGATAATCGGATGTAGACAGGATTTTGTAGCTCGCATCCGCCGCGATTTCGGCCTGCACCTGCTGGCCGAGCTTCACGTCGTCGTTAATTGAGAAGATCACCACGTTATTGTTTTTGTCGCAGGCTGTTATGGCCACCAGCCCGACCGTAAGCAGCAGTGCTGCCATTTTTTTGCTAAAGATTTGTTTCATAAAATTCTAGTCGTGATAAAGATACGTGCTTCAATCCGTATACCATGCGCCGCCGCGAAAAGCACTCGCCACGCCGACGCATTGTTCCGCAACATTCCCCAGTTTTCTACAAAATGTGTAAAACAAAAGCGCAGAAAACGCTTTCGGGTACCTTTAAATGTCACTTTTTAAAATGGCACTATTATTTGAAAGTACTGGGTAGCGATAAAGACTACGTGTATGATAGCGCTTAAATCAGTACTTCAGGAAATAGTAAACTGCTGGCTTGGCTACGTGCTATCGCAGCCGGTAGAGATCGATATTGTCATTCTGGTCTACTTTCTGGCGAACTATGTGGGTATTACCCAACTCCAGAATGTGGTAGAAAAACTTCGGAACGCGCAACGGGTATCACAGTGTGAGCCTGTAGCGGCAACTGCCGACGGCGGTGCGCTGGCGCTGGAACCACAACTCACGTTTCAGCACTAGACAGTAAAGTCGATTAAAGAGTCTCGTTTTGTTTGTTTGCTTATACAAAGAAAGTGCTACCGGACCCTCGCGATCCAGGTAGCATTTTTGATTATATGGGCATCACATTTACAGCCAGTAGTGGCAACGGTTGCATAGAATCGGTTGATGGCAGTATGTAGTATATATAACATCGTTTCAACACGCAATAACGTTAGGCTATACGATGCCGGCGGAACTTCATGGATTTTTTTAAGAGTTTTCAGGGAGCGTGAAACATTCATTCATAAACCTTCGTAAATTTAACATATGAAGTTCTTAATGGCTGTTAATCAGTGTGTTAGATGGTTATTAAACAGAATGTTATTAGGTGGTTAATGCGTTGTACAGAACAATCTATAAGAACTTTTAGAACTGCCTTTATTTTTTAATGTGAATTATGAATTGGTCAACACTTTATATTACCGGACGTGCAGACTTCCGCTCAGATGTACGCAAGAAAATCGAGAATGCCGGTCTTAATGTTATACCTGGATATATCGACAACGTAGCTTTTAAGCGCGGCGTACATAATCTGTACTGGCTTGACGACGCGGTTGATCTCCGAACGTTTAAGCAGGCTATTGGTAGCCGTATAATCTGGAAATACAGATTACGCTTCTATACAAACCTCGAAGATTTCATCCAGGCACAAACGGTGCGCCGCAATACACTGGCGTTTACCGAAGAAGATAATCGCATCATCTCAGGTATGCGTAGCCTCTTCCTGGCTTCGGTAAACTAGTCACGTAAACTTTACGCGGCGGCAATCCTCGCTTGCCGGTATTTAAGGGCGTCCCTGAATACCGGCAGGTGAGGATTTTTTTATTAGGTAAAACTACGTAGGTACTTATCCGGTAACACGGAGTTTTCTCCCTTCCTATATTAGCACTCTTCTAATGATCTATGGCTGTCGATTCCGTTGGTTTAGAATTGTTCGAGGGAAATCCGTTGCCGGCGTGGCTGTGTGAACCCAAGACCTTTCGCGTGCTTCACGTTAACCGTGCCGCAGTGCAGGCATTCGGGCATTCGCGTGTCCGCTGGAGAGCACAGACGCTTGCTCAATGGTTCGAGACTACCCTGGACGCCACAGCCAAAACATCGGTTCCGGTTACGGTTATGTCTAAAGAACATGGCCCGATGTCGTTCGATATATTGCCGGGGCCGCAAATACGATACGATGATGCGAAAGCCATTATGTTCGTAGCTTGCGGGGTACCTACCCGTGGCAAGCACGAAGAATTTGGCTCATACCGCGACCGTCTGCGCGATGCCATGCGTTTTGCCAATATGGGCTTTGCCGAACTGTCCATCGCCACCGGCGAAGTAACCGTAAGTCCCGAGCTCTTTGAACTGCTCGAAGAAGCTAAGCCCAATGCTTATAAGCAGTCCATCGAGCAATTTGTAGAAACATATGTAGTGCCCGAAGACCGCTGGATCATTTATGGTAAGATTCAGGAAGGTACACGCAATCTATCGCGGTCTGTGCACCGGGTAACCGTGCAGTTCCGCGTACGGACGGCCACCGGCATTATAAAAATTATCGAAGCACAGGGCACGTTTTACAATGCGGGCAAAGCGCTGGGCATCTTCCGCGATATAACCCGCAGGGCAACCGCCCAGCAGGAGGTAACATTACTTGGCGCACAGGCCGAACGTTCAGAGTCCGAACTACGCAAGCTTGCCCTTATTGTAAAACATACCAGCAATGCCGTTATCCTTACAGACCGTGACGGACGGATAACCTGGGTGAACGAAGGCTTTGAGCGTATAAGCGAATACAAACTACACGAAGTGCAGGGCCGGAAACCCGGCTCGTTTTTGCAAGGTCCTGAAACCGATGCGAAAACACTGGCCTATATGAAACGGTGTATGGCACAGTCGCAGTCCTTCCGCACCGAATTACTGAACTACTCCAAAAGTGGCCGTAAATACTGGCTCGACATCGAAGTCATGCCCGTTCGCGATGAGCTCGGCGAAATAAGCGGGTTCATGGCCATACAGTCTGACATTACCGTATTAAAAACCGCGGTACACGAAATGCTCAAAAGCCAGGAGCAGCTACAGACCATTATGGACAATGCGCCGCTGTTGGTGTTCCTAAAAGATCTATACGGTCGCTATACCTTCTTCAATAAATCGTTCATGCGGTATTACCCCGGCAATTACAACAAGGCCGTCATTACCGACTACGATCTTTTCAACGAGCAGCAGGCCGACCGTTTCCGAGCGTCAGACAAGCACGTGCTTACCACGGGCGCAACGCTGGAAACTGAGCAGGATGTTGTGATCAATGGAAAAACAGAATCCTACTACACCGTAAAGTTTCCGCTTTGTGATAGTGACGGCCATCCGTATTCGGTAGGCGGTATCTCTTTATTGATAACCGAACGTAAACAAGCCGAGCTTGAGCTCCAGAAAAGCAGAAAAGCGCTAGAAAAGCAAAATCAAGTTCTAGGAATCATAAATCAGGCACAGCTTCAATTCATACGTGACGTTGAGCCGCGTATATTCTTTGAAACCGTGCTTCGTAAAATACTGGTCCTTACCGGAAGCCAGTTCGGTTTCATAGGCGAAGTGTTGTATGAACAGGGGATACCGCATCTCGAAACGTTCTCGGTAACGGATATTTCCTGGAATGACGATGTGCGCAAGCAATACGAGGATTCGATGCAACGTGGTCTTGGTCTTGAATTCCGCAAACCCGATACATTGATTGGTCAGGTGTTGCGTACAAGCGAACCACTCATTGCAACCGATCCGCCAAATGACCCGCGCAGCGGTGGTCTGCCTGATGGGCACCCTGCCGTGACGGCGTTTCTGGCGATACCTGTATTAAAAGGAGGGCGACAAATCGGTATGATTGGCCTGGGCAATCGCCCTGAAGGCTATACTGCTGAGACCATCGAAGAACTGCAGCCGCTCATAAACATGCTGGGCAACCTCATTGAAGCTCTGGGCAACGAGCAGCGGCGCAAGCGTGCGGAAGAAACGCTTCGCGAAAGCGAGCAGCGCTTCAGAACCATGGCAGACTCTGCCCCGGTACTTATCTGGATGTCTGGCCCTGATCGGGCATTCGAATACTTTAACAAAGGCTGGCTGGACTTTACCGGCCGTGTACCAAGCGAAGAAATTCAATATGGCTGGTTCCTGGGCATTCACCCCGAAGATTTAAAACGCTATCGTGAAACCTACGAAACGGCCTTTACGCGGAGAGAGAGATTTACAGTAGAGTACAGGTTGCGCCGTCACGACGGCGAGTACCGGTGGATGATTGACAACGGGAGCCCGCGTTACCTCCTCGAAGGTGAATTTGTAGGGTATATTGGTACGTGCATGGACATACACGACCGGAAGCTTGCCGGACAGTCTATTGCCGAATCTGAATCGCGCTATCGCGCCATTGTAGAAGATCAGCAAGAGATGATCTGCCGGTATGTGCACGATGGAACACTTACCTTTGTGAATCGTGCATACGCACGCACATTGCACAGAGAAGAACAGGAGCTTATCGGCAAGCGATTCACGGAATTTATACCCAACGAAAACAGGGCTTCGATACAACAATATATTCACGGATTGTTCGACGGTTCCATCACGCCTGAACCTGTACAGCAGGTAATGCAGGCAGCCGATGGCTCATTGCATTGGCAGGAGTGGTTCGATGTGCCGTTGAAAAACGATCGGGGAGAAGTATACGAAGTACAATCAATCGGGCACGACATTACCCGACGCAAAATGCTGGAAGCCGAGCAGGCACGCCTCGATAAAATTGTACGCGAGAGCTATAACGAAATCTTCCTGTTCAATAACGAGTCGTTGCGTTTCGAATTCGCCAATGCGTCGGCGCTGGGCAACCTGGGCTACACGCTGGAGGAACTCACACGTATGAAATTCTCAGACCTGTTCAATTATCCCGATGAAATGGCGTTGCAGGCACTGTTGCGCCCCTTGCGTATGGGTGAAACAGACAGGTTGCAGCTACAGATCAAGTATGGACGCAAAAACGGTTCGTACTATGACGTTGATACCGTGATCCAGATGTTGGAGAAGAATAAACTCTTCGTGGCGATCACCACAGATATTACGCAGAAGTTAGGCACCGAGCGAAAACTGCTGGCCTCCATCCAGGAAAAAGAGATCCTGATCAAAGAAATTCACCATCGGGTAAAGAACAACCTCCAGTTGATCTCCTCGATTATTTACATCAAGATGGCCTCCATTCAGCAGCAGGAAGTCAAAGAGTTTTTAGAGCAGACACGTCAAAAGATAAGATCCATTGCGCTCATTCACGAGCGTCTATTGCAATCTGAGAATCTTGATCGTGTAGAAATATCCGATTACCTGGGCCGGCTTATTTATGATTTGCAGATTTCCCATTCGCGACAGGACCTCTCGCTAAACATACGTGCCAACGTAGAAGAGAATATTTTGGGGCTTGATACAGCCATTTATTGCGGTCTTATTGTGAACGAACTTATTACCAATGCCATCAAACATGCATTTAAAGATCGCACGCACGGCATGATAGAAGTAGGTTTCCGTCGAGAGAATAAAGGATACTTGCTTACCGTTAGTGATGATGGTATCTCAATTCCCGAAACTATTCAGCCTGGTCAGTCTACATCGTTCGGTCTTCAGTTGCTTGATATTTTTATAAAACAATTAGGTGGAACCATGGAAATTATTCGGGAAAAAGGTACTAAATTCCACATGCGGTTTCATTCCTAAGTTTCTCAATAAAAGACACGCTTCGTTCATGTTGTCTAAGGCCGGTATACTCATCGTTGAAGACTCATTTATAGTCGCCTATCACCTTCAGGCAACTCTGGAGAGCGAAGGTTTCCGTGTGCTTAGCACACAAGACTCCGGCGAAGGTGCTCTCGAATTCATCGAAAAACAACGTCCTGACCTCGTATTGATGGATATAATGCTCAATGGCCGTATGGATGGCATTGAGACCGCACGGGTCATAAAGCTCCGCTACAACCTGCCCATCATATACATCACAGCCCTTACCGATAAAGACACCATTCAACGGGCCAAGATAACCGAACCCTATGGCTACCTGACAAAGCCCTTTGAAGATCGCGAAATCTTTACGGTTATCGAAATGGCGCTTTACAAACACGATATAGAAACACGCTTGCGCCAAAGCGAAGAGAAATACTTCTCTACCGTACGCTCCATCAGCGATGCTGTGCTGGTAATCGATCAGAACTATTGCCTGACGTATATGAACCCCAGCGCCGAGGGGCTTTGCGGCTGGTCGTTCCCTACTGTTCAGGGCAAATCCATATTCGATATACTGCTGCTGAGAAACTCTGAAACCGACGAATTCCCTGTAAATCCAATACAATGTGCGTTGGCACCGGGCAGACTGAACTCCATGCCCAAGAACCTTGTATTGTTGGCTAAAGACCGCTCTGAAAGACCGATAGGCGAGGGGAGTATGAGTCCTATCATAGACAACAAAGGAGGCTTTACCGGCCTTGTTATTGTTTTTAAAGACATCCGCGAGAAAGTAGAGCACGAACGCCTCGTAAAAGAATTCGAGAACCGGCGTATGGCGGCACTGTTGGAAGGTCAGGAAAAAGAACGCAGCCGCATTGCCAAAGACCTTCACGACGGACTCGGCCAAATGCTCAACGCCATCAAGATGAATGTTAACATCACCATCGACGATGAGAAAAAAGCCGGACTTTTATACAAATTGATAGACGAGGCCATACAGGAATCCATCCGGATATCCGAAAACCTCCTGCCCTCCAAGCTCAAAGACTTCGATCTGCCAACCTGTCTGAAATCACTCTGCAATCAGATCCGTAACTCTACCGGTGCTTCCATTACCTTCGCGTCCTTCGGGAATTCGCAAAACATCGATCAGTTGCAGAAGATAAACTTTTACCGCATTGTGCAGGAAGCGGTGAACAATGCCATCAAGCATGCGCAGGCCGAAACCATAAGCGTTCAGTTGTATGAAGACGATAACCGCATTCGTCTCATCATAGAAGACGATGGCATGGGAATCAGCACAGCGCGTCGTGGTAACGGCTCGTCGTCTCATCATGGACTTGTGAACATGCGTGAGCGTGCCGAAATAATGGGTGGCCAACTAACCATTGAATCCGATGCTGACCGTGGCACGCTGATAATAGCTGAAGCTCCCGCTAGTATGAAAAACTATACTCATGTCTAAGTACAAAATTGTTATTGCCGATGATCACGCCATGGTGCGTGATGGTGTGCGTAATCTGATCAAGCAAAACAAAGATTACGCGGTTATCGGAGAGGCTACCTGCGGAAAGGAGGCCCTTGCCCTGTTCGACTCTATGCGCCCCGATCTCCTTATCCTCGACATCTCCATGCCCGATATGAACGGTATGGAAGTATCGCGCGAAATACTGCATAATCGCCCCGACGCAAACATCATCATCCTCTCTATGTACGACGATGAAGACTATGTAAGCCGTTGCCTCGAAGTTGGCGTGAAAGGATATGTTGTAAAAAGCGAAAGTGGCTCCGAGCTCGATTATGCCATACGTTCTGTACTCCAGGGCAAAAACTACTTCAGCCGCCATGCCCAGAACGTTATCTTTAAAAAATACACACAGACTGTAAACCGCAAAAAACAGCGTGAAGAGCTCATCAAGCTCACCAAACGCGAAATCGAAATCATCAAACTCATCGCCGAAGGATTTACCAGCCAGCAAATGGCCGATAAACTGTTCATAAGCCCGCGTACCGTGGAAACTCACCGGGCCAACCTGATGAAGAAAGTAGGCGTAAAAAACGCCGTTGAGCTCGTCAAAAAAGCCCAGCAACTCGAATTGCTCTAGTAGTACGTACAACTACGGGGGGGACCTTCCGTAGTTGTACTCCAGACAAACTCCACGGATACCGGTATAGGATAGAAATCGTCTTTTCTCGAACTTCGATGTGTAATTCAGTAGCGATGGGAAAGAGTTCTAAAATACTAGCGGCGTTCGATGCTGCCGACCAGGAGAACTACACAACTGGGCGCATGGAAATGTTCCTGCAGGCCTTTCACGCCAACCCTGAAGGGCTGGCGCTCTCCGACGAACAAGGCCGTGTTGTTTACCGCAATGCATTATTCGACTCCGTTATCCGCCAGGGTATCCTTACCCAGGATCTTTCTGCCTACATCGGCAGTGTTGAATATTCCCGCACCGTCAGCGCCGCACAGATTGAAATTGTACTATCGCCCTTTCAGAAGCTTTCCCGCATAAGCCTTGACGCAGACGCCGGCGGAGCTGCTTATCTATGGGTTGTGCACGTACACAGCGCAGCAGTGGATAGTCAGCAGGTGCGCACGCTGCGCAAATTGTATCAGGCGTTTGTAGACAATACATTTGAACTTGTGTTTCGAACATCGGGTACCGATACCGTACTCTTTGCAAATCCCCGCTTCTTCCAAACCTTTGGCTTTGCCTCGCACGCCGAAGCAAAAGGTACCACCCTCGATTCGCTCTTCGAATCGGCAGCAGACTATCAGAAATTTAAAAAACAGGTCTTCGAAGAAGGCCGTGTTGCCAATGCTACACTACATTTTAGAACAGCAGAGGGTAAACAGATCGTAGGGCTTGTAAATTGCCAGGTATATGCCGACGAACACGAACAGCGTGTGCTGCATTGGACGGTGTTGGATATATCCGATCGTGTACAATATGAAGCGAGCCTGAAAAGCAAAAACGATCAGCTGGCAAAGGTAAACTCGCAGATGGAAAAATTCCTCTACAGTACCTCACACGACTTGCGGTCGCCGCTAACCTCTATACTGGGCCTCATAAATCTGTTGCGTTTTGAAATAAAAGATAAAAATCACCTCGAATACATCTCTAAAATTGAAGAGAGTACGCAACGTCTCGATAAAATCATTCGCGACGTTGTAAGCTTCTCCAAAACAACATACCTCCGTGTACAAAGCGAAAAGATAGACTTCGAATCGCAGACATGGAAAGTAATCAACGCATACCGGGCGCACGTAAACGACAAGCGCATTCACTTCGATGTCGAGGTAAATGAACAGCAGCCGTTTTATTCCGATCACGAACGCCTTGAAATTATATTGAGCTGCCTTATTCAAAATGCTATCGCATTTACCGATGTCAACAAGCTGCGGCCCTTTGTACGCATCAATATCTGTACAAATGCTGACGAGGCTGTCATAGAAATCATTGATAATGGCATTGGTATTGGTCGCCAGCATCTCGACCAGGTCTTCAATATGTTCTATAAAGCATCACTTCAGTCTACCGGCGCTGGCCTTGGATTGTATATTGTGAAAGAAGGTGTTGAGCAACTTAAGGGAACGATACAACTGGAGTCTGAAATTGGCTTTGGAAGTGTATTCAAATTGCGGTTCCCGAATGATAGAAAAGATAAACTCGTACAGCATATTTCAACAACATAACAGCAACGTTACAAATGGAGTAGGCCAATGGTTGCTTTTTGTTAATTTTGTACGTAGTTATACGGAGGATTTAAGCGTAGAAGATTGTACTGAAAATACAATTATTTGCTGATGGGTTGCGGAGCTTAATCACTGTAGTTTTACATGACTAATTTTACAGCCTTATGGCCAAGCAAATTTTTGCAGCGGAAGTCAGTTTCGAAAATGTTCCCCTTCCCATACGGAAGCGTTTGGCACATACAGATGATGAAATTAAACGGTGCATTGACACACTTCGTTGCAGCATGGATGAGGTTTTTATTCTCTCCACGTCCAATCGCTTCGCCATCTACGGCTTGGGAGAATCAATTGATCCCTTGGTTCAATTTTACCTCAAGGATCCCGAAATCTTTCCCTTTGCGCAGTTGTATCGTTCTACTGAAGCCTCGGTGCACCATTTATTTGCAACTGCCAGCGGTTTGTGCTCCCGGATTAAAGGAGAACACGACATTATCACCCCGATAAAACATGCCCGCCAGGTAGCACTCGCATGCAGTAGTGTAGGCCTGGTATTGGATAATCTTCTGCGCGAGGCCGTTCGTGTTGGACGTCGTGTGCGCTCTGAAACCGGGATTGATAAATTCTGTGCGTCCGTAGTAGACTCTGGTTTTTCGCTGCTCTACGACCGCTTTGATAACCTGCATAATAAGAAATTTCTCATCATCGGTACCGATCGTATTGCCCGTCTTACCCTGGAGCACCTGGCTTCGGAAGGCATACAGAACGTAACGATCTTTAATGCCGATGAAAACCGTGGCGAAGAACTCGCTTCGTTATACAACGTGCCGTTCGTACAGCCCGATGAAGTGGGGTACCATTTTATGACGGCCGATGTGATTATAGTCGGTACAAACCTTTCTATCTCACTTGAACCCCGATTCTTCGACGATTCCTGGATTCGCCACATTGCGGACCTTGATATCGATAAGCGACGTATAATCCTGGACTTCGGTATGCCGCATGGCTCGCACGATGGTACGCCGCCACCCCCGTCTTCAGACGACGACCTGGCCCTTGAACTTTATACGCTGGATGATCTCCAGATCCTGGTGCCTCAAAAGCTGCATCCCTTCGGAGAAATCGTAGATTGTGCCTGGACAATCATCTCGGCAGAAGCCGACGCCTTCCTCGACATTCTCAAACAACTGGAACTCGCCCCAATTCTTACCGTATACTGGTCACGCCTGCCGATGCGCGATGCACAGCTCGATTGGCTGTTGCCCCGCATCGACGAGCCTACCCGCAAAAACATGGAAGAAGTACGTCGCTATGCATACGGCCTGGCCTGGAACGCATCGCGAGATCCCCTCAAAAACCTGTTACGATCGCTCACCATGACCGATCGGCAGGCCAAAATTACCCAGGAAGCCATACGATCACTCGACAGCTTCGCCTCCATCAAGCTCAATCTATCAGAAAATTAATACTCTTGCTGCTACAATGTCCCCCAAAGCCGCCCTTACCCCCAGAGGCGGCTTTTTTTATCCCATCGAATTAAAAAAGCGAGCCGCCCCTTCAGACAGCTCGCCTTGGTTTTCTAATCTTGTATTTTATTATTAATCCTGCAGAGCCCTTCCTCACCAATCTGCCCGGAAGAAGGATGGCGTAATCTTAATAATCTTCTGAAACTCCTAATCCTGCCTCGCCCGCCCTTGCCCGCGCCCTGCCGGCCATAGCCTTTGGCGAAGGCGGGATAGCCTTTGGCGAAAGCAGGATAGCTTTCGGCGAAGGAGGGTTAATCGTGTCTTAGCGTATTCGCCGGGTTTCCCATCGCAGCCTTTATAGTCTGTGTACTCACCGTAACCAGGGCCACCGCCAAAGCAGCCACCGCAGCCAACCCGTACGCCAGGGGGTTCATTGGAATGTGGTAGGCAAACGTATCCAGCCACCGGCTCATTAAATACCACGCGGCAGGCCAGGCCAGCAGGTTTGCTGCAACCACGAGGATCAGGATTTCCCGGGAGAGCAGGGCAAGAATGTTGGGCACCGATGCTCCCAGCACTTTGCGGATACCGATCTCTTTTACACGTTGCAGCGTGTTGAATGCAGCCAGGCCGAACAAACCGAGGCAGGCAATAAATATGGCCAGTGCCGCAAACGTTGTGAACAACAGGTTTTGCTTCTGCTCGGTGGCATACAGCTTGTCGTAGCGTTCACTGAGGAAAGTATACTCGAAGGGCTGATGCGGCAGAAAATCTTTCCAAACCTTCTCTACATGTGCGAGCCCCGCCTGCATTTCTTTACCGGGAATTTTGATTGATAGATTCCGGAAACGTACGCTCCGCATAAATACCATCGGTATGATCTTCTGATGCAGTGATTCAAAATGGAAATCTTTTACAATACCGATCAGCTTGCCTTTTACACCACCGTAATAGAAATCGGTGTTGATATGTTCTTGCGGATTGGTCCAGCCGAACTCGCGCGCCGCGGTTTCGTTGATTATAAATGCCAGAGAGTCGTCTGTAGCAATAGCTTTGGAAAAATTACGCCCGGCTGTCAGGCCTATACCGTACGTATCGAAGAAGCCCTCGTCGATATTGATGTTTTTAAGGTTTACGGTAACGGATACCAGACTATCGCCCCGCATAATCTTCGGATCGCCGTGACTGTCCAGCAGCCGACCCGTTGGTACACGCGATGATCGTGATACTTCCTTTACAAGGGAGCTTTTCTGGAGTTCATTGTAAAACGATTCGTAACGATTATTGAGGTCGTTGTCGTAGGGCAGGTTAATCACCTGGTCCTTATCGTAGCCCAGGTTGCGGTTGTTCAAATAGTCCAGCTGCTGAAACGTAATGAGCGTGGCAATTATAAGTACAATAGAAATCGCGAACTGTGCGGTAACCAGTACGTGGCGCAAGGTACTCTTGCCGCGTGCGGTGCCTTGCTGACTCTTTAACGTAAGCGCCGGCTTGAACGACGACACGATAAGCGCGGGATAAATACCAGCCAGTATACCCACTACAAGTCCTGTGGCAATCAAGCCACCCAGTAGCGGGAGGTTGTTTATCAAATTCAATGAAAGTTGTTTCTGCGTGAAGGCATTGAGCCATTCTACCCCCGGCACGGCCAGCAGCAGCGCTCCTCCCAGCGCGATAAATGTAAGCAGTATCGACTCGCTGAGGTATTGCACGATAAGTTGTGAGCGGAATGCACCCGCAACCTTGCGCAGCCCAACCTCTTTGGCGCGTTTGGTAGCGCGGGCCGTAGAGAGGTTAATAAAATTGAAGCAGGCAATAAGCACGATAAAGATGCCGATGGCACCCATCATATACACGGTATTGATATTTCCGTTTACCTCGATCTCATCGTCAAGATGCGAACGAAGGTGAATATCGGTTACTTTTTGCAGGTAGAGCGTTGTGCTCTTTGAGGCTACCCAGTCGGCAGCGGTGCCCCAGTTTGCCTTGCCGTAAGGGCCAAGGTGCTTGTCGATAAAGGCAGGCAGACGTTGCTCAAGCGCGTGTGCATCAGTGCCCTCATGCAGCAGAATGTATGTGCCGAAAGCGTTGTTGCCCCAGTTCGTCTCAAGCCGGGTTCGGCCATACACCTCTTCGTCTTCCAGCGTACTGAATGAAACCAGGAACTGCGGATGCCAGTGTGCCTCGTTCGGGAAATCTTCAAACACCCCGGTAACCTCCAGGTCAGCCTCATTGTTTACGCGAAGCCGTTTGCCGATAACATCTTCGGAGGCGAAATACCGCTGAGCTGTCTTGCGCGATAGCATAACGGTATTGGGTCGTTTCAGTGCATCGCTCGCATGGCCCGACAGTGTGGTTATGTCGAAGATAGAAAAGAGAGCAGGCTCGGCAAAAAACACTTCAGACTCGGTATTCATCATGGTTGTCTCGCCATGTTCTTCCAACGTAATCACGGCATTGGTGGAGTAGGTGCGGGCTACCTGCTCCATCTCACCGAAATCATTTTTCAACAGCGGTCCTATGGGAGGAGCCACGCTCGAAAGGTGAAGTCCCACCTCGCCGGTTTCCAAATGGAAGCTGCGGGTAACGCGGTACATGCGGCTTGCTTTGGAGTGGTATTGCTCATAACTCACCTCATCGCAGATAAACAAATAAATCAGCAGTGCGCAGGCTATGGCCAGTGCCAGGCCGGCAAGGTTAATAACCGAGGTAAGTTTGTTCCGGAGAATGGCCCGGAAGGCAACGAGGATGTAGTTACGTATCATACCAATACAGTTTGGGTTTGTGGAGTATTGTTGTATCGGCCTAAAACGCAAACCGCAGACCATATTCCGAAAAGTACCAATGTGCGCTGGAAAAGCAGATCGGTCTGTTTAAACGCGATCAGTTCGGTACACGGGTGAACACTATGGTGTTCGGAAATGAAAAACGGCATGGGATATGCGTTGCCTGCCATACCCCATGCCGTAGTATACGATCCGTCCCGTGGTTATTCGGTAACCCGGTAGAGTGGTGCGGTTATAGGCTGTGTTGTTTTCCAGGCATGGTCGAAAGTGCCTTCAACAACGGGTGTTTGTATCGATCCTTTGAACAGCACATAATCTTTCTGGGCAGGCAGTGTGGCAAAGGCCACCGGCAGGTATGGGAATCCTTGCGCCTGCTGCTGACCGCTCCACCAGGGTAAGCCGGAGCTGATCACCACATAATGTGAGCCAACCGGATAAATGTATACGAGTCCGTGTGTTTTGTCGGACGCATCGAGGTGGAGAGGGAGATCTTTGCGATATTGGTCGATCAGCAGGTTGGTTTCACGCGTGCCGAACAGAATCAGGTTCGCGTTCTTCAGATCGCTTGGCCGTACTTCTTTGTCGGCCAGTATACGCGGGAAGAAATTGATCCGCCCGGCAAATGGTCCGCGATATACAGACCAGTTGGCAGCTTCATAGGCTACATCCATGCGGGCCTTCAATTCCTGCGGTGTGGGGTTATCGCGCGTGCCGTATACATATACGTGGCGTGTGGCAAAGGCTGCGCTTAACGGCCCTTCGGCACCGGCTTTCTTATATAGTCCGGTTTGTGGCGCAGGTGGCGTTACGGTCCATTTGCCCTTTACAACGCTAAAGGTAAGCGAGTCTGCCGCCTGGGCCTTCACGGCCTTACCGTTTACTGTAAGTTTCAATGCCTCGCCGGTGCGCACCTTGGGATGACCTTTCAGCAAAAGTGTAAAAGCATCTAGCCCGGTAGTACTTACCGTAAGCGTATTGGTATCGGTAAACGAAGCATCGGTGGTGGCCAGTGTTCCCGGCGTGAGTCTGTCAATACGTACCCAATAGGCGCGGTTATAGGCGTATGCTGTAGTGTTGAACCGCACACGGTCAGGGTACAGGTTGCGTTTGAATTTATCGAACCAGGTGAAGATAAACTCATCGGCGTAGGCATTCTCCCAGCTGTTGTGCATTACACCGGGATATTCAACGTACTCAACCTGTCCGCCGAGGGCTTTGATATTCTTGACCCAGTCGCGCGAAACAGCCACGGGTACTGCGGGGTCTTTGTCGCCATGAAAGAAGTGTACCGGCAGGTTGGTGGCATTGGCGGTAAGCAGATCCGTGCCCTTAGGTGGTGCCGGGCATACCGGTGCCAGTGCAGCCCAGATATCGGGGCGGGTAAGGCCAATCCATAAGGTGCCACCGCCACCCATGGAAAGGCCTGTGAGGTACGTGCGATCGGGATCGATCGAGAAGCGTTTCTTCACATCGGCCAGCACCGCGTACACATCCTGTTCGGCTACGCTTTGGTAGCCCATGGTACCACGGGCGTAAGGCGAGGCAACAATGTACTCCACATCTTTCCAGGCGGGGAAATACCGGCTGGCTTCCACATCCGTTTCGCCGGTGGTGTTGCTTTTGCCGAACACCCTACGCAACGCCAGGCGGTGATTCGAGCCTGCGCCATGAAGCATAATTACCAATGGATACTGCTTTCGGGCATCGTAATTTTTGGGCAGGTATAGCCCGTAGGGTTGTTCGGTGTCGTCAATATCAGAATGGATTGTGAGTACCTGCGGCCCCGAAGGCAAGGTCTGTGCCAGCACGGTGCCGCAAGGCGGGAACAGAAAGACCAGGGCAAGTAATGCCGCAAGAGGGTGAATGTATCGTTTCATAATATTCTAAAGCATCATTGTTAAAGATGAGACGCCCCAAGGTAAACAAGCTATCGGTGCAATCATAGTATATCGGTGGCGTGTCAATATAACACAATGGAAAGCAATTCCTATCCTGTATCGGACGGGTAGCCCTGTCTTCAGGATGGAGACTGTCCGGAGTTTTCATAATGGTGTTTTATACGCGATATTTGACGCTATGGACCGCGAAAAACAATTCAAAGAATTTCTACGCAACGGCAACCGCACCCACCTGGCACATATTTCCGTGGACTGTGTGATCTTCGGCTTTCATGACGACCAACTTAAAGTATTGCTGCTCAAATGGAAGGAGGGAGGCCTGTGGTGCCTGCCGGGAGGTTTTGTTGAACGTGAAGAAGCTGTGGACACCTCGGCCGTGCGCATACTCAAAGATCGTACAGGGCTCAATGCAATATTTCTACAGCAGTTTCATACGTTCGGCGATCCTAATCGCGAGCGAAAGAAAGACCAGATGAAGCTGCCCAACGGTGCCGTGCGCGGCGCCTGGCTGATGGACCGCTTCATATCCATTGGCTACTATGCCCTGGTAGAGTACTCGCGCGTAAATCCACAACCGGATTGGCTTTCAGACGAGTGCCGCTGGTGGGACATACACGACCTGCCCAAGCTCGTGCTGGATCACGGTAAAATTATAGCCAAAGCGCTCGAAACGTTGCAGGCAAGCCTGTATCACCACCCGGTAGGCTATAACTTACTGCCCGAGAAATTTACCATGCCCGAGTTGCAGCGTTTGTATGAGACCATACTCGACAAGTCGCTTGATCGTCGGAACTTCCAAAAGAAAATGCTCAGCCTCGATGTGCTCGAACGCCTCAAAGAGCGTAAAACCGGCGGTGCCCACAAGGCCCCGTATTACTACCGGTTCGATAAAAAGAAGTATGCACAGGCCATGAAACAAGGCTTGCGTATGGGTTTTTGATATCCCCAAAAGCGGGGAATATTCACTTCGCAGGGTAGTAGCGCGGGGAGTATGTCGATTTTTTAGCATATTGGCACAAACCTCCCCTAACGGAGTCCATACCCTATGAAGTCAAAGCGTTTCATGTACATTACTTTCCCGATCATCGTAGTGATCGGTGTATACTTTCTGGGGCCGGCTCCTAAGCGCCCGGTCTATTCGAACATCATGCCCGTGGTGCCCGCCGCGCCCGATGAACTCGAAGCGTATGTGGCGAACGCGGAAGCCGTGCACAAGGTAAAGCCTGGAAACGAAGCTGAAATTGTTTGGAACGACAGTACGCGTAGCAAAACACCCTATGCCGTAGTGTACCTCCACGGCTTCTCGGCCAGTAAAATGGAAGGCGATCCGGTACATCGCCGCTTTGCCAAAGAATTTGGATACAACCTCTACCTGTCGCGCCTGGCTGACCACGGCGTAGACACCACCGAAGCACTGTTCTACCTTACGCCTGACCGCCTCTGGGAAAGCGCGAAACAAGCGCTGGCCATTGGCAGGCAGCTCGGCGAGAAAGTTATTATTGTAAGCACATCCACCGGTGGAACGCTGGCCCTTAGACTGGCCGCGGAATATCCTGAAGATGTATATGCGCTGATCAACATGTCGCCCAACATTGCGATAAACAATGGTGCGGCGTTCATACTCAATAACCCCTGGGGTCTGCAGATTGCTCGCCTCGTAACAGGAGGCAAGGTTCGTGTAACCGATACCGACGACGAGGCCGCCAAATACTGGAATAAGAGCTATCGTGTTGAAGCCATGACGCAATTGCAAGAACTGGTAGAAACAACCGGGAACCGCGACGTATTCGCCCGCGTAAAACAGCCCTCGCTTACCCTGTATTATTATAAGAACGAGCAGGAGCAGGATCAAACCGTTAAGGTAAGTGCCATTCTGGAAATGCACGAACAACTGGGTACCCCGGCCGATAAGAAACAGGCTATTGCCATGCCCAATGCCGGTGGTCACGTGTTGGGAAGCGCCTTAGTATCAAAAGATGTAGACGGCGTATATGCCGCCATTGAGCACTTTGCAAAAGAGAAACTTAACCTGGCCAAATAACCAGGTTAAGCATACCGGAAGATCTAAAGACGTTCTAATACACGTTGCAGGTCTTCCGGTGTATCGATCCCCGTTGTTTCAGTAGACGTAAGGGCTGTAACAATACGGAAGCCGTTTTCAAGCCAACGAAGCTGTTCGAGCGATTCTGCACGCTCCAACGACGAAACCGGCAATGTGGTTAGCTTTTTCAGAATGTCTGTACGATAGGCATACATGCCGATGTGTTTATAAAAGATCTGCTTACTCCGCCAGTCTGCTTCGGGCGTATTCCGGATGTGCGGAATGGGCGACCGACTGAAGTACAACGCCTCCTGCATCACATTGATAACAGCTTTAACCACGTTGGGGTTAAACAGCTGCTCATCGTTATCGATCCCTTTAATCAGTGTGGCGATCTCGGTAATGCCGTTCAGCGCAGAGGCCAGCAGGTCGATTTGTTCGGGCTGAATAAACGGCTCGTCTCCCTGAATATTGATAACATAATCGAATGAGCCGGGTTGAAGTGTGAGGGCTTCGTAGCAGCGGTCGGTGCCGCTTACATGATCTTCGCGCGTGAGGCATACCTCGCCGCCAAAGCGTTGTACGTGTTCAAAGATTTCAGGGTGGTCTGTTGCCACCACCACGCGGCCCAGGCTGCGTGATTTTGTAGCCTGCTCGTACACCCGTTGAATCATGGATTTGCCCGCGATGTCAACCAGCGGCTTGGCCGGAAAACGGGTTGACGCATAACGCGCAGGAATAAGACCGAGAATATTCATGAAATACGCTATAGATTATAAAATAGTTTAAAAGATAAAGAGTGTTTACAGCGGGAGCGACTTCACCCTGAGTGACGTAGTTTCCTCATCGATAACTTCGACAGGTGTTCCCTGTTCAATATACTCGCCACGCGTAAAGGCATCGTAGAGCTGACCATCGATCAATATCTTGCCGCTGGGGCGTAATACGGTTTGCGCTATACCAGTTTTTCCGACCATCGATTCATGTAAAAAGCTTGACGTATATCCTGCGGCACGCGACTGTGTATCGTCCAGTATAATGGGGCTCAACGACCTTGAGCCGGTAAGGCGCGATGCGCCAACAAAGAACAGGATCACGCTACCCAGCATGCCGACCACGGCTACCGCCAGAGCACGCAGAATCGTTACGGTACTCACCAGACCAAAATCAAACGCGTCGTTGTTCAGCATGATGAGTACAAGCGCTCCGAGCGTAACGAAAATGCCTGCGATACCGGCTACCCCAAAGCCGGGTATAACAAAAATCTCTACGGCAATAAGCGCCACGCCAACAAAGAAAGCAATGATCTCCCAGTTATCGGCCAGGCCGGTCAGGTAGTAGGGCACCAGGTAGAGAATCAACGCCACCAGTGCGGCAAAGCCTGCGAAGCCCAGGCCGGGGGCCTGCATCTCGAAGTAAATACCCGCCAGGATAATCAGAATCAGGATACCGCTGATAAACGGATTCAAAAAGACGTTAACAATCCGGTCTATCACGCTCAATTCGTAATGGTTCACGGCATAATCAGTCACACCGTTTCGTTTCAGAATATCGTCTACCGAAGTAACAATGCCTTCGCAGTAGCCATATCGCACCGCCTCAGACGATGAGAACGTAATCACACGGCCTTCCTCCTTAACAGAGTCGATAACGATGCGTTCGTCTACCATGCCTTCGGCAATGTGTGGATCGCGGCCGTGCTTCTCTGCAGTAGATCGCATGATAGACCGCATATACGACTGATATTTGTCAGGTAGTGGCTGACCACTGCCATCTACTACGGTTGCGGCGCCAATGCTGGCTCCGCTTACCATGTAGATGCTGTCGCATGCTAGTGAGATTAATGCACCGGCCGAAGCAGCGTCTGAGTTGATGAATACCCATACCGGCTTCTTGTAATTCCCCAGGGCATCCACAATATCCTTGGCGTCGGTCAGTCCACCGCCATAGGTGTCCATCTCAATCACCACCACATCGGCCTTAACGTCATCGGCATAGGCCAGACCCAGCTGCACGTAACGCGTCATGCGTGGATCAATCTCTGCCTTGACCTCCAGTACTACAATGTTTTTTTTCTGCGCCAGTACCATTGCCGGAAGGCTAATGGTGAAGGCGATACCTAACAGCAGGGTTCTCATACTCATCAAAAATAAACGGTAATACTCGGTATACGTATAATCCATCGCATCTGCCGCAGTTTTCCTGCCTTTTGCAAGGCCCTGCAGGGCGGAATGATTTACATTTGCCCTAAAATTAAGATTAAACAGCTTGTCAGGCGGAATAGCACGTAACTTTTCTCACACCTTCGGAGGGGCCGTATGGAACCTCGTGGCGGTGCCGGGTCGCCCGGTACTGCTGCTCGAAGTGCGTGACCAGCAGGCTAAAAGAGTTTCTTTCACGGCCCTGGATTATCAGCACAATACGTTTTTATGGCGTGATCGTGTACTGGAAGAACCCTGGTGGATTAACCTCAGCGCCGCTGCAGCCAATGAGATACTGTTTACCGTCTATACCGACACGAATAACCCCGATAAAAAAAGTGTTATCGCCTGTGCTGTAGAAAACCTTGACTTGCTCTGGTGGAAGAACGACTTTTCCGTCCTCGCTGTACAGAATAACCGCGTATGGGGAGTGTCGTCGAAAATAAGTTCGAAAGCGGAAGTTTTGGATGTTCATTCGGGCCTGCCTGTGGCAGACCAGCATCCCAGTCCTGAACGTGGTGCAGTTCCCAGAGATATTGTCCGACCTGCTCAATACACCGAAGGCACGCCGTATTTCGATACGGTGAAAACATTTTTAGAGCGGCAGCTAAATTTAATAGCTGTTACGGCGTTAGAGTACCTGGAGCATAACGGTCTGATCTTTGTTTCGTGTTACACGGCAAATGCTGATACACTCGAAAATCATTGGATCGTCTTATCTGCCGAAGGTCACGTCGTAACTCAGGAGAAATTAAGTACAGGATTAAAAGGAATCGGTCTCGATACTTTTTTCATCCTTGCAGGTTGCGTATTTTTCGTGAAGAATAAAGTAGAGTTGGTTAGTTACAAATTTTTATGATTATTGAATTGATTGTAGCGGGTGCTTCATTTTTTCATCCGCAAGTAACGAGTGATTCTCTCGGTGTTGAAACCGTGAATGGAAAGATCTTTGTGATTCACAAAGTAAGTGCGGGTGAAACTTTGTTCGCTATATCCAAGCGCTACGGCTCATCGGTCGATGCTGTCGTACAAAGCAATCCCGGTGTTTCGGGTAGCAGCCTTGAAGTAGGACAAATATTGAAGGTACCCTATACCCGTCCGATAAACACGTCTTCCAAAAGCACTACACGCGCCGCTGGTAGTGGTGCTACCCATAAAGTAGCCGCAAAAGAAACCATGTTCTCCATTGCACAGAAGTACGGTATTTCCGTAGATGAGCTCAAGCAGTGGAACAACTTAACCAACAATACACTTTCTATCGGTCAGGAACTGGTCGTGCGCAAGCCCGCCGGTACAACCGCCACAACACCTCGCACAACCACCACTACAACAACGCCTGCGTTAACCAATACCGGTTCGGTGAAGAAAGCCGATACCCATACGGTAGCCTCGGGCGAAACGCTTTACTCCATCGCCCGGCAGTACGCTGTAACGGTAACGCAGCTGCGCAGCTGGAACACCGCGCTACAGAGCAGCGATGAACTCCAGGTAGGGCAGACGCTGCGTGTGGCCGAGTCAGGCAGCACCCGTCAGGACGTGGTCACGACCACCCCGGTAACCACAACGCCTGCGACACCGGTTAGAACAACACCAACCGAAACGAAGCCAGCAACTACAACGCCGCCGGTTGAAAGACCTGCCGAAACGCCGCGCACGCCGGTAGCAACCAACGACAAACCGGCTGAAACAGCGCCCAGGCCTACAACCTCCAGCGCGGCCACAATCCGTATATCCGAGTCTGTTAAAAACAGCGACGAGATTCTGGAGTCCGGCCTGGCAGAGCTTATCGAAGGCACGGAAGGCAACCGTAAATACCTCGCGCTACACCGCACGGCACCCGCAGGAACAATCCTGAAAGTGCGCAATGAGATGAACAACCGCGAAGTATTCGTACGTGTGATGGGCAAACTTCCGGATACAGGCTCAACCGATAAAGTTGTGATCCGCATCTCGAAATCGGCCTACGATCGTCTGGGCGCCATCGATCCCAAATTCCGGGTAGAAGTAACGTACTATAAATAAAGACGCTTTATAAATCTGGGCAGCGTTGACCAGCCTGCCGGAGATGCTATGGGGAATTGCCCATAGCATTTTTTTGTTTACGAGCTTATTCTCATTTCGTACCACAGCCTGAGGCAATATTTCCCCTCACGCCCCGTTAGTATCGTAATGTCACCAGTTGTATTCAATAGAATCATCCCGCTCATAGGCATTCTGGCGCTTACCTGTAGCGTTACCGCGCAGGGACAGAACCTCGTACCTAACGGAAGCTTTGAAGAGTTTACCAAATGCCCGGGTAACTATTCGCAGGCTGCTGCGGAATTTCGCGCGCTGTACTGGTCGTCGGCCAACGGTGGCACGCCCGACCTTTTTCACGCCTGCAGCCGCGGCAATGCCGGTGTACCCCATAACTGGGCGGGTGTATCTGAAGCCTACGATGGCGACGGCTACGCGGGCATCTTCCTGTGGCTGGATAAGCCCCGGAACCATTACCGCGAGTATCTCCAAAACAAACTCACTGAGCCGCTTATAAAAGACTCCACCTATCGCATAGGCTTCCGGTATAAGCTCTCGTCGTACTCGCGCCACAGCGTAGACCGTATCGGACTATTGCTCACAGATTCGGTAGTAAGAGGCACAACGGACCAGGTGCTGCCCCGCAAGCCCACATTTGTTGTACAGCACGATTCTGCCCTAACCCATGAAACCGGCTACTGGGAAAAAGCTTTCTTTGAATACCGCGCCAGGGGAGGAGAACAGCACATGGTGATTGGCAACTTCTCGGATAATCAGGATACACAAATCTATCAC